>OCZT010001143.1_pt1 | contig 27478 bp, 27 predicted proteins | sample 1539031 | NCBI WGS metagenome assembly OCZT01 (sample SAMEA3539308, study PRJEB22396) | soil metagenome | biome: tundra; feature: field; material: soil | place: USA | collected 2010-05 | depth 0.15 m | reverse complement strand
TGGAATCATCCCTACTTGCTCAAATTACTGGGAATTTGATATGCGTCGGCCCTGGTCTTTCTGGTTCTGGCTTTGATCTTTGCCGTCAATGCGTTGCACGCGCAGTCGGCGGGCGGCGACGAAGAGGCAATCCGTGCTGCGCTGACCGCGCAAATCGCGGCGTGGAACCGGGGCGACATTCCGGGTTTTATGCTCACCTATGAGAACTCGCCGGAGACCACCTTTATCGGCGCCACACTGCGCAAGGGTTATGGGCCCATCCTGGAGCGCTATAAGACGGCGTACACCACCCCGGAGAAGATGGGGACTCTCACTTTCGCCAATCTCGAGGTTCGTATGCTGCCCTGCTCCTGCGGCAAAGTTGAGTTCGCCGTGGTCACCGGCAACTTCCACCTCGAGCGCAAAGCCAAGGGCGAAGCAAAAAAGGACGACGGCATCTTTTCGCTTGTTTGGCGCAAGGGGCCGCTGGGGTGGAAGATCCTGCTTGATCACACCAGCTAGTGTTTCCTAAGACAGATGCTCTACACTGGCCCTGCGCTGCAGCAACAACCCAGGCGACGACGGGTGATTTGATCGAGCATGGCTTCTGAATCCAGGACTCTCAAGTCACGCCGCATTGCGAAGATTCAGCTCTTCGCGGTTTCCACCCTTGCCGTGGCCGGAATCATCAATTACATCGATCGCGGGTCACTGGCAATTGCGAATACCACCATCCGTGCAGATCTGGGCATCTCGGCCACGCGGATGGGCGTTCTGCTTTCGATCTTCTCGATGTCGTATGCCATCTCTCAACTACCTATGGGATTGCTGCTGGACCGAGTTGGCGAGCGCATCGTGCTGGGCGCGGGAATGTTTCTCTGGTCGGCTACGCAGGCGGCTACCGGACTTATCGGGAGCTTTACCTCGTTTGTTGCCGCGCGCATCGGACTGGGCCTGGGTGAATCGCCATACGTTGTCGGCTCGGTAAAGACGGTCAACGACTGGTTCGACGTTCGCGATCGCGCCACGCCGACCGGAATCTTCAACTCGTGCACCGCGTTTGGGCAGGCCATGGCGCCGCCCATTCTCACCGTGGCCATGCTGGCCTTTGGCTGGCGCGGTATGTTTATGCTCATCGGCATCCCCGGGGTGCTGCTTTCGTTCGTGTGGTTCTTCTTCTACCGTAACCGCAAGGATGTTGCGCTGAACGATGCTGAGAAGGCATACCTCGAAGCTTCCGGCCCACGCAGCACGGTTGCCCGCATTTCATTCTCGCAATGGCTGGGGCTTTTTCGCCTGCGCACGATGTGGGGCATGATGCTGGGCTTCGGGGGCATCAACTACACGGCTTGGCTTTACATGTCGTGGATGCCGAACTACCTTGAAGCAGAACATCACGTGAGCGTCAGAGCGACAGGGCTGATCGCCGTGATTCCGTTCTTCTGCGGCGGGGTGGGCATGCTTCTCAGCGGCTTCATCGCCGATTTCCTGGTGCGCCGCGGCGTCGCGCCAATCAGGACGCACAAGACGCTTCTGGTAACCGGCATGACGTGCTCCGGGCTTTCAACTCTCCTGGTCCCGCACATTCAGGGGGCAACCCAGGCCGCATTCGGAATCGGCATGGCCCTCTTCTTTATCTACCTTGCGGGAAACTCGGGCTGGGGCCTGGTGCAGTCCATCGCTCCCGCCGGCATCGTCGCCTCTGTGGGAACCATCCAGAACTTCGGCAGCTTCGTCTTCGCGTCCATGGCGCCGATTATCACCGGCTGGCTGCTGGACCGAACACATTCATTCAAATTGACCCTGACAATATGCTGCATGGTTACGATCTTCTGCGCGCTCTCGTACATCTTCGTGGTCAAAGATCCCATCATGGCAGGCGACTGACGGGCGCCGATTGCACTAGGTCCGCGGCCGAATCTGTAAAATGGACCCGCATCGATTTGTGCATAGGAGTTTTGCTCGTATGTTGAAGACCGGCATTCTGAATCCAAATATCAATTCGCTGCTTAGCCGCGTGCGCCATGCCAATACGCTTGTGATTGCCGACCGCGGATTCCCCTTCTGGCCTCAAATCGAAACTGTGGACATTTCGCTCATCGACGACCTGCCCAAGGTGCTCGACGTGCTTAGGGCCATTCGCGGCAACTACACGGTTGGGAAAGTTTTTATGGCCGAGGAATTTCGCGGCGCAAATACTGCCAAGACACGCCGCCAATTTGAATTGGCGCTCGACGGCATCCCATTAAGCTTTGAGGCGCACATCGAGTTCAAGAAACGCGTTCCGCTGGCCATCGGTCTCATCCGGACCAGGGACACGGTACAGTACGCGAACATGATTCTCGAGTCGGCTTGAATGGGCTGTAACTCCCGATTCTGAAGCGCCCGTGTACACCGGTCACGCTATGAATTGCCTATTCTGCAAGATCGTTGAAGGAAGCATCCCCTCCACCCCGATTTACCAGGACGAGCTGTGCTACGCCTTCGCCGACATCAATCCTCAGGCGCCGGTGCATGTGCTGATAGCGCCGCGCGAGCATATCGTCTCCATGGCCGATGCCAATGAAGGCGACCGCGCGCTGTTTGGTCACCTGCTGGGGGTCGCGGCTGAGATTGCCCGCGCCAAGGGACTCGCCAAGGGCTACCGCGTGGTGGTGAACACCGGTGCAGAGGGCGGCCAGACCGTGGATCATCTTCACGTTCACCTGCTCGGCGGGAGGCCGCTGAGTTGGCCTCCGGGATAAGTCTGCCGATGAAGATTGGTGGTATCCCATCCGTTCTGCTAAAAGCTGCGGAAAGGATGGGGCACCCTGGCTTTTTTGGGATAACTCCAATCGCAGACGGCAAAAAGGGCGTCCGCCTCGGCGGACGCCCTCTTTGCTTTGCTGATTCACTCTGCAACTAAGCCGGCTGCGGGAAGTTGTCTTCTTCCTCTTCTATTCCATAACGGCGCAGGAGGTTGGGGAGGCTTTGCGAGAATGCCGAGCGTGGCATGACGGTGTCGCAGCCGGCCTCGACTGCTTTTGCTTTCAGCTCGCCTTGCAAATGGTTGAGGAAGCCGATGATCGAGGTGGCCTTCTTCAGCTTGGCCTTGAATTTGGGAATAAGCGCAATGGGCTTGGCGTTGAGATTGTTCAGATCGAAGACCAACAGGCGGGGCCGATCGGCTTCAGGCAGGTCGGTAAGCTTGGTGACTGTTTCCTTGTCGCCGCCCTTTATGAACTCGACCTTCACACCCAACTTACGCGCTGTCTCCTGAATTTTGGCCAGGAAAAACAGATCCTCGATGAAACAAAAGATGCGGGTGGGTGCGTCTTCGCGGACGGGGACAGGCACAACAAGGGCGTAAACCTCGGGGTAGTAGGCACTGCTGTGGCCGTTGCCGAGCTGAATTGTGGAAGGTGGGCCGTCTGCGATGTTGCCGTTGGCAACGCGATAGCTGTGGTCCATGGGCCCTACAAACTCCCTGGGACCCTTCTGCTTGCTCTTTCGCTTGCCTTGCGATGGGGCAGAAACGCTGTTGCCGGGCTGCGCCGCGGTGGACGAGCCTTTTTGGAAGAACTTCTTCTTGCGACCCTGACTTTGGGAATGGGTCTGGGTATGGTTTTGGGCGTGGCCCTGGTGCACGGCAACCTTTTTGTGTTGTGGCGGGGGTGCGGACGGCGGTGCCTGCTGGGCGGGGAGCGCTTGTTGCGGTTGAGCTTGTTGCGGTTGCGCCTGCGGGGCGCCCTGTTGACTCGATTTGCTCTTGCGGCGGCGCCTGCGGCGGCGATGCCCCTGCGACTGCCCATGGCCATTGGCCGGGGCCTGCTCCAGTTGAGACTGGGGCTCGGTCGATTCTGTCGTCATGCTTGTTCTTCCTGGCACTCAACTATCATGTGCACTGCGTTTCTAGGTTCAGCCATTCCTTGACGGGTGCTGAGCTTCAATTGCCTGCCGCCTGTCCGGTCGAGGTCGCGGATTTCGGCGGCTGGCGGTCCTTTCATTACGGGACCCCAGGCAAACCGCAAGAGGAGCGTGGCTCGGCGAGCAATTTGCCATCATTCCCAAGAGCCATGCCGCCGTATGCGCAAATACCCTGCAGGCGCTTCATCCGAATGTCAGGATCGATACGGTGCGACAGGTGCTTTCCTCTGGTGATGCCTTCCCTCAAGGTGCATCCGCCGCTTGCTGCCAGTAAGGATTGAACTGGTTGGCGATATTCCCTTGTTCGGCGAGCTTGCACTGCCCGTCTTCGGGGGCAAGCGTCAGCCGGTTGTCAGGCAAGTCTGATACTACAGCGAAGAGCCCCTGCTGGCAAGTCAACCTTGCTTCAATCGAGATATTGAAGGATTGAGCCAAATCAACAATGGGAAAGAAAAATCCCGTAAACGCACAAAACGCCATTCCTTTCGGAATGGCGTTTCGGTCTCCTGCGCTGGCCACTGGCCTCCCAAGTATTTGGCGGACGGCGGTTGGTTCCACCGTACCTACTGCAGAACTTCCCAGCCGGTTCTCCCTTTTTTGAGGGCCGCATCATTGGCGGTGACTCTTGCCGGGTGTCTGCTTCTTCATTGGGCTGGCCGGACTTCTTTCCAGCAGCCTGTACATCACTGGCACTTGTGTAGTAGCAATCAAAGTGCCAATCGGATTGATGTTTACTTTCATCGGTTTACGCGCTTGGTTTTCATCCAGTTTTCTGCAATATTGGATGCGCAGAGGCCGTTAATCCGCAAAATCATATAGTGGGACTTAGCTCTGGCACTGTGGGCAGTAGTGGGTTCCCCGGCCGACTAACAGGATTCGCCGGATTGGAGCCTGGCAGATTCGGCATGGTTGGCCCGTTCGCTGGTAGACGCAATGCTCCAGCTGGAAGAATCCTCGCACCCCATCAGCGTCAACATAGTCTGAGACCGACGAGCCGCCCAATCGGATGGCAGCCTCAAGAACCTGGAGTAATGCTGCCCGCAGCCTTTCCAGTTCGGCCCTGGTCAGCCGTCCGCAGCTTTTCCGGGGCCGGATGCCAGCCCGGAAGAGGCTCTCGTCAGCATAGATATTGCCTACGCCTGCCAGCAAAGCCTGGTTAAGAAGGGCAGCTTTGATGCTCAGCCGGCGCCCCCGGAAAAGGGTGGCAAACTCATCCGGCCCAATGGTCAGCGGCTCAGCTCCCGGCGCGCAAAAGCCTGCTTTGCGGTCAAGATCTCGGAATTCGAGCCGCCCAAACCGCCGTGGATCCACAAATCGCAGTTCCTTGCCGCCAGACAGGCTCAATCGTGCGTGGGTGTGCAGGGCAACCGGAGCATCGTGAGTGGTTACCAGCAGCCGTCCGGTCATGCCGAGATGCACAATCCATTGTGCGACCGGCTTGTCGCCGCTCTTGTCCGAAGGTCCGGTGTGCGCAGCACCTAGCTCGCAGACGATGTGTTTTCCGGTGCGGTGCACGGCCAGGATCGGCCGGTCCTCAAGCTCCCTGGCCTGTCGAGCTGCGGGTGTTTTGAAGGGCTGAAGGTGAGAGGTGAACCAGACCTGAACTATGTGCTGGCCGCGCACACGTTCGTGTACGCCACGGGCGATGGTCTCTACCTCGGGCAGTTCGGGCATTGGTCCATTGTAGAAGACGGCGCAATCAGGCGGGCGAATGTTGGTTTACGGCAGCTTCAGCCCAGGTCTTCCGATAACTCCTCATGCTCTCCCAGGCGTGACCGGTATTCACTCCATTGCTCCAGATAAACCAGGCCAAGCCCAAGGCCAACTACAAACACCCCAACTGAGGAGTATTCGATCAGGTTGAGTCTGTGGTCTTCTTCCTCTGTCTGATAGATGACAGTGCCATTGACGTTGCGCGGCGTCATGCGCATCTCTTCCGGCGTAGGCCAGCGGGGCATGATTTCCAGGTAGTGCGTCGAGATCATGGCAGCAAGAATCAACCCCGCCAGGCCGGGCAACAAGAACAGCAGTGAAATGAATCTGAGAGTTGCTAGCTGTGCACCTTTCAATTGACTAACCTCGGTGTGGCAGAGCCACAAACTCATTGATAACTCGAAACAGGTTCATGCCAAAGAAAATGAATAAAACTTCCCTGTCTCGGAAACTCGAGATGAGAGGTTCCTGACATGCTAACTGAAAATCTCCAAATCGCCTGACGATCCGCGCTTGAAGAGGGCCTGGTCGCATCTCAGGACTAATTTCGACACAATGACGGATAATCTGGCCCAACGGGAGTATATGGCTCGTTTTGAAAGAAATGCCAGCCCAATCGCGAGCAAACTAGAGAAAACGGTAACTATGTGTGTCTCGATAGTTACCGTGTTCAATGTTACCCGGCAGCGCTTCTATGGCAGGCCAACGTCCGCCTCATCATGCCCGTCTCTTCTTCCTCTCCAGCCGGGATCTTCGCACCAAGGAGGTCATTCATCCTTGCGTCAGCGCAAACCGCCTTCGACTGCCGGGTTCAATTGGAGAAGTTGCTGATGCCAAGCGAACGCCGGCGGCTGAAAGGAAGTTGCATTCCCCGGACGGTTCTAGGCAGGATTCGAGGCAGGCCCCCAACGCAGACGCACCTTGGTTGGCGGACCGGATGTGCTATCCGGTATTGTCTGTAAGCCCGCCTTGGGTAGTGGTATGGGGTTCTTGTTTACAGGCTACTTGTGTTCATCGGAGTCGCGAATCCGGCTGGCCTCGAAGCTCACAATCTTCCACTTTCCCTGCACGTCGCGTGCGTAGACGTGGGTGTAGCGATAGCTGCCGGAGAAGTCACGGCTGGCGTTGGTGCCGGCCACTTCCGCACGCGAAGTCACCAGGGCCGTCGTCCCGTAAAAACGCAGTTTGCGTTCAGAGAGGTCAATGGATGTGAAACGGGTTACGCCCGTCCTTATGTTGGCCAGGGCTTTATCCTTGGTTTCAATGGTGCCAGTCGCCGTGATGCCCATGTAGTCGTCGCCGAGGAGAGTTTCCATGGTGGCCACGTTCGCCTTGAGGACGGCGTTGCGCCATGCCTCCTCAATCCGCTCAATCTCGTGGCGGTTCTCGTGCTTCTGTGCACGGGGCGGGCCGGCAAGCAAGGTGGGCGCGCAGGCTGATAAGACGAACGCACAGACGAGGGCCAAGCAGCGGCCCGTTAGCTTCCAGGGGATGATCAATGTGCAGGGCATAAACGTAACGGATAGTAGTCTCGGGAAGATGCGCAGGTCAATGCACAATTGCGCAGTACTGGACGGCCATCCGTTAATTCATGTGGAAATGATGGACATACCGCTCCCGGAGTGCCGCCGGTTTGACGCGGGCGGAGTTCAGACGAGAGCGACCAGGTTTTCGACGCTGCGCTCCCGCATCTTCTGGAATAGGCCGCCCACGGCATGCTTCTTAAAGTGCTCGGTCTCGCGATGCGCGGCCAGAGCCTGCGCGTCGCGGTATTGCTCATAGATGATCACGGTGTCGGGGTCGTCCTCGAGCTGGTGGGGAATATAGCTGATGCATCCCGGCTCCTGACGCGAAGCAGCAGCCAGCAGACGCAGGGACTCGGCAATATCGGCGCGATCTTCAGCGGCGAACTTCAGGCGGACGGCAAAACTAACCAAGGCAGACTCCTTTTGGCCGGGGACGATAGCCCACGAGCTCTTTTTTTCCAGTCTACGTGTGGATGCTATCGAGTACGGCGGCAAACTCGGGAAGCACCATGGTCTGGTCCCGGTCTGGGCCGGTGGAAACCATTCCTATTTTTGCTCCGCTCTCCCGCTCCTGGAAGCGCAGGTACTCGCGCGCGGCCTGGGGCAGCTTTTCGAACTCCGTAATGCTCTCTGTGGACTGGTGCCAGCCCTTCAAAGTTGTGTAGATGGGCTTGATCTTCAGCAGCCCATGCACGTCGGCCGGAATCACGTCGGTCACCTTGCCGTCGATCTCATAACCGGTGCAGACGGGAATCTCGGCCAGTTCGTCCATCACATCCATCTTGGTAATCACCAGCCACTCGGCGCCGTTCACCTGGTTGGAATAGCGCAGGAGCGGAATGTCAAGCCAGCCGCAGCGTCTGGGCCGCCCGGTCACCGCTCCGTACTCGTTGCCGCGAGCGCGCAGATTTTCGGCGGCGGCATCGTGGATCTCGGTCGGGAATGGCCCCTCGCCCACTCGCGTCACGTAGGCCTTGGTCACCGAAATTACAGTGCCGATTGCAGTGGGTCCTACGCCGGTTCCCGTAGCCGCTCCACCCGCAGTGGCGGACGAAGAAGTGACAAACGGGTAAGTGCCGTGGTCGATGTCCAGCATGGTCCCCTGCGCGCCTTCAAACATCACGCTGCCGCCCTCGGCCAGAATCTCGTTCAGCAGACGTCCGGTGTCGGTCACAAACGGCCCCACCTCTTCGGCCGCCGCCGCATATTCGTCGTACATCCTGGCAGGGTCAAGCGGATCGGTGCCGAAAAGCGCATGGGCAATGGCGTTCTTCTCGTGGCAGGCGGCTTCAATGTGAGTCTTCAGCAGGTCCGGCCGCAGCAAGTCCACAATCCGCAGCCCACTGCGAGCCATTTTGTCTTCATAGGCCGGCCCGATGCCGCGGCTTGTGGTGCCGATCTTTTTCCGTCCCGGCGCACTTTCAGCGGCGAGCTCGATCATGCGGTGGTAAGGCAGAATCACCTGCGCGCGGTTGGAAACGGAAAGCTGGTCGTCCACGCGGACGCCAAGGGAACGCAGCTTGGCTACTTCTTTCAGAAAAGCAATCGGATCCAGCACCACGCCGTTGCCGATAATGCCCTTGCATCCCGGCCTCAGGACGCCGCAGGGAATCAGTTGCAGCACGAACTTGTGCTCGCCGTGGACGACTGTATGGCCGGCGTTGTGCCCGCCGGCATAGCGGGCCACGGCGCTGAACCGCTCGCTCAGAACGTCCACAATTTTGCCCTTACCCTCGTCGCCCCACTGGGCGCCGAGCACTACCGCGGTCTTTGCTCGCATGGCCTTCCGTTTCTGCTTTGGGATGCCTCGCACAGGTAACCGATCCGGCAACCCGAACCCAGGCAAGGAAATAGGTGCAACCTACCCCCTTTGCACCATTTCTGATGATAAACCCTGCGTGCTTTCAGCCGGAGTTTATCGGAGTTTTGTCATGGGTTGCACTGGATTTCATTTGCTCGCGGCCGATAAGAAACCTGGCGCATTGGGACGCATATTCTGGCTCGATTCAGTCCGAATTGCTCTGCGGGCCAATCTTTCGGGAGCGAGTTTCTAGATCGATTTGTTGCTTCGCCGATGAGGGGTTTTCCCGGCAGTCTGCGCTGTATAGGTTGAAGGCTTCTGAAGAAACAGTCTTCTTTTGAAAGGTGAATCATGCAGCGCATCCCGGCTTCAATCTCCATGTTTGTCGCAGTCCTCGCACTGGCAGCTACGTCTGCGGTCCATGGGCAAGATGGTCCGTACTTTATGGAACAAAATGGGAACATCATCACGGTTCAACAAGGACAGATGCACATGCAGCCCAAGGGCCAGCCTCAGGCTCAACCCCAAGGCAATAATCAGAATCAGGATGGGACTCTGTGGAAGTGACCAATCCCGCGACCGGGCAGACCTACACGGTGCGGGCTCACAACGCTCGTCCAGGCGATGTACGGTCAGTTGCAGCCGCAGGCAGGTGCTCCTACATCTCCTGGCGTGATCCGAATGAAGGCGCGTTTACCGCTTCATTGCCTGCTGGTTGGCAAGTTTCCGGCGGTACAGTGCGTACCACGCAAATCGAACCGCACGATGTGATCCACGCGCAATCTCCATCCGGAGGCGTGCAGATGTTCATGGACGACCCCAATATCGCCGTCCGGCAGATCCCCGGCTGGGCACCCGCGAAGGCCAGGTCATTCCCTCAGCCTGGGGCGGCCGCATCCTTGTTCAGCGCTACCAGCCCGCGCCATCCCTTGCACAGGATTACGTCCAAAAGCGCTATTGCCGCTCGGCCACGAACTTTCAAGGCGGAATCATCTCCGGCCAGACACAGGACCTGAATCAGCAATTTGGCCCCATCGCCCAGGCGGAAGGCAAGCGGGTCCATCTGGATGCCGGCGAAGTCTCATTCAAGTGCGGCGCGCAGGACGGATACGTCTACGCCATCACGCTCCAGGCCTGGCAGCAAGGCGGCCCGGTCTCTTTATGGGTGGTCTATGCATAGCGGGCTTCCTGGCCTCACCCCAGGAGGGCAGCACCGCCGCAGCCGCAATGCACAATCTTCTTGAAACCTTCCAGATGGATCAAGGCTGGCTTCAAAGCTTTGCGCAGCAGGCTGGAGACATGGCAGGCAACGTGATTCGGGAATCGAATGCCGTAACCCAATCCACCATAGCTCGGGCCCGGCAACAGGATTCCCAGTCGCAGTCTAACTTTGACGCATGGAAAAAGCGCTCGGATGCCAATTTCAACGCAATCGAACACGCAGGCAAGGCCATCACGGGCGCAGGATCCTACGGCACCACCAGCGAAAACGGCCACGACTATAACGCCCAGCTCGGCACCAAAACAGTGTGCGACGACCTGGGACGCTGTCAGCCAGTTGATGCCTCGGTCGACAAGTATTACAGCGATTGCAGCGGCGCCATGCATCCAGGCTCGGTTTCCGGAGAGGCTCCGCCGTCAAGCCTGAGCGCCTGCTGGAATCCGACCCACTAAACTCGCGCTTCCTGGAACCAAAGACCGCACGTTGCCATGAGCAGGCCACCGCGATCACTTCCAGGTGATCACGGTGGCCTGTCTGGTATATTGGCTCGTCGCGAGATTGATGGATTGCCACGCTGGATGCCGCAGCAGCGTCTTGCCACAAATCCATCGATTCAAGAGGAGACAATCATGGATAGGGACAAGAGTACGAGACGGTCATTTCTAAAGGGCATTGGGGCCGCGGGAGCCCTGGCGGCAACCGTGGCGCACGCTGATGGACTGAGCTTGCCGGCCGCAAGCACGGAGAGCCAGACCTCGCCCTTGCAGGCCCACATGACGGCCACGCGGACCGAGCGGATGAAGTGGTGGCATGAGGCCAAGTTCGGCATGTTCATCCACTGGGGGCTTTACAGCGTCATCGGCCAGCACGAGTGGGCCAAGGAAGTGGAAGGCATTCCCCTGGAACAGTACGAGCAGTTGGCCCACGCCTTCAAGCCCCAGCCGAATGCCGCACGCGATTGGGCGAAGCTGGCAAAACAAGCCGGCCAGAAATACATGGTGATGACCACCAAGCACCACGAGGGCTTCTGCCACTGGGACACCAAGCTTACTGATTACAACGCCATGAAGCAGGGCCCCGGCCGCGACCTGGTGCGCGAGTTTGTGGATGCCGCTCGCGCCGAGGGGCTCCGCGTGGGCTTCTACTACTCGCTCATGGACTGGCACCATCCTGACGGCGCGACCTGCAAGACTGATCCCGAGGCCCGCAAGCGCTTTGTGGAGTACACCCACGGCCTGATCCGCGAGTTGTTGACGAATTACGGCAAGATCGACGTGCTGTGGTACGACGTGGATTGGCCGCTTACTGCCGCCGAGTGGGAATCCGAGCGCATGAACCAGATGGTCTTCGAGCTGCAGCCGGAGATCATCGTCAACAACAGGAACGGACTTGACGGCGACTTTTCAACCCCGGAGCAGAACATTGAGGCTGCCGCCGAGGGCCGCGCCTGGGAAAGCTGCATGACGCTCAACGATAGTTGGGGCTTCAATCGCGGCGACGACTCCTGGAAGACGCCCAAGAAAATCGTGACCAACCTCTCCGAGTGTGCGGGGGGCGGCGGAAACTACTTGCTCAATATCGGTCCCAAGCCTGACGGGTCAATTCCTGAAGAGACTGTGGCCGTGCTTGAAACCGTCGGCAAGTGGCTTGATACCAACGGCAAGGCCATCTACGGGACTGAAAGAATCCACTACGACGGAAACCCCAACGCCAACTATACTCGCCGCGGCAATACGCTCTACATCCATCAGCAATACTGGCCGGGCCACACGCCCGCGGCCGAAGCCACGCCCTTCTTCAAGCCGGAAGCCATGATCGCCATCGGCGGCCTCAAGGCGAAAGTGAAGGCCGCACGGCTGCTCAAAACCGGCGAGAAGGTTCCGTTCGCACAGGACGAATTCTGCCTGCGCCTGACCGGCCTGCCCCTCCACGCCCCCGACCAGCCAGTGACAGTGATCGAGCTCGAGTGCGATGGCGTTCCAACCATCAACCACGAGTCCATGAGGCCCTTGTGGAAGCGCCTGAAAGTTGGGATCATCTAGCGCATATCCTGCTTGTTATGGGCGGTTTTGAATGGGCGCGGCTTTAGCCGCGCCCACTCGACCGAACATAACCCTCAAACAGCCTCAAGCACAGCGTCAGCAATCCGCGCCGCCTCAACCGCCGGTCGAACGTCATGAACCCGGACAATTGAAGCCCCGTTCAGAATCGCGGCAACCAGGGCAGCCAAACTGGCCGTTTCGCGGGCTTCGGCGGATGCATCCTTGCCCCCGTAGAGCGGAGCGAGCGTCCGCCCCAGGAATGATTTCCTGCTGACACCGACCATCAATGGACGGCCCAGCCCGAGCAACTCCGCCTGTCGAGCCAGAAGCGCGTAGTTCTCCTCGAAGCGCTTGCCGAATCCGTAGCCGGGATCGAGGACAATCGCCTCCGGCAGAATGCCCGCGCAGCCTGCAGTCTCGAGGCTCTCTGCCAGACCAGACCGTACCGTTGCCAGCAACTCGTTACCGGCAATCCGCGGCTGTGCCCTCCACTCCTCAGGCTGGCCTCGGGTGTGCATCAGCACGACGCCGCATTGCGCCTCAGCGCACAGCGCAGCCATCGCCGGGTCCCACTTGAAACCGCTCACATCGTTGACAATCTCCGCCCCGGCTTTGAGGGCCGCAGACGCAGTGAAAGCCTTGTAGGTATCAATGGAAACAACGGCTTCTGGCCGGGCGTGCAGGATCCCTTCGAGCACAGGCAGCAGCCGGGCCAACTCTTCTCCCGCAGTGACCGCAGGTGGCTGTGCCCCATCCGGTTCTCCACCTGCGCGTGACCCCGGACGGGTACTCTCCGCCCCCAGGTCCAGAATGTCCGCGCCCTCTTCCAGCAACTTCAGTGCGTGGCCCACGGCCGATTCCCTGTCGGAAAACCGCCCTCCATCGCTGAAAGAGTCCGGCGTAATGTTCACCACACCCATCACCAGGGTTCGCCGGCCCAGTTCCAACGTACGGCTTTGCAGCTTCCAATTCGTCAATGTGCGTGCGGATAGCGTCATTTCTGTTTCATCGCTCTTGTCCGGAAGCGTAATGCATCCGTCTCAGGACGTGCGGAGCCCGGATTGGAACTTCAACTTCAAATGGTACGCCGAAGCCGGTTCGCCTCCTGCTAAACTCCGTCCATGAAGCTTTTACGGCGAATCCCAGCTCTACTTTTTGCCGTGGTTCTGGTTCCCTCCTACGGGCTTCTGGCGCAGGCCCAGCAGCAAGCCAAGCTCGCAACGCGCACCGCGGCGCATTCGGCGGTACATCCTGCATCCAGTCCTGCAACTCATTCCGCACAAGCCAAAGGACCGCTGGCAGACCGCATCGGCGCCATTCTGGCCGACCCGGCGTTGAGCCGTGCCGAGTTCGGCATCAGCGTTGCGACGCTCGACGGACAGCCGCTCTACGGACTGAACGAGGGCCGGCTGTTTATCCCGGCTTCCACCGCGAAGCTGACAACCACCGCCGCCGCCTACGCCCTTCTGCCCGTCGACAGCCTCACCTGGACCACCCTTGTGGTTGCTGCGGGGAGGGTTGACCCGGACGGCGTGCTCCATGGCGACCTGATCCTGCTGGGTGCGGGCGATCCCACCCTGAGCGCGCGGCGCTATCCCTATCGCGCGCCGGGGACTGCACCGGCCGCCGAACCGGCCACAGCTCCAGCAGCCGGGGCCGAACCCGAGCCGGAGAAACAATCGCGAGCCTTTGACTTTCTGGATCTGCTGGCCCAGCAGGTGGAGCAGGCCGGGATTCGCACTGTGGACGGCAGCGTGGTGGGCGACGACAGCCTGTTTCTCGACGAGCCTTTCGGAAAGGCCTGGGGCTGGGACGACCTGCAATGGAGCTACGGCGCCCCTCTCTCCGCGCTTACCTTCAACGACAACGCTGTGGATTTGACGGTTACCGCCGACCCTGCCAATGAGGGCCAGACAGTGACCGAGTGGACTCCCAAGGTGGACTACTACACCGTGGACAACTCCATGACGGTAGCCAAAACCGGCGAAACCGCTCACCCCGGCCTGTCGCGCCCGCCCGGCAGTCTCATGGTCCGCGCCTGGGGCACGGTGCCGGCTCAGGGGTTCCACGCCAGCCTTGCCGCTGACGATCCCGCGCAGTTTACGGCGACGGTGTTTATTGAGGCGCTGAGGGGTCGTGGCGTCAAGGTCACCGGAGCGGCCTCTTCGAAACACAAGTACACGTTGGGAACAGGCGACTTTGCCGGTGAGCGCGCCGAGCCGGTCAAGCTGGCCCCCTATGAAGAGCCAACCATCACCGCGCCCACGGGAGGCCACCACATCGTAGCTACCCGCACGTCCGTCCCGGTAGCCCAGGACATCACAGTCATCAACAAAACGAGCAATAACCTGCACGCCGAGTTGCTCTTACGGCTCTTGGGCCACGCAGAAGGCAGGGATGGCAGTTTTGCCCAGGGCGCCCGTGTGGTCCGGCAGTTTCTCAAGGATGCGGGCGTAGACGACAACGACTTCTTCCTGTACGACGGCTCGGGCATGAGCCCGGATGACCGCATTGCCCCCCGCGCCTTTACGCAATTGCTGGTTTATGCGGCGAAACAGCCCTGGGGCTCAGCGTGGTGCGGCACCCTGCCCATTGCCGGCGTGGACGGCACCTTGGTCAACCGGTTCAGAAACACCCCGCTCAAAGGCCGCATGCAGGCCAAGACCGGCACACTCAACGAGGTGAACACCCTCGCCGGCTACCTGACCGCTGCCAGCGGTAAGACCTTGGTGTTTTCCGTTTTGGTCAACGGCCACAGACCGGGGAGCGAGGCGGAAGCGCTGGCCATTGACCGCATCGCAGAAGCCATAGCCGCCGCGGAGTAACCTGTATTATTGGAGCGACATGCGAACTTATTCTTTTGCCTATCCAGTGCTTGCCTGCGCTGCGGGCCTTTGCCTCGTGGTTGCCGCCTGCCGCTCGCTGCCTCCATCCAAACCCGAGGCGCAGTGGACCCCTGAAGAGGCACGGGGCGCAGCCGTCTATCGCGTCAAATGCGGCAAGTGCCACTACCCAACTAACCCCCATCCTCTCAATGGTCCGGGTCTACAGGCGCTCACAAAGCTCAAGGCCATGCCCAGCGGCGCGCCACCCACTGACGAGAGGATGACCTACGTCATCCTCCACGGCCGGAACATGATGCTCGGCACCCAGATGACCGACGACCAGCTGGCCGATCTGCTGGCCTACCTGCGCACGCTATGACCGATAAAACGGACGGCGACATCCAGGAGAACGAACCGCAGCCGTCGCGCAGGGAATTCCTTCCCTTGCCGGGGTTGGCGGCCATCAGCTTCTATTTGCTTGTTCTGGCCGGCGTGATCGTTGTGGGCGTGGTCAACGGGCGCCACTACCCGCCGCTGTTCCTGGTCCTCTCCGCAGCATTGATCACTGCCAGCGGCGGCTTGATTCTGCTCTTGCGCTGGGCCTGGGCGCTGGCGCTGGCGGCGATTTTCCTGCTTGCTGTCTATAACTTATGGTTTTTCTCAAGCCAGCATCAGCCCCCAGCCCTCATCCAGGGATTACTGAATCTCGTCTTCTTTCTCTACCTCGTCCGCATCGACGTCCGGCAACGGCTGCGCTAGCGCCCTACCAAAGCACCTTGCAGACATCCGCCTTGCGGATTCGATCGTCGCAAGTAATCAGGGTGTAATCCTCTGCGATGGCCGTTGCGGCAATGATCCGGTAATCTCGCTACCGTCGGAATTAAACGTCCGACTCAGACCCGGTCAAGAGCCACTCAAATCGCTCTCCCGCATTGGGGATACAATCAAACCGTGATGGAATTGGTCCAGATTTCGCCCCTTCGCAACGCTCCGGCGCCCAAGCCCGAGTGGCTCAAGGCTCGCGCTCCCGTGGGCGAGAATTACCACAGCCTCAAACAACTCGCCCGGTCGCTAAAGCTCAACACGGTTTGCGAGAGCGCGCAGTGTCCCAACATCGGCGAGTGCTGGCACCACAAGACCGCTACCTTCATGATGCTGGGCAACCTGTGCACCCGACGCTGCGGTTTCTGCGCGGTGCCGAAGGGCCGGCCGGAGCCAATCGACTTTGACGAACCCCGCCGCGTGGCCGAAGCGGTTGCTGCCCTCGGCCTCGAGTACGCTGTCATCACCAGCGTTAACCGCGACGACGACCTCGTCGGTGGAGCCCGTGCTTTTGCGCTGGTGATCGAGGAGATTCACCGCCAGGCGCCGGCCTGTCACGTCGAAGTCCTGATCCCCGACTTCCAGGGTGACCGCGAGGCCATCCGGATCGTTGCCGAGGCCCGGCCCTCGGTGCTGAACCACAACACCGAAACGGTTCCACGGCTTTACCGGGTAGTCCGCTCCGGTGCGCGGTACGAGCGTTCGCTTGAATTGCTGCGCTATTCAAAGGAGTTACGCCCGAAGGGCATCACGAAGTCAGGCGTAATGGTTGGTCTGGGCGAGGAGACCTGGGAACTGGTCGAGGTCTTTCGCGATCTGACCGATGTGGAGTGCGACATTCTGACCATTGGCCAGTACCTGCGGCCCTCCCGCGATCACCTGCCGATGGCCCGCCTCTACACGCCGCGCGAATTCGTTGAGCTGAAGAACCTGGCGTTGGCGATGGGTTTCCGCCACGTCGAATCCGGCCCGTTGGTCCGGTCCAGTTACCACGCGCACGAGCAGGCGGCTTCTACCGGGTTGACTGTGGCAACATGAGAACGCTCGGGCAGGTCATGTCCCTGCCTTTGTGCGAGAACTAGAGTGAAAGGTGATCCGATATGCCCTCACTTCGTAATGAGAAGATTCGCAATGGGTTAATTCAGCGGCTGCGGCGTCTCACGCCGGAAACCAGGCCTCAATGGGGCAGCCTCGACGCCCCTCGCCTGCTTTGCCACCTTAAGGACACCTTTGAAATGTCGCTTGGAGATATCGCGGTTCCGTCTGCCAACATCAAGGCATTTCAACGTTTTCCGCTGAAGCACCTGTTTCTCTACGTTGCGCCCTTTCCGAAGGGAGCCCATGCGCCCGGCGAGCTGCTCTCAACCGCGCCGGGTGACTTCGAGTCGGATCGCCAACGTGCTGTCGGTCTGATCGAGCGCCTCGCTACTACGCCCCGTGGAGACGGCGCCGAGCACCCGTTCTTCGGTCCGCTGACCAACGAGGAGTGGAACGTGCTGCAATGGAAGCACATCAGCCACCACCTGAAGCAGTTCGGCCTCTGACAGGGTTGGCTTGTGCAATGCGGCGACTGGAGCGTAAGGCCGCGCCGTTCTTCCGCATTCCTTTTTCGATCCGCAATCCGGGAATCCCGACCAGGAATTCCGGAGTTAAGCTACACTGCGGGCTTGGTTTTAGTAGAATGGCCCTTGGCAATTGGCACAGCGAGGACGAAACCTTATGGCAGTCTCGATCATGGCCGGAATTCCGGCGCTCAAGGAACTCAATGCCGACCTGAAGCGGCGCATGGACGGCGCAGTGGCCACTTTCCAGGCCAACCTGGCCGCCACCCGCACGGGCCGGGCCAGCGTGCACATGCTCGACCAGGTAAAGGTGGACTACTACGGCACGCCCACACCCATCAGCCAGCTGGCGCAGGTGTCGTCGCCTGAGGCGCAACTGATCGTGGTTGCTCCCTGGGATCCCACCGTGCTCAAGGAAGTTGAAAAATCCATTCGCACTGCGGATCTTGGGTTTAATCCCATATCCGACGGCAAGGTGCTGCGCATCCCGGTTCCGCCGATGACCGAGGAGCGCAGGCGCGACGTCTGCAAGCACATCAACCGGGACTTGGAGGAGCACCGGACGGCGGTGAGGAATGTACGCCGCGACGGCAACGACGCCCTCAAGAAACTCGCCAAGGACAAGAAGATCAGCGAGGACGAGGAAAAGCGCGCCATGGAAGAAGTCCAGAAGATGACCGACGAAGAAATTCGCCGGATGGAAGAGCTCTCGCGCAAGAAGGAAGCGGAAGTGATGACGGTGTGAACGGGCGAAGTCAGCTGGCAGGCCAGTCTGTTTTTGGTCGGCAGGTCAGCGCTTCAGCCCTGACACCAGGGCAGACGCAAAAACAGCAGATGGCTATCCGGTGCCCATTGCGTGCCGGATAGCCATCTGTCTTTTGGTATACCTCAAATGCCGGGGCTGAAGCACCAGCTTATCGACGACTCCCGCCGGCTACTCCAGCAGCAGCACCACCGCATCCTGATAAGGGACAGTGAGCTTCATAGTTCCACCAACCACAGGCCGATTTGTCCCGGTGAAGAGGTCGGTTGCCTTGGTGTAGCGCGCGGGCAGTTTCAGCGTTGCGGTTTGGTCGGTGGTGTGGTCGTTGAAGACTACCAGCAGGCTCTGCTTCTTTCCTTCGATCAGCCTTGGGCGCAGCACTCCGCCTGCTATAGACGGCCTGATCGTCTTGCCGACTATGGCGCGCAGCAACTCGATGCCGCCGTTACTGCCCGTGGCAATGCTGGCGCCGAAATTAGTGCCAATGGAATAGATCCAGCCTTTGCCCACTTGCTTTCGGACCGCTACCTTCATGTTTTTGTAAGTGGCGATGGTCTCCGCCGAGGTGACGTCAAGCGGCGTCAGGTAGGTGTGGCCTTTAATGCGGGCCGGGACTGGCAATGTGAAGGCAATTTCCGGGTCGTAGTAGACCTCATCCGACTCCGGCACTTCCTTGGGCTTGGGCCGCGTGTTCAGGCCGAGGCTCTCATTCTCGCGGTAGCCGAAGAGCCGGTCGAGACCGAAGGGCGGGACTACCGGGTTGTAGTAGAAGCGCTCGTCGTAGCGGCCGAAGCCCACCTCGGTAATCAGGGTGCCGCCGCCCTCGACAAAGCCGCGCAGATAGTCGAGGGTGGCACTCTTCCCGACCAGGTGCCATGGGGCGATGATGACCTTGTAGTCTTTTTTGCCCAGGCTTTGCGGCTGGACGAAATCGACATTCAAGTCCATGTTCCACGCGGCTTTGTAATAACCCTGGAACGAGAGGACTGAGGGCTCCTCATTGCCGCCAGCGGCGAAGGTAAGCAGCGCATTGTCCTGGTCGAACAGCAAGGCTAGTTCGGGCTGCGGGTGGTGGTCCTGGATGATGTCCCAATGCGCCTGGATGATCTGGTTCATCTTCGAGGCCTCGCGCAGCACCTCGGTGGGCTCTCCGGCGCGCGACGCCAGACCGAAGCCGGTGGCTTCGCGCCCGGTGGCCTCGGCCAGGTAGTTCCAGTAGATGATGCCCTTGGCTCCCATGGCTACGGCCATCCAGTTGTTGAGATGGATGTCGCGGACGCGCATCTCCGGACTGCGCACCAGGCCGTCGTTGCCGTGTCCGGCCTGAAGCTCGGTGAGGAAGAAGGGCTTTCCGGCGGCATTGGAGCGCGTTATCTCAAACTTCGACGCGATCATGGGAATGTCCATGAGGAACCAGCGCGGGAAGAGCGACATGCCCCAGTAATCGAGCTCGCCGGCAAGGCCCCAGGCGTTGGTGCTGGCGGCGACAAGGCCCTCGATGGGCGGGTGATGTGCGCCGTGGCTCTCCATGACGTGGACGGGATCGACGGAGCGGGCGGTCTCGACGCGGAACCTCATCTCGAGGGTTTCGCGCTCGATCATGAAGCGCCGCCAGTCGATCCAGTCGGCATAGGTGCCATGCGAACGCGGCGGATCGATCGCCTCCCAGTTGGGATAGCGGCGGGTCCAGGCCGGGTTGAGGGCGTCGAGCGAGCCGTACTTCTTTTGGAGCCACTTGTGGAAGGCGGCGATGGTGTGGTCGCAGTAACAGAAGAGTATCTCCTCGGGGTCGACCCAGAGATTGCGTGGCCATGCCGGTTCGACGTGCGGCTCGTTCCAGCAGTCGTAGCCAAAGAGAGATTTATGAGAGCCGACAACCTTGATGAGTTCCTTGATGTACCTGGCGGCAGCTTCGCGGACGGGATCGGAATCGAGGCAGAGCCCGGGCCAGCCGCCGGTAACGTTGTTTCCGCTGCCCTGGAGGCGCATGGCGCGGCCGCGGGCGTCTACGTAGCGCCCGTCGGGGTACTTCTGCTCTAACCAATATGGCGACAGCTCAAGCACCAGGCCGCACAGCACCTGCATGCCGAACTCGTCGGCGTAGCGCATGACCTCTTCGACCTCATCGAAGATCCACTTGTCGGGCTCGGGATTGACGTAGTCCCAGTTGGGCCAGATGCGGATGAGGTTGAACTTGTGCTCCTCGGCCAGGGCCTGGATCATCTCGCGGCGTCTTTCGCGCGGGGGGCTGGGCGGGCGATAGAACTGCGTGCCGTAGATAAAGCGCTTTGGCGCAAAGTCCGCGCCTGCACTCTGGCCATCGGCTGGCGAGAGCAATGCGGCCAATTCCGCGGCGCCTGCGGTACCGGCTGTGATGCTGAGGCTGGTCCACGCCAGGGCTACGCCTGAGGATGCATTCTTGATGAATTTGCGACGTGAAATCGGCACGAGAGTACACTCCTTTTTCGGTTTTGATTGGCGGCGGAATTATAGCAGTCGAAGTAATGCAGGGGTGGGTTAGGGCGCTCGGCGGCCACGCGATGAGGAGCGCAGTATCCCCACGCAGGTCGCCGCTGCGACTCGCGAGAGGGGGAGGCCGCGGCGTTTACTTCCTGGCGCGCTTGTAGAAGGGCAGCGGCACCTGCTTGGCGCGGACTTGATTGGTTCGGACTTGAACGAGCACGTCTTCGCCGCTGGCAGCAACGGAGGCGGGAACCAGCGCGAAGGCTATGTTGGTTTTGAGGAAGGGCGCAGGTGAACCTGAGGTGATGGCGCCAATCTCGTTACAATTGAGGTCGAGGACGGGGTAGCCATCGCGGGCGATGCCTCGGTCTGTCATTTCGAGGCCTACGATTTTGCGGCTGGGGCCGCCGGAGGCCTGGACGGCGAGCAAGGCATCGCGCCCAATGAAGGCGCCTTTGTCGAGCTTGAGCCAGCGGTCTACATGGGACTCGAGGACGTTGATGGAGTCGGAGATTTCGTGGCCGTAGAGCGGCATGCCGGCTTCGAGGCGCAGGGTGTTGCGCGCGCCCAGGCCGCAGGGGCGGATGGCGAACTCCGATCCCGCTTCCATGAGAGCGTTCCACATCTTCACGGTGGTGGGCTCGTCGGCGGGGATGTAGACCTCGAAGCCGTCTTCACCGGAGTAGCCGGTGCGGGCAATGAGCACGTTGGGGATGCCGGCCACCGTGCCATATGTGAACCAGTAGTTCCTGATTGCGGCTAGGTCTACCTTGGTCAGTTTCTGGAGGGTCTCGAGCGCGCGCGGGCCTTGAACGGCAAGTTGCGAGTAGTAGGCGGAGTAGTCGCTAAGGTGGATGGATGGAAAGGCGCCTACCTGCTGGCGAATCCAGGAAAGATCCTTATCCTTGGTGCCGGCGTTGACAACGAGCAGGTAGTCGTTGGGGCTGAGGCGGTGGACGAGGATGTCATCGACGAAGGTGCCCTCTGGCGTGAGCAGGGCGGAGTACTGAATCTGGCCGTCTTTCAATTTGGGAGCATCGTTCATGGTGACGTGCTGCACGGCGGCCAGCGAACCGGGACCGCGGAACTGGATTTCGCCCATGTGGCTCACATCGAAAAGGCCAACGCCGGTGCGTACGGCCATGTGCTCGGCGATGAGGCCGCCACCGGGGCAAGGGTACTCCACAGGCATGTCCCAGCCGCCGAAATCCACCATTTTGGCTTTCAGGGCGCGATGAGTGGCGTTGAGGGCGGTCTTCTTAAGGGGCGAGGCAGCGGGGGTGGCCATGGATGTTCCTTTCGGGCGGTGTTCCTGTACCCTGCATACGATAGGGACTCAGCCATTACGGGGTCAAACCCGGGAGCGCGGCTCCAGAATCAAACTGCACTGAAAGGGATGGACGATGAACCAGGTACGGGGAATTCTGTTATTGGCGGCAGGGGGCTTTGCGCTCTACCAGGGTTGGCGACTCCACACCGGCAACAATGCTCTTTGGGCGTACGGACTGGGCGTGGTGGCGGTCGGGCTGGGTATCTGGCGGCTCGAGCGCAAGCCTCCGCAGCCGCTGGCTTAGCGGAGGGCTGAAATGCGACTGGCAATGGGGTCCGCTGGGCATTACGTGCCGACATCCGGTGTGCATGGGGTCCGCTGGGTGAGAGGCTGAGACACTACCCCCCTCCCCCACCCACCCGGGTGGTTTGTGGGAAATTGTCTGTTTTCACCGCGTTGGAGGCAGGGTTCTACCGCAAGTAGTTTGTTTTGAGGAACCTGGAAGCCAAGTTCCTGAAAACGGCGAACTTGCGCGGACTCGTGTGCGGCATGGAGCCGCGAGCGGCGCCGCAGGTCTCCGCGGAGAGCATACCTATTACAGACAGGGTAGCGGATTGAGAGAAATAACCGGCAACTGGGCTGTGGGCGGAAGGCGTTGATGATAAGGGAGATACGTTGAAGATAGGCGGAATGGGGCTTGACGGGCAGTTGGGGCTACAGCAATTCGGGAACCGCAGTAGATGTGAGGGTTGTGGCGGGCGTGAGTTCCTGCTTCAGCTGGTCATCAAAGGTACTGGCGCGACGGAAAAAGAAAATCATTATCGTTGGATTGCGTTTCGGTCAGTTCCAGTTCTTGCCAACGACAGAACTAACCGACGTACAAGGCGACGAGTTCAAGTGCGATTCTGACGGTCGCGTTGCCTAAGAGGCAGTAAACAAAGGGCCAGCGGCATCGCGGGCAACTCGCGAGGCAACCCATGGCTCTTACGGATACAGCAGGTTGATGCCGGGACCGGCGTTCGGAGGAGAAGGATGGGGATGGCGATGAGCAATGCGCTGGCGCTTATGCGCGTGCACAGTTACAGGTTCTTCCACGGCAGCATGGGGTTCGACGATTTTACCTGGATGCTGATCGGACTCGTGATTGTGCTGGTGGTGGTGATGATTCTCATGCAGCGGAGACGGCGCTGGTTTTAGCAGCTTGCCTCGAACTTCATCATTCAATGGCAGAGACAAGGCATCGGCAGCGCTACTTCTTGCGCGCCCGCCAGAATGAACTGACGCCGAGATACAGGAAGACCGCGACCACTCCGGCGGTGACCAGGAAAGTCCGGTGATCGGGGCCGCTGGCCCAGCTGGCCCGCATCTTCCAGAGATTAGGCGCGAATACGATGACCGGAAGCAGGAAGAAAACGCCGGTGACCTCAAGCCAGATGATTCCACCCACACGGCTGAAGGGACGCAGAAAGCCGCCGACGCCGCGGGCGACGCTCCTGGTGGCTTGGCCGGCGACTTTGGCTGCTTCTCCGGTGACCTGCCCAGCAGTGCGCCCCTGAATGACTGGCCCCGCGGCCTGCCGGGGCGCGGAGGCGCTGGCGGGCGCATTGGCGCGGGCCGCCATTTGCTCGCCGACAATCTTTCCGGCAACCCGCAGGCCCATGCCCACCACGCGGCCTATCTTGTAGGGTTTCATCTCGACTATGATGGTATCAGCGACGCTCGGCAGGCGGCTTTTCACAGCCTATTTGCGATTGGCCATTGCCCCGAAACGCCGCCGGCAGTAAGGTAGATAAATCTTTCGCTGCTCCCCGCGCATCTTCCAGGCGCTGGCCGCCGCCTCTGGAGGTCTCTATGACATCCCGCCTGCGCGAACTGATCCAGCAATTGGGGGAAGCCATCCATGAGTCGGTGATTGAGAGCGAGCAAATTGCCGGTGTTGTGCAGGATATCCGCCAGCACGGGTTCGATGTGTTGCTCATGCTGGAGGCCACCATTGGCCTGAACGAGGTGACCGCCAAGGACGACGAGGCTGAGGAGACAGAGGAGGGCACAGTCGAGCCGCCCTTTACCAAGAACGATCTCCACTTCCTGCGCTCGCTGCGGATCTCGGTTGAAGGGGAAGAAGAAGACCACGAGCCGGACACTGAGTAGTGCAGCTCTCTTGATGGTTTGGAGGGGGCTTCCCCTCGGGGGCTAAAGCCCGATGCTTCTTTTCGCCATATTGCGGTGCGGCTAGGGCATTTTCAGAAATTCTGTAGACTTAGAAGGGCCTCCCTCAGGGGCTAAAGCCCACGGTCTTTCTAGGCGCTTTTCGGCACGACTGAAGTCGTGCCCTTTCAAAGCCGGTCTACACCAATTGTCAAACCGCTCTAAAGCCGCACCCTTTCAAAGCCGCTCCACACCAGCGTGAGAAATGCTCTGATCCGGCGCAATTCAGGCCTCTCGAGCCTCGCGTCGCCATCCCGTATCTTCAATTAATCCAAGAGGCTAGTGCGATTCGCTGGCTTTACGGGCGGGTTCGAACTCGTCGCCGGGCTGCCACTCGATGGACCTGGGCTGGTCACTCGCCAGCCAGCCCAGCACAAAACCGAAACGGGCCAGCTTGGCGTTGCCGCGAAAGTCCCAGTCGTTGTGATACTCGTCGGACGGCTGATGGTAATGGTGCCGTACAAAGTCCAGCTCCTGCTGGGTGCCCCATTCAGCATCGTGGCCCTCGAAGATCATGCCCTGGGCTACGGGGAAGGCGGGAATGCCCGCGCGGGCCAGCGAGAAATGGTCAGATCGATAATAATGGCCGGCCCCTGGCATCGGATCGGGCAAAAGCGCCAAATCGAAGGCCTTGGCCACCGTTTGGATGGTAGGCCAGAAGTCGAGACGTTCCGCGCCGCTCAAGCTTGCGGAGCGAGGAATGCCGATGGGCAGAATCATGTCGTAGTTCAGGTCGAGAGTGATCTGGCTTGCCGGAACGGGCGGGTGCACCCCCAGGTATTGCGAGCCAAGCAGCCCCTGCTCCTCGGCGGTGACTGAAGCGAAATAGACGGCGTGAGGCGGGCGCACGGGAGACTCCGCAAAGGCCCGGGCCAGTTCCAGGAGGATTCCGCAGCCGGTGGCATTGTCGGCCGCGCCGTTGTAGATGCCGTCGCCCTTTGCGTCGGGGTCGATACCGAGATGGTCGTAGTGGGCGGTGTAGATCACGGCATGATTAGCGGCGTCCGCGCCCGGCACGCGAGCCAGGACGTTGGTGCTGTCGTAGCGGCGGACGCGACTTTCGATATGAGCACGAAGCTTCACTGGGAGTTCAAAGGCGTGGAACGCCTTTCCGGCGGCGTCGATGGCCTTATCAAGATCGCCGAGACCTGCCAAGGTAAACAGCCGTTGGGCCACGTCATGCTGAATCCATGCCGCGGCATGCAAGGTGGCCGACGGATCGCCTTGCAGATAGCTCTTCTCAATGGCCTGTGAATTGCGGACCACCTCCCAGCCGTAACTGGCCAAATCCTGCCGATGAATGAGGAGCACGCCCACAGCACCGCGGCGGGCTGCCTCCTCATATTTGTAGGTCCAACGGCCGTAGTAGGTGAGGGCCTTGCCCTTGAAGAACTTCTCGTCGTCCGAAGGCGGCTCATTGACAATGACCAGTGCGATCTTGCCCTTGAGGTCCACACCTGCGTAGTCGTCCCAGTTGTACTCCGGCGCGTGGATGCCGTAGCCCACAAAGACGATGGGCGCGTCGAAGTCGGATGTGGGCTGGCCGGTCTGGTCTTTGGAGACAATCTCGGCACTGTAAATCAAATTGACCGGTTTGCCGCTTGCGGGGACAAACGAGAAGCGGGTCTTGTCATCCTTGGTGTGTACGGCGAAAAGAGGGACCTTTTGAAAATACGTTCCGTTGTCGCCCGCCGGCTCCAGACCGTCCAAGGCAAACTGCGTGGCAATGTACTCCGCCGCCAATGAGTCGCCGCGCGTTCCGGGGCCGCGTCCTTCAAGCAGGTCAAGAGAAAGGAAGCGCACGTGGGCGCGAATCTTCTCTGAATCATTGGAGGCGGCTGCGGCGCGGGCGGCGGCGGAGAGGCCGGGAACGTCGGGAACGGCTGTGGAGGGTTGTTGGGCGTGGAGCAGGCCAGTGGCCATGATTGCAGCCAAAGCTGCAAGGATTTGTTTGCGTGGCATTGGGTCTCCATGACGTTGGTGGCGCAATTGGAAGAAACTTTTTTTGTCGAGTGTCGTGGTATCCCAGGTCTCAAAAAGGAGACCTGGGGCACCCAGCTTTGGTGCAGAATCAAGCGGTCAAAGACCAAGGAAAAAAGGGGACGTGAATCTTCAGAGTACGTCCGCATCCGGGCCGGGGGCAACCATTTACAGCGGCGCGGTGGGGAGAAGATGAGCGCGGGCGAGCACCTTGCGGGCCAACCCGGTGAGCGCTATTCCCGCGGCCTCGCTGAGCGGAACCCAGCGGCGGTCCCCATCGGGAGGAAGCAGCTTCTCCACATCGTCCTCAAAGACAGTGCGGACGCGGACACAATAATTGACCTGCATGATGGCGTGCCGGACGGTCATGCGCAACTCGTCGCCGGGAATGGCGGGGTCGGCGAGTGAGGGCAGCTCCCACATGCCCGGCATTACGGTGAGCGAGTCAGCCCGCTGCTCCAGCAGGACTTCGCGGCTGGCCTGCCCGGGATGCATGCCTATGCGGACTGAAAGCGCACAAGCCACCTCGCGGCTCTGCATCTTGGGCCGGGGAGGCGTCTTGTGTTCGCCGCGGGTGACGCAGTCGGCGGCTATAGGGCACATGCGGCACTGCGGATTGCGGGGAAGGCAGACGGTTGCGCCCAACTCCATAAGCGCCTGGTTGAAGTTGCCGGGATGCGTGGGATCGACGAGTTGGCTGGCCAGGTTCTCTACCTTGTGGCGGAGGGCTGCGCCGCCACCGGAGCGGCTGCCAGCTCCCCAGCCGGCCAGGCGGCACAACACCCGCTCCACATTTCCATCCACTACGGCCACCGGCTCACCGTGAGCGATGCTGGCGATTGCGGCAGCTGTGTATGCGCCGATGCCGGGCAAGGTCCGCAATTCTCCAGCGGTGACAGGCAAGTTGCCCTTGTGGTGGTCGGCGACAAACTGCGCGGCTTTGTGCAGCATCCGCGCGCGGCGGTAGTAGCCGAGGCCGCTCCACAGGGCGAGCACCTCCTGCTCCGGCGCCAGGGCCAGCGAGACCAGCGTGGGAAACCGCGCCATGAATGCCTTGTAGCGCTCAGCTACCACGGCCACGCGGGTCTGTTGGAGCATGATCTCTGAAACCCAGATTGCGTAAGGGTCGGCGCTGCGCCGCCAGGGCAGATCGCGCCGGCTGTGCTGGTACCAGCACAGCAGAAGTTGGCGCAGACTGGCGGTCTTCTCCGGATCCCGGCCCCTCTTGACCATGCGGTCAGCTTAACAGCCAGGTCGAGGCGGCCGCAGCTTGCTCGAGATGCGCGCCTGGTGCTCAAGACATGGCCGTGGAACTGACAGGTGTGAGCTACATTACACCGACTAGATCATTTTAGGAATTACTGTAGACCTTTGATGCAGTGATTGAACCAGGCCT
>OCZT010001142.1_pt1 | contig 27479 bp, 24 predicted proteins | sample 1539031 | NCBI WGS metagenome assembly OCZT01 (sample SAMEA3539308, study PRJEB22396) | soil metagenome | biome: tundra; feature: field; material: soil | place: USA | collected 2010-05 | depth 0.15 m | reverse complement strand
GATCGAGCTGGACGCGCGCCGGCGCGCGCTGCTGCCGGAGCTCGAGGGTCTGCGTGCCGAGCAGAACGAGGCCAACGGGCGAATCCGCGCGGCCGCCGACGACGCCGAGCGCGAGCGGGAGATCGAGGCGATGCGTGCGGTGGCTGCGCGCGCGAAGGAGCTCGAGCGCGAGCTCGCCGACGTCGAGGAGCGCCTGCAGGAGGCGCTCGCGCCCCTGCCCAACCTGCCGGACCCCTCGGCGGCCCCGGGCCCGGAGGACATGCTCGTGCGCGAGGTGGGCGCGCCCGCGGAGCTCGGCTTCGAGGCCCGCGACCATCTCGAGCTGGCCGGCTCGATGATCGACATGGATCGCGGCGCGCGCCTGTCGGGCGCCCGCTTCGCCTATCTGCGCGGGGAGCTCGTGCTGCTCGAGCTGGCGCTCGTGCGGTGGGCCCTGGAGAAGCTGCGCGGCCGTGGCTTCGAACCGGTGATCCCGCCCGTGCTCGTGCGCGAGCGCGCGCTCTACGGCACGGGCTTCCTGCCCGACACCGAGCAGCAGATCTACAGCCTGCCCGAGGACGAGCTGTTCCTGGTGGGCACCTCCGAGGTTGCGCTCGCCTCGCTGCACGACGGCGAGATCATCGACTCGGGGGAGCTGCCGCTGCGCTACGCGGGCTTCTCGCCCTGCTTCCGCCGCGAGGCGGGCGCGGCGGGCAAGGACACGCGGGGGATCTTCCGCGTGCACCAGTTCGACAAGGTCGAGATGTTCAGCTTCGTGGCGCCCGAGGACTCCGAGCCCGAGCACGAGCGGATCCTTGCGATCGAGGAGGAGATCCTCAGCGAGCTCGGGCTTCCCTACCGCGTCGTGAACATCGCCGTCGGCGACCTCGGGAACTCGGCGGCCAAGAAGTACGACTGCGAGGCGTGGCTCCCCAGCCAGGGCCGCTACCGCGAGCTGACCTCGTGCTCGAACACGACCGACTACCAGGCCCGGCGCCTGAACATCCGCATGCGCCGCGAGAAGGGGACGCAGACCCCGCACACGCTCAACGGCACAGCGGTCGCCGTCGGGCGCACGATCGTGGCGCTGCTGGAGAACGGACAGCGCGAGGACGGCAGCGTCGAGCTCCCGTTCTGCCTGCTCGCCTACGGGGCCCCGGCGCTGCTGCCCGCTGCGCCCGGCGGCTGAGGCGCCGGGCGCGGCGCCCCGATCGCCTCGATCACCTCGTCTCGAGCGCCGCCAGGAGGTGCTCGGCGATCGCCTCCGGCGTCGGCGGGCAGCCCGGGATGCGAATGTCGACGGGCAGCACGTCCTCGAGCGCGCCGATCAGCTCCGCGGGGCTGCCGAGGAGATTGCGGCCGAGGGCACAGTCGCCCAGCGCGGCTACGAGGCGCGGTTCGGGCATCGCCTCATAGGCCGTGCGCAGCGGGCCGGCCATTCGCGTGGTGATGGATCCCGTGACGAGCAGGATGTCCGCGTGCCGGGGCGAGGCGACGATGTCCAGACCGTGGCGCTGGAGGTCGTGGAACGGGTTGGTCACGGCGCCGAGCTCGTGCTCGCAGCCGTTGCACGAGCCGGCGTCGACGTGACGGATGGCGAGCGAGCGCCGCGGGCCGCGGGCCAGGCGCGCTTCGCGACGGATGCTCGCGAGCTGTCTCAGCAGGACGAACATCAGCGGTCCACGCAGGCGTAGCAGAGCTCGAAGCTCTTGTTGATCAGCGGAAAGTCGGGAAGCAGCGCTCCGGCTGTGGCATGCGCGAGCGCGGGCCAGTTGGCGTAGGAGCCGGTGCGCAGGTGGAGCCGCGCAACGCGCGCGCCGTCGAGCTCGACCGCGCACATGGTGGCCCCGCGCGGGCTCTCGACGCGTCCCACGCCCAGCGCCGAGCCCGCCCCCCCGCCGGTGGTCGCGCCGAGGGCGAGCGGGGCCTCCAGCAGCCCCTCGAGGACGTCGTATGTCGTCTCGAGCTCGCTCGCTCGGAGCCGCAGACGCGCAGCGACGTCGCCTGTCGGCGGGCCAACCGATGCCGCCCTGAAGCCGTCGTATGCGAGGCGCGGGCTTGCGCTGCGGGCGTCCTCGCCGATCCCCGCTGCGCGGGCTGCGGGGCCGACCGCGCCGAGCCGCCGCGCGTCATCCGCCGCGAGGACGCCGATACCGTCGAGACGTGCCTGCAGCGAGCCGGTGAACTCGAGCTCCCGCCATGCCGCTGCCGTGTCGCTGCGCAGCTCGCGCAGCGACGCGAGCGCGGCGTCGCTGCGCGATGCGTCGAGCCCTGCCGCCCCGCCTCCCACGCGCACGGTCCCGAACAGGAAGCGGTGTCCGAATGCGCGCAGGTTGATCTGCTGCGCGCGATCCTTGAGCGCCGCGAACGCCATCGTTCCCGGTGCGAAGCCCACCCCTGCGCAGATGGCCCCGATGTCGTGCAGGTGGTTGTACAGCCGCTCCAGCTCGAGGAGCACGGTGCGCGCCACGCGCAGCGCGCGATCGGGCTGCAGTCCGCGCGCACTCTCGACCGCGTGCGCATAGGCGACCGTGTTCGTGACCGAGCAGGCTGCGCAGGCGCGCGCGGCGTACGCGAGCGCGTCCTCGGCCCGGAGGCCCTCCGCCGCTCGCTCCAGTCCACGGTGCTTGTAGAAGAGCCGCGGGTCCATCTCGAGGATGCGCTCACCCACGACGTGGAAGCGGAAATGCCCGGACTCGATCACCCCTGCGTGGATCGGCCCGACCGCCACTTGGTGGACGCCGTCGCCGCTGACCGGCGTCATCCATCGCGCGGGATCGTCGGGGTGGGCCGCCAGGGCGCGCATCGGCGAGTGGCCCGCGAACTGCAGGCCGTGCAGATCGTGGGCCTCACGCTCATCCCAGCCGGCCCCCTCCACGAGGTCGACGATGCTCTGCAGTGCGCCGGGCGTCGCCTCGCAGGAGACGACGCGCAGGGCGTGTGGCGAGACGAGGAGCGCCCGCCAGCTCGCGTGCCCGCCGGTCCCGCTCGCCCAGGCACCCCCGAACAGCTCACCGCCCGCGATGGCCTGTTCGATCCCTGCCCGCCACTCCCCTGGCGCAATGCGCTCGATCGCGGTCACAGCGCCCCCCTGGCGAGCGTGTCGATGAAGCCCGAGCCCGGCAGCAGCAGCAGCCCTGCGACGCCGCACGCGAGCATCCCCGTGCCGAGGATCGCGGTGAGCGCGATGATCGGGCGCTCCTCCCGGGACCGACGGCGCCTGCGGTGCCGGCCATCCTCTCCGATGACACCCTCCATGAGCGCGTGCAGGAGCCCGAGGAAGCCGAGTGCCAGCGCGACCGCCGCAATCGCGCTGACGAGCAGATCGCCGGCGGCGAAGCCCCCGAGGAGGATCAGGAGCTCTGAGACGAACAGGGGCGAGGGCGGAAGGCCGGAGAGCGCAACCAGGCTCACGCCCATCGCGGTGGCGGTGGCCGGGCTGTCGCTGAGCACCCCGGTGGGCGCCCGGCTCGCCGCTCTCGGCTGGATGCGCAGCAGGGGCAGCGCGGCGTAGAAGCCGAGAGCCTTGGCCAGCGCGTGGCCGGCGACGTGGAGCACGACGCCGGCGATCGCCAGCGGCGTGCCGAAGCCGATTCCGAGCCCGATGATGCCCATGTGCTCCAGGCTGGAGTAGGCGAGCAGCCGCTTCCATGGCAGCGAGCGCCATAGAAACGGGACCGCGACGATCATCGACGTCAGGCCGAGCGCGATGAACACGGCGTGTGTCGTGGCGGCGCCGACGGAGGGCTGGAGCATCTCCTTGACCCGCCACGCGATCAGCAGCACGCTCGGCAGCAGCGCGGCGGACAGCAGCGCGCTGATCGGCGGTGGCGCCTCGCTGTGGGCATCGGGAAGCCAGTTGTGGACCGGCGCCCAGCCGACCTTCGTGGCCAGGCCCGCCAGGAGCAGCACGAACGCGATCAGCGTCGGAGCAGGCGGCATCGTGTGCGCGGCCACCTGGAGGGCGTGCCAGTCGAGTGCGTGCGGGCCGTGGTGCCCCGCGTTCGCCTGGCCGATGGCCAGTACGACGATGCCCAGGAATGCCACCGACAGACCCAGGGTCGTCAGGAGCAGGTACTTCCAGCCGGCCTCGAGCGCGTCGCGCCGGCCGCTGAACGCGACGAGCAGGGCCGAGGCTGCGGTCGTGGCCTCGACGATCAGCCATGCCGCCGCGAGGTTGCCGATCAGCGGGACGGCCAGCAGAGCCGCCCAGAAGAGGAACAGCGCTGCGTAATACAGGCTCCGCGAGCGCGCCGCTGTCGTCCAGCTGCGCCCGCTGGTCCGGAGGTAGGTGGGCGAGAGGAGGGTGCTGCACAGCCCGACCACCGCGATCACGGCGAGCAGCACTCCGCTCGCGCCGTCGATCAGGTACCACTGGCCCCGCAGCGCGGGCTGCCCGCCGCGTGCCAGCGCGATCGCCGCGAGCGCGAGGGCCGCGCCGGCCGTCAGCATGGCCGTCGCGATCGCCAGCGAGTCCGCCTGGCGTGGCGAGCGTGCGAGCAGCGCGAGGAGCATCCCGACAAGCGGGAGCGCGGGCACGACGACGACGAGGGTGGGCACGAGCTCAGTCACGCAGCCCCCGCAGCAGCTCCGTGTCGCCGGTGCCCAGGTCGGTGTGGATGCGCTGCGCGAAGGCCGCCGCGACCGTCACGATCAGGGCCAGGTCGAACAGCGCCCCGAACTCGACCACGTAGGACAGCCCTCCCGGCACGGAGACCGCGAGCAACGACAGGCCGTTCTCGGCCACCACCAGCCCGATCAGCTGGAACAGGATCGGGCGCCGCAGGACGACGATCGTGATCCCGACGAGGACGAGCGCGAACGCCGTGTGTTCGGTGTGCGGAGCGCCGAGGCCCAGGGGTGGGATCAGGACGACCGCGCACAGCGCAACCGCGCCCGCGGCGGCGAGCCGCACGATCGCGCTCGCGGCCGCGGCCACCAGGCCCGCCTCGGGCGTCCGGCGTATCAGCAGGTAGAGGAGCGCCGGCAGCACGATCGCCTTGCCGAGGAGCAGGCCCGCGACCACGACCTCCCCCGAGTGCCCTCCGGCGAGCTCGGCGGCGATCACGCCGAGCGCGAGCGACTGCGCGGCAAGGGCCGCGATCGCGACCGATCGCCGGCGCACGACGATCACCGCGAACCCGAGCGCGAGCATCGCCGTGACGAGCACGCCGTTCACGCGCCCACCCCCCCGATCCACATCCCGGCGCCCGCGAGGGCGATCGCGCAGCCGGCACCCAGGAGCGCGGGCACGCGCAGGATGCGCATCTTCGCCTGCGCTGTCTCGATCAGCGCGAGCGCGCAACAGAGCACCGCAACCCCCGCGACCAGCAGGCCGAGACCGACCGCGAACCCGCCCCAGTGCGGCAGGTAGAGCTCGGCGCCGAGGACGAGGATGACCCAGTGGCGCGCCGCGCCGGCCCACAGCAGGAATGCGAGGTCGCGCCCGGCGTACTCGAGCAGCGGACCCTCGTGGATCATCGTCAGCTCGAGATGCGTATCGGGGTTGTCGATCGGCTGGCGCCCCGTCTCGAGGAGGATCACGAGCACGAACGCGATCGCGCCGCACCAGTGCGCCGGACCGCTCCAGAGATGCCCGCCCGCCGCGGCCTCGCCCATCGCCAACAGGTCCGTGCTGTGTGCCGGCAGCACGGCGACGAGCAGAGCAAGCACCAGCAGCGCCTCGCCGAACACCGAGATCATCAGCTCGCGGGCCGAGGCCATCAGGGCGAAGCCGTTGCCGGTGTCCCACGACGCTGCGGCCAATGCGAACCGCGCGAGCGCTAGCACGCCGACCAGCGCGAGCGCATCGTTGCCGAGGCCGAAGCTCCCCGCGCGCCCGGCGATCGGGACGATGGCCAGTGCCGCGAGCAGACAGGCAGCGACGAGCGGCGGAGCCAGCCGGTAGACCACGCCGGCTCCCACGGGGTCAACCGCGCTCTTGTGCCACAGACGCCACAACGTGCGGTACGGCTGCAGCACCGAGGGGCCACGACGGCCCTGCAGTCGCGCCTTGAGCGCCTGGATCGAACCCGGCAGGAGCGGTGCCAGGGCGACGCCGGCGAGTTGTGTCAGCCCGGCGGCTGCGTTCATCCCAGGACTCCCGTGTGTGCCAGCACGAGCAACCCGATGACCAGTCCGAGCAGATACGCGGCGTAGGTGCGCACGTTCCCGGACTGCAAGCGCCGGGCAAACGAAGCAGCGCGCATTCCAGCCCGGACCGTCGGCTCGTACACGGACGCGTCGAGGAGCGACGGAACGTGGCCTGTGTAGGTGATGGACTGCACCATCCCGCCGCCCCGCACGACCTCGATCTCGCGGTGCGGGCGCAAGACCGCCTCGAGCACGAGGCGCAACGGCTTGGTGAAGCCCGCCGAGGTCCAGCTGAGCGCTCCCACGACGGGCTGCCCGCAGGCCCAACTCGGCGCCGGAGCGGCACGGCGCTTCCCGCGCAGCGCGATCAGCACCAGCGTGAGAGCCGCGAGCGCGAGCGCCAGAGGCAGCGGCAGATACGAGCCGGTGCCCGGCACAACCAGGCCCGCATGTCGAGCCAACACGAGACCGTGCACCCCGGGGGCCAAACCGGCAAGGGTCGGTACCACCAGGCCCGGCACGAGGCCGAGCGCCACGCACGACACGGCGAGCATGGCCATCCCGGCCCGCATGCCCACGGGCGGATCGACAGCACCCTCGCACTCCACCCGCCGCGGCGAGCCGAGCAGCACCAACCCGACCACCTTCACGAAGCACAACAGCGCGAGCGCAGCCGTCATGGCAAGACCCGCGAGCGCGACAGCGCCCGCGAGCCCGACGCCCACCGGGCCGTGGAAGGCGACGTGCAGGAGCGACTGCAGGACCAGCCACTCCGACGCGAATCCGTTCAGCGGCGGCAGCCCGGCGATGGCCATCGCGCCGACGAGGAAAGCGCCGCCCGCCCAAGGCATTCGCCGCAGCAGCCCGCCAAGTTGATCGAGCTCGAGACTGCCCACCGCTCGCTCCAACGCGCCCGCGCCGAGAAACAGCAGGGCCTTGAAGATGGCGTGGTTGGCGACGTGCAGCAGCGCAGCGGCAAAAGCGATTGCGGCCCACGTGGTGTTCCCCGCGTCGGCGAACAGGAGCGACGCGCCGAGACCGAGCGCGATGATGCCGACGTTCTCGATCGAGTGATACGCCAGCAGGCGCTTGAGGTCGTGCTGGACGAGCGCCCACAGGACCCCGCCCAGCGATGACAGCAGGCCGATCGCGAGCAGCGCGAGACCCAGCCACCGGGGCGTCGCGCCGAGCCACTGAAACTCGACCCTGATCAGCCCGTACAGCGCGACCTTGATCATCATGCCCGACATCAGCGCAGAGAGATGCGCCGGCGCGACCGGATGCGCTCGCGGCAGCCATGAGTGCAGAGGGATGAACCCGGCCTTGGTGCCGAAGCCGATCAGCGCGGCGATGGCGACGAGTGTCTGGGCGCCGCTGCCCGCCTGGGCGAGCGCGGACGGGTCTCCGATCGCCCCATGATGCGCCAGGGCGAGCAGCGCGATCCACACCCCCGCGCCGCCGAGATGCGTGATCGCCAGGTACGCGTACACGGCCGAGCGCACGGCCTGATCGCGCCTGGCCACGAGTATCGCCGCGGCCGGCACGAGCGTCATCAGCTCCCAGAAGGCCAGGAAGCTCGTCACGTCGCGTGCCGCCAGGACGCCGAGCAGCGCCAGCAGGAACAGGCCCGTGAGCCCTCCGACCGTCCGTGCCCCTGCGACGGCGGGCAGGTAGTCGCGCGCGAACACGAGCGTCGGTACGGCCGTGAGCGCCAGCACGGCGAGGAAGAAGCCGCTGAGCGGGTCGAGGCCAAACGCCGGGGCGATCGTGCTGCGGAAGGACGCGCCGAGCACATCGCCGCCGACGAGCACCGCGATGCCCACAGCGCCGAGCACCGCCATCGCCGCGGATTGCACCGCCAGGCCGGCTCGCAGAGCTCCGGGCATCGTGGCGAGCAGGCTGCCCGCTGCGAGCAGCGCGACTCCCGCAAGTGCGCCCGCGGCGAGCAACCCCACCGCTAGCCGCGATCCCGTCGAGGCCCGAAGTCCTCCTCGGCGAGGTCGTCGAGCAGCACCCTGTTCTCCTCGAGCGCGGCCGAGATGATCTCCTTGGCGAGCTCGAGCAGTTCGAGCGTGCGCGCGTCTTTGACGCGGTAGTAGACGCTCGTGCCCTCCTTCCGGCTCGCCACGAGGCCCTGCGCCCGCAGCGCCGCCAGGTGCTGGGAGGTGCCGCTGGAGTCGAGCTCGAGCTCCTCCTGCAGGGCGCCGACCGAGCGCTCGCCCTCCTGGAGCAGCTGCAGGATGCGAACCCGGACCGGATGGCCGAGCACGCGGAAGAAGTCGGCCTTCAGTGCATATACCGGAGACTCGCCGGGGCGGGAAGACCACATAGTTCCCTAATCTTACAAGCTTATGAGATAAGGCTCCGCAAGGAGTTGCTCCGGCGTCGGTGATGCGCCCGCACCGCGGCGCACGCGGTCACCAGATCGTCACCGGTTCGTCACGAGGGAGTCACCCCTCGGCCCGCGTGCGCATCGAGGATGCACGCGGGGACGGTGATACGCACGGATGCGAGGCGGCGGGGGCGGCCCCAGGCCGAGCCCCCGCACACGTAGAGCGCGAACGCCACGCAGGGCCCACCGGACCGCGCAGGGCGCGCCGGGCGGGGCGGGAGCCGACTCCCGTCCCGTTCGCGCAGTCACTAGGCTGGACGGCGGTGTCGCCTCCGTTCGGTTTCCTGCTGGCGCCGGTACCGCCCTCCCGCAGGGTGGGCGTGATCGTCGCGCTCGCCGGGGTGGCGCTGTGCACGCTGATCGTCTATCCGCTCAAGGACGTCGCGCCGGTCGCCTCGCTGAGCGCCGTCTACTTCCCCGTCGTGCTCGTCGTCTCGGTCACCTGGGGCATCTGGCTGGGGTTCGCCACCGCGGTGGTGAGCGCGGCTGCGTTCAACTTCTTCCACCTGCCGCCCGTCGGCAAGTTCACGATCGCGGACTCCAGCAACTGGGTCGCGCTCGTCACGTTCCTCGTCGTGGCCGGGCTGGCGAGCTCGGTGGCCGAGGTCACGCGCGCGCGCACCCGCGACGCCGAGGAGCGCCGGCGCGAGGCCGACCTCGCGGCTGAGATGGCGCGGCTGCTGCTGCGCGGCGAGGACCTCTCGGAGGCGCTGCCCACGGCGGCGGCGCGTCTGGCGCAGGCCCTCGAGCTCGGCTCCGCGGCGATCGAGATGGAGGCCGTCGAGGGCGATGAGCGCCGGATCGCCTTCCCTCTTCGGGACGGCACCAACCGGCTCGGGACGCTGCTCGTGGGAGCGGGCACCTCGGAGGCGAACCTGCGCAGGCTCCAGGAGCGCGTCGTCCCGGCGCTGGAGGCGCTGCTGAGCGCCGCGATGGAGCGCGAGGGGCTGCTCGGGGGTGTCGTGGAGACGGCTGCGCTGCGGCGCGCGGACACGATCAAGACGGCGCTGCTGCGGGCCGTCTCGCACGACCTGCGCTCGCCGCTGACTGCGATCTCCGCCGCCGGGGCGGCCGTGGGCTCGCCATCGCTCTCGCCGGCCGAACGCGAGGAGATGGCGGCGGTGATCCAGGAGGAGGCCCGCAGGCTCTCCCGGCTCGTCGACAACCTGCTCGACCTCTCGCGCCTGGAGGCCGGGGCAGCCGAGCCCCGCCGGGAGCTCGCATCGGTCGAGGAGCTGATCCTCTCCGCGCTCTCGGAGCTCGCCGCGGGCCCGCAGGAGTTCTCGATGTCGATCGACCGCGAACTGCCCCTCGTGAGCGTGGACGCCGTGCAGATGGAGCGGGCGTTCGTGAACGTGCTCGAGAACGCGCGCCGGCATTCCGGAGGGCACCCGGTATCCGTGCGCGCCCGCGCCGTGCGCAGCCTCTCCGGAGCCGCGCCGCGCCCGACAGAGGCCCCGGAGGGCGGAGCGCGCTCGGGTGATCGCGTGATCGTGCGCATCGTCGACCGCGGTCCCGGGATCCCCCCGGCGCAGCTGGAGCGGGTGTTCGAGCCCTTCTACCGCGCCGGCACCGCGACGGGCGGCCACCGCGGGTCGGGCCTCGGCCTCGCGATCGCACGCGGCTTCGCGGAGGCCAACAGCGCCTCGCTGCGAGTCGAGTCGCTGCCGGGGCAGGGCGCCTCGTTCGTGTTCGAGCTCCCGCTGCGCGAGCCGCGCCGCGACGGCAGCCACCCAGACCCGACGGCATCCGGTGCGACCGCGCAGGGCGAGCGTGCGGGCGCCTCCCCGAGCGGCCGGGCGCCATCCTCGTGAACGCCCGGGAGGCCGCGACCCTGCCGAAGCCCGTGCGCGTGCTCGTCGTCGACGACGAGGCCCAGATCGTGCGCGCCCTGAAGGTCGTCCTGCGCGAGGCCGGATTCGAGGCGGTCCCCGCCGAAACGGCCTCCGAGGCGCTCGACCTCGCCGCCGTGCGCCCGCCGCAGGCGGCGATCGTGGATCTCGTGCTGCCCGACCTCGACGGCGTCGAGGTCACGCGCCGGCTGCGCGAATGGAGCGAGATGCCGATCCTCGTGCTCTCCGCGGTGGGCGATGAGGAGCAGAAGGTGCGCGCCCTGGAGGCGGGTGCGGACGACTACATCACCAAGCCCTTCGGGGCTCGCGAGCTCGTCGCACGGCTGCAGGCCGCTCTACGGCGCACCGCTCCGGCCGCGGACGAGCCAACGATCGCGGTCGAGGGCCTCGAGATCGATCTCGCCGCCCGCATCGTGCGCCGCGGCGGCGAGCCGGTGCATCTCACCCCGATCGAGTTCGAGCTGCTGCGTGCGCTCGTGCGCAACCGCGGCCGGCTGATGACCCACCGCGCCCTGCTCGCCGAGGTCTGGGGCCCGGGCTACGTGGATGACATACAGCCGCTGCGCACCCACATCGCCCGGCTGCGCGCCAAGATCGAGCCCGGCGGCGCCCAGGGCCCGCGCTACATCGTCACCGACCCGGGCGTGGGCTACCGCTTCGCCGGCTGAGCCCCGCGGGCTCGCGCGCCGGGGACGGCGGCCTATCCCCCGCAGGACCTGGGCGGACTACCGACAGCGGGCACATCGGCCCGACTTAGGGTCCACCGATGCCACCGTCACACAATCGTTATGGCACCCGCGCCGATCGTCACGTGGCCGTGACGCGCGGGCGTCAATAGTTATCGCCATGGACGTCGTTGCCATCGTTCTCGGGATCGTGATGTTCGCGCTGCTGCTGTTGATGCTCGAGGGGATCGACCGGGTATGAGCCTCTCGCTTCCCCTTGGCTTCTTCGTCGCGCACATGAGCGGCGCCGACTTCTTCGGCCTCGTGGTTTCGGTGCTGGTGATCGCCTATCTCTTCTACGCGCTGATCCGGGGGGAGAAGCTCTGATGACCTTCGCGGGCTGGCTGACGATCATCCTGTTCGCGGTGATACTGACCGCGTTCGCTTTCCCGCTGGGGAGCTACATGGCGAAGGTGTACGGCGGCGAGCGGGTGGTCCTCTCGCCGTTGCTCGCGGGTCCCGAGCGCCTGCTGTACCGGATCCTCAGGGTCGATCAGCAGCGCGAGCAGGACTGGAAGTCCTACGCGAAAAGCCTGCTGGTCTTCTCGCTCGCGGGCTGGCTGCTCCTGTACGCGATCCTGCGCACGCAGAACGCCTTCTTCGTGCCCCACGCGCTGAACCCGCTCGGCTTTCACTCGGCTTCGTGGAACGTGACGTTCAACACCGTCTCGTCGTTCATGACGAACACGAACTGGCAGTACTACAGCGGCGAGACGACGATGAGCTATCTCAGCCAGATGATCGGGCTGACGGTGCAGAACTTCCTTTCTGCGGGTGTCGGGATCGTCGTGGCGGTCGCTCTTATCCGCGGGATCATCGGGCGCACGGGTAAGAGCCTGGGCAATTTCTGGCAGGACATCGTGCGCACGATCCTCTACGTGCTGGGGCCGCTGGCGGTGCTCGTCGCGATCGTGCTGGCCTCCCAGGGCGTGCTGCAGAATCTTTCCAACTTCCTGACGGTGCACACGATCACGGGCTTGACGCAGACGATCGCGATGGGGCCGGCTGCCTCTCAGGAGGCGATCAAGATGCTCGGGACCAACGGTGGTGGCTTCTTCAACGTCAACTCGGCGCACCCGTTCGAGAACGCGACGGCGTTCACGAACTTCGTCGAGATGCTCGCCGTGCTGATCATCCCGGCGGCGCTGATCTTCACGTACGGGCGCATGACGGGCAACCGCCGTCAGGGCTATGCGATCTATGGCGTGGTGATCTTCATGTTCCTCGGTGCTGCCGCGGTGGCCTACATCGCCGAGGCGCACGGCTCCCCCGCCCAGCACGCGGCGGGCCTGCACACGGGGGTCATCTCGGGCTCCACGGGCGGGAACATGGAAGGCAAGGAGCAGCGTTTCGGGATCGCCGGCTCGGCGCTGTTCAACGTCGTGACGACCGTCACCTCCTGCGGCGCGGTCAACAGCGCGATGGAGTCCTTCACGGGCATCGGCGGTGCGATTCCGATGGCGAACATGTCGGCCAGCGAGACGATCTTCGGCGGCGTCGGCACGGGCCTGTACTCGATCCTGCTCTACGTGTTGCTGGCGGTGTTCATCGGCGGGCTGATGGTCGGCCGGACGCCGGAGTGGCTCGGCAAGAAGCTCGAGGCGAGGGAGATCAAGCTCGCGGGCCTGGGCATCCTGATCACGCCGCTGGCTGCGTTGTTCTGCACGGCCATGGCCACCGCGAGCGGCTCTGGGCGCAAGTCGATCTCAGAAGTCGCGCTCTCCAAAGCCGGCGGCAGCACGCCGCAGGGTTTCTCGGAGACCTTCTACGCCTATCTCTCCCAGGCGAATAACAACGGCTCGGCGTTCGCGGGCTACACGGGCTACGTCCAGCCGAACGCCGGCAACCTCGGTGCCCACGGTGTGACGTTCGCGGACCTGCTCGGTGGCTTTGACATGATGTTCGCGCGCTACGCGCCGATCCTGTTCGCGCTCGCGGTCGCGGGTGCTCTGGCCGGCAAGCGGGTCACCCCCGCGGGCCTCGGCACGATGCGTACTGACAACGTCACGTTCTCGGTGTTGCTGATCAGCGTGATCGTCCTGGTGGGCGCGCTGACGTTCTTCCCTGCCCTGCTCCTCGGCCCGATCGTCCAGGGCCTGACCGGACACCTTTACTGAGATGAAGCGCGACATCGTCACATCCATCATCGGGATCATCGTCTTTACGATCCTGCTCGGGCTCGTCTATCCCCTGGCGATCACGGGCATCAGCCAGGTCGCCTTCCCGGGCGATGCCAACGGGCAGCAGATCCACCTCGGCGGCAAGCTCGTCGGCTCGAGGATCATCGGGCAGAACTTCGGTACGCCGGTGCTGGAAAAGAACGGCAAGCCCAAGGAAGTCAAAGGCGTGATCGTCACCGAACCGGACCCGCGCTACTTCCAGAGCCGGCCCTCCGCGACCGAAGGCGGTGCCTATAACGCGGCCGCGAGCACCTTCTCCAACCGCGGGCCCAACAGCACCAGGACCAAGGAAGCCGACGAAGAAAACCTGAAGGCCTATCTCGAACTGGAGAAGCCCTTTGACCCCGGGTTGACGGCCGCCCAGGTGCCCGTGGATGCGGTCAACACCTCCGGCTCGAACCTGGACCCTGAAATCTCTCAGGCGAACGCGTGGATCCAGGCGCACCGGATCTCCGCCAAGCGCGGGCTCTCGCTGAGCGTCGTGAATGGTCTGATCTCCAAGTACACCTCGGGCCGCGGGCTCGGCTTCACCGGCGAGGAAGGCGTGAACGTCCTCGAGCTGAACCTCGCCCTCGACCGTCTCACCGGAGGGACCCGCTGATGTCTGCACAGATGCCCGTCACCCACGAGCGCCAGGCGATCTCGCTGTTCCAGCGGGACATCCTCCGCCATGCGCTGCTCGACAGCTTCAAGAAGCTCGACCCGCGCGTGCAGATCCGCAACCCCGTGATGTTCGTCGTGGAGATCGGCTCGCTCATCACGACCGTCACGTGGCTGATCCAGGCCTTCGGCGGCAAGCCCCTGGGCGGCGGCAACGAGCCGGCGTGGTACACGTTCCTGATCGCGGTCTGGCTGTGGCTGACGGTTGTCTTCGCGAACATGGCCGAGGCCTTCGCCGAGGGCCGCGGGCGCGCCCAGGCGGACACGCTGCGCGCGATGCGCAAGGAGACGGTCGCGCGGATGCGCGACGGCTCCACCAGGGCCGCCGCAGAGCTCACCCGCGGCGACGTCGTGGTGGTGCCCGCCGGCGAGCTGATCCCGGGTGATGGCACCGTCATCGAGGGCATCGCGACGGTCGATGAGTCCGCGATCACGGGCGAGTCCGCGCCCGTGATCCGCGAGTCCGGCGGGGACCGCAGCGCGGTCACGGGCGGCACGCGCGTGACCTCTGATGAGATCGTCGTCGAAATCACCCAGGAGCCGGGCAAATCCTTCCTGGACCGCATGATCGCGCTCGTGGAGGGCGCCGAGCGCCGCAAGACCCCGAACGAGGTCGCCCTGAACATCCTGCTCGCAGCCCTCACCCTGATCTTCATGATCGTCGTCGTCACGCTGCGCCCGTTCGGCCTGTTCGCGGGCACCTCGGTCTCGGAGACGACGCTGATCGCGCTGCTCGTCGCGCTGATCCCCACGACGATCGGGGCGCTGCTCTCGGCGATCGGGATCGCGGGCATGGATCGCCTCGTGCGCCGCAACGTGCTCGCGCTCTCCGGCCGCGCGGTCGAGGCCTCCGGTGACATCGACGTGCTGCTGCTCGACAAGACGGGCACGATCACGATCGGCAACAGGCTCGCCTCCGAGTTCGTCCCGATGCCCGGCGTGGCAGAGTCCGAGCTCGCGGAGGTCGCACAGCTCGCCTCCCTCGCGGATGAGACCCCCGAGGGCCGCTCGATCGTGGTGCTGGCCAAGCAGTACGGCATCCGCGAGCACGACATGAGCACGCTGCACGCCGAGTTCGTCCCGTTCACCGCGCAGACCAGGATGAGCGGCGTGGACATCGACGGGCAGCAGCTGCGCAAGGGCGCGGGCGACTCGATCATCGAGCTCGTCCGCAGCGAAGGCGGCTCTCCCCCGCCGGAGCTGAAGGCCGAGCTCGACCGGATAGCCGGCGAGGGCGGCACGCCGCTCGCGGTCTCCCGCGACAACCAGGTGCTGGGCGTCGTCTATCTCAAGGACACGGTCAAGGAGGGCATGAAGGTCCGCTTCGACCAGCTGCGCGCGATGGGAATCAAAACGGTGATGGTCACCGGAGACAACCGCCTGACGGCTGCCAAGATCGCCGAAGAGTCGGGCGTGGACGACTTCCTCGCCGAAGCCACGCCGGAGCGCAAGCTCGCGCTGATCCGCGAGCAGCAGGGCGACGGGCGGCTCGTCGCGATGACCGGCGACGGCACCAACGACGCGCCCGCGCTCGCCCAGGCCGACGTGGGGGTGGCGATGAACACCGGCACCCAGGCCGCGCGCGAGGCGGGGAACATGGTCGACCTCGACTCCAACCCCACGAAGCTCATCGAGATCGTCGAGGTGGGCAAGCAGCTGCTGATCACCCGCGGCGCCCTCACCACGTTCTCGATCGCCAACGACGTGGCCAAGTACTTCGCGATCCTCCCGGCCGTGTTCATCGCCACCTACGCCACGACTCCCGGGGGCAAGGGGCCGCTGCACGTGCTCAACATCATGAACCTCGGCACGCCGCGCTCGGCGATCGTCTCGGCGATCATCTTCAACGCGCTCGTCATCCCGATGCTGATCCCGATCGCGCTCAGGGGCGTCAGCTACAGGCCGATCGGCGCCAGCGCGCTGCTGCGGCGCAACCTCCTGATCTACGGTCTCGGCGGCATCATCGCGCCGTTCATCGGCATCAAGCTGATCGACCTGATCATCCACAACCTGCTGGGCGCCTGAGCGGCAAGGCGGCCGCGACCGCGACCGCGCCGCCGTGCCCGACGGAGCCGACCAGCGCCGCGGTCGCCTGAAGGTGTTCATCGGGATGGCGGCGGGGGTGGGCAAGACCTACCGCATGCTGCTCGAGGGCCACGCCGAGCAGGAGGCCGGTCGGGATGTCTTGATCGGCCTGCTCGAGACCCACGGTCGCGCTGAGACAGCTCTTGCCGCGGAGGGCCTGCCGATGATTCCCCGCGGGCGGGTCACCTACCGCGGGGCGGCGCTCGAGGAGATGGACCTGCAGGGGATCCTGCGGCGCGCACCCGAGCTCTGCCTGATCGACGAGCTGGCCCACAGCAACGTTCCCGGCAGCGGGCACGCCAAGCGCCATGAGGACATCGAGGAGATCCTCGTGGCCGGCATCGACGTCCTCTCCACGCTCAACGTCCAGCACCTCGAGTCGCTCAACGACCACGTCACCGAGCTCAGCGGCATCCGCGTGCGCGAGACCATCCCCGACGCCATCCTCGGGCGCGCCGACGAGGTCGTCCTGATCGACCTCACGCCCGAGGCCCTTCTCGATCGCCTGCGTGCGGGCAAGGTCTATCCCTCCGAGCGGATAGACGCGGCGCTGAACAACTTCTTCCGGATCGAGAACCTCTCGGCGCTTCGCGAGGTGGCGCTTCGCCAGGTCGCCGAGGAGGTGGGCGCCAAGCGTCTGACGACTGAGCTCGTCGGCTCCCGCGAGGAGAGTCTCGCGGCCGGCGCCCCCCAGGCCGTGGGGGAGCGCCTGCTGGCGCTCGTGGAGCCCAACCCGGGGGCCCAGCGCCTGGTGCGGCGGGCGTGGCGCTCGGCCCAGCGCCTCGGGGCCGAGCTGGACCTCCTGTGGGTGCGCCCGCCGGGAAGGGCTCTCTCCGAGGATGAGCAGCGCTCGCTGACGGCGCTCGGGCAGCTCGCCTCGGTGCTCGGGGCGAGGATGCTCGAGGAGGAGTCCGACGACGTGGCGGGCGCGATCGTCGAGATCGCGGGCGAGCGCGGGAGCACCTACATCCTCCTCGGGGGCTCCCGTCCTGCCCGCGGCCTGGCCCGTCTGCGCGTGCCGCTGCCGCAGCGGCTCATGCAACGTCTCCCCGGTGTCGACGTGCGGATCGTCGCCGACCGCTCTCAGCGCGGGGAGAGCCCGTGAGCATCGCCGTGATCGTCGTGGCTGTCTGCGCCGGCGCCCTGCTCGGGATCGCGGCGGGCTACTGGCTGCCGCCGCACGGGCGCCTGCCGGCGCGCAATCGCCTCGAGCCGGCCCGCCGGATCCTGCTGCCGTTCACCGGCGAGGAGATATCCCGCCGCTCGTTCGAGGCCGCGGTGCGACTGGCCAAGGCCGAGAATGCCGTCATCATGCCCGCGTTCCTCGCGCGTGTTCCGATGAGCCTGCCTCTGGAGACGGCTCTGCCTGTGCAGTGCGCGCGCGGAATGCCGCTGCTCGAGGCGATTGAGCAGCGCGCCTCCTCGTTGGGCGTCCCCGTCGACTCCCGTGTCGGGCGCGGACGATCCGCCCGCGACGCGCTGCGCAGGCTGCTCGAGCAGGAGCATTTCGACCGGATCATCGTCTCCGCCGATGAAGACCCGCGCGCTGGGCTCAGCTACGACGACCTGAGATGGCTGCTAGAGCGCGTGCCTGCGGAGATCCTGATTCTCCGACCCGCCCCGCAGGACACCCGCCGGATCTCGATCGATGCGGTCAGCGGCCACTTCTGAGGGACCGCGCGGGAGGCGGCGGGTCCACCCCGCCGAGTATCGTTGGTCACGGTGAGCCGGGAAGCCTGGTCGGCATCTGCTCGACGCTGCCCGACCATGCGCCACCAACACTCTCTCTCGCCCCGTCTCTCCGCAGTGGGCCCTGCCCGTGAGCCAGGAGCCCGACGGCCTTGAGACCAGGTCCTCCGTTGCCCTCCGCCTGGCGCAGAGAGGCACTGCGCACGAACCTGTGGCTGGTGCCCACCGCCGAGATCGTGCTCGCGGTCGCGCTGTTCGCGGGCACCCACGCGCTCGACCGAGCCGCCTATGACGGCTCCGTGCACTTCCCCGCGTGGGTGATCAGCGGCACCGCCGACGCGGCCCGCCAGGTGCTCACGGCGATCGCGGCTGCGGTGATCACGGTCGTGACGCTCGTCTTCTCGATCACGATCGTGACCCTCACGCTCGCCTCCACGCAGTTCGGGCCGCGCATGCTGCGCAACTTCATCCGCGACCGCATAACCCAGCTCACGCTCGGGAGCTTCGTGGCGACCTTCGTCTACGCGATCCTTGCGCTCGTCTCGATCGGCCCCGGGGCACACGGTGAATTCGTTCCGCACCTTTCGATCACGGTGACGATGGCGCTCGTGCTCATCGACGTCGGCCTGCTGGTCGTCTTCATCGATCACATCGCAAAGTCGATCCAGCTGCCGCAGGTGATCGCGAGCATCGCCGGAGATCTGGCGCGCGCCATCGACGCGGAGGCGGCGCTGCCCGCCGGTGGTCCGAAGAAGGCCGGCCCGTCGCTGTCGGAGATGCTCGCGCGGCTCGACGAGGACAGCGGCATCGTCCGCGCCACGAGCAGCGGCTACCTGCAATACGTGAGCATGAGCACGCTGGTAGCCATCTCCAGCAGGAGCAACGCGGTGATCAGACTGCTGCATCGGCCCGGGCACTTCGTCGTGGAGGGCGAGCCCCTCGCGAACGTCTGGCCCGCGACTGCCACGCCAGGGGTTGCGAGAGCGCTCGGCGGAGCTCACGCCACCGGTCCGCACAGGACCCTCACTCAGGATCTCTCCTTTGCCGTTGACCAGCTGGTGGAGATCGCGATCCGCGCCCTCTCTCCCGCCGTCAACGACACGTTCACCGCGTTGGCCTGCATCGACTGGCTCGGGGATGGGCTCGGCAAGATCGCCGAACGCTGGCGGCCGGCGACCGTGCATCGCGATGCCGCGGGTCACGTGCGGGTGATCACAGTCACCATCAGCTTCCCCCGTCTGGCCGAGCGCGCGCACGACAAGATTCGCCAGGCCAGCCGTGGAATGCCGGCGGTGATGATCCGCCAGCTCGATGCGCTCGTCAAGGTGATGGCGCACACCAGCACCTCCCAGCAGCGCGAGCTGCTCCTGCAGCAGGCCGCGATGATCCTGCGCGGTAGCGAGGAATCGGTGCCTGAGGAGGCGGATCGTGCGGATGTGCGCCGCAGATACAGGGAGGTGCTGAGCGCCGCCGAGCGCGCTGCGGGCTAGGAGCGCCCGCAGGCCAGCGCGGCGCCGGCGTCGCGGACGGCCCGCCAGAGCGCGTCGTTCTGTCCATAGATGTACAGCGGCCCGCTGCCGTCCGTGAGCAGGCGCTGTGTCAGCGCCACCCCTGAGGCGCCGACCTCCGGCCTTGCGCGCAGCAGCCGCGCGAGGTCCATCAGCTGCCCGCTGCAGGCCCGCACGTCCCGACTCGCAAGCGGCGGTGAGGCGGTGCGCCTGCGGGCGGTGCCGTGAGCAACCCGCGCGACGCCCTCGAGGCTGTCTGCGAGCGCGTTCCGGTTGCGTTCGCTGGTGAGCTGACTGGCGCGCAGCGCCAGCTCGGGGCTCTGATCGGCGGCCGCGCCGCCCGCCAGCATCGTGTCCAGGCGGCCGCGGCGGAGGAAGACGCGGATCCGCAGTCCGATGGCAGATCCCGCCCGCGGGCGGGCCGAGCGTGTCGAGCGGCGGGAGAGGTGGGTGTGGACCGAGGACATCAACACTCCTTTGGGTGACGTCGTTACCCATCGAGTGTGTCGCGGCGGCCGTTACGGTCGCATAACGGTTCCGACTCTCGGCATGACGATCTCGTGAAGCTAGGCGGCGGTGTCAGCGGGGTGACAGCCCTGCAGGTGCAGGGCGGCCGCCTGCGCGCTCTGCTCTTGCGCGCCGCACCTCAAGCACGTCCAGCAGGTGGGCGCGGGGGGAACCCGTCTGCGGTGCAGGAGCCCCGCGGCCCGTACCTGGCCGAGCAGTCCGCGGCCCCAACGCCTCGGCGCGGCCGGCGCGGCGGCCCAGGAGGGAAGCGTCGAGGACCACAGCGGAGGGGAGGGCGCCCGCGGCGCCGCGCGGTCGGGTCGGGGAAAGCTCATGCCGCCTCCTCGGCCAGGGCGGCGCGCCTTTACCCCCGCACCCGCACTGTCGAGCTGTCGTGCGCGTGTGGCGGGCCGGGCTCCGGCGCCCGCGCACGCGGGGGTGGGCCCCTAGTCCTCCGGCTCCGGCCTGCACGCGATCCAGTTGGTGCCGGGTGTGTCGGTGAGGCCGTGGATGATGATCGAGGCGAACACCGCGAGCGCTGCGAGGTTGAAGATCCGCGGGCCGGCCTGGACCTGCCGCGCCAGGATCAGCAGCGCGAAGGTCATCGTGGCCACCCCCTTGGGCCCGAACCAGGCCATGAACGCCTTGGTGCTCGTGCGCACGCGGGTGCCCGCGAGCGCCACCCACACGGCAAGCGGACGGGCGATGAGGAACATGCCGCCCACCAGCGCAACCGCGGCCCAGCCGTCCTCGAAGAGCCCGTGCAGCGTCAGCAGCGACCCGAACACGGTGAATACGGCCAGCTTCACAATCTCCACGATCTCCTTGGAGCCCTGGGCGAAGTGGCTCCGCAGGTCCGGCCGGCGGATGCCGATCACGATCGCGGCGACGAACACGGCGATGAAGCCGTTGCCGTTCGGCGGGAGCACGGTCAGGCCGTAGGTGGCGAACGCGAGACCGAGGCCGTATAGCGCCTTCTGGTGGGCGGGGATCGGGCGGTCCAGCGGCTCGCGGTCCCCGCGCGGCATCAGCAGCGAGCCGATCGCGCCGCAGACCAGGCCGAAGGCGAGCCCGAGGCCGATGTCCTGCAGCACGAAATGCCACCACAAGAAGCCGTCGCTGTGCGGCGCGAGCGCTGCCGCGAAGGCGAGCACGGCCGGCAGCGCTAGGCCGTCGTTGAGGCCCGACTCGAGGTTCAGCGAGTGGCGGATCACCCGCGGCACGCGCGGGTCGGTGACCACGCCCGAGGAAAGCACGGGGTCGGTGGGCGAGAGCAGCGCGCCGAGCAGGAACGCCTCGGTCCAGCTCAGGCCGATGAGCCAGCGGGCGAGCGCGGCGACGACGATCGCCGTGATCGGCATCGCGATCACGAGCTTGCGCAGCGGCAGGTGCCAGTGGCTCTGCAGCAGCTCGCCGTCGACCTCGAGCCCGTCGCGGAAGAGGATCACGATCAGCGCGACCGTGGCGAGGTCGCTGACGAGCCCCGAGTCCGCCTGGAAGTGCAGCACGCCGGTGGCGCCCTGGCCGAGCAGGAAGCCCGCGACGAGGAACAGCGCCGCCAGCGAGAGCATGCTGCGCCGCGCCAGCCCCGAGAGCAGCGCGCCGAGCATGAGCAGGCCGCCCAGCACAGCCGCGGCTGTCTCGAAGGACGTCACTGCGGTAGCGTCCCACAAGGTCGTGATGTCCAGCGAACGAGGACACCTGAAGGTCTTCATCGGCATGGCTCCCGGCGTGGGGAAGACCTACCGCATGCTGCAGGAGGGCGTGGCCGAGGCTGCCAGCGGCCGGGATGTGTCGATCGGCTACCTCGAGCCGCACGGCCGCGCCGAGACGCTGGCGCAGGCCGGGGGCCTGGAGACGGTGCCGCGCCGCGAGGTCACCTATCGAGGCACGGTGCTGGAGGAGATGGACCTGCCCGCTGTCCTCGCACGCAGGCCCGAGCTCTGCCTGATCGACGAGCTCGCGCACACGAACGCGCCAGGCGTCGAGCACGAGAAGCGCTACGAGGACGTGCGCGCGGTGCTCGACGCGGGTATCGACGTGTTCTCGACGGTCAACGTGCAGCACCTGGAGAGCCTCAACGACCAGGTCACGCGCCTCACCGGCGCCCGCGTGCGCGAGACGATCCCCGACGAGGTGCTCTCCGCTGCCGATGAGCTCGTCCTGATCGATCTCACGCCCGAGGCGCTGATCGGGCGCCTGCGCGAGGGCAAGGTCTACCGCCCCGAGCGCGTGCCCGCCGCGCTGAACAACTTCTTCAAGGTCGAGAACCTCTCCGCGCTGCGCGAGGTTGCGCTGCGCCAGGTCGCCGAGGAAGTCGAGGTCAAGCGCCTGGAGCGCTGGCCCGTCCCGGTCACGCGCCGCGGCGAGGACGGCGCTCCCGCCGATGAGGACGCCGGCCCGCAGGCGATCACCGAGCGCCTGCTCGCGCTCGCGACGCTCTTGCCGAGCTCCGAGCGCGTGGTTCGCCGCGCCTGGCGCTCGGCCCAGCGGCTGGACGGGGTGCTCGACGTGCTCGTCGTGCGCCCGCCCGGCAGGCCGCCCAGCGCGGAGGACCGCCGCCAGCTCGAGGAGCTGCGCCGCCTGGTCTCGATGCTCGGGGCCCGCATCCGGGTCGAGGAGGGCGAAGACGTTGCCGCAGTTGCGATCAGGGTCGCGCGCGAGCTCGGCAGCACCTACGTGCTGATGGGCGCGCCCTCCGAGCGCCGCGGCCTCTCGCGCCTGGGCTCGCGCTCGGAGCGCTCGCTGCTCGGCCGCCTGCTCGCGGGCCTGCCCGGGGTAGACGTTAGAATCGTGACCGATCCGTCGCTGCGGCCGGGCGTAGCCGCCGCCGAGCGGCCTGCCGGGGAGGAGTCCCGGGGGCGGCTGACGAAAGCGTGAAACGGCCGCGCCCCGCGACGGCGGGCCGGACGCCCGGCTTACCGGGGCGTTAAGAAGAAATGGCTACCATCCCGCAACCCCGAGCCCCCGACGTTGTTTCCGTAGGAGCATGACCATGACCCCCGCGCCCCTCAGACCTCGCCGACGCGCCCGCTCCTCCGTGCTTGCTGCGTTGGCCGGCGCACTTGTGCTGCTCACCGCGCTGCTTGCGCCGGCGGCGGGCGCGGTGGGCGCGAGCAAGCCCCGTGCCCACTCCGCTTCCTCCTACCTGGTGGGCATCGGAGACGAGCACCCGGCGATGTTCAGCGACCCCCTCTACCGCCAGCTGCACACGAAGGTCGCGCGCCTGATCGTCGCCTACGACGTCGTCGCGCACCCCTACTTCCTCAAGCAGGCCTACACGTGGATCCACGCCGCCGAAACCCAGCACGTGCAGGTGCTCGTGGCCTTCTACCACTCCGAGTACTCGGCCACGCGGATGCCCAGCGTGGGGCTCTACCAGCACGACGTGCAGAAATTCCTCAAGCTCTTCCCCAACGTCAAGCAGTACCAGTCCTGGGACGAGGCCAACCGCGGCAACGTGGCGCACGCCTTCTCGAGCCCCTCCGCGGCGCTCGCGGCCCGCTACTACCAGGCGCTGCTGCGAGTGTGCAAGGGCTGCACGGTGCTCGGTCTCGACGTGCTCGACGCCGCGAACATCAGCCCGACGCTCGAATATATCCATGAATTCAAGCGCGAGATCGGCCGCCTGCACACGGTCATGCCCACGTATTGGGGCCTGCACAACTACTCCGACGTCAACCGCTTCGAAAGCTGGCGCACACGCCAACTCACGGAAGCGCTCGGCGGCCAGGTGTGGCTGACGGAGACGGGTGGGATCGTGCAGTTCGGCCCCAGCTTCCGCAACCAGCACGGCTCCGGCCTGGCGCGCGCGGCGCAGGCGCTGAAATACATGTTCTCGCTCGCGAGCGGCTCCTCACGGGTCAAGCGCCTGTACATCTTCGACTGGACCGGAGGGGTCACCTCCACGCGCTTCGACGCCGGGCTGATGGACTCCCGCTACAAGCCGCGACCCGGCTACGTGGTCGTCTGCCGCCATCTCCACGCCGCCCGTTGCGCGGTGCACACCAGCAGCCGCTGAGCGGCCGCCCGCTCAGTACTTGAAGTCCTGGCGGATCCTCGCGAGGACGATGCCCGCGAGCAGGCTCGAGCCGGCTTCGTTGAGGTGGATGCCGTCGGCCTGGCGCACGATCGTCTGGGTGCCGCCGACGCTCATCGAGTCGCGGTAGACGGCGCCCGGCGTGAAGATCGGGACCGTGTCGATCACGCGGATCTGAGCGGCCCACGGTGCCACGGCGACCTCGATCGCGGCGTTGACCACGCGCGCGATCGCCTGGCGCGCCTGCTCGCGGGGCGTGGGGAGGGTCAGCCAGTAGACCCTCGCGACCCCGTTCTGGCGATAGGTGTTCGCGATCTGGCGCGCCCTGTTGGCGTAGATGGCGGCCCATTCGGCGCTGCAGCACGAGACTTCGTGCCCGCTGCTCCCGGTCATCGGGAAGCCCTCGTTGGCGCCGATGAACACGACCACCGCGTCGGGGTGGTCCTGCTTGACCTGCAGGGCGGCGAGCTTCGCCCAGTTGACGATGAAGGTCGTCGAGATGCCGGTGCCGAGGTGCGGCTCGCGGATCACACGGACGCCCGCAGGCGCGAGCAGCTGCGCGAGGTCGGAGTCCAGCGGCTGGGACATCGAGTCGCCCGTCACGAGCAGCGTGTGCAGCGCGCGCCTCGGCGGCGCGGGCGCGCCGATCGTGCTCGGATCGAAGGCGTCGGGGGTAACCGGCGGGATGCGTCCCGCGAGCCCTGCCGCGCCTTCCTGGAAGCCCCCCGGTCCGCCGAGGTTGGGTTCGGGCGAGAGCCACGCGGTGGCGCTGTGGCTGACGCTCGCGAGCGGCAGGCGGTCGGCGATCCAGCCGGCGGGACGCCCGACCGCGAGCACCGCGTCGCGGCCCACGCCCGAGTTCATCTCCTCGCCCGCCTTGCGGATCGAGGCGCCCTCGAAGAGGATCAGCAGGACGGCCGCCAGGAGCACCACGAGGACCGCGTCGCGAGCGCGGAAGCGGCGCTGGTCGGACCGGTCGAAGCGGCCCATCAGGCTGTCGTCGCGTGGTCGGCGGGGGGCGGTCAACTCAGAAGCGGAAGTAGATGAACGGCGGAACGCCCTGGCTGGGGACGGTTGCGCCCACGAACGCTATGACAAGCGCCAGCATCACCGCGAGCGCCACCGGGCGCAGGCGCTCGAAGTACAGCTGGATCCTCGTCAGCGGGCCCGTCGGCAGCAGCTGGAGACCGATCACGATAACGATCGCCGCGAGCACCGTCGCGCTCGCGCGGGTCGCCGAGCCGGGGACGAGCAGCCGCGAGAGGAACGTGCCGAACAGCGCGAGGCTCTGCGAGCGGAACAGGATCCAGCCGAAGACGACGAGATGGAATGTCACGAACCAGCGCAGCCACGCGGGGAGCTTCAGGCGGCCGCCGAGGGCGTGCTCGGCGATCAGGCCGAGCCCGTGGAAGGCGCCCCACAGCAGGAACGTCCAGGCCGCGCCGTGCCAGAGGCCGCCGAGGACCATCGTGAGCATGAGGTTGCGGTAGGTCAGCAGTCGCCCGCCGCGGTTGCCGCCGAGGGGGATGTAGAGGAAGTCCCGCAGGAAGCGAGAGAGGGTCATGTGCCAGCGGCGCCAGAAGTCCCGGAACCCGGTCGCGCGGTAGGGGCTGCGGAAGTTCTGCGGGAAGACGTAGCCCAGCAGCAGGGCGAGCCCGATCGCCATGTCGGTGTAGCCGGAGAAGTCGCAGTAGATCTGCGCCGTGTAGCCGTAGGCCGCGAGCAGGACGTCGGGGCCCGCATATGCCTGGGGCACCGCGAACACCGGATCGACGAGCACGCGCGCGAGGTAGTCCGCGATCAGCACCTTCTTGATCAGTCCCAGCGCGATCAGGCTGACGCCCGCGCCGACCGCCACGTGGTCGGGATCGCGCGGCGATGCGAGCTGCGGCAGGAACTCGCGCGCGCGGACGATGGGGCCGGCGACGAGGTGGGGGAAGAAGCTCAGGTAGACCGCCGCGTTCAGCAGGCTCGCGGGCTCCACCACCCGGCGCCTGACGTCCACGACGTAGGAGATGGCCTGGAAGGTGAAGAAGCTGATCCCGACCGGGAGCGCGATCGTCACGAGCGGGAACGGCACGCCGAGCCCGATGTCGCCGAGCACCGCGGAGGTCTGCTGGGCGAAGAAGGAGTAGTACTTGAACACCCCGAGCGCCGCCAGGTCCAGGCCCACGGCTGCGGCCACGAGCAGCTTGCGCCGGGGCTCGTCCTCCGTCCGCGAGATCAGCACCGCGGCGAGCTGGTTGCCCACGGTGATCCCGGCGAGCAGGAAGCAGAAGCGCCAGCTCGCCGAGGCATAGAAGACGTAGCTGGCGAGGAGGATAAACGGCTTCCACAGCCGCGGCCGCGACATCAGCGCCCAGGACAAAGCCAGGACGACCGGGAAGAAGATCGCAAACTGGACCGTGGGGAAGAGCACGTGATCGAGGCCCGGTCGCGGTCGGCTCCTGCAGCGCCGCCGGGGCGCCTGCAGCGTAGGCGATCGTCGCCGCGAGGGACTCCACATGCGACCGGCGCGCGCGCGGAGGGAACCTGCGATCCTGCGCGACCTGGTCAGGCATCAGAGGAGGAGGAGGATGACTATGCGGCGATTTGCACCTGTTGCTGTCTCGGCGGCGATGCTCGCGGGCCTGATGGCCCTGCCCTCGCTCGGCAGCGCCAGCCCGGCGGCCCCGCAGCGGGCGCGGGCTGCGGGAACGTGCCGCATAGCCGGGCATGAACAGTCGCTGGGCCCGACATACGTGACCTACGTGGGCGTCAGCGGCGGTGCGAGCTGCACGCAGGCGCTGCGCCTCGTGAGGTCCTTCTACCGCTGCCGCCTGGCCCACGGCGGCGTGAGGGGGCGGTGCACGAGCGTCGAAGGGTTCCACTGCTCGGAGAGCCGCTACGCCTCGATCGCCGTCCAGTTCGACTCCCGCGTGCTGTGCACGCGGGGCAGCGAGCGCGTGCGCCACAACTACACGCAGTTCACCTGACCCTCCGGCGCGATCGCCGGCGCAGAGGGGGCTGAGACCGGCGGATGCCGTTCGCGCGGCCGGAGCCCGCGGGCGCTCAGCGGACGAGCAGCCCGTCAGCGAGCAGGGCTTCCATCACGAGGCTGCGCTCCACGCACGCCCCCGCGTGGGTGAGGTGGATGCCGTCGGGCGCGCGCGGATGGAGCTCCAGGCCGTCGTAGGAGATCGTCTCCTGGAAGCCGCCCGGCGAGATCACGGCGTCGGTCGGGAGCAGGCGCAGGGCGCCCCCGAAGTCCGGCACGAGCAGGCGCAGCGCGTCGTTGACCGCTGCGAACAGCGGCGCGCGCAGCGCCTCCTGCGGCGCGGGCAGCAGCAGCCAGTAGACGCGTGCGCGCCCGCCGCGCACGTAGGCGCTGACCAGCGGGCGGATCCTGCCGGCGTAGAGGGCGAGCCACTGCGCGCCGCAGCACGGGATCAGCCGGTGGTGGGCGTCGGGCAGCGAGATTCCGCCGTCGCGACCGCCGAGCGTGATCACGGTCACGTCGGGCTGCAGCGTTGCGGCCTGGTGCTGGGCGAGCAGCCGCCAGTTGACTGTGCTCGTCGTCAGGCCAGTGCCGTCGTGGCGGCTGTCGAGCACGCTCATGCCGCGCGGGCGCGACAGCGAGAGCTCCTGATCGGCCGGGTAGATCATCGAGTCGCCCGTCGCGAGCAGCCTCAGCGTGTGGCGCCGGGGCGCCAGGCGCAGCGGCCCTGACGCGGCGCGCATCCGGGCGCACAGCTGCGCGATGCAGATCGGAAGAGCACACGTCTGAACT
>OCZT010001141.1_pt1 | contig 27486 bp, 26 predicted proteins | sample 1539031 | NCBI WGS metagenome assembly OCZT01 (sample SAMEA3539308, study PRJEB22396) | soil metagenome | biome: tundra; feature: field; material: soil | place: USA | collected 2010-05 | depth 0.15 m | reverse complement strand
TCAAGATAAAATGAATAAAAAGACCGGCAAAACATTTGGTGAATTATATAAAATGACAATTAATAAGGAAAATATGTTAAAAGAGGCTGGTTATAAGATAGTATCTATCTGGGAGAGTGATTGGAAAAATGAGCAAAAAAATATTAAATAGCATTCTTCAACATTGCGATAAAGAAGAAATACTCAGCAAGCTTTGTATAGGTATTCCTCCCAAAGACATTCACGAGTGGTTGAAGGGTAAATATTCTGAATTAAATGAAACAAAATTCGTCATATCTGAGAAGGCTATAAAGACATTTCAAGATAATTATTTAGATATGTATAATACTATCCAAGAAGACCTATCTAAAACCAAAACTGCCGTAGCCCTATCATCTGAAGATGAATTGGCGCTAACTGTTCAGAATCTTCCAGCTTATAAAAATATAATGCTTAAGACGGCTAATGAGGAATTAGATATTAGGAAAATAATTAAGACATTGGCGGTATCTTTAGAAACGAGATTTGCTCAAGTATTTGATGCTATTCAGGAGGATCCCAGAAATATTAATACAAGAGTTGATAGGCTAATGATAGAATATGCTACCGTAATTGGAGATATACTTGACAAATATTATAAGTTTACTGAAACTCCAGATGTTAATACAGTTAATCATAACGTCACCATCCAAGTAGTAGATCAACATATCGCAGTTTTTCATGATGTTATCAAAGAAATATTATCAAACATAGATTTAGAGACTTCTTTATACTTCCTCGAGGTATTTAATACTAAAATGTCAAAATTAAAGGCGCCTGATGCGTCGGCTCCGGTAAGTGCTGATATGAGGCTTGCAGAGGCTAAAGTGTTAAATGAGACAATAAATAAAAAGATTAATGAGTAATTATGACAAATAAAAAAGTTCATCATATATTTACGCCGACCAAGGATCCATTAGTTGATGCTATGAGTCCGTTATCTGACAAAGAATTAGAAGTAAATCCAACTATGCAAAAGAAAATTGATAAATTAATTAAGTTTTTTGAGGAGTCTGGAATTGATTATAGTAAGTTTAATCCTGAAGCCATTCCCAGATTAGATCTGGATAAAAAAAGAGCTTATCCAAATAATGATGAATATATGAATATTCCTCCGGCACGTGATACTAATAAATGGTTGAATGTGGTTAAAGAGATATATTATAAGGAAAAGAATGGTTCTGGTAGAATACCTGCAATTAGGCAATTGACTGCTGGCTGGAGTTTGCCGGAAACTTTTGATTTTCTTAACTGGTTAAGATTTTATGAATCGGGATCGCATATGAAATATAAAACAGCTCAATTATGGTATCAAAACGATTCTCCTGGATATTTTTTACACGTTAAAAAAGACCAAGATAAAAACGAATTATCAGAGGCGAATGGAAAAGATATTGATGCTGCACGAGATGGAGCAGAAAGCTCAATGTCATTATCTGAGAAAAAGAATATAATAGAAAAGCAAAGAAATAAGATTATAGGGAGATTAGACTCTGCCGAAAAGCTTTTAAGATCACAAGAGGGGCAGATTTTTGGAGGTAAGGAGTTTGAGGTATTATTACAGGCAATTTATGATCTTAAAAGAAAGATTCAGACTGTAAATAAGGTAAGCGTATCTACAAGATTATATGATGATATGATTATCCGCGAGTCTAATATATTAGGTAGTAAAGGTTTTACTAAAGCGGCTGAAACCCTTTATTCCGTTGCCCAGGCAAATAATCCACCTCCATCAAATACAGGGACTTTAGGACCTATAAAGAAAGTGCCAGCAGTTGTATCTCCGGACTCGCCTATGAAGCCAAGTGGAGCACCAGGCGGATTACCATCAATGGGACCAGGAATGGCTCAGACACCCCCAGAGAGCGCGCCTAATGACATGTCTCCAGCAGAACCACAAGGAATTAGCGGATTTTTAACAAATTTAGAGACTGGAAATGTATCTACAGTTGATAAACAAAAATCTAATGATAATTTAGATATTGAAGATATGTTAAGCGTTGAGGATGATGATTTAATGGTGACAGAAGCGCAAGCTTTACCACCACCTGCGCTTACGCCTCCTCCTGTAAAAACACCTAAACCTAAATCAGATGTGCCATTAGAAGTATCAGAGAGTGATTTAGAAAAGCAGGTTGGTAAAAATCCTGAGGCGCCCAAGGCTAAAGATTTTGATAATATGATTGATGCGGCATTTTCTAATCTAACAATAGAGGATGTTGTTTCTAAATTAGAAGATTTAGCCAAGATTTTTAAGACAAGAGAGATTCCAAGACAGTTAGCCATTGTTGATATGATGTTAGATAGTTTGGGATTAGCTTCTTATTTTCCAACATTATCAGAAGCTACTAATAAGTCTCTTGAGTCTAACAACTATGTATTGACCAGAGTTGAAGATGTTCTATCTAAATTAAGAGGAAATATAACAACCAAAGATATAGATCTTAAGGGTGATAATAAAGAGTCAAATCCAGAAGTTGAGGGTCTTAAAAATTCATTGAAAGATAAAGAAGAAAAAGAAAAAGTAAGAAAACAAATGAGAAAAGATGTTGAGAATAAGGAATTAGAAGAAGATACTAAAGAAACACCAGAGGTAGAGATAGAGGAAGATTTGGGGAGACCTATGACCAAGGCACCAGTTCCTGCGCCTAAAGCCCCAATTCCATCAGTCCCACCAAGACGACCAATGGTTTAATTAAATGAAAAACAAAAAGTTTATTATAAAAGCTAATAAAAAACATAATTTTACATATGACTACTCATTAACTAAATATATTGGCAGCCATTCGAAAATCAAAATAATATGTTTAATTCACGGTGTTTTCGAGCAAACGCCAACAAACCATTTATCAGGAAATGGATGTTATCAGTGTGGTTTAATAAAAAAAGCTACTAAAAAAAAGAAAATACCAGCCTCTAATTTTATTTCTAAATCAAATATTATTCATAATAATAAATATGATTATTCTTTAGTTGAATATTTTAGTGCTAAGAGTAGGGTAATAATAATTTGCCCAACACACGGAAAATTTGAACAATCTCCAAATGCGCATCTTTCTGGAAAAGGGTGTGTAAAATGCTTTTTTGAAAATGCAAATATCTTACAAAAACTGGATCAAAATATAATAATTGAGAGGTTTGTTGAAACGCACGGTAATAAATATGATTATTCTTGTGCAGAATATGATGGAATGAATAAAAAGATAAAAATTATTTGTCCAACTCACGGGTTATTTTTACAATTACCCGGAAACCATATTTCTGGACAGGGTTGTAAAAAATGTAGTAATAATATTTCAAAAGCAGAAAAACAATATCTTGATTATATTGGGATTTCTGATAAATATAGAAATTTTACATTAAAAATAAATGGAAGATTATTTAAAGTTGATGGATTCGATCCTGAAACAAATACTATTTATGAATTTAATGGCGATTTTTGGCATGGTAATCCGAAAAAGTTTAAAGCTGATGATATTAATCCAAGGAGTAAAAAAAGTTTTGGCGAACTTTATAGTCAAACTATTGACAGACAAAACATATTAATTAATTCTGGATATAAAGTGATTTCTATGTGGGAAAATGACTGGAATACTATATAAATGAAACTTATAGGGCTACTTAATTTAATACAAGGTGTTCAAAAAAAAATAGACACATCTCAATTATTTATATGTGGCGGGGTTCCAAGAGATAAATGTCTTGGACATTTAAGTAATATTTCAGATTTGGACTTAACAAGTGGCGATAAATCTATCGACTATACATCACAAGAAACTTTTAAGGAACTCAAAAAAAAGTATGCTGTAACGAGAAAAACAATGCCTGATGGGCATTCTACCATCTTTATAGGTAGTCTTAAGTTGGATTTTTCTTCTAATTTTAATGTTCCTGATATTGAAAACGTCTTAAAAAAAATGGGAATTTCAAATCCTACAAGTATGCAGAAAGAAGTGTATAGTAGAGATTTTACTTGTAATTCTTTATTATTATCATTGAACTTAAAAAATATAATTGACCCAACAAATAGGGGATTTAAGGATCTTAAAGATAAAAAAATTAAAACTTGTTTGGCTCCTGAGATTACTTTAACAACTAATAGAAATCGTGTTATTAGATCTATTTATCTTGCTTGTAAATTAGGGTTTGATATCGATGAAAGTATTATTAATTATGTAGCAAAAAATCCAGAGTCAGTTAAAGTATCAACAGAGAAAGTATTAAATGATAAACTTAATGAAGCTTTTGAGTATGATGCTGATAGGGCAAGTCATTTTTTAACCAAAATGAATATTTGGAATCTTATACCAATTTCTGAAAAAGTTTATCCATATTATAAGAAAAATATTAAAGGAAATTTAAATGTCTCAAAGTAATCAATTATATGAGATTTTTAATTCGCCAGTTCACGGAAAGGGCGTACGAGCCTCTAAAGACATAGATCAAGATAAAGTTATTGGCGAAGCCCTTTGTAAAATAAAAGATACTGGGAGTCCAGATTTAGATTATAATCGTACAGAATTGGGAAAGTTTACAAATCACTCTAATGACCCTAATCTGTCTATAAAAAAACATAATCTGAAATATTATTTTATTTCTAACTCTAAAATAAATAATGGAAGTGAATTAACGGTTAATTATAATGATTTTGATTTTGAGGGTGAGCGTGGGTTTACCAAGGACGATGCTATGGATAAAAAAGCTTATTTTCAAGGTACAGAAGAGCCAAAGCCAAAAGAAAAACAATATAAGTCTGATAAAGCAATCTTAGTGCAACCTCGTTTTAAGGAGCCTCTATACAAAAATTATGACATTTATGATGTTCCTGGAGTTGATGGCAAAACAAATAAATTAGGACCCGGTTCTGGATATCATTCTCTTATGAAGTATAAAAGCGTCTCCGATTTCTTAAAAGATAAGCGGAAGCATATGAAAGATAAATATAAGGCAGATGATAGTTATATTGAAGATACAGACTCTAATAGAAAAGAACGAATTAATAAAATGAAAACAAGGGCTTGTATTCTTTATAGAATAATGAAGACTGCAATTGATTTTCCAATTGATGAACAAATTAATGATCCCATTTTGGGCGATTCTGGTGCTTATGGCGACTCGGCTGCAATTGGTGGGCAATCTGATATGGCTGTTCCATTAAGAGATTTTGAGGGAAAATCACCGGATCAATTAGATTTTGGTAGAGATTATGTAGAAAACGGTTGTCCAAATTGTGGATTTAATGGTGATAAAAATGGTAATATGTATGATATAACTTATCCGTGCCATGGATGTGGAGAGGGCGGCGCCACAATAACTGGCGAAGAAAAGTTAAATCCTGCCGAACCATCTTTATTTGGTTTACCAGATGGCATTTCTCCAAAAGAGGATTTGGACTCCCCAAGCGATGAAAAGCCTATGTATGGAACAACAGACTCGGGAAACACTTTATATGATAAAATTGAGTTTTAACCAGCGATTATTATTACATATGAATATATAGAAATCTATTAGAGGTCTAAATGTCAGCGAAACAATTAATGTCACAAGCGCAAGAGTTTATAGTTGTAGAGCCCGATATGGCTTCAGCAATAGATAGTAATGATATGTCAATGATTCCATTAGAAGTCATTGATGAGCCCGAGCATTTCCCTGGTCATGAAGGTCATTTTGAGCAAGAAGCTCCAATGGAAGTTAATGAGCCATTAGAGGTATCTATTGTTGTCGATGAGCTTCCTGGTGCTCCAGCAGGAACTCGCGATCCAGAAGAGCCTAACCGGCTTGAAGTGTCCGAAGATGATACTAAAGATGAATCTAAAGATGAGAATGATGCAAAACCAAAGAAGAATGAAAAGTGGGATTGGGAGTCGAAAGGTGCTGCCGGCTTTATTACTTGGATTAAAGAACGAATTGGCGATGTGCCGAAACACAGCGGCTACGATTCATCAGGATTAGAGAGGGCTCTGTCTTATTTAGAGAAACTTGATAATGAAATATCGAGAGCTATGAGATTAGATTTAGACGGCGAGTTAGATGCCAATAAGGTTGAAGAGGTTAGAGCGCAGCTTGATGATGGCATTTCAAGGCTTAATGATCGTTTAGATAAGGTTAAGAAGCACTCAAAGAGCCGTAGAAAAAAGAAGACTTCTGATGTAGAATACTTTGGATTAGTTAAAGAGGCACAAAAAATTACTGGAGTTCAGGGAACCTTCGTGACAGTACCTATTTTAATTTCAGGAATTGCAAGAGTTTGTATAAATGGTATGGTTTCTGCAGGATTTGATATAGAACATATTTATGCAGATCAGTGCGCAAAATATAAATTAGATGATCGTGAGCGCGCCGAGGTTAGATGGTTATTATTTGATATGGGATTTCCTATGAGAGGCGATCGTGGCTTTATGCCAGATGAGGATCAGGACCCAAGATCTGGTGGTTATGATCACGCAGCAAATTATTCTGGATAATAAAAATATGTATATATGTAGGCAATGTGGAACTGTGCTTAATTTAGATAATCGATATCTGTCGCATATTAAAAAAAATAATAAAATATGTAAGGCGTGTTTTAATAAGCAATCGACTATTATTAATAAAAAAATAAATAACAGAATTAAACAGTCTGAAAAAAGGTTAATTCTAAAAGAATATGTAATAAATAAATATGGCGGAGCTTGTGAGTGTTGTGGAATTGATAATTTACAGTTATTGTCAATAGACCATATTGATGGTAATGGGGCGTCACATAGAAAATCTATTAAAAAATCTGCTGGTGCCGGGTTTTATTCGTGGCTTAAAAAAAATAATTTTCCAGATGGATTTAGGACATTATGTTATAATTGTAATTGTGCTTTGGGTCATTGTGGATATTGTCCACATAAATCTCCAAATAATAGAGAAATAAAAATAACTAAAAATACTAATATAAAAATTGGTTATTGTAGGATATGCGATGATTTATTATCAGATCAAAACCAATATGCTCATCATATAAAAGATGGCAAAAATATATGTAAATCTTGCTTTCAATATAATGAAAGCAATCGACTATTTGGTATAAAATGTAAATTAATTAATAAATATGGTGGAAGGTGTGTTGGTTGTGGTGAGGAGAATATCGAATTTCTAACCATAGACCATATTAATAACGATGGCGCACAAGAAAGAAAAGAGACTGGAAGATTTGGCGCAATATTTTATAGATATCTATTAAAAACGGCTTTATCAGACAAATATCAAATATTATGTTATAACTGTAATTGCAGTAAAGAATATTTTATAAATAGAAAAATAAAAGTGAGCGACAGCTATGTCAAATAAATACACAAGGCATCAAGGTATAATTTCGAGACAATCTGACTCGTCTGCTGACGAAGACCACTGGCTTAAGCAATTTGAGGATAAATTGCAAAAGGCGGCGGTTCAACCAAAAAGCGTTGATAACTCTTTATTTGATCAAATTAACTCTATAATGAATAATAAATCAAAATATCCTTCTGTGGCAGCAGCCGTTGAAGATATGAAAGAACGAAGTGGGTTAACCGCTTATCTAAATAAATTAAATAAGGTTTCAGATGAGTCTTCTAATTCAGATCAGATTGCCAAGAAGGCATCTGCGGATCAGAATGACGCTTTTGATAAAACGATCCCAATCACTGATGTAAAGCCTGTTTCTAAGGCTTGTATTATTTTCCAGAAAAAACCAGAAATTGAAAACACATTAAAAAATCTAATTAGAGAATCTGGAGGAAATAAGTCCATTCCTGCTCTTTTGGGTAGACTTATGTCTATTCATAAACTTGACGTGTCTGAAGCGAGCGATTGGGAAGATCCAAAATTATTGGGTCGCATTTCTGAGCTTAATTTAGAAGCAAAGAAAAATAATCCATCAAGTTATGAGAACAATAATAATTTAGGAACATTTGATGGCGGTCATGCAGATGATATTGATCCATCTAATATGAATGCTTTTGAGTCTCTGAATCCGGCACCGAAGGTTTAGTTTTAGCCCTTTTGGGGCATATTTTTATATATTTTATTATGGTGGAAGTTAAAGACGAGTTATTTGATGCCTTAAAAAGGCAGTTATTAAATCTTGATCCGGTTAGCTGGGTTGAAAAATACCTTACATTAGATGGTAAGCCGTTTAGGCTGCATGGTAATGGATATAAACCACTTGCGGATATTTATAGGTATGTTGGAGTTAAGGCTTTAGAAAAAAATGCCAAACCAATAATTATGGCTAAAGGCAGGCAGGTAGGTATGACTACAATGGCTAGTGCCCTTGAGATGTATTTTATGGGTTCTGGTTTATTTGGCAATTCGACAAACTCGCCAATAAGAGTAATTCATACTTTTCCGCAATTGGAATTAGCTGCAGCATATGCTAAAACTAAACTTAATCAAATTATTATATCTTCTATCCCAGCCCCAGGCTCCGATGATAAAAAAGCCTCGAAATCAAAATCGTACATGCAATCACTTTTGGACCAATCATCAGCAACGAATGATTCTTTACATTTTAAGCAGTTTTTGGGCGGCAATCATTTGTGGGTAGAATCAATGGGATTAGATGGCGATAGAGTAATGGGAAAGCAATTATCATTAGATACAGAACTGCCTACCCCAAATGGATTTATAAAGCTTGCAAACCTAAAAGAGGGGGACCGGCTATTTGATGAAAAAGGAGATGTTTGCAAAGTAAATAAACTGCATCCCATTAATTTATCACCAATGGCATATAAAATTATATTTGATGATGGTACGGAGGTGGAAGCTTGTTCAGACCATTTATGGCTTACTTATACTAAATCCGATCGTGTCGCACAACAAAGATTTATAAAAGGAACACGAGGCTTCGAGGCTAAACCAAAAATAAAAAACACACAAGAGATTTTGGAAACATTGAAAACGAAGTCTGGTGAAGCTAATCACTCAATACCTAATTGTTTACCGCTGAATTATCCTAAAAAAGAATTAATAGTAGATCCATATTTGTTTGGGTTGTGGTTAGGCGATGGGGACCGAGGTGGAAGAATTGAGAGTGCCGATCCAGAAGTATTCAATGGTTTTGATTATTCTATTAGTAAATCTACGATAGGAGCGATTAGTGCAGCCAATAGTTTTAGAAAGGGCAATACAAGTAAATCAAGCGCATACAGAATTGTCGGATTAACCACAAATCTAACTAAAATTAATCAATTAAGAAACCCTAATCGTAATTGCGGAAATAAATACAAAGGGTTTTATAATAAACATATTCCGGAAGATTATATGCGGTCTTCATTTGATCAAAGGTTGTCACTTCTTCAGGGATTAATGGATAGCGACGGTCATTGTGATAAAAAAGGAAATATGGAGTTTGTTCAAGTCAGAAAAGATTTGGCACTTCAAGTTTATGAGCTAGTTTTAAGTTTAGGAATTAAGGCATATTTTTATAAAAGGGAAAGTTGGGCATGCGGAAAAAGATATCAGGATAGGTGTCGCATTAGATTTACAACAAGTTTGCCCGTTTTTAGGATGAAGAGAAAGCTTGAAAGAATTAAATCGGCAACCGGAAATATTGAGCAAAGAAATCATAGATATATTGTAGATATTTTGCCAATAGAACCCATTCCTATGAGATGCATTACTGTTAATAGCCCTTCGCACCTATATCTAATAACCAAAGCTTGCATACCAACACACAATACGGCAGATGTATTATTTGTAGATGAGGTTCAGAAAACAACATCTCAAGCTATAGGAAACTCTCTTAAAATATTAACAACAGCAAAATATGGAAAGCCGTCAAAAGGCGTTCAAGTATATTTCGGAACTCCTCGTCGTAAGAGTTCTGATTTTCATAAAATGTGGCAATCATCATCTCAACAATATTATTATTTGGGTTGTGAAAATTGTGAAAAACATTTCCCTTTATATACTCCAGAGTCTGACGATTGGAAAAAAGTATGGATTTACGGATTTGTAGTAAAATGTCCTCTATGCGGTCATGAGCAAAATAAATTGGATGCAGCTGAAAGAGGAAAATGGATAGCCTTAAAAGACTCTAATGATCCAGATTGTTTAATGATTGGGTTTCATATAAATCAGTTATATATGCCGATGTTTACAAGAGAAGATGTTAATAATGAAATGCCGGGCATTCATCCAATTAATACTGAAAAAGTATTCCAAAATGAAGTTATGGGAGAGTTTTTTCAAGGGGATTCAAGCCCAATTACTCCAGAAGAAATTAGAGAGGTTTGTGGCGAACCTGAAAGAAAGTTTAGAGCAAGAATTGAGCCTTCTCCAGATCAAATTGTAATAATGGGAATTGATTATGGTCTAAAAGCTGATATGGAACAATTGGCTAATCAAGATAAGGTTAAATTGGCTGGACAATCATATAGCACAGCAGTAATTTTATTAGCAAAAGGTCCCGGATTACTTTCTATTGAGTTTGCTACGAAGTTTAAGCGAAATGATATGGAAAGTAAAAGGGGAATAATTGATCAATTAATGAGACAGTATAGTGTTCAATTAGCTGTTGGAGATATTGGATTTTCTCAAGAGTTCTCAGAGATTTTACATAATGCTTACGGGGACAGATATTTAGTGTCAAGGGCTCATAATAAAGTTAATGACCACGTTAAATATAGGAATGATTCGTTTCCAAAAGAAATTATATTTGAGAGGGATTTTTATATTTCTGAACTTTATGAACAAATGAAAAAAGGAATGATTAAGTTCCCTTATGGTGATTATGAGAAAATTGCTTGGTTGGTTGAGCATTGTTCAAGTATGGAAATTAAACCATCTATAACAAGAGCTGGTGAAGCTTCTATCCATTATGTTAAAGGGGGCTCTCCCAATGATGGATTCGCCGCCCTATTAAATGCCTATATAGCTTATAAATTTTTAATTACTAAAGGATTTACTAATAAAAATCCCATGTTGCAATACAAGAGTTTTTCAGATATGAATAAACCATTAATATTAACCGGTTATATTCCAAGAAGAATGTAAATATTATGTGATATATATGTAATGAGGGATAAATGGGTTATAATAAAAAGACAAAATTATGGGAGGGTGGATCTAATTCAGATGAATATTTGGGTAATAAATCAAATATTCCACAAGTTAGCGCTCTAATGGTTAAAAGCGTATCTGCCTCAAGAAGAGACTCTTTATCATCAGAGGTAGACCAAGGTTTATTTAGGGAGGGCACAGCAACCTCTATAAAAGAAAATGGTGAAACTTTTCACTCTAATGTTACCGCCTCTGTTGGTGGATTTAAGAAATCTGCCCAAGTATTAAGTAGCGGCGGAGGATATAGGGGTGGATCTGGAGATACGGTAAAACAAACTCCGGAAGTTTATTCGCCCCTTTGGCTTAATAGTAATCTTAATTTACCACGAGATAGAGCTACTATTAATGCTTGGTGCCGCAGTTTTTATGCTCTAAATCCTTTTGTGCATAATGCAATTAATCTACATAGCACTTATCCAATTAGTAAATTAAATATTAAATGTCCAAATAAAGATATCGAAAAGTTCTTTAATGATATGATTGAAGAAATAGATTTAATGAATATTTGTGTACAAATTGCTCAAGAGTATTGGTTATTAGGAGAGTCTTTTATTTATTCAGAGCTTGATGAAAGTAAGGGAAAATGGAGCCGATTAGTAATACAGAATCCAGATTATATGATTGTAAAACGGACTGTAATCGCTAATGAGCCACTGATTATGCTGCGCCCAGATGATAATCTAAAAAAGATTATTTTCTCAAATAGATCGTCGGATATTGAACAAAGAAAGCAGTTAAATCAACATATTATTGACTCCGTAAAAAGAGGGGAAAATATACCGCTTGATAACTTTAATGTTTCGCATTTGGCAAGAAAAATTAGCCCTTATGAAATTAGAGGAACCGGACTTCCTGTTTGTATATTCCGTCAATTAATGTTAATGGATAAGCTTAGAGAGAGTAAGTTTGCGCAAGCTGATAATATGATTAATCCACTAACATTAGTTAAGGTCGGTGGTGAAGGGGCTGACGCATTACATCCTACTTTCGCAGATTTAGAGGCTTGGAGAAATGTTTTTGAGTCAGCTCAATACGATAAAGATTTTAAGATCTTTAGTCACGCTGGGATAGCTGTAGAAAGAGTGGGATATGGTGCCGGAATATATGATATTGCCGGAGATATCACTCAGTTAATAAAAGAGATATATGTAGGTTTACAAGTTCCTCCATCTCTAATGGACGGCGGGCAAGATACTACATATGCTAATGCTGGGGTTGCATTAGATGTTCTTCGCCAGCGTTATATGCAATTTAGAAATATGTTAGCACATTGGTTAAAAAATAAGATATTTGCTCCAATTTCTAAAATTCAAGGATTTTATGACTATGCTGGTGGAGAGAAGCAATTAATAGTTCCAGAAATTGACTGGAATCACATGTCATTATTTGATGCTGGTGATTATATTAATTCATTAATGACATTAACTCAGGGAGAGGCAAATCAAAAGAGAGCATCAACTCATACATTATTCCGCTCTCTTGGTTTAGAGTGGGAAGACGAAACCAGAAAAATTAGAAAAGAAGCTATCCAAAATGTTATTGCTGCTAAAGAGACTCAATCATTAATGACAATGGACTTGAACGCATTAAGAGCATTAGATGAAGAGGATGAGATCCCAGAGTCACAGGCAGCGCAGCCTGGTATGGAAGCTCCAGTCCCAGGGCAAGCTCCAATGGGTGGAGTAATGCCGGGATTAGATTTAGGACCATTACCAGGCGGGGGAATGCCACCGCCGATGCCAATGCCGTCTGGTGGCGGAATGCCTCCACCAATGCCTACCGGTGCGCCTCCTGGAGGTCCTCCGGCAGGTGGATCGCCACCGCCACCAGCAGGGGCACCACCAACAATATAAAAAGTCTAATTTCAACTTATTATTTACAATAGTAATCCAGGTATAATTTAGCATTCTTTTGCTACAATATATAGGCAGAGGATTTATTATGCAAAAAATTGCTCAACAAAGAGGCATTCTTAATAAACTAAGGGAGTTTACTCACCTTCCAGGTAGAGCTTTTGAGGGCGCATCTTCAGAGTTCGAGAACATTATGAATGACTTAAGGGATAATGTAGATGATCCTATAAGGGCAATTATTTCTGGAGAAAAAATAGGTGAAGCTTTACCTACTGATGAAGTAAGTCTTAAAGATGTTCTTAAGTCAGCTAAGGCTCATATAGGCAGAAGAGAATATATGTCTGCTGTTTCAGAGCTTAGCAAGTTTCATAAAAGAATGAAAGATGTTGTTGATCTATTAAAAGGATTTAGTTCTAATATAGATAAGACACACGAGAAGTTTTTATTTGAGAGTTTAGATGACGAGACTAAAAAGCATCTTCACGATCTAAAAGAGCGCCTAAAAGAGCAGAAAAAAGCATCAATTGAATTATCTTTAGTAAAAGAAGCTGATATTTTTGATTTTGTTCATAATGTTATGACTGAAAGAGGTAGAGCTTTAGCTGCTTGGGAAAAAAGATATCCAAAACAAATTGGAAAGTTAAAAAAAGATACTGCATCAATGCTTAATGCATCAGAGAGAGTATTATCAAATGCTCTTTCAGTATTAAAAGTATTAGCTACTGCAAGGGCAACAAGAAATCCAGATAAGTACATTGACGCCGCTCAAAAAGTTATAAAAATATACGAAGCTTATGATGCTAATTTTAGAGAATATTACAAATCTAATGTTAAAAACTTTTTAGAAAAACAAGAATTAATCTCTCCAGTAGTATCAGATAAGACTAATGAACCGGCTGAAATTGGTAAACAAGAAGTTCCTGTAGAAAAGAAAAGGCTTGTGGAACCTGTTCCTCCAGAACCTGAAGTGCGGGAGGCTATTATACCTATGCTACCTCAAGTTGAGAACAAGGCGGTTGTCCCTGGTAAAAGATATGTGGCGCCTTCTGTTCCAGAAGCGCAAGTTTCATCAAGCGTTACGCCAGCTCAAGAACTTGTCTTTCCTGCCAAACAACCTGTCACAAAATCAGAATTATTTCCATCTCTTAAACCGGGCGAGTCTCCTGTTGGTGGAGCTGTAAAAAAACAAGAGATTCCCGCTCATTTAATGCATTCATCAAAACCGCCTGGTAAAAGAGGACATCAACAATTTATTAATTCATTGGAATGTCTTGCTAATGAAGACCCATTAATTTTAGCATCTTTCATAAGACAATATGCTAAATCTATACAGGCAACTGATATTGCAACATCAATAAAATTATTTAAGTTAGCACAATCCATTAAAGGATAATAAATGGCTTCCTTAAACTCCAGATTTTATAAAAAACTTTTAGATATGTCATCCAGGCTTGGAATGAAGCCAGAAGATATTCTAAATGTAATGACTATAGAGTCTGCACTTAATCCAGAAGCATATAATGCTGCCGGTCACGCCTCCGGATTAGTGCAAATTATACCTTCTACACTAGAAGGTTTAGGATATAAAGGAAATTATTCTGATTTTAAGAATGTTGCGGCTGAAGATCAATTAGTTTATATTGAAAAATTAATTAAAAACATAATTAGAATAAATGGCGGACCACTTACATCGGCTGCACAATATTATATTGGTAATTTTATACCGGCGGCATTAAAAATACCTGGTGTTAAATTGGGCGATCCATCAGCTATTATTGTTTCAAGAAATCCAAAAACTCCTCATATACCAGGAGTGGGAATTAATAAGGAAAAGCTTTTTTATAGAAAGAACTCTGGATTAGATTATGATAAGAGTGAAGATATTAGTTTTGGTGATATTCAAAAAGTATTAAGTAGAGCCGCTAATAGTAAAAACTTCCAAAATGCAATTATGGACTTAAAAAGGTATACTGGTTATACTCCTAAAAAGAAAACTAATATGAAACGTCCGAATGTGGATTTATTATCAAAACAAGAAACATCGTCTACGATGGATAGAATTAATTCAATTTTAGATAAATATTTGCATCAAATAGCCGCCTCTGAGAGACAAGACAAAAAATTATATAAAAAATATTTGCCCAACAATAATATTATAATAACCGTTAAGGCATTAGATTATACAGATGCTATTGAGTTTTCGCATATATTATCTTTAGCATTAGATGAAGAATTATTAGCTACATCTAATACTCACACCGATGGAAATAATGTAGAAGTGGAATGCTCTATAAACGGACCAAAAGATGAGTGTTTTGATGCGGTAAAACAATTATCATTGGCGATATCAGAGGCATTTAGAGATGCAACAATTAAAATTGGTGGAATTAATATAAATCCCGATTTTATTATTAATAAAAAATCATCATATAGACCGATTGATTTAAGATCTGCCGAGATGCAACACAGAAAGTTCCTATTACAATTTATAAGGAAATCATAATGACATTAGAAGAATCCGTTGTAATAGACACAATACAATCGTTTAATGATACTGGTAGAAATAAAACCTTTGCCGAGTTTCTTGCCGTATTATTTAAGGATAAGTTTATTGAAATTTATCTTGGCGACTCATATGAAGAGGTCAGTACGGAACAGGTATCTGTGTCATATCCTGCTGTTTTTTGTGGCAAAGTAGTTGCGGCATTTAAGGAATGTTTAATTCTAAACTCCACTTATGTTGATAAAAATGAAAAGAAATTAAAAGTTGGAAACCTCGTATTTATTAATGAAAGAGCTATTAGAGGATTAACAGAGATTGATGGTAATGGGGTTATGGAAGATATGTTCCTTCGTAGTAGAGAGTCAGTCTCTGTTAAAGAGGCATTTGCTAAGTTTCAAGGAAAATAAATGTCTAATGTTGACGCTATTTTACAATTAGCCGCCTCTTATGAAGATGCGTGTTTACTTTTTGTAAAAACTGCTCGCATTAGAAAATTACCAAATGGCAAGTATCGTGTGTTATCGCAAAAGGGGAAAAACCTTGGAACAAGCGATTCAAGATCTGGCGCCCGGCACCGGCTTCGTCAAGTAGAGTTTTTTAAGCATAAAGATAAACATTCTGTGGAAGATGGGGAAGTTATTGATTTAACTGGTGCGGCTGAGTTTACTTATTCCTCTATTATGAGAGAGCTAAGGCAAAAGTGCTCAAAAGGGCAAGTTATGGATTTCTTAAAAATATTTAAGAAAATATTTGATAATTCTGTTAAAAATAAATTACAGAAGCCTGAGAAGATTGCTCTTCAAGATGGATTAATTAAGTTTAACAAATTATACAAGATTAAAGTTAATAGAAAGCTTATTAAAAGTGCGGCGGTAAGTGAATTGGGAGACCCAAGATTAGTTGGAAAATATCTTTCAGATATTATTAGATTTACTTTAACTAAAATTAATCCGGAAAAAAGACAACATGCAATAGATGGATTAAAACGAAAGATTTATAATCTAAATGAGAATGAAATCTCTATGAAGAATCTTCCAGCTTCATCTGCGTTAGGGCAATCAATTACTTTTGTAAAAACGATACTTTTTAATCATAATCCTATTTATATAAGACAGGTGTTAAATAATCTTGTTAGGAATCTGTAATGCTTAAAAGATTATTAAAAGTAACAGATGGCTTATATCGTGGGAGTGCCCCCGGACTTCAAGATTTGGTGTGGCTTAAAGATAAGCTTGGAATTAAAAAAGTTGTTAGTTTAGACCAGGCTACTGGTGATAAAATTGATAGAGCTGCTAAAATGCTTGGCATGAAACATATAATGATGCCATTGAATGGCGAAAAAAAACTTTTATTAAACTTTTTAAGCCATGACCTAAAAAAAATGTTATTAGATGATGGACCAACATATGTTCACTGTCGTGAAGGAAAAGATCGTACAGGATTAGTAGTGGCATTATTTAAGTGTAAATATATGGGGGTTAATCCAGAAAGCGCTCTTTCCGAGGCGAAATCATTAGGATTCGGTCGCGGCGTATTTGCTCCAATTATTAATCAATATGAAAAGTTAATAAGATCGTGTAAACCAGAGCAAGATACAAATAGTGCTGATATAGTCTCTAATGAAAGAGAATATATAAGTGATAATCGCTCCTCAGCCTTAGATGAGGCTCATCAAGGATCTTTTTCTCCTTATTTAAGTTCCACACGACAATTTCCATTTGATTACATCTATAATGAAATTAATGACCAATTTCCTACGAGAGAAAACTACGACAAAGATATAAGAAAAGAAAAAGAGGATAGCGCTATCCCACAAGTAGGGCAATATAATAATGGCGCCGGAATGTTTGGGGCTTCTCCAGTTTTTCCATCAGGGGGGTTCTTGTCAGACTGAAAATATTATGAGAAAATATAATTTTACAAAAGAAGAATTAGAAGAAAAATATTTAGAATTAAAAACGGTTACGCGCGTAGCAGAGCATTTCGCTATTCCGCTAACATCTATGTGTTTACAATTTAAGAAATTGAATGTGATACATAGTAGATTTCCTGCTAAAAGCGCATTTAATGAAGATTTTTTTGAGATTAATTCACCTGAGTCATTTTATTTAGCTGGATTTATTGCCGCCGATGGCAACGTAGATAAAAATCTTAGTAGAATAACGATAGCTTTGGCGGAAAAGGATATTAATTTTTTAGAGGACATTAAGAAATTAATTTGTTGTAATGCTAAATTATCTAAACATATAGATTATGGATCAAAAAGAAATCCTTTATATAAAGACACCGTTAATTATTTTTTAAGATTTTCGTCAAAAAAGATGGTTGAGGATTTACAGAAATGGAACATTATTCCAAATAAAACTAAAACCTACGATTTTCCAGAATGCGCAATGACAAATGACTTGGTTTCGCATTATATGCGCGGTTATTTTGACGGAGATGGGTGTTTGGGTTATAGTGAAAATCAATTATTTTTTACCGTAGTTGGCAACCTTTCATTTCTTGAAAAATATCAATCCATTTTAGAAAAACAATGTGGCGTAAAACACAATTCTATTCATAAAGATAGAAATATTTATGTATTAAAATACTGTGGAAATAATGTGGTTCCAAAAATATGCGAGTTATTGTATAATAATTCGACATTTCATTTAGATAGAAAATATAACATTTACAAATCTTTAATAAAATGATTAAAAAGGCTTATGCAATAAATATGTCGTATGAAGTTACCGATGCTGAAAAGCAGAGGGCGGAGCGCGCCCTTTTATGTTTTAATCATACAATTAAATTATTAGGATTATCAAATGACCATCTTAATATTATGAAAACGCCATTTAAGGAAAATCCAGAAATGTCAGTTGCAGATGTTATGAAGGCGCGAGTTTCTATTAGAAGATTCAGAGATAAATCTGTAGAAAACTTTAATGAGTTTAAGCAGTCTGCATTTAAATGTGTAAATGCAATGAATCCGTTTTCTTCCGACACTCAAACAGTTAAATTAATGAAATCATTCATAACTTCTATTGATGATTTAGAGAATAAAGTCAATAAGTTCGTTGAATTATTTAATGATTTAGAATCAAAAGATTTTTCTAAAAATATAGTTGCGAGCATTGAGGGTGTACAATCCCAATGTGATGAGATTGAAGAGATTACTGATGATCGGGTGAAAAATCATATTCAGACTAATATTTTAGCTAAAAGTTGGGTAGATTCTATTAGTAATGATTTGCAAATGAAAGTTGAGCAGAAAACTCCACTTATTTTGGATCTTTTTAATCGTAGGCAAGACGCCCTAAATGAAACGTTAAAGGACAGGTCTCAATAATAGAAAATATTATAATGTTATATTCAGGTAATAATCCATTATAATAATTGAAGCACTATTTTGTGAGCCTCCTATTTGGAGATGATATATGAGTTTTATTAAGCACGGAGATGGTAAAATAGTAACTGTTCTAGATGAGGAAGAATTAACTGATGCTCAAAAGAAAGCAGTTAAGGACTTATCAAAAGAGACAGTTAAACAATCTGATAATTCTGATACGAAGAAATCAGGGAATAAATAACTTATGAAGATATGTTGTACCTGTAAATGCGAAAAAGACTCTACAATTGAATTGTTTTGTAAAAATAAAAATACGGATGATGGATTATCAGTCCAGTGTAAAGATTGCGCAAAAAAATATCGAGAGGATCATAAACAAGATAAGAAAAATTATCCGTCTTCCAGCCCAGAGTATAGAAAAATTTATATTGAAAATAATATAGACCATATAAACTATATTAGAAGAGTAAGGTATAATAAAAATCCCGAAAAGTTTAGAGCAGAATGCATGAGGTCTCATTTTAACCATAGAGATGAACGGCTGTTAAAACAGCACATTTATTATGAAGCTAATAAGGCTGTCTTTGCTATAAAGACAAAGGCATATAGGAAAGAAAATATGGATTCAATTTTATTATCAAATCGTCAAAGAGAAAAACGAATAAGTAAATTTCCTAAAATACAACAATCAGAGGTAAATCAATTATTAATTAATAATGATCACAAATGTTTTTATTGTAAAGTGGGTGTAAAACGGGGAATAAATTTACATTTAGATCATAAGATGCCGTTGAGTAGGGGCGGAGCACACACTATTGATAATTTGGTTCCTTCTTGTGCTACGTGCAATTTAAGAAAAGGCACTAAAACTCCAGAAGAGTTTCTGAATAGGAATAAATAATGTTTATTAAACTTGGCGAGCTTACAGATATTATAGGGGTAGAAAAGGCTGAGTCTTGTATTCCATCTGTTAGCGAAGATATACTCGATAGTTTTAGAAAGCTTGCTTATGACCTTAAGAAGGTAGCTCCAAAAGCAGAGGATTTTTTATATTTTTCTGCAGTTATTATGCATAGTGCCGAAGCTGCAGCTTTTAACGATGATGGTACCGTTAAGTTAAATGTTAAAGGCGAGAATGTTCAAGTTGGTTGGGATAAGTCTGGTGGAACTTGGCGCTGGACTAGCAATGATCCTAATATAAAGCCTTATAAGAATAGCAATGGCGATATCTTCCCGGAAGAAGAATTAATAAAAGCCCACAAAAAATGGATTCATAAACCTCTCTGTATAGATCATAAATCAAGCTCGGTAGATCATACTAGAGGTTTTATAGTTGATACTTATTATGATCGTAATCTTAAGAGGGTTATTGCTCTCTGCGCTTTAGATAAACTTAACTATCCTGATTTAGCTAGAAAAGTTTCAACCGGCATGCAAACTAATGTGAGCATGGGTACAGCAGTTGGAAAAGCTATTTGTACAGAGGCTGGATGTCATCGCGTTGCTCGTACAGAATCAGATTTCTGTAACCATATGAAACATAAAAATGGTTATGGTGAAATTAATATCGACCTAAATCCATTGGAATTGTCCATTGTAGTTAATGGTGCCGATCCAAAAGCTAATATTAAAAATATTATAGCTGCCGCTAATACATTAAATAGCTATGTGGAGAGTAAATCTCAGGAACTTAATAAATTAGCGGACCTAAAGTTTACTGCAAATGTTGCATATGAGGATTCAGAGGGTAAAGAGGGCGGAGGAAGCGGAAATATCGCAATTCAAGCCACTAATATTGACCAATTTAAGTCAGATTTAGATAATGCTTTTAAGAAATTAAAAGAAATTACACAATCTTTTGGAAAAGATACTAATGATCAAGCATTTAATCAGTCGTCAGGAACTGTCGCAATGGAAGAAACAGCAGTTCCTAATACCGATTCTGGATTGGCTCCACCAAGCGCAAGATACGCATCTGCTTCAGATGTAGGGGCAAACTCAATAACTGAACTTCGAGAAGTTACTGCGGCAATCGAAGAAAAATTACATCAAATGAGACAGAGCTTAGATAAGTTATCAAACACTTCTACACAAACACAAGAGGAAAATATGTCAGGATCAAGAGAAATCAATAAAAGTGGTTATTTTCAAGGAACCGAGGAACCAACTCCTGGTCAAGCAAAATACCCCAAAGACCCTCTAAATGAGAAGTCAAGAAGTGAAGATAAACACATGAATGGTCAAAAGCCATTCCCAGAGGTTGGACCAGTAGATGGTATGCATCCAAGCCCAGAGTCAGCCGATCCTGCTGATGAACTTGAGCGTAAAAAGATGCTAGCTCGTGCAGAAGCTGAAGATCGCGCTATGCGCCGTACAGCAATCGTTAATTTAGCTAAACAAGCCTTAGAAGATAAGAAAGCTTATTTCCAAAATGGCGAAAAGGCTAATCCAGGTACTCCAACTCCAGGTGAAGTTAAGTATCCTGTTGATAAACTAGAGTATACCCTTCGTGAAAAAGACGATAAGCATATGGTCGGTCAAAAACCATTCCCAGGCGTAGGTTCCGTTGATGGTATGCACCCAAGTCCAGCATCTTCTGACGTTTCAGATGAATTAAAGCGAAAACAAATGATGAGCCGAGCCTCATTAAGAGCCCGCTTCGTAAAAGCTGCGAATAATGATGGAACTCAAAACCTCGGGCAAAGCGCCTGGGAAGTTTTCCTTGGAGATAAGCTTTTATTGACAGCTTCTGTTAATGAGCTTTCAGGAAATCGTTCTGAAATGTTATATGATAGCATTGCTACAAGAGAGTTTGGAACCAAATTAATCGATAAGGTTAAGGTTCAAGGCGCGGATAAGGTTCGTTCAATGGTAAAAAGCTCACAAGTCGCTCCAGGCGTTGCTACAGCAACCCCTCCAGCACCAGACGCTGCACCAGCACCAGATGCGGACCCAGCAGTAGAAGGTTCTGATAAGGGCGGCGGCGATAAGAAGGACCAGGCTGTTGCATTAGCACAGAAGACAGTTGATGTTGCTTCCGACCTACAAGAGGCTGTTAAAGCTCTAACTGGCGAACAAGCTGAAATGGGAGAAGATGTCGCGGCACCAGCAGAAATGGGCGCAGCTGCTTCTGAAGATGTTTTTAGTACATCAAATCTAAATACTATTAGACGAGAAATTAATGGTGGTTTAATTAGTGCAATGAAAGAGGCTGTTGCAGAACTTTCAGATCACAAAGACGAATTAGATATGATTGTAGGAATGTATGACAAGGGAGCGGTTAACGCATCTAACGATGAATTAGTCTCTTCTATTGTTGATGATGCATTAAATGAGTCCAAGTCTGCCATTGCAGATGGATTTAAGTTGATGACAGCTTTCGTGAAGTATGCCCGTGGTACCAAAGCTATTGTCAAGCGAGCAGAAATTGAAGCTGAACTTGAGGCACTAGCTGAGGGAGATATGACAATGACTAATGAAACCGATAGTCACTCTGATAGTGACTTAATGAGCCTAATTAATGATACTAATGCAGATTTAGATTCTGCTAGGACTATGCTGACCGATGACGAAGACGTTCCTGCTGATATGGAAGGTGAAGAGGGACATGAAGAGCCACACGATGAGAGCCTAGAGGGATTAGATTTAGAATTATCATCTGACGAAAATGATTATAAGGCAGGAGATCTTAAGCCAGAAACTGTATTAGCTCCAGATGCACTTAAAACACAAGCCTCATTTTCAAGCCGCGAAGGTCGTGCAGCAATGCGCGCCAAGTTAGCTGCCGATGCAACTGGCAAATATGACAGCGGTGAAATCCAAGATATGTCTAAGCAGAAGTTTAGCGATATGCTAGACCAAGCTAATAGTCTTGCTGATGGACAAACAGAATTAGATGTAAAGCCAGCTGATAGTCTTGGATTAATCGAGACTCTTCCAGAACGTAATAAGGCTATGATGGATGTCGCCAAAGCGCCACCAAAGGTTCGCAAAGAGGCAGAATCAATCTACAGATTGGTAAGTGAAGGCAAACTTGATCCAGCTGATCTCGACGCTCTCGTAGCAGAGGGGTTGGATAAGGATGCGGTTGCTTATTACAAGAAGTTCTTCGGTCAAGTCGACGGCGGCAGCGAATTTGCAAGCGAGCTTGTAAAGGAGCACGTTAAGGCTCAACTCGAGACTGAATTAAACTCATTCAAGGTTAAAATGGCAAGAGCCTATGAATTAGCTTATGATATGGTTAGTCGCGGTCTCTGTCACGAAGATAGAGTATCAGTATCCACTCAAGTTGATGAGATCATGAAGTTTAATGATGAGGGGTTTGACACTCTAAAGAGGGTCGTAGCAAAGCACGCCCCAAATATGCGTAAGGATGCTGGTCGTATGCCACAAGTTGGTATGATTGGTTCTGGTGACGGTAATGGTTCCGCTCCAGCCGCTGATGATAATCTGTTCACACAATTATCTTCTGCATTTAACAAAACTTCAAAGAAGATGTTCTAATCTTACTAACTAAATATATAAGGATGCTATGAAAAACAAGAGCGTATCAGATTTCGTTGCTGCAACTATGGATGCAGTATTAAAAAGTGAAGAGCACAGATCTTTATTTGGCACACAATATAAGTTCGCACAAGATTCATCTTCAGCATCTATGTCTGAAAAAGATTCATCGTGCGCCGATGATAATGATGCCAAAGCAAAAGGCTCTTCAAGTGACTCCTCAGTAGATTCAAGTTCTGCTGATGATGATAATGACGCGCGAGCCAAGAAAGATTCCTCAGAAGAGGAATCGGACTCAAGCTCCGCTGATGATGACAATGATGCAAGAGCTAAGAAAGACTCTTCAGAAGATGAGTCTGATTCATCTTCAGCTGATGATGATAATGCTGCTTTCGACACAGCAATTGATAGTCTATTAACTGCTTCTGCAGCATTAGATTATGTTGGATTAGGAAGAGGATCTGCTTTAAGTCTTAAATTAGCTTCGTTAGTCGTTGAAGCTAAGAAAAAAGATAGTAAAGAGAAGGCTTCGAAAGAGAAAGCTTCGAAAGAAAAAGCAAAAGCTGCTAAAGAAAAAGCGAGCGCTAAAGCTAAGGCAGACAGCAATGCCGCAAAAGATAAGGCTTCTAAAGAGAAGGCTATGAAAGCGGAGAAGGCTGAAAAGGAAAAGGCTGCTAAAGAGAAGGCTGCCAAGAAGGAAAAGGCTGAGAAGGAAGAGAAAGCCGCTAAGGAAAAGGCTGCTAAAGAGAAGGCGAAAGCAAAGTCTTCTAGTAAGTAATTCACTTAAAAGGAATATATGTTCACAATCGACAGTCTTGACGAGATTTATCATTCAATGGAAAAACAATTAGTTTCTAATCAATTGGATAGTAAATACGGATTTGATAAGCTTGCTAGGGCTGCCGATTGCTTGAATGCTGCCGCAGAAATATTTGATAAAGCGGGAATGCACAAAGAAGCCGCAGAAGTATTAGATATATTAAAAGGAATTAAATGATTAAGAAAAGCCTTTTTGAGGATGAAATAATCGCCGGGATGGAAAAAGAACTTGTTTCACAAGCCAGATCGAGCAATTTAGATGATTTAACAAAAGCCGCAGATTATCTTAATTCAGCTGCTGAAATATTCGATGATATTGGAATGGTGTCAAAATCAGATCAAGTACTAAATATACTTGCTAAATTGGCACATTCAGACCCAAGAAAAATTAATGATCCACATACAAAGGGATTAACTCCAGAAAAAGAAGTAAAAAATATACTTCATCATGGTACTCCATTTAATATGGCTAATGATGGGAAAGCTTCCGGAGATTGTTCGGATTCAGATGATGATATGTTAGATTTAGATTTAGGTGACGATTTAGAAGTATCAGATCAAGATATGGAAATGGGCTTCGAAGACGAAAAGTAAATATTATAATTAAATAAGTAATAAGATGAGCGGCTAATATTTAGCCGCTTTTATTATTTATAGAGTTAATAAACTCTAAATATTTTTCATATTTTCGTGGTAAATAAATTGTCGCATCTTTGTATAGCCAATCTAATGCTTTTCTAACTTGAAGGTTTCCGCCCACAGACAATGTGGTGGTAATTTGATTGGTTTTTGGTCGAGATAATGATTGAGAACAGGTAATATCTAATTCCTCTTTTAATATTTTAGCAGTTTGTTCACAGAATTGTTTAGTTGATACGAATTTCCAAATTGTATTTATATATGGTTTGCTTGTTGGAGATTTTTGTAATTTATTTTTATAAATACTTCCGTCGCCATCAGAATATCCCCGCATAAAATGATGAATTAATTTTTTTGGTATTGTTGTGGGAAACTCTAAAATAAGAGATTTGTTTGGAACGCACCCGTGCGAAATTAATTGATCGCATATTTCTTTTTGATTAACACGAAAGTAAGAGTATGTATTTGTAGACCCCTTATTTTTTGTGATTTTAATTGGTGACGATGGCGACATAATGTCCCTAAATTTTTCGATTATTATTTGATCATTAGATTTAAGTTTAAGTGAAACTGTATATGCATTATTTTTAATTTGCACACAGCCGTCAGCATATAAGAATCCAAGGAAATAAGCACCTTCCTCAGAATTTATTTTATTAAAAAAGTTTATATTAATATCAGTATATGTTATTTTTTTTCCTACTCGAGTTTTTATATGATTTCGTCGCAAAATATCAGAAATGGCTGTCTGACTACAATTTAATTCTCGGGCAATCTCCCATTGTTGTTTTTCGTTGTTATATAAGTTTATAGCTAATTGAATTTCTTGTTGTGTGAATTTTCTTCGCATAATATGATATATATCAGTGATATTAGGTATAGTGCAGGAAAATGGAGAATAAAATGAAAAAAATAATGATCGTAGGTAATTATGACTCTTAGATTGGTACAAGTTGGAAACGCACTTCCAGCATCATTTATAGTTGATCCGTCTGCGGAGTTTCTTCCAGGCTGCATTGCCGAGCTTACAATTATGGGAGGACAAGTAGTGGCAACAGTTAGTAATGGTACTGCTCCAATAGGAATCATTGATGATGTTAAAACGAGAGCATTTACAAACGTTTCTTGGAATGAAACCGTAATCGTTCCTTGTACAGGCATTCCAGGTCCTGGAGGAACAATAGTAACTCCAATTGATCTTCTGAAAGAACTAAGAAGACCAAATATTATTCCATCAAGTTTTAATTCCTCCGTTAAAGTTTTATTAAATGCAAATAATGGTAATGTTACTTTCGTGGCAGGAACGCCATTAAATATAGATTTATTGGGAACTGGTCAACCTAATGGTATTAAAGCGATTGTAAGTTATACTTATTATGTTGCAAATATTCCCGGTGATGACTCGACTCAAGGATCTGGTAGAGTAACAGTTTGGTTTAATAGGATGTTTGCTCAAACCGATCAGTTTGAAACTAATCAACAATACCCCGTAAGAGCTAATTTATTTGTTAGCGAGCTTGGGTTACTGACAACAAGAAAGCCAAGCGCAATTCATCCCTGTGTTGCTATGGTGACAGCTCCGCCTACGAGCATGAATCCGCTCATAGAATATTTGTGGCTCTAACCGAACACTTTGATGAAAATAAACTATCTAAATAACCCGCTCTAATAATATTACTGTATATACTCAAGCTTATATAAACAAAGGCATAATTATGTGGAAACACGGCAGATTTGAGGATAGCGCAGTAATGAGATCTCTTGAGAAGCTATCTAAAGATAAAGATTTTGTTAAAACTGCATCTAAAGATATTATTAAAAAAGCTGATTTATCACCATCAGAGAGTTTAACAGATAATATAATTAAATTATGCAATGGATTAAGAAAATCTGGATTTGCGAAGCACGCAGATGACTTAGAAACTAATTTTATTAATTACAAGAAGGCGGATACGAGCCTTTATGGGATAACTGGGGAGACCGGTGAGGATTTGGTTGATGCGGCTCATCCAGACGGCAGCCATAGGCTTGAGGGGGTAGATGGTGACAGTCTTGTGGAGACGATTGTTGATAATCAGATTGCGCACTTGAAAATAGTCGATAAAATGCCAACGGGCAAGTTAACTAATGCAAAGAAGATAATTAATGCAGTGAAGATGGTATTAGGCGCAGGTGAAGATGTCGAAGTTTTAAGAAGAGAAATGCTGGATAAGTTAGATTTCATTAATAAAAAAGTTACTGCAATACATAATATTGCAGATAAACAATTAAGTTCATTGGCTCCAATTGTAGGATACTTTCCACTTTCAACAATAACAAGAACTATAAAATCTAATATTAAAGAACCAACATATGAAAATTTAGATAATGCTAAAAAAAACTTAGTAACATTAAGACATAGGCTAGATCCAGATACTATAATGCCTGGTGGAGTTCACATTGGATCTTGGGATAATATTAAATTAGCTTTAGATGAATGTGATGGCGCAATAAATGTAGCAATAAAGAATTTTAATATAATTGAAAAGAATGACGCAGAAAAAGAGCTTGCGGAAACGCCTACGGCACAGAAGCCTGCTATTGTCCCGCAAACTACTTTAGACAAAAGTCAAGTAAAATATATAATTCAAAATAATTTAATACATTTAGATTCAATTATTGAGAGCGTGGACCGACAAAACTGGAATCAGTCTAAAAAAGATAGCGCATTAAAGTGGGCAAATGATCAAAAATCTGTTCTTCAGTAA
>OCZT010001140.1_pt1 | contig 27486 bp, 18 predicted proteins | sample 1539031 | NCBI WGS metagenome assembly OCZT01 (sample SAMEA3539308, study PRJEB22396) | soil metagenome | biome: tundra; feature: field; material: soil | place: USA | collected 2010-05 | depth 0.15 m | reverse complement strand
AGGCAGGCGGCTGCGGCACCGAGTTGGGCCAGCACGCCGTGCGCTTCCGCGGCGGCGCACCGGGGGTGTTGCAAGGGACGTTTTCCTACGTTCTGCAGGATGAGAATGGCCAGATTGCGATGACGCACTCGGTTTCGGCTGGCCTGGATTATGCATCCATCGGCCCGGAGCACGCCGCGCTCCACGATTCGGGGCGCGCAGAGTACGTCTCGCAGGACGACGCGGCCACGCTGGAAGCGGTGGTGAAACTGGCGCGAACCGAGGGCATCCTGCCTGCGCTTGAGAGCGCGCACGCGGTGGCCGAGGCGCTGCGCATCGCTCCCACAATGTCGCCCCGTGACATACTGGTGGTGAACCTCTCCGGACGCGGCGACAAGGATATGGGCATCCTGGCCCACGAGTTGAAGATCCAGGGAGCCTAGATTTCGATGGCCATCGTTTTCAATCACAAACCCGGTTTGGTCGTCTATCTGACGGCCGGCGACCCCAGCATCGAAACCACGCGCGCCATTGCGCTTGAAGCTATCGACGCCGGCGCCGACGTGATTGAACTCGGTGTGCCCTTCAGCGATCCGCTGGCCGACGGTCCGGCGATCCAGCGAGCCATGGACCGCGCGTTGGCTCACGGGGCTGGACGCAAAGAGACCAGGTTGAAAGACGTAATTCAATTGGCCGGCGAGATTCGCGCGGCGCGGCCGTCAGCGGGCCTGGTCATCTTCAGCTATCTCAATCCGATTTTGCGCTACGGCCTTTCGAAATTTGCAGACGGTGCCGCCGCGGCTGGCGCCGATGGTGTGCTGGTGACCGACTTGATTGTCGAAGAGGCGGGCGAGTATCTCACCGAAATGACCCGCGTGAAACTCGCGCCCATTTTTCTCGCCGCACCCACAAGTCCCGACGAACGGCTCGAAGCTATCGCCACCCATTCGCGTGGATTTGTTTACGCCATCTCTCGCGTTGGCATCACCGGCACACAGCAGAACCTGACTTCCGATGCGGCCTCTCTGGTAGCCCGCATACGTCGATGGACCACGCTGCCGGTAGCCGTGGGGTTTGGCATCTCGAACAGCGAACATGTTGCCCAGGTGGGCAAGTTCGCGGACGCGGCGGTGGTCGGCAGCGCAATTGTGGAGTTGATTGAACGCTCCACTCCGGAGACAGCGCCCGCCGCGGTGGCTCGATTTATCAAGGGCCTGCGCGCGCCCCAGGCTGCGCTGGCCCGGTAAAGAATCCCCGCAGGCGGTGTTCGCACCGCGCGAAATTTTTCAACTCTGGCTCCTATGCACCCACGCGTCGGGTCTTCCGCAATGAAGACCGGCCGGGACGCAACACGAGGATGGAATGACGCTCGAAGAATTGCGAGACCAAATTGATGTTCTGGACCGCCAGCTTGTGGAGTTGCTGAGCGAACGGGCCCGCGCCGCGCAGATGGTCGGTCACCTCAAAGCGGCTACGTCGCTGCCGGTGTACGAACCGGCGCGCGAAAAGGCTGTTTACGCCAACGTGCGCGCGGCCAACAAGGGTCCCCTGCCGGACATCGAATTGACGCACATCTACGAGCGCATTATCGACGTGATGCGCGCACTGCAGAGGAACGAGTTGGCATCGGAGAGAAATGCCCAGGCGCAAGCATCGGAGTCCCCCACGACAGATCTTGGTCGTGGGGGTGATCATGCGCCGGGCCACGACACTGGCGCCAAAGAAGAAACAGACGCGCCCGAGACAGGGAACAAGCAATGATTGTAGCCATGCAGGAAAAGGTCACCGAAGAACAGATTGACGCAGTCATCAGCGCCATGGTGGAAGCCGGTGTCGGCGTGCATCGAACTACCGGCACAATGCAAACCATTCTGGCCGGCGTGGGACCCACGGCCAGCCTCGATCTCAGCAAGTTTGAACTGCTGCCCGGCGTGCTTCATGTGCACCGCATCAGTTCGCCTTACAAGCTGGCCGGGCGCAGCTTTCGCCCGGAAGGCACGGTGATCGAGTTCGCGAACGGCGTTACGGTGGGAGGTAACAAGGTCGCGGTGATGGCCGGGCCGTGTTCCATTGAAGACGAGGCTCAGATCTTCGAGACGGCACGGCGCGTCAAAGCCACCGGCGCTGCATTTTTGCGCGGAGGAGCCTACAAGCCGCGCAGTTCGCCTTACGCTTTTCAGGGGATGGGCATTCCGGGGCTCAAGCTGATGCACGAGGCCGCCCGGGCGCATGGTCTTCTTACGGTCAGCGAAGTGATGGAGATCGCTCAGATCGAACCCATGCTGCCGTATATCGATCTCTTCCAGGTGGGCGCGCGCAACATGCAGAACTTTAACCTGCTGCGCGAGCTCGGCCTGGCGCGCAAGCCGGTGCTGCTGAAGCGCGGCATCGCCGCCACCATTGAAGAACTGCTGCTGTCGGCCGAGTACATCATGTCGGGCGGCAACTACGACGTGATCCTGTGCGAGCGCGGCATCCGGACATATGAGACCGCCACGCGCAACACCATGGACATCTCGGCCATTCCGGTGGTGAAGAAGCTTTCGCATTTGCCTATCACCGGCGACCCATCGCACGGAACCGGCCACCGCGATTTGGTGGCTCCACTGGCGCGGGCGTCGGTGGCAGCGGGGGCTGACGCTATCCTGGTGGAGGTTCACCCCAACGCGGACAAGGCAGCCAGCGACGCAGCGCAGACTCTCTATCTCGATCAATTTGACGAGTTGATGAACCAGTTGCGGTTGATCGCTACGGCGGTGGGCCGAACTCTATAGAATTCGGAGCGAAAGAAGTCCGCATGATCGAACGCATCGCCATCTTCGGCACGGGCCTGCTGGGAACATCGGTCGGATTGGCGCTGCGTGCGGCAGGGTTTCATGGCACGATCACCGGATGGAATCGCAGCCCCGAGGGTGCGCAGACTGCGCTCTCGATGGGCGCTGTCGATTCAATCTCCACAGACCCTTTGCAGGCCGCGCGCGGAGTTCAGGTGGTGGTGCTGGCCGTGCCCATCTACGCCACCCTCGATTGGATGGAGCGGCTGGCCTGCGTGCTTGGCTCAGAGCACATGGTCACCGACGTAGGCAGCACCAAGGGACAAATCTCGACAGCCGCCTCGCGTCTCTTCAACACGCCGGAGCGCGCTGCGTTTCTCCCCGGCCACCCCATGGCGGGCAAGGAGCGGGGCGGCGCGGCCCTTGGCGATGCAAACCTGTTCCGCGGCGCGGTGTGGCTGTTCACAGACGATCCCGCGGCGCAACGTTCGCCGCATTCCGCAGCACTCGTAAAAAGCTGGCGGCAGTGGGTGGCTGCCATGGGCGCGAAGACCATTGACCTTGAACCAGCGCGCCACGATGAGTTGGTGGCGTGGGTCAGCCACCTGCCGCAGTTTGTGTCCACGGCCCTGAGCGCACTGCTGGAAGAAGAAGTCGGCGATGCGCCGGAGTTGAAAGACGTAGGCGGGCGCGCACTGCGCGAGATGACACGGCTCGGCGCCAGTCCTTACTCCATGTGGCGCGATATCGCTCTCACCAACACCGAGGCCGTGCAAGCTGCTCTTCAGGCGCTGGAACAGCGGCTCGCCCAATTGCGCGAAAACCTCCGCACGTCGGAGTTGCGCGACGAGTTCGAGCAGGCGAATCGATTCAGAAAAGAGTGACTCGCTTCCGGCCCATTTGCCAAGCAAACGCTGCTTTCCGCATCCCCGAAGCTCGGCCACGATCGTGTCGCAATAACATCACGTTCATTGCAGCACCAATGCCCTGCTGCTAGAATCGTTCTTCGCAAGTCGTTTACGAAAGGCGTGTTCCCCATGGCAGATCCAGTCATTGCACAAAAGAGTCCTTATGCGGTTGAGGTGGAAGCTTCGAAATCCTACTACTGGTGTGCCTGCGGCCGCAGCGCCAACCAGCCATTCTGCGACGGCAGCCACAAGGGAACCGAATTCACTCCCGTGAAGTTTGAAGCGACGGAGTCGAAGACGGTGTACTTCTGCGGATGCAAGCACACAGCCGGTCCTCCGCTTTGCGACGGAAGCCACCACAAGCTCTAGTCAGTCATTGTCCCTCAACTTGACCGGCCTTCAACTGCTCCCTTCCCTCCCTCTCCCTTCCCTCCCTGCAGTCAGGAGCTTGAGTAGATCCTCGTCCATCCGAGCAAGCCAGCGTATAAGCGAATTGCGCTATAAGTTCTAGCAGGCCGATAATTTCCGGAACGGGAAGCGTTCCGCATTCGAGCCTATGGTGAATTCATTTGTGAGCAGTTTTGACCACAAATCGCGCGTCAGCTCTGCGTAAACTTTTCTCCGGTCAGATACGTCAAATCCGATAGGAAGATCTTGCGGGAAAACTGTGTGCGCGGTGCTGCTTGCTCTTGTTGTTCTCGGCGCCTCGGCGAATGCTGCTGAAGCTAAACCAGAAAGTGCCGGCTTAGTGATCGACCGCAGAAGGGGAGATCACAGATGCCTGAAGAAAGCCGCCTCCTTACACAACAACGGCCGCGCGTAATACTGTCCTCCATTGCGCTGCTGGTCATGCTGCTCTCTTCAATCTGGCTGCTGCCGATTGTGACAGGCGCGTCCGCAAGCGCTGCCCGCCACGGGGCAGCCGTCGGACCACCACAATCAGGCCAGGCAAAAACCTCTGCTTCCATCGACTACCCGGAAGACGGATCCATCTTCCCCCCCGGCATCACGCCTCCCACGTTTATTTGGCGAGATGCACATGCCACTTCCTGGCATATTAGGATCTCCTTCAGCGATAAGACTCCCGCAATTCAGGCTGTATCCCGCGGCGAGCGGATGCACATCGGCCCCATCGACCCGGAGTGTGTAGGCCCCACCAACAAGCCGCCGAGTTTGACGCTGCAGCAAGCTGCTTCCTGGGCATGGACCCCCGACGCCGCTACATGGTCAGCCATCCAAAAGCATTCCATCGAGCAGTCGGCCACCATCACCATTACAGGCTTCAACAGGGACAATATCGCCGCTTCTGAGGCGCACTCCACGTTCACAACCTCGAAAGATCCAGTAGGCGCCCCCATCTTCTACCGGGATGTGCCGCTGATGCCGAGCGCGGGCAAAGACGGAACAGTTTCGCCGCTTGCCGCTGACGCGGTGCGTCTCATCCACTGGCGGCTTCGCGACATTCGCCAGCCGGAGAGCCGCATTGTGATCAAGAGCGTGCCCACCTGCATGAATTGCCATTCCTTTTCAATGGACGGCAAGACCATGGGCATCGACGTGGACGGGCCCGCCAACGACAAGGGAATGTATGCCCTGGTGCCCATTGAAAAACGCATTTCAATCCAGGACAAGAACGTAGTGCGCTGGAACTCCGATGGCCAGGTAGGAACGACCCGTGTGGGCTTCATGTCCCAGGTTTCGCCCGACGGAAAGTATGTCGTCAGTACATTCGCCGGCCCTTCCCTGGACGTCCCAAAGACCTATTACATCACCAACTTTACCGACTACCGCTTTCTCCAGGTCTTCTATCCAACCAAAGGCATTCTGGAGTGGTACGACCGCGCCGAAGGCGCTCGGCACCCTTTGCCCGGCGCCGACGACCCGCACTATGTGCAGACCGATGGGGTCTGGAGCCCCGATGGCAAGTACATCGTCTTTGCGCGGGCCGAGGCAAGGAATCCTCGCGAGAGGGGCCAGCCACAGGCAACCGCCGCAAACGATCCCAACGAGACCCAAATCCAATATGACTTGTATCGAATCCCTTTTAATAGCGGCCAGGGAGGAACACCCGAGCGCATCCAGGGAGCTTCACAGAACGGGATGAGCAACAACTTCCCGAAAGTCTCCCCGGATGGCCGCTGGATTGTCTTCGTCCAGTGCAGAAACGGGCAACTCATGCGGCCCGACAGCCAGCTCTACATCGTTCCCTTCAGCGGCGGTACAGCGCGCCGGTTGCGCGCCAATACTTCGCTGATGAACTCGTGGCACAGCTTCTCGCCCAACGGCCGCTGGCTGGTATTTTCTTCCAAGGCACGCTCGCCGTACACGCAGATGTATCTCACGCATATTGACGCCAGTGGCAACGACAGCCCGGCGATTCTGATCGATAACTCAACCGCCGCCAATCGCGCGGTGAACCTGCCGGAGTTCGTGAACATTCCGCCAGACGGGATCGAGGAGATCGCTGTCCCTGCCATCGATGGGTACAGGCTGATGGACGAGGCGCTGGCGCTGGAGCACGATGAAAAATACGCCGAGGCCCTTGAAGTCTGGAAGAAGGCCGTGGCGTTGGAGCCTGACGATGCGCGGGTGCAGAGCGATATCGCGGCCAATCTTTACTTGAGCGGCAACACGGACGAGGCGGTCGAACACATTCGCGAGTCTGTCCGCCTCAATCCGGCGAACCCGCAAAGCCACTACTATCTTGGCGCATTTCTTCTCAAGCAAGGCCATCCTGACGAGGCATTGCCGGAACTGGAAACGACTCTGAAGCTCAGTCCGCGTTACCCGTCTGCGGAGGCCACCGTGGCTGGCATCTATGGCGCAATGGGCAACACCCCCGAATCCCTTGTGCACTGGCGCAAAGCAGCTGCTCTTGATCCGGCGAACGTCACGGCTCTGGTCGCCGCTGCTCGCATTTTGGCCAGTTCATCTGACGTTGCATTGCGGAACGGCGCTGAGGCAGTAGTGTTGGCCAAACAGGCTGACGAGATTACCAAGGGAGCCGATCCCAACGTGCTTGACGCTCTTGCAGCAGCCTATGCTGAGAATGGGGAGTTTCCCAAAGCGCTTGAAACCGCAAATCGGGCACTCGAGCTAGCGGTCGCCAGCGGAGACCACGCCAAGGCCAACGCTATCCAATACCGGATCAACCTCTACAAGGGCGACGAGCCTTACCGCTATTAGCGGCTGTTGGACATGGGAAGCGCACAACGATGAGCCGCCCGCGGCAGCGATATTCTCTGGCCTATAATTCTCTTCACCATGCAGTCTTTCCTTCGCAACCTCCGCTTCGGCATGCGCGTGTTGAGCAAGAGTCCCGGATTCACGGCGACCACCATCCTTACGCTCGCCCTGGGCATCGGCGCAAACACCGCAATCTTCACCGTGACCAATGCGCTGCTTTTACGGCCGTTCCCTTTTCACGACCCCGAGCAACTCGTGAACATCACCGTGAAGGATATGAACACCGATTTCGGAGAAACCCTACAGCGCTACGAATTGACGCGCGACTTCAATCAGTCGCTCCAGTCCGTGGCCGTATGGACTTTCGACAATCTGAACCTGACCGGCAGCGGAGAGCCCCAGCAGGTTCCGGTAATGCGTGTGGCACCCAATTTCTTCTCGTTGCTCGGAGTGCAGCCGCAGTTGGGCCGCGCCTTTACTGCCGATGAAGGCCGTCCCGAGGGCCGCCCGGTGGCCATGCTGAGTGATGCAATCTGGCGCAGCCGATACCACGCAGACCCGAAGATCGTTGGCCAGGCGGTGATGCTCGATTCCACCGCATACACGGTGGTCGGCGTTCTGCCTGCGGGCATTCAATACCCCTTCGTCGCCCCGGCAGAAATATGGACACCGCGGTACTTCGAGCTATCGCTCATGCCCTCCCAGCGGCTCCGGACGGGCGTGGGCTATCTCGGCATGGTGGCACGCCTTCGTCCGGGAGTGAGCTTGTCCAAGGCCAATACCGAGTTGGCCGTACTCAACCAGCGTTATCGGGAACAGAACCCGACGTTTCCAGACGCCAGTCCCAACTTTGTGATGGCTGCCGAAAATCTGCGCAACCTGGTGGCGGGCGACGTGCGTGGCAAGGTGCTGATGCTTTCCGTCGCCGTAGGACTGGTGCTGCTGATCGCCTGCGCCAATGTCGCCAGCTTGCTGCTTTCGCGGGCACTGGCACGCCGCAGGGAGATGGCGGTCCGGACGGCGCTGGGCGCAAGTCGCGGAACCATCTTCAGTCAGCTTCTCACTGAAAGCATGATGCTGGCGATAGTGGCCGGCGTGCTCGGTGTGGGGCTGGGTTGGATTGCCACTCGCGCGCTTTCCGCATGGGGCGGCACGCAGCTTCCCCAGGGTATTCCGGTGGGCATCGACTTGCGCGTGCTCTTGTTCACGGTTGCCACTTCGCTGCTGGCGGGCGTTTTCTTTGGAACCATCCCCGCACTGCAACTGGCTCGCGTCGATCTCAACACGACCCTGCGTGACGAAGGCCGCAGTTCTTCCGCAGGACGAACCCGCGCGCGGGCAAGCAGTCTGCTCGTGATCAGCCAGGTCGCGCTTTCGCTGCTGCTGTTGATCGGCGCCGGATTGCTGTTGCGCAGTTTCGAGAGGCTGTTTCATGTCGATCCGGGCTTTGACGCCCACAACGTGCTGACCACGGAAATATCTCTCTCCACCGTGAAATACGCAAAGCCGCAGCAGCAGATTGCGTTCTTTGACGATGTGCTGAACCGCATCAACACGCAGCCGGGCGTCCAGAGCGCTGCCATCTCAGCCGCGTTGCTGCTGGGTTTCAAGCGTGTAACGCCCGTGCTGCCTGAAGGCCGGCCGGAGGTGGAGTTGGCCGAGCGGCCCTTCGTGGACGTTGAAGCCATCAGCCCTCAATGGTTCCAGACCATGCGCGTACCCTTGCGCGCCGGCCGCGCGTTCACAGCAGCCGACAATGGGCAGGCGCCCCTGGTTGTCATTGCCAATGAAACCTTCGCGCGCCAGTTCTGGCCCAACCAGGACCCTTTGAAAATGCACGTCACGGTAGGCCGCCGGACGCCCGCCGAGGTGATTGCGGTGGCGGCCGACGTGAAAAACAGGGGCCTGGAGCCGGAGCCGCAGCCGCAACTCTATCTTCCCTTTCCGCAACTGGCCTGGGGTGACATGAATCTGCTGATTCGAACAACTGTCCCGCCGCTTTCCATCACCTCGGCTTTGCGGGCGCAGGTCACCGCCGTCGACAGCGACCAGCCCTTGACCAAGATACAGACCGTCGATGATCTCATTGACGATTCACGCACACAGCCGCGCTTTACCATGCTGCTGGTAGGTGCGTTTTCATTTACGGCGCTCGCGCTCGCCATCATTGGAATCTACGGGGTGATTTCGTATTCAGTCGCACAGCACCGCCAGGAGTTCGGCATCCGCATGGCCCTGGGTGCCGAGCGCGCGGACATCCTGCGCCTGGTTCTGCGCCAGGGACTCGGGCTTTCCCTGATTGGAATTGGAGTTGGTCTTGCCGCCGCTTTGTTGCTGACGAAACTTGCGGCCAGCCTGCTCTACAAAGTCGGCGCGCACGATCCGGCGACCTTTGTTCTGGCGCCGCTGGTCTTTCTTGCTATCGCGCTGCTTGCCTGCTACCTGCCGGCGCGGCGCGCAACCACGGTCGATCCCATCGAGGCGCTAAGATAGATCCGAAAGCGCGGCAACCGCACTGGATTCCTGCGCAGCTTCCTTCACCGCATCGATTACATGGAAACCTTCAGTCCTGGCGGCTTCAAGCAACTGCGGCGACGCAGACACAAAGATGATCTCGGTGCCTTGAAACATGTCGCGGGCTACCAGCGCCGCACCTAGTTGCAGAGTGTCGGGCCAGCGCAGCGTGGTGCGGTCGAGCAGCTGGCGCGCGGCTTCAAGCACGGCGGGGTTCAACGGCTGCTGCACCATGCGCGCCGCCTCCATCCGAAGAATATCCAACGCGGCAACGGCATCTTCCGGGGATATGCCACCTGCCCGCTCGCGCCGGCGCACCGCCGCGTAGACCTCCAGCGGCGTAGAGGCAGAGATCAACTTGCGGTTGTCTTCGACCGCCTCCATCAAACTGATCAGAGCGTCGGTGCCTTGCTCCTGCACAAACAACTTTGCGAAAGCCGTGGACTCCAGGAAGTAGCAGCTCACAGGTTCCCCCGTTCCTCTTCGATTGCTTCCGCAATCGAATCGCCGTGGACAGCGACAGGATGGAAACGCTGCGCCTCCTCGGGAATGCCGGCCTCGGCGCGGTTGAGCCGGATGGTAGTGGTGGGGTAGGCAGGCGTCTTGGGATTAGCAATCTTGCTGGTGATAACGACCCCGCGCTGAATGGCCTCGGCCAGTACCGCCTGGCGCGACTCAGGGTGCTGATTCCAACGGAAGGCCTTGCGCGGCAGGAAAGAGTCGCGAAACCATTTGAGCGCGATGAATGCATGCCCACCCCGCTCAGCTTCAGCCAGCGCGGCGCACAGTTCCTTCACGCGCGCGTCGATGTCGGCGGGAATCACCGCCTCCTGGCTGTCGTCTTCGTCGTCGTAGGCCGGCTCGGCCGCGGCGCGAGAGGCGCGTGCGCCACGCGGAGCAGGTTCAGCGCCGTCGATGCGTTCAAAGTAGATGCGCACCTCATCTTCTTCCGGCGACCACGCATCCGCCGCGGCGTTGCGACGTTTGCTGCGGCCGTTTTCGCTGCACAGCTCCACAATCGCCTGGTATCCGGGAGGCGCAAGAAAATGTAATGCGCGCGCTATGCCGGGGTCCGCGGAAAATCCCAGCTCATTCAGCGCTTCTTCAATAATCTCTTCCGCGTCGGGAATACTCAGGTTGCTTACGTCTACGCTGCCTTGCGCAGCTTTCGTCGATCTCATTTTTCCTTCTCCGTATGTTGTTGCCCTGGCCCGTACGCACCCCAGGCTTCCCGGCCGGTTATTTGGCCTTTATCGGGGTTTTACTGCGCAACGCGTCGCACAAGCTGAAGCACCGTCCGTTTTAAATCTCGGGTATCACGACAAGATCATTTCCGGTTCCCGGAGCCCAATCAACGAACCTTCGTTGAGAACCCCGCCAAACAACGCCGTTACGACCCCCGTGAAGGCGGATGGTGCCCTTTGCCAACCTCAATGATCTGTAAGGCGATTTCCTGCAAATAAGCGGCCTATTCATGATTCAAAGCCATCTTTCGCTAGTTTTTTCTACCTTACAGGTATCTGAGAACAAATCTAGCTAAACCATCTGCTTAAAGCTATTCATCCCACAGTGTACCCCAGAATTCGGCGTCTGACTCTTTTTTGGGGGCGGGAGTTCGTACAATAGGGTATATGCGCCGTCTAATCCTGCTGCTCTTGTTCGGTTTTCTAGCCGTAAACGGACTGCGTGCCGCTGACACGGCTTTTGATCTGGCCGGCCCCAAAGTGGACGTGCACGTCAAGCGTGGAGAGCTAACGCTGCCCATCAGCCAGGTTCCCAACCTGCTCCCCGGAGACCGGCTTTGGATTCATCCCGATCTGCCCGAAAGCCAGTCCACGCACTATGTATTGATCGTTGCCTTTCTTCGCGGCGCCACAAATCCCCCCCCGCAGGATTGGTTTACGCGGGTTGAAACATGGAGCCGCGTGGCGCAAAGCGAAGGCGTGTTTGTGACAGTGCCCGACGAGGCGCAACAGGCGCTCATGTTTCTCGCGCCCGAGACAGGCGGGGATTTCAGCACCTTGTGCAAGGCCGTTCGCGGACGGCCCGGAAGTTTCGTTCGCGCCACGCAGGACCTGCAAGCCGCGAGCCTGGACAGGATGCGGCTGGATGCCTACCTGGCCGCGGTAAAAACCGCCAGCACGGGCGATGCAAAAACACTGAAAGAACACGCCGAACTGGTGGCGCGCAGCCTGGGCATCAAGCTTGATCCGCAGTGTTTTGAAAAGCCGGTAGACCAGCAGGCTGCCTGCCTGGTGCAGCTAAGCCAGGGCATGGTGATGGACGACGCCAACGCGCGCTCGAAAGTGGATGAATTGGCCAGCGGTTCCACCCTGGACCTGGTAAACGCCATCAGCTATTCCGGCATGGCTGGAGGCGGTGCTTACAGTCCCTACTTCGGTGCCATCGTCGATACCGCCAAGATTCTCTCTTCGTTGCACACCGCGCATTTCCAATACATCCCCGCGCTGGCCCTGCCCATAAAGGACACGCTTAACCTGCGGCTCAACATGCCGCCTTCGTTCCGCGATCCCAAGTCGGTCGTGGTGGTGGCGTTGCCCCCCATCGGCCCCATCAAGCCGCCCACATTGCATCCCCTGAATCAGGCCCAGGGCTTTTGCCTGCAGGCGCCCGGCCTGGTTTTGTCCACCGATGGCGCTCCGATTGTTTTTTCTACCCAGTTGGCCTACTCGCTCACACTGCACATTGATATCAAAGGCGCGCCGGTTGATTTGCCGCTCAGGGCCGATTCAACACAAGGCGGACTCGTGCTGGAACATGCAGCGCCCCTGCTGCCCGGGGCACTGGGTGAGTTGACAGGTGTGATGCGCGGAAAGTGGGGCTTCGACAATTGGGAGGGACCGCGCTTCCACCTGCGCACGGCCGGGGCCGGCAAGTGGACCCTGGAAGCAGGCGACCAGTCTGCCCTGGTGGTGGGCCGCGAAGACACGCTGCACATTGAAGACGAAAGCTCGCAGTGCGTTGACAGGGTGGAATTGCAGACCAGCACCGGCCCTCCCCTGAAGCTGGCGTGGAAGTCACCGAAGCCCGAGATCATTGAGGTTGTTGTCCCCATGAAGGACGCCTCGCCCGGGCCCGTATCACTGGACATCTACCAGTTCGGCCTGGAAAGGCCGGACATGGTGGCCCTGAACGCCTATGACTCCGCGGCCTCGCTGGAGCGGCTGACGCTGAGCGCCGGTGACGCGGATGCCGTGCTCAAGGGCACGCGCCTTGACCAGGTGGCCCAGGCTGAGATGGCGGGCATTACCTGGACTCCGGCAGGATTGGGCAGGGTGCAGGATCTCGACCAGTTGACCTTGAATGCCAGCGGTTCAACTGCCGCGCTGGAACCCGGAAAGCACTATACGGTCACCGTGCACCTGCGCGATGGACGCCAGTTGAAGACGCCGGTCACCGTGAATCCTCCGCGTCCGCAGGTGACTCTGCTGAGCAAAGGATCTCAGGAAGATTCCTCCGCGGCGCCTCCTCCAGTGCATCTGGGCAGCCCGGACGATCTCGCCCTCGATGGACGCGTGGTCTTCTTCCTCAAGTCGCGCGTGCCGGTCAACTTTCCGCGCAACGAGAAGGTAGAAGTCGCGGCGGTGGACGGAAGTTTCGGCGCCACGCTGAGCACCAGCGACGGCAGCCTCATCCTGGAAGACGCGAAGACCGCCGTTGGAACCCTCGAACCCATGGCCCGCTTTGGCGCCTCGGCCTTCGGTCCGCTGCAGGCCCGCGCCGTCTCAGCCGACGGCATCCACGGCGACTGGCTGCCGCTTGGCACGCTGGTGCGGCTCCCCGCCTTCCGGGAATTGCGCTGCGCGCACGCAACCGCCAAGACCTGCACGCTGGCGGGAGCTAATCTCTTCCTGGCCACATCGGTCTCTGCCACGCCGGAGTTTGACAATCCCATTGAAGTGCCGCCGGACTTTACAGGTAGCCAATTGACCGTTCCTCGGCCCGTCGGCGGAGTGCTTTACTTCAAACTGCGCGACGACCCGGCGACCGTGCAAACGCTTACCCTGCCTGTGATTTTGCCCCCTCCGCCCGCTGCGCCGCTGGCTGCGGTGCAAACCCAACCAGTTGCCGCACCTGAAGTCCATCCCGCGCCGCCGGCAAAACCGCAGCCGTAGGCGAGGTCTCAAGACTTTTGCCCGAGACACAAAAACGAGAAGGCCGCCGCGGAAGACAAGTGTCCCTCGCGGCGGCCTTGAGGCCGATCCGTACTTCAAAACTTCAACTCCAGATTTACCAACGAAGACCTAGTTGAAATAGGCCTTGTTCTTTTCGGCGAAGTGAGCCTTGTCTGCCGGCAACTCGTCTTCCGCAAAGATCGCGTTCTGGGCGCAGATGCTGGCGCAATTGCCGCAGTCGATGCATTCGTCGGGGTTGATGAAAACCTGGGACACGGTTCCAGCCTTCGCATCTTCAGCCGTGGGCACGATGGCAGCGGTAGAACACTCGGCCACGCAGACAAAGTCCTTGATGCAGGCATCAGTAATTACATAAGCCATATGAATCGCTCCTGATTCGTTGCGGCGCTGATATTCTTTTGTGCCGTCTCTTCGAGATTATCCAGCCAGGGCCGTTTGCCTCCGTGACTCAAATCACACTGTGGGAGGAGTCTTTCTGATTGCGGTTCGCGGGCGATATCAACCGGGATGTAACCCTGCCTTGGCGCTGCTTTCGCAACCCTGCATCCACCACGAAGTCATGACCCGCTTGCGCCGATCTCAGCCGTATAGCCGCGCTATGCTGAATGGATGATCTCAAGACTGCCGCTTCCCCTCGCCATGTGTCTGCTATTCGCGCTTGCGCCCCATATCACCTCGGCGCAAGCCAATGGTTCAACGTGGACCTTCGCCGTCTCCGGCGACAGCCGCAATTGCGGCGACTTTGTGATGCCTGCCATTGCCAGCAAGGTCAAGGCGGAGAACGACGCCTTCTACTGGCACCTCGGCGATTTCCGCTGGATGACCATGACCGACCAGGATTTCGAGGCTTTGCTGCCGGGCGGCAAGCCGGTTTCCCTCTTCACCTATCACAAGCAGGCCTGGGACGACTTTCTCACCCATCAAACCAAGGCCTTCGGACAACTCCCTGTCTTCCTGGGCCGCGGCAATCACGAGGATGTCTACCCCATGACCCGCCAGGGCTACGTCGCCAAGTTCTCCGGTTTTCTAAACCGTCCGGAGATTGCGGCCCAGCGCAAGGCAGACGGCCAGGCCTCCGACCCGCTTGAGCCCTGGTTTCACTGGATGCGCGATGGCGTGGACTTTATCACCTTGGACAACGCCAGCAACGAAGAGTTCTCCGATGCTCAACTCCACTGGCTGCGCGGCGTGCTTGACCGCGATCTGACGCCAAACTCCGGCATTCGCACCATCGTGGTAGGCATGCATGAGGCTTTGCCCCACTCCACCGCCTCCAATCATGCCATGGATGACTCGCCGCGGGGCATGCGCACCGGCGAGCAGGTCTACGACTGGCTCTTCGCCCTGCAGGCATCCGGCAAGCATGTTTATCTCCTCGCCTGCCATTCGCATTACTACGCGCCCAACATTTTCGCGACGGCCTACTGGAAGCAGCAAAAGAAAGTCGTGCCCGGCTGGGTTATCGGCCTCGCCGGCGCTCACCGGTACAAGCTTCCCGCAGGCAGCGACAGTGCCTCGCGATCCAACACCTACGGCTATTTGCAAGGGACCGTGCAAGCCGACGGGACCGTCACCTTTGTCCTCCGCGAACTCTCGGAGAATGACCTGGTTCAATCCAAATGGCCCAATGCGCCGCTCGACGCCATTCACGAGTGCGTCATCCACAACGCCGACTAACAAAAGCGGGTGCGGAGTCCTGGCCGCTCAGAATTGCTGCAGTGCGCGCAACAACAGCGGATTGCCGGGCAGAATCTCCAGGCCTTTCAGCAGGCAATCCCGTCCCTCCTCCATGCGGTCCCTCGCGCCCAGAGCAGCGGCCTTTGCGGCCCAGGCGCCGGCTGTCTTTTCATCAAATTGGAGGGCGCGCTCTGCCGAAGCCAAAGCTTCGTCAAAGCGCTGCAACTGCAGCAGTGCATTGGCGCGGTTGGTCCAGCCTTTGGCATAGCGGGGATTGATCTGGATGGTACGGGTGGCGCACTCCAGCGCTTCTTCCAGGTCGCCGCTGCGCCGGAGCGCGATGGCGAGGTGATTCCAGGCCGCCACGGCCAGGGGATTGAGATCGACGATTCTCCGGCAGAGCTTGATGGCCTCCTGAACCCGGCCAAATTCAATAAGCAGTGAGGCAGCGCCTTCCAAATGCCGCGGGTCCACTGAAGCGATGGCGATGTCCAGCCAGGCCTCTGACTCATGCCTGTCACCGGCCAGGTTGGCATAGAGGGCGCTATTGACGATGGCCATTGGATTGTCGCCGTCAAGCCGGTGAGCCGCCTGCATGTGGCCAAACGCCTCGCGGAAATTCCCCTGCCTGGCCAGCGCGTTACCCAGCGCAACGCGGGCATTGGCATCGCGAGGCGCCAGATGCACCGCTTCTTGAGCCGTGTGGAGCGCTTCTTCGGTCTTGCCCAGCAAGCCATAGGTCTTCGACTGGTTCACCAGTCCGCCCACCAGATCCGGAGCAGCGGACAGAGAAGATGGGCGCGGCCCGGCGAGTGGTTCCAATGCCTTTCGAACGGCAGCAAAATCGGCAGGCCGCCGCTCTGGCCGCTTTTCCATGCACTGCAAAATCAGCCGTGCCAGCGCGTCTGGAATCTCCGGGTTCAATTGCCGCGGATCGGGCGGCGTCTTGGTGAGGTGGCTGGCCCTCAGTTCGTCCGTGCTGTCCTGTAGACGGCTGGAAAACGGCAGTCGTCCGCAGGCCAATTCAAACAAAGTGACGCCGAAAGAGTACACGTCCGAGCGAACGTCCAGCTTCGAGTTCTGCCACTGTTCCGGCGACATGTATTCCGGGGTGCCAAGCGATTGCCCGCCGTGCACACCGCGCACCAGCGATATGCCGAAGTCTGTAACCTTGGCTACTCCCTCGCGGGTCAGCAACACGTTGGCCGGTTTCAAGTCGCGATGAATCAGCCCGCAAACACGCCCCGCGTGGTCGAGGCCGTTGGCAATCTGCCACCCGAAGTTGGCCGCCTCCTGCCAGTGCATTCCGCCGTGATCGACCAGGTCCTCCAGCGAGCCCCCATCCACCCACTCCATCACCACAAACGGCAGCCGCATGAACTCTTCCAGCCCGTAGGCCAGAACGATATTCGGATGTTCGCCAAGCTGAATCCACAGCAGAATCTCCTTGCGAAACATCTCCAGCAACCGGCCCGAAACCAGGTGCTCGCGCAGAATCGTTTTCAACGCTGCGCGCTGGCCGCTCACCATGTCGGTCGAGAGATAGACACGGCCAAAGCCGCCCTTGCACATCTTTTGAATCAGGAAGCGGTCGGCAATCACATCGCCTTCCGCAAGCATCTCGTCCAGGTTGTCGGCATCCAGGTTGCCTGACCCGGGGCCGCCTGCGGGGGGTGTGGGCACCGCGTTTTCGGGCATCGTGACTCGCGCGCCGCCGGCCCCGCAAAGCTCGCTGACCTGCTCCTGGTTCAGCCACCCGCGCCGGTGCAATTCACTTAAGATGGAGTCCGCCGTATTCAGTTCCAGCAGGCACTCTTCCACCTGCTCCTGCCGCACCCATCCGCGGCGCATTGCCTGCATCACACGATGCTTGTCGAGATTGCTATCAACGGGCATTCTTCCTCTTCGCTGGAGAGAGCATTCCTGGGAAACTATCGCGGATGTTACTACTAAATCATCCGGCCTGCTCCACTGGACTTGCCATAAGCAACCAATACACTAAGCGCGCAACCCATGACCAACTGGATTGCCAGCCGGGCCCTGGCACGCAAAGCAGTTCGCGGCATCGTCATTCACCCGCTTGCCTGGGCGTTGAGATTGAGACGCAGTTCGCGCTGAATTCATCTCATCAGGAAACGGGCACCTTTGCGGCAGCCTCGTAGCACCGCACGAATCCCCCAAATGTCATCGGGAAGTTGGCAAACTCGACCGCCGTGAAAGGGTCCACTCCCAGCGCGGATTCAAGCCTGGTAACGACAATTGAGAAACCAAGCGAGTCGAGACCGGTGTTGGCCAAGACAAGGTCGTCGGTAAGGTGCGCCAGTTGCCTGCCATGATCCTTGGCCACCTGTCTGAAGTGGGCTATTACTTCCTCTCGTACATTCATGTCCAGACTTGTCTACCTTTCAAGACCAAGCCGATGGGCCGGCGTTCTGTGCGGCAAAACTGCTATCTTACCAGCCCTGCCGTGCTGTTGACAGCATCGACGAGCATTCACTATGCTGCGCCGGAGAGTTTCTGGCGGTATTCCGCGGGCGTAAATGTCCTGCCATTGCGAACGCCACCGGTTCTTCCCATCACACAAGGCGCGCCCGTTGGGAGTTGTCCCGAGCTTGGCGCGGCCCGTCATCTCAATTTTCGCAATCGCTCTAATGAGAGGTAGACCGAATGAAAGCAGTCAGACTCCTGATTACCGTTTTGGCGGCGTGTTTGGCGCTGGTCTCAGCACAGCGCGTGTTGCAGGCGCAGACGCATCCCAATGGAATCCGGTGGGATTTCAACGAGACATCCGGAGCCTCGGCACACGATTCCATCGGTAACGTGGATGACGCCATCGAAGGCTTCTTCTGGAGAGTGCCCGGCGTGGATGGCAACGGCCTGCAATTCGACGGATACACCACCCGCATCCTTCGTCCCGCAAAGAATGTGCCCCAGCTTAAAGACGGATTCACCATCTCGGCATGGGTGGCGCCCAACTACTACCCATGGAACTGGGTTCCCATCGCCGATCAGAACGCCGACGACCAGATAGGCTTCTTCTTCGGCATCGACGCTTTCGGCCATCCCGGATTCAATCTCGCCGTCAACGGCATCTGGCGGCAATTGACCTCGACCGTGCAACTTCCGGTGAAGCGTTACTCCCGCGTTACGGCCACCTTCGATCCGCAAACGGGCATCGCGATCTACGTGAATGGCAAGCCTGCGGGAAGCCTCAACGTTCCGGGCCAGTTCTCCCAGGCCATAGGCACCGACCTCATCGTTGGAAGAATTCGCAATCCGCAGCAACCCTACCCTTCCTGGCTCGACGCGTTTCGCGATCCGGTGAACTACTCCCTCGACGGCTATCTTGACGGCCTGGAGATTGTCGAGGTTGCGCACAGCGCGGATGACGAGCGCGCGGCGTTTGAGAAGCCGAATCTGCCCGACAAGGACGTAATGCCCACCGCCGTCTTTCCCTCCGGACCTCCTGGGGCCGGACCATTCGGCGCTTTCTACGCCAGCCTGAAGTTTGAAAAGAGCTGGGACCGCCCAAGGCGCTTTGGCCCCGATCAGGATGTCGTTGTCCGCTTCGAGCAGTCGCCCATGCGCCTCGTCTTCTGGCAGGGAACGAACTTCATTCCCGCCTGGGTCACGGAAAACGGCAAGTGGTACACCGACGAGTTTCTTGAGACGTGGGACCGTCCGCGCTGCCCGGATGGCGGCGACTGCGAGCCCATGTCAGACAAGCAGGGCCGCTATTCGCACGTCAGCATCCTTGAGTCCAGCGATGCGCGTGCCGTAATCCACTGGCGCTATGCCCTGGCTGAGGCCATCAACTACAAGGGCGGCAACGCCGACCCGGTGACCGGTTGGTTCGATTGGGCCGACGAGTACTGGACCGTCTACCCCGATGGCGTGGCCGTGCGCAAGCAACTTCTGTCGAGTTCGCACCTGGACGACGCTCCGCACGAGTGGCAGGAGTCCATTGTCATCAACAATCCGGGCCAGATGCCCGAGGACAACATCGAGCCCGACGCTCTGACCCTGAAGAACATGGCCGGCGAGTCCGAGACCTATCACTGGCAGACAAAGACGGAGAAGGTTTTCAGTTACCCCAAGGGACCACCGGACAATCTGAACAAGCCGGCGAACGCCAACATCCAGATCGTTCACCTCAAATCGAAGGAGAATCCCTTCGAGGTTGTCTGGCCCCGTGGCAATTCGCTCACCACTTATAGCGACACCAAGAGTTACTCCATGTTCGAGTGGTGGGATCACTGGCCGGTGGCCCAAATCTCCAATAGCTTCCGGCTGGCCGTTACGCCGGACCGGCCATCGCACGCATCGCTCTCTCACATCTACTGGGACCCGATCGAGAAGACCGAAGACACAATGACGAAACTACTGCTCTGCGGCCTCACCAGCCCCGATGCGCCCGGCGTTGTGACGCTGGCAAAGTCGTGGATCTCTCCGGCGGTCATTACCGCAATAGGACTGGGTGTCACGTCGCAGCAATACGATCCCGCGCAGCGCGCCTTCCTTATTCACCGCGACGCCTCCAGCACGCCTCGCCCGCTCACCGTAACACTCGCTGCAACCAGCGACAACCCGCTCGTCAACCCGGCCCTGGTAGTCGAGAACTGGAGCGGACCGGTCAGCGTGCGCATCAACGGCAAACCGGTCGCAGGCAAGGACCATGTGCGTACCGGCTTCAACACCAATGAAGGAGTCAGCAGCCTGGTCGTTTGGTTCAAACTCGATGCCAACGCCAAGACCGTGATTCAGTTGGACCCGAAGCCGGAATAATGTAAGGCGCTGGCAGCCGGCCCCGTGAAATTCTCTCGGCTGCGAACATGCACCGGTCTATAGCAGCATTTCGGCAATGCGAACACGCGGCGCGCCACCGGGAGGTTTCCAGCCTGTGGCGCGTTGCTGCGAGAGGAAGACCAGATGAAAGCAGTCAGGTTGCTTTGTACCGTTCTTGCAGCAGGTTTGGCGCTGATTTCCGCACCGCAGATTGCAGTCTCGCAAACGCATCCCAACGGAATCCGGTGGGAGTTCAACGAAGCATCCGGAGCCTCGGCGCACGATTCTATCGGCGATATCGATGATGCCATTGAGGGCTTCTACTGGAGAGTCCCCGGCGTCGATGGCAGCGGCCTGCAATTCGACGGCTACACCACGCGGATTCTTCGTCCCGCAAAAAAGGTGCCCGAGCTCAAAGGCGCATTCACCGTATCAGCGTGGCTGGCGCTCGACTACTACCCGTGGAACTGGGCTCCCATTGCCGACCAGAACGCGGACAACCAGATAGGCTTCTTCTTCGGAATCGACGCCTTCGGCCATCCCGGATTCAATCTCAGCGTCAATGGCATCTGGCGGCAATTGACCTCCACCGTGGAGCTTCAGCTGAAGAGATACTCACTGGTTACCGCGACGTTTGATCCACAAACAGGCATCGCCATTTATGTGAACGGCAATCCCGCAGGAACCCTAAGCGCACCGGGCGAGTTCTCGCAGGCAACCGGAACCGACCTGATTGTGGGAAGGGTGCGCAATCCGCAACAGCCCTACCCATCCTGGCTCGATGCATTTAGGGATCCGGTGAACTATTCGCTGGAGGGCTACCTGGACAACCTGGAGATTGTCGAAGGAGCACGTAGCGCGGATGAAGAGCGTGCAGCGTTTGAAAGGATGAAGCTTCCCGATCAGGACGTGATTCCCACCGCAGTGTTGCCCTCGGGACCGCCCGGCGCCGGCCCTTTCGGCGCCTTCTATGCGAGCTTGAAATTCGAGAAAAGCTGGGATCGGCCCAGGCGCTTCGGCCCCGATCAGGACATAGTGGTCCGCTTTGAGCAATCGTCCATGCGACTGGTCTTCTGGCAGGGAACCAACTTCATTCCTCACTGGGTCACGGAGAACGGCAAGTGGTACACCGATGAGTTTGTCGAGACCTATGACAGGCCGCGCTGCCCGGACCCCGGTGACTGCGAGCCTATGTCGGATAAACAGGACCGGTACTCGCACGTCAGCATTCTCGAGTCCTCGGATGCGCGCGCGGTCATTCATTGGCGCTACGCTGACGCGGAGGCCATCAACTATAAGGGAGGCAACATTGACCCGCTGTCCGGCTGGTCCGATTGGATTGACGAATATTGGACCGTCTATCCCGACGGAGTGGCCGTACGCAAGCAATTTCTGTCGAGTTCCCACCTCGACGACGCACCGCATGAGTGGCAGGAGTCGATCGTGATTCCCGGCTCCGGCCACTGGCCGGAGGACGACATCGAGGCCGACGCAGTAACCCTGAAGAACATGGCGGGCGAGTCGTTCACCTACAACTGGGGACGGAAAACCGGCAGATCCTTCGACTATCCCAAGGTTCCCGCCAAGCTGGACAAGCCTGTCGGAGCGAATATCCAGATCGTCCATCTGAAGTCGAAGGAGAACTCGTTTGAAGTGGTGTGGCCCCGCGGCGTCTCATTCGAAAGCTACAACGACACCAAGAGCTATTCGATGTTTCCGTGGTGGAACCACTGGCCGGTAGCGCAAATTTCCAACAGCTTCCGGCTGGCCGTCGCACCGGATCGTCCGTCGGCCGCATCGCTCTCTCACATCTACTGGGACCCGATCGAAAAGACCGAAGACACAATGACGAAACTGCTGCTCTGCGGCCTCACCAGCCCCGATGCGCCCGGCGTCGTGACGCTGGCAAAGTCGTGGCTTTCGCCGGCGGCCATCACGGTAACCGGGCAGGGCGTCACCGGGCAGCAATACGATCCCGCGCAGCGCGCCTTCATGATTCACCGCGACGCCTCCAGCACGCCTCGCCCGCTCACCGTAACACTCGCTGCAACCAGCGACAACCCGCTCGTCAACCCGGCCCTGGTAGTCGAGAACTGGAGCGGACCGGTCAGCGTGCGCATCAACGGCAAACCGGTCGCAGGCAAGGACCATGTGCGTACCGGCTTCAACACCAATGAAGGAGTCAGCAGCCTGGTCGTCTGGTTCAAACTCGATGCCAACACCAAAACGGTGATTCAGTTGGATCCGAAGACGGAACAGAACGAGCGTCAATTGTCGAATTGATGCAATTGGATTGACAGGGGCTCGCGCAGCAAGCGCGAGCCTTGCCTGTAGTGCCGAGAGGGTTTTGACCTTCTTCTTTGATGTATCGCGTACGGCCTATCGTCTTCGACTCAATGTTCCTTTTCGTACCTGAAAGTGTCTTCTGGTTCTGGAGCACTGTCGCAGAATCCACCACACATGTGCATTTTGGCTGAGCGGAGTATCCTGTCGTGGAACTACAGAACAGACAATATGGTGCGGCGAACGCGCACATGCCTATACTGCGCCAGCGCGCCATTATGTTCTGATGGCAAGGGAGAAACCTCTCGTGAAAGACAAAGCAACCAAGAACGCCCTTACTCTGTCGAGGCGCAATTTTATCGCCCAAACCGGCTTGGGGACTGCTGCAATCCTGATCAACAGCATCCCTTGCGCTGCCGCCTATTCGGCTCTCGACAAAGCATCGCCTCACCCCGGGGCGTCCGATGAGAAGTCTGCCTTGGTGCTTGCACACATGACTCTCAATGGCAAGTGGAGACTCTTCTATTTCCCTCAGGGCAAACATCAAGTTACCGAGCCTCGCCAATTGAAAGCTGCTGGGTTGACTGCGATCGATGCCACCGTGCCCGGTGACGCGCCGCTTGAGTTGTCGCGCATTGGCGAGTTGCCCGCTGACCTGGTTGTCGGGTTAAACACCACTAAGATGCGGCCGTACGAACTCTATGAGTGGTGGTACCAGAGGGAATTCCCCACACCGGCAGGCGTAGCCGGGCGGCGGATCGAGCTTTGCTTCAACGGAGTGGATTGTCTCGCCACATACTGGCTCAACGGCGCGAAGATAGGCGAATCGGACAACGCGTTGATCGCGCATAGCTTTGATGTTACGGATAAGTTGAACGCCACCGGCCCGAATACGATAACCGTCCGTTTACGATCCGCTGAGATTGAGGCCGCCGGCAAGAATTACGACCCTGCCTACACGGTCTCAGCAGGTCCTAACAACCAGGAGGGCGTGTGGATTCGCAAGCCGGCCCATTCTTGGGGATGGAACATCATGCCGCGGGCTGTGTCGTCAGGGCTCTGGCGCTCGGTGGAGCTGATTGTTCACGCGCCGGAGGAAATCCCGGAGGTGTACTTTGCAACTCTTTCTGCTGAGCCAGCCAAAGCAGAACTCCACGTATCCTACAATTTCACCGCTGATCTGACTCTGCTTCCTCAGCTTCAACTGAAGGTCAAGGGCGAGTGCGGGGATTCCACTTTCTCTCACCTTCATCACCCGGAATTCAGCGCCGGCAGATTTTCAATTTCCGTTGCCAATCCCAAGCTATGGTGGCCCAGGGGCTATGGCGAAGCCAGTCTCTACAAGGTAACCACCCAACTTCTGCAAGGCGAAAAGATACTGGCTACGCGTGAAGATACGATCGGAATCCGCAAGGTGGAATTGATTCGTACCGAGACCACGAGCCCAGACAAGCCGGGCCAGTTTCTGTTCAAGGTCAACGGCGTTCCCATTCTTGTGAAAGGGTCCAATTGGGTGCCGGCCGATGCCTTCCATAGCCGCGATGCCGGACGATATGAGCAGACGCTGGCCCTTTTCTCGGACCTGCAATGCAATATGCTCCGCAGTTGGGGCGGAGGCGTTTACGAGGATGACGCGTTCTTCTCAATCTGCGACCGCGACGGCATTATGGTTTGGCAGGACTTTGCCATGGCCTGCGCCATCTATCCAGGGACACTTGAGTTTCAGGAACAGATCAGGCAGGAAGCCATTTCCGTGGTGAGGAAGTTGCGCAATCATCCCTCCCTTGCCCTATGGAGCGGCGACAATGAAGTGGACGACAGCTACTATTTCGCCGGCCTGGATCCAGCACACAACGTTCTCACACGCCAGGTTCTGCCGCAGGTTGTGTTCCAATGCGATCCTTATCGGTCTTTCCTGCCCAGTTCTCCTTACATGGCGCCGGAAACAGTTGCGGCTGGAAACATGGGCCTCATGCCCGAGGAGCATCTTTGGGATACGCGGGACTACTTCAAGAGCGCCTATTACACTGAGCACCCGGCGCATTTTGTGAGCGAGATCGGCTTTGACGGCTGCCCGAGTCTCTCAGGACTGAAGCGCTTTATTGACGAGAAGAACTTGTGGCCCTGGCAGAATAACGCCACATGGACTCTCCACTCCGCGAGCCAGGTTGGGGACGACTACGAGAACAAGCTTCTGGCCAGGGAACTGAAGGATTTCTACGGTGAGATTCCGGACAAGATCGAAGACTTCATTTATGCCTCCCAGACCAGCCAGGCTGAGGCATATAAGTACCTCATAGAAATGACCCGCCTGAAAAAGTGGCGCCGCACAGGCGTCATCTGGTGGAACGTTATCGACGGCTGGCCGCTTATCTCCGACTCTGTGGTCGACTACTACTTCAATAAGAAGCTCGCCTACCATTTCATCAAGCGGGTGCAACAACCCGTACTGCTCATGCTGGATGAACTCGAAGGGCATAACGGGGACGATTGGAGCCTGCACGTTGTCATGGGGAACGATTCTTGCCAGGATGCGAGCGGCCGTTTCAAGGTATGGGATGCCGACTCCGGCGAGACGCTTCTCGAAGGTGACTACACGTCAAAGGCCAATGAAAATGTGGGCGTGGGAAAGATTCAGGCCTTCCACTCCGACAAGAAGCTCTTTCTGATGGAGTGGACGGCAGGCGGCAAGAGGTATGTCAATCATTACCTGCTTGGCACGCCCGCTTTCTCTCTTGCGCAATACAAAGCATGGCTGCCGAAGATCGCCGCGTTGCAGAATGACTTCGACCCGGCGACGGTGGGAGTGTAGGAACAATCCCGCATGAAATCGCGAGGTGGCTCCTTGCCGAGCCAAGAAGCCACTCTGGTTCCGTGCTCAAGTATTCTTTTCGCCGATGTAGACTGATTGCCGTACGAGGGCAGCAAAGCTCGACTCCGTGCAGTTCCCGCTGGACCCTGTCAGAGATGGCTGGCTTTGGCGCGGGCAAACCTGGGACGCCACGGAGCTTTTCGGTTCCTCAACTGCAACTGAATCTTTGCATATGCAATACCTCTCAGGGCCGTTACAATTCAAGCGAATCGAACCCGAAGAAGTAGATTCGGGATGAAGCATTCTGGAGAGAAAACACGAGATGGCAGAACAAAGAAAGCTAAGGATGGGTATGGTAGGCGGCGGGCCTGGAGCCTTCATCGGGCCGGTGCATTGCATGGGTGCCGAACTGGACGGCAGGATCGAGTTGGTGGCGGGCGCCTTTTCACAGACGGCGGAGCGATCGCGCGCGGCCGGGCGGTCCTACCGTATCGATCCCGGCCGGGCCTATGCCGGCTACCGGGAAATGATTGAGGCAGAGCGGAAGCGGCCCGACGCGATTGACTTTGTGGCGATTGTTACGCCGAACCATCTGCACCTGCCAGTGGCGATAGCCGCGCTCGAGGCCGGTTTTCCAGTCATGAGCGACAAGCCGGCTACGGCCACCTATGCCGAGGCGCTGCAGCTCGAACAGGCCGTTGCCAAGGCGGCCCTGCCTTACGGATTGACTCATACCTATGCGGGCTATGCACTGGTGCGGGAAGCGCGAGCTATCTGCGCCAGCGGACAACTAGGCCCGATTCGCAAGGTTGCGGTCGAGTACTTGCAGGGTTGGCTGAGCCGGCCGGTCGAGGCCACTGGCCAAAAGCAGGCGGCGTGGCGCTCGGATCCCGCGCAGAATGGGCCGGGCGGCTGCATTGCCGATATCGGCGTGCATGCCTTTCACCTTGTCGAATACGTTACAGGTCTGGAAGTGACAAGCCTGAATGCCGCGCTGCGAACCGTGGTTCCTGGGCGGCGTCTGGACGACGACTGCAATGCGCTGATGCGGCTCAGCAACGGCGCCAGCGGTGCGCTGATGGCTTCTCAGGTGGCCGCGGGAGAGGCCAACGGGCTGCGTCTGCGAGTCTATGGCGAGAATGGATCGATCGACTGGCGCCATGAAGACCCCAATCGGCTGCGGGTCAAATGGCTCGATGAGCCAGAGCAGATTCGCCACGCGGCCTGCAGCTATCTGGGCAAGGATGCGCTGGCAGTAACCCGCCTCCCGGCCGGCCATCCCGAAGGCCTCATTGAGGCGTTTGCCGTGCTCTATCGCGAGTTTGCGGATGGGTTGGAAGCCTGGCGCGCCGGCCAGAAGAGCCCACTGCCCGCTACGCTTCCGGGGATTGTGGCCGCTGTGCGAGGGATGCGGTTTATTGAGCGCACCATAGAAAGCAGCCGTGTAGAAAAATGGGTGACCTTTTGATGCAGCAGCGCCAGCGCCCGTGCATCGCAACCATGACGGCGAGACGGAATAATCCAGGCGAAGTGGCTGAACGAACGGGAGCAGAATAACGCGAAGCCACAGCGGCTTGTCATCGCTTACGTCTATGACATCCCAGCCGGACACGGACAATCAACTACTGCGCGACCTGAATCTCGAGTAGCGGATCAAGCCCACGGGTTGCATAGATTGCGGTCAGTGCCTGGCGCTCACCCTTGTTGTCTTGTTTGAGTTTTATACGTCGAGGGCCAGCTCAGCCTCGTCGGTGTCGGCCTGCAAATGCACGGAAACGTACTCGCTCGCGGCCATGGACATTGCTCCGGACACAGACCTGCGATTCCTGCGACGAGGACGCTAAGGTGAATTCCATGCGCCGCCGCAACGCCGAGCAGCAGACTTGACGTTGACGGGATGCCGTTGTTTGCTCCCAGCACTGCAGCCCGGAGAAGCCCGATGCCGCCTTCACGATGCAGGCTTCTGCTCCGCACCGGCATCTTGAATCGCTTCCGGACGAGGACCTTCTGAAAGCGCCGAAGTGCGTTCTTGTTGATCGGCCGTCCTTGGGATTCCATCGAGCTGCCTGAAGGCGTGATTGACTTGCTCTGTCCTAGATCCATTTCATCCTCAGCAGCCAAACCTTGACGCCTTGCGTGAGGCCCGTGTAGGCAAGGAGCGTCAGCAGGAGGATCGGCCAATACATCGCGGGCAGGTGGGTCAGGCTCAGCGAAGAGGCCAACGGAGAATACGGCAGCCATGCTCCGAAGGCCATGATGGTCAATGTCGTTATCAACAACGGCCAGCTTGCACAGCTCTGAAAGAAGGGAATCTTGTTCGTGCGAATGATATGAATAACCAGCGTTTGCGTCATGATGGACTCAACGAACCAGCCCGTCTGAAACAGCGGGGCGCGGGATGGATCCCAGCA
>OCZT010001139.1_pt1 | contig 27487 bp, 21 predicted proteins | sample 1539031 | NCBI WGS metagenome assembly OCZT01 (sample SAMEA3539308, study PRJEB22396) | soil metagenome | biome: tundra; feature: field; material: soil | place: USA | collected 2010-05 | depth 0.15 m | reverse complement strand
TCCAACCCCGAACAACGGGATTGATTCTCGCCACCAGCACCGCAGCAGAAACACCGCTCACGATGTCGCGGCCGAAATCACGACAGTGTCCCAATCGCCGTCCCCGGCACGGGTTCAATGGGATGTGAACAGTCGCATCATCCTCGGACCCGAGCTCGGCTACGGCATGCACATCCGCGGCCTCTCACTGACCGACGTGGCGCACCTGGCGGGCGTGGCTGTCGCCACCGCGTCCGCCGCCGTGGCCGGGCGCCCCGTCAACGTCACCACGGCCCTGCGCGTCGCCCGGGCCGTGGCTGCCCGGCCCATCGTCCCAGAGCTCTTGGAGTGGGTGGAGCGACCGCTGCCCATCGATTCGCGACCGCCAGCGCCGACCAGGCCGGTGCCCCTGCGCATCGCCGCTGACTGAGCCGGGGCGCGTCTCAGTGCCGACCGTCACTGAGCAGTACGCGCATCAACTCGTCGTGGGCGTCGCCGAAGGTCAGGTGCTGGTAGGTCTGCGTGATCATCGCCAGCGACGTGTGCCCGAGGATCTGCTGCAGCAGGATGGGGTTGCCGCCGCGACGGAGGAAGTCGGTGGCCATGCTGTGGCGGAGCAGGTTCGGGTAGACGCGCTTGGCGATGCCCGCGGAGACCGCAAGGTGGCGGATCATCTGCTCGGCGTCCGACATGGTCAACGGCCGAACTCCCCGGTGGAGGCGCGGCGCCTGAGCCCGAGGAAGAGCCTGTCGCTGCGGGCGTCGCGACGCGAACGATCGACGTAGCGACGCAGGCGGCGGGACAGCGCGGGCGACAGCGGCACCAGGCGGCCACGGTCGCCCTTGCCGTGGCGCACGGTGAGCACCGAGCGTCCAGCCGTCGTCTGCAGGTCGTCACCGGTGAGCGCGAGCAACTCACCGAGGCGCATGCCCGTCTCGAAGAGCAGCCGGACGATCAGCTTGTCGCGCTCAGTGATTGCGGCGTCCTCCATCGCCGCCACCTCCTCGCGCGAAAGCACATCGAGCACGCCCCGGGCCATGGTCGGCAGCTTGGCCTTGGCGGTGATCGCCTCACCCGCCTGCTCGTTGGCCCAGGCGACGAAGGTGTTCACCGCCCGCATGTAGCTGTGCACCGTCGCCTTCGATAGCGGCCGGCCCGTCCGCGAGAGCTGCCGTCGAGCAGCCCCGCGCCCAGGTCGTTGAGCAGGCGGCTGCTCACCTGGGCGGGATGGGTGACGTCGCGGGCGCTGCAGAAGGGGAGCAGCACGCTGCTGGGGGCGTCGGCGTAGATGGTGATCGTCTTGGGCGACGCACCACCGGCACGGCGGTCCTGGAGGTAATCGGCGATGAGTCGGGCGAACGCGGTCTCGGCCGGCGCCGCCACCACGCTCAGTTTTCTTGTCGTCACTGGGCACCTCCGACGCCTGCGATAGAGCGATTTCGATGGCAGAACGGTTTGTCCATTGCACTCGCTATATTTCAGCGACTGCCACATCAGAATGAGGGTGCGTTGGAGCCCCTTGGAGGCAACTGGCAGTCGCTGCAACTGAACTCAAATTGAGCGACGGAGCCGACGGTCAGGATTGAACTGACGACCTACCGCTTACGAGGCGGTTGCTCTACCACTGAGCTACGTCGGCATGCCGTGTCGCGCACGGCCCGGCGCCACGACGCACCTATGGTACCCGGCGCCCGCGACCGCACTCGGATCACGCGGGAACAGCGACCGGCGCCGCCAGCGGCCGCCCGGCGACGATGTACCGGCCCTGCCCGGCCGTGATCCCCAGGGCCATGACGCGGTCAGCCATCGCCGCGGTCTCGATCGCCTTGCCGACGGTCAGCACCCCCAGGTCGTGGGCGCGCAGGACGAGGTCGCGCACCTCGTCGCGTCCCGCGATGCTGAGCACCGTCCGGCCGATGGTGCCGTGGTCCAGCTTGATCACGTCGGGCACGAGGCTCGCGAGCATGGCTGCGGCCGAGGGGACATCGCCGACGCCATCGATCGAGATCCGGAAGCCCTCCGCCCTGTACGCGGCAGCCACCATGGCGACGGTCGCGGCATCGAATCGCCACGCGTCAGTGAGGTCGAGGACGACTCCGTGCGGAGGCCGGCCCGCGGCGACCACCATCGCGGCGAGGTGGGCGGCGTCCGCGCCGGCATCGCCGGCAAGTGCGGCGATCGCGATGTTGAGATGCAGGGGCAGGGTGGCCGGCAGCACCTCTGAACCGTCGAGGGTCGCCCGCCGGCACGCCCCCTCCAACTCGCCGAGCGCGCCCATCTCCGCGGCGACGATGAAGAGCTCGGCAACCGTTCCGCCGGCGGGCATGGAGACAGGCCGGGCGAGCGCCTCGGCGGCGATCACCCTGCCGGTGGCCAGATCCACGACCGGCTCGTGGATCGCCCGGAGCGGTTGTGTGGCGACCACTCGGGCCAGGATTCCCGGCCGCTCGATCTGGAGGACGTGACGGCGATCACCCGCGCCGACCACCAGCCCTCCGCCGAGGTCGCGCGCATCTTCCGCCGCCTGGCGCGCGGCCGCCCACACTGCCGCCGGCCGCTCACCCTCGTCAAAGGTGTCGCCGCCGGCGGCCCATCCGAGGCTGACGCTGGGCCTGACGGTGTCGGAGGCCGCCTCAACCAGCTCAACCAGGCGGTCCGTACAGGCCCGCACGGCGGCCGGCCCGGCGTTGACCAGAAGCAGCCCGAACTTGTCGCGGTCCACCCTGGTCAGCGGGCTGCGGGTGCCTGCCCAATCCCGCAGCGCACTCTCCACGCTCGCCTCCGCCGCCGCCGCGACGCCGGCGCCCCAGAGACGGCGGACCTGAGCGAGCCCGTCGATGGCGACGGCGATGACGGCGAAGGGGCGGCCCGCCGCCTGGTCAAGCATCCGATCGAAGTCGAGGCCACGGCGCGACGCAGCACGCCGCTCGCGGGCAGGCCCCCCGGCAGCGGCTCCGTCCGCCTCGCCGCGGCGGTGCTCCGCGATGACCGCGCAGAGCAGCGCCACGACCAGGACCAGCAGAACCCCGGTGATCTGCTGCGTATCGAGCGCCCCCAGGAAGCTCTGGCGGATCGCGTACACCGCCATTGCTCCGGACACGAGCGTCGCGCGCACCAGGACCAGCCGCCGGGTGGGCTCAACCAGCGTGCCGAGGCCGAGGGAGAGCGCGATGACGAGCGTGGCGACCGCGGGGGTGGCGCCACCGAAGAGCGCTGCGCACGCGCCGAGGGTGAGCAGGTCACTCAGCGAGCGGAGCAGACGGCCGTGGCGCGCCAGGCGCGCGGGCACCAGCGCGGTGAGCCCGAGGTGGGTGTCCGCGGTCAGGCGTCCGTCGCCGTCACGACCGGTGACGCCGTCGGCTGACATGTCATCGAGTCTGTGGCCCGTGCATCGCATGCCGATCACGGCCGTGCAACCATCCGGCCCGGGCCGATGGACCGCTGCGCGCCGGGGCTCAGCTACCCTTGCCAGTCACATGACGGACAGCGACACCCAGTCCCGCCCAACGACGGCAGGGCTTCTGGACGCCTACGACCCGGCGGCGGTGGAGTCGAAGTGGCGGCGCATCTGGGAGGAGCGCGGCGACTACCGGACGGACCTCGATTCGCCTGACAGACCCTTCTACAACCTGTCGATGTTCCCGTACCCGTCATCCGAGGGGCTGCACGTCGGCCACTTCTTCACCTACACCGGGGTGGACATCTACGGCCGCTGGCGGCGCCTCCACGGGGACAACGTGTTTGAACCGATGGGTTTCGACGCCTTCGGGATCCACAGCGAGAACTACGCGCTGAAGATCGGCGAGCACCCCGCGATCGTCATGCGCCGGGCGGTGAACAACTTCCGCGAGAACCAGCTCAAGAAGATCGGCGCCATGTTCGACTGGGAGCACCAGGTGAACACCGCGGATCCGGCCTACTACCGCTGGACGCAGTGGCTGTTCCTGCGGTTTTTCGAGGCCGGGCTTGTCGAGTGGCGCGACGGAGCCGTGCTGTGGTGCCCGTCGTGCCTGACCGTGCTCGCCAACGAGCAGGTGGAGCAGGGGAGGTGTGAGCGCTGCGAGTCGGTCGTCGAGACCCGCTGGCTGCGGCAGTGGTGGCTGAAGATCACGACGTACGCGCAGGAGCTTCTCGACGCCCTGGACACCCTCGACTGGTCGGAGTCCACCAAGCTGATGCAGCGCAACTGGATCGGCCGGCGCGAGGGCGCGCGCATCGTCTTCGACCTCGAGGGCTGTGAGCGCCCTGACGTGGCGGTGTTCACCACCCGGCCGGACACCCTGTTCGGCGCCACGTTCCTGGTCATCTCCGCCGACCATCCCCAGCTCGAGGAGTTCGTGCCCGGCGAACGCCGCGGTGCGATCAACGCCTGGCGGAACAACCTGCCCGGCCCGGACGCCGAGCCGGACTTCAGCATCGGCATCGATCTCGGCTCCACCGCCGTGCATCCGCTCACAGGCGCGAAGCTGCCGGTCTGGGCGGCGCCATACGTCCTCTACGACTACGGCACGGGCGCGATCATGGCGGTGCCTGCGCACGACGAGCGCGACCACGCCTTCGCGACGGCGCACAGCCTGCCGATCGTCACGGTGATCGGTGGGAGCGTCGCCGCCGATGCCGCGTACACCGGGAGCGGCGTCATGGTCAACAGCGGCGACCTCGACGGGCTCACGTCGGAGGCGGGGGCCAAGGCCATCGTCGAGCGACTCGAGAACAGCCACCGCGGCGAGGCCACGATCACCTACCGCCTGCGCGACTGGCTGATCTCGCGGCAGCGCTACTGGGGACCGCCGATCCCCATCATCCACTGCCCCAAGGACGGCCAGGTGCCGGTGCCCGACGACGAGCTGCCGGTGCTGCTCCCCGAGGTCGAGGACTTCCGCCCGACGGGCACCGGCGTGTCACCGCTGGCGACGGTGGAGGATTGGGTCAACGTCGCCTGCCCGAAGTGCGGCGGCCCGGCGCGGCGTGAGACCGACGTCAGCGACACGTTCGTCGACTCCTCGTGGTACTACCTGCGCTACCCGTCGACGGACCGCTCGGATGTCGCCTTCGACGCGGAGCGGACGCGGCGGTGGCTGCCCGTCGACTCCTACATCGGCGGCAACGAGCACGCGGTGCGCCACCTTCTGTACTCGCGATTCGTCATGCGCGCGCTGCATGGCATGGGGCTGGTCGACGACGAGGAGCCGTTCGTGAAGTTCCGTGCCCACGGGATGATCATCAAGGACGGCCACAAGATGTCGAAGAGCCGCGGCAACGTGGTCAACCCCGACGACTACATCGAGCGCCACGGTTCGGACACCTTTCGCCTGTTCCTGGTGTTCCTGGGCCCGTACACCGCGGGAGGGGACTTCCGCGACGAGGGCATCACGGGGATCACCCGCTTCCTGCAGCGAGTCTGGCGCGGCACACAGGGCGCCACCGCGGACGACGCCGATGACGAGGCCCGTGAGCGCCGCCGCCACCGCCTCATCGCAGCCGTCGACGAGGACATCGCGGAGCTGCACTACAACACCGCGATCGCCCGGCTGATGGAGTTCACGCGCGACCTCGACCGCGAGGCGACCGAGAGCCGCGCCCGTCGCGTCGACGCGGAGACGCTGCTGTTGTGCCTGGCGCCCTTCGCCCCGCACATCACCGAGGAGCTGTGGCAGCGCAGCGGGCATGAGGGATCGGTGCACACACGCGGGGGATGGCCGGAGCACGATCGTGAGCTGGCCGCGGCGCTCGAGGCGACCGTCGCGGTCCAGGTGAACGGCAAGGTGCGCGCGACCATGACCGTTCCCGCCGGCACCCGCCAGGACGAGTTGCGTCGGCGCGCGCTGGCCCTGCCGCGGGTCGCCGAGATGCTGGCCGGAACGGAGCCGAAGAAGGTGATCGCCGTCGTCGACCGGGTGGTCAACGTCGTCATCTGAGACGCGCACCGTGGCGCGCGCACCCCTGTCCACGCTTACAGGTCGAGCTGCATCGGCGTGTGGGGGATGCCGTCCTCGATGAAATCCGGCCCGCAGCTCGCGAAGCCGAACCCCGCGTACCACGCGCCCAGCTGCGATTGGGCGGAGATGCGCAGCGGGCGCCCGGCGAGACCGATGGCGTGGCCCATGACGCGGGCTCCCAGCCCGCGATTGCGGTGGCTCGGGGCGGTGACCACCCGGCCGATCCAGGTCGTGTCCTCGTCGCCCGGGTAGAGGCGTGCGTAGGACACGACCACGCCGCCGTCCTCGATCCAGACGTGGAGGGTGGTGGAGAGGATGTCGCGGCCGTCCAGCTCGTGGTAGGGGCAGTTCTGCTCGACGACGAATGTGTCGAGGCGCAACTGAACGATGTCGTGGAACGTCCGGGCGCTGAGCTTGTCAAAGGGGGCGGCGTGGACGGGGAGGCTGGTGGCCACCACGACACTATGCCCGCCGGGCTGGCCGGACCGGACGGCCGGTCACGAGTCGGCTGCGGCGCGTGGCCCCGGGCCGGGAAAGCGGCTACCATCCGCTTCGCCCATGGAGATCCAGGACGACGTGGAGCCGCCCATCATCGACTCCCGTCCGTACGTCGCCGCGGGCTCGCCGCCCCTTGCCGCGGAGCTCACCGAGCACGACAGGGCGACCCTCGACGTGGTCGCCACCGCAGCCGCTCAGCCGCTGCGGGCGGCGCGGCTCGAGGATCAGCTCGCCGTCGCCCTCGACCAGCTGGGCACATTCGTCGGGAACGCGGAGACCGTTGAGCGGGTCAAGACCGACGTCCTGCTGCTCGCGTCCCACGAGTTGCGCACCCCGCTCACCGTCCTGCACGGGTACCTCTCGCTGGTCCGTGAGGGTTTCTTCGGCGACATCCCAGAGCCGCTCAACGGGGTGCTGACAATCCTCGCACGGCGCACCGACGAGATGAACTCCCTTGTCAACGACATGCTGGTGGCAGCCCGCCTCGAAGACGGCCCGGGAGACGGGGGACAGGTGGCCACCGACCTGCGCGATCTGGTCCGCGAGGCGGCGAACGCGGTGGCACCGCGGGCCTCCGCCGTGCACCGGCTGCGCGTCGAGGTCCCCCTGGAGGTTGTCACCGCCATGGTGAACACCGAGAGTGTCACCCGGGCGGTGCGCAACCTGGTCGACAACGCGGTCAAGTACTCACCCAGTGGTGGCGACGTGGTCTGCCGGCTCTTCGCCGACGGCGAGCGGGCCTGCGTGCGCGTGAGCGACCACGGGCTGGGGATCGATCCCGCCGATCGGGGCCGTCTCTTCACCCGCTTCGGGCGCGTGGTCACCAGCGCGAACTCGCACATCCCCGGCATCGGCCTCGGCCTCTACTTCAGCCGCGAGGTGGCCCGGCGTCATGGCGGCGACGTCAATCTCGTCGATCACGCCGGGTCGGGGAGCGTCTTCGAGCTGACCCTTCCGCTGGCCTGATAGAGGCGCTCAGGCCCGGCGCAACACCAGCAGCGATCGGGCGGTGACGCGCAGCTCGTCATCGACAGTGACGACACGTGGCTCGGCGGCGGCCTCCGGAGCCGCGGTGTCGATGAGCACCTCCCAGCGTTCGCCCCACCCAGGTGGCAGCTTCCATGCCATGTCCACGTGGTGGGAGTGGAGGAGGACCAGCAGGGTGTCGCCGCGGATCTGACGGCCGTCGGCCGTGTGGTCGGGGATCTCGTCGCCGTTGAGGAGCATGGCCAGCGAGCGGCGGGACTCGTCGTCCCATTCAGCCTCGCTCATCTCGGCGCCCTCGTCGTCGAGCCAGACCACGTCCTTGCGGCGCTGACCACGCCCGACCTGGCCGTCGAAGAAGCGCTGCCTGCGGAGCACCGGCTGGTCGGCGCGGAGGGCGATGAGGCGGCGCGTGAAGTCGAGGAGCGACCCGTCGGCGCTGGCCCAGTCGAGCCAGGAGATCTCGTTGTCCTGGCAGTAGGCGTTGTTGTTGCCGTGCTGGGTGCGGCCGATCTCGTCGCCGGCGACGAGCATCGGACAGCCCTGCGAGAGGATGAGCGTGGCGAGCAGGTTGCGCTGCTGGCGGGCGCGCAGCGCGAGCACCTCCGGGTCGTCGGTGTCGCCCTCCGTGCCGCAGTTCCAGGTCCGATTGTCATCCGTGCCGTCCTGGTTGTCCTCGCCGTTGGCCTCGTTGTGCTTCTCGTTGTACGAGACCAGGTCGCGCAGCGTGAACCCGTCATGAGCGGTCACGAAGTTGATGCTGCTGAAGGGCGATCGGCCGTCGCCCTGGTAGAGGTCGGCGCTGCCGGTGAGCCGGTGGGCGAGCTCGCCGACGCCGGCGATCTGGCCGCGCCAGTAGTCACGCACGCAGTCGCGGTACTTGCCGTTCCACTCAGCCCAGCGCACCGGGAAGTTGCCCACCTGGTACCCGCCCTCGCCAACGTCCCACGGCTCGGCGATGAGCTTGACGTGGGCGAGCGTCGGATCCTGGTGAATGATGTCGAAGAACGCCGACAGTCGGTCGACGTCGTAGAACTGCCGCGCCAGCGCCGATGCCAGGTCGAAGCGGAACCCGTCGACGTGCATCTCGCTCACCCAGTAGCGCAGCGAGTCCATGATCATCTGCAGCGTCGCCGGAGACCCGGCGTTGAGGCTGTTGCCGCAGCCGGTCACGTCGTAGTAGAAGCGCTCCTTGCCGTCGACGAGCCTGTAGTAGGAGCGGTTGTCGACACCGCGGAAGCACAGTGTCGGCCCCAGTTCGTTGCCCTCGGCGGTGTGGTTGTAGACGACGTCGAGGATCACCTCGAGTCCGGCGTTGTGCAGCTCCTTGACCATCGACTTGAACTCGCGCACCTGGTCCCCGTGGTCACCGCCGCTGGAGTAGCGGGCCTCCGGGGCGAAGTAGCCGATGCTGTCGTATCCCCAGTAGTTGCGCAGATCCCGGCCGACGAGATGCTGCGGATCTACGAATTGATGCACCGGCATCAGCTCAACCGACGTGACCCCGAGCGTGGTCATGTGCTCGATCGCCGCCGGGTGCGCGAGCCCGGCATACGTGCCGCGCAGGTGCTCGGGGATCTCCGGGTGTTTCATGGTGAACCCACGCACGTGGGTCTCATAGATGACGGTGTCGCTCCAGGCGATGTCCGGACGGGTCTCCCCGCTCCAGTCGAAGCTCTTGTCGACCACCACGCCGTGCGGCATGTGGTCGGCCGAGTCCAGCTCGCTCATCTCCTCGTCGCCCTCGCCCCAGACGTAGCCGAAGACCTCCGGTCCCCACGCGATCGACCCGGAGATGGCGTGGGCGTAGGGGTCGAGGAGCAGCTTGTTGGGGTTGTGGCGCAGGCCCTGCTCAACGTTGTAGGCGCCGTGCACGCGGTACGCGTAGCGCGTCCCCGGCCCCACCCGCGGGACGAACCCGTGCCACACCAGGTCGGTGCGTTCGCGCAGGTCGTATGCGGCGAGCATGCCCCCTGACTCGTCGAGAAGGATCAGCTCGACGGCCTCCGCGTCGGCGGCGAAGAGGGCGAAGTTGATGCCCTCCCTCTCGACGGTTGCGCCGAGAGGGTAGGAGCGGCCAGGCCAGGCGGTGATGTTGCCCGCCGTCACGGGGCCCGCTCCAGGAGCGCGACGGGGAATCGGGCCAACAGGTCGCTCAGCGCGACCGCACCGCCGCGACTGGTGGTTCCATCACAGAGGTTGTGCCAGTCACCGTCGGGCAGCGGAATCATCGTGTCTCCCCATGCCCCCCGACGGCGCAGGGAGCGGCGCTGTGCGATAGCGATCACCGCCGCCGGTGTCCCCCGGCCGAATGCGAGGACATCATCTGAAAACCGGGCGGCCGCGTGCACCGGGGTGTACGTGCCCTCGATACCGAATGCGTGCGGCAACCGCGCGCGCAGGCGCAGCGCGGTCGCGATCAGCCACTGCTTGGCCGCCCCGCTGTCCGGGTCCTGCTGCCAGGCGTCCGCGGGGGTGCGGCCGGCGGACGCCTCGAGCAGCGCGCGGCGCCGCGCGTAGTCAACGGGGCGTCGGTTGTCGGGATCCACCAGGCTGAGGTCCCATAGCTCGCACCCCTGGTAGATGTCGGGCACCCCCGGAGAGGTGAGCTTCAGCAACGTCATCGCCAGCGAGTTGGTGCGCGCGTAAGGGAGGAGGGTGCCGACGACCGCGTCGAGGTCGGCGACAAAGCGCTCATCCGCGAGCACCGCGGTGGTGAAATCGCGGAGGGCCGTGTCGTACGCCTCGTCGGGATGCAGCCACGACGTCTGCAGCTTGGCCTCGTGCGCGGCCTTCTCCATGTAGGCGACAGCGCGCTCGGTGGTGACCGGCGCAGCTCCGACGAGGGTCTGGTAGAGGAGGTATTCCATCGACGCGTCGGGGACGTCGCCGGTGCGGTGCACCGCGTTCATTGCCCGCCAGCGATGCACCGTGGCGGCCCACTCCCCGGGCATCTCGCTGAGTACGTCGATGCGGCAGCGCACGTCCTCGCTGCGCTTGGTGTCGTGCGTCGATGTCGCCAGCATGGTCAGCGGTCGCTGCGCCTGCACCACCGCGTTGCGCTCGTGGAACTCCTCCGCACTCACCCCGAACACCGCCGGCGAGTCACCCACCTCGTTGAGCGAGGTGAGCACGAGGTGCCGGTAACACGCGGTGTCCTCGACGCCCTTCGCCGCGGTGGCAGCACAGAGCTGCTGCAGGCGCAGGACCATGTCCTGCTGGGCAGCGCGGATGTCGGCGTCCTCGACGGTGGCGACATCCTCCGACGCTCCGAACACGAAGAGGTCGGCGATGAAGTCGAGGAGCCGGTGGTCGATGTCGGGAGCGTTGTTCCTGGCGCCGGCGGCGGCGCCACGGATCAGGCCGGCGTCGGTGTCGGAGGCGGCTCCGGTGCGAGGATCGACGTACGTCCGGTACACGGGAACCGCGGCGATCAGTTCCACCAGTGCCTCGGACAGCTCGCTGTGGGTGTGGTCGCGGTGCGACGGATAGGCGTCGCAGACGGTGGCGAGTAGCTGTGTGATGCGCTCGACATCCGCCACCAGCGTGGTGCGCAGGATCTCGCGCTTGCCGTCGAGCGCAACCCGCTCGAAATCGTCATCCCGCCCGGTGATCTCGGTGTGCAGCGCGGTCAGCGGTTCACGGCCATCAGGGTCGACGAAGAGTCCGTTGACGAGGGCGAGGAAGTCGTAGCCGCTGGTGCCGTCCACCGGCCACTGCTGAGGCCGTTCGTCGCGAGCGAGGATCTTCTCCGTGAGCAGCCAGGCGGCGGCACCGGTGCGTTCGCGCAACTGATGCGCGTAGTCGAGCGGAAGGCGCAGCCCGTCGATGTGGTCGACGCGCAGGCCGTCGACGTCACCGCTCGCGACCAGCCCGGCGACGAAGGTGGTGACCTCCTCGAAGACCACACGGTCCTCGATGCGCAGCGCGACGAGGGCGGTGATGTCGAAGAAGCGGCGGTAGTTGATCTCCTCGGTTGCGGTCTGCCAGCGTGCCAGACGGTGGTGCTGCTCGTTGAGCAGGGTGTCGAGAGCGGCGATATCGCTGTTGATGCCGGCGAGGGCCTCGTCGAGCGCGGTGGCCACCGAAGCGTCAGCCGTGAGCAGCCTGGAGATCTCTTCGCTCACCGCCACCCTTGCCTCGAAGCGACGACGGCGGGCGGTGTCGTCGCCACCGGTGGGCAGCGCGGCGATGCGGTCGACGAGGGGCCTCGCCGCGTGAACGCGGGCGAGCAGGCCGCCGACGGTCTCGACGCGCAGAGGGTAGCGGTGGTCGAAGTAGCTGATCAGCACCGTGCCGTCCTCGCGCACCAGGCGGATCTCGCCCTGCTCCAGGACCCGACCGACCTGGTCGCCGAGGATGGGGAGGAGCACGCGGTGGTGCAGCCGGGGCTCGTCGACCTCCCAGTCGATGTCGAAGAAGGCGGCGTAGGGGGATTCGCGGCCGTCGGCGAGGACATCCCACCACCAGCGGTTGCGCCGATCGGCCACCGACATGTGGTTGGGCACGATGTCCAGCAGCTGTCCGAGGCCGGCGTCGCGCACTGTATTGCACATCGCGCGGTGAGCGTCGGGGCCGCCGAGGTCGTCGCTGACGCGGGTGGGATCGACGACGTCGTAGCCGTGGGTGCTGGCCGCCGCCGCCTGCAGGTATGGTGAGAAGTACACGTGGCTGACCCCGAGCGCGGCGAGGTAGTCCACCTGGGCGGCAGCGGCGGCGAAGTCGAACTCCGCACGCAGCTGGAGCCGGTATGTCGCCCGTCTCTGCATCAGCGCTCCGGCTCACCGGACGGGGACATTCCCTGCACAATCACCCCCGTTCTCTGTCGGCGTCGAAGTGTCAGATTATGGGGGTGGTGAACTCGTGAGCCGCTTCGCCGTGTGGGCCCCGACCGCAACCCTCGTCGAGGTGGAGACGGGCGGCCGGACGGTCGATCTGCAGGCCTACGAGGGCGGCTGGCACAGCCTCGAGGACCCGCACGCGCACCCGGGGGATGACTACGCCTTCAGGCTCGACGGGGGTCCGCCGCTGCCAGACCCGCGGTCGCGCCGGCAGCCGAACGGCGTCCACGGGCCGTCGCGGCTGGTCGACACCGCCGCGTTCACCTGGACCGACTCGACATGGCACGGCCGGGACCTCCGCGACTGCGTCGTCTATGAGCTGCACATCGGCACCTTCAGCGAGGATGGCACGTTCGACGGCGCCATCACCCGCCTGCTCGACCTCGTCGCCCTCGGCATCGGGGCGGTCGAGATCATGCCGGTGGCGGCGTTCCCGGGCGAGCGTGGCTGGGGCTACGATGGCGTCCTGCTGTACGCGGTTCACGAGGCCTACGGCGGGCCGGAGGGCCTGGCGCGATTCGTCGACGCGTGCCACGGCGCCGGTCTCGCGGTGGTGATGGATGTCGTGTACAACCACCTCGGTCCCGACGGCAATCATCTCGCCGCCTTCGGCCCCTACTTCACCGGCAGGTACCGCACACCGTGGGGCGACGCCGTCAACTACGACGGCCCAGGGAGCGACGAGGTGCGCGCGTTCGCCGTCGACAACGCGCTGATGTGGCTGAGCGACTACCACTGCGACGGGCTGCGCCTCGACGCCATCCACGCCATCGTCGACACCTCGGCGATGCACCTGGTCGAGGAGATCTCCACCGCCGTCCACGCGCTGTCCGTCGACCTCGACCGCGAGCTGTGGGTCATTGCCGAGAGTGATCTCAACGATCCGCGGGTGGTGCGCGCGCCGATCTTCGGCGGGTACGGCTGCGACGCACAGTGGAGCGACGACGTCCATCACGCGCTGCACGCCAGCCTCACCGGCGAACGCAGCGGGTACTACGAGGACTACGGCGCGGTCGAGGATGTCGCGCTGGCGCTGCGGCGCGTCTTCGTGCGGCCCGGGGAGTACTCACCATTCCGCGATCGGCGCCACGGCCGCGATGTTGGTGACCTGCCGGCGACGCGGTTCCTCGGCTACCTGCAGAACCACGACCAGGTCGGCAACCGCGCCCAGGGTGAGCGCAGCGCGGCGCTGATGAGCGTGGGGCGGCTCCAGATCGCGGCTGCCCTGGTGCTTCTCGGCCCGTCCGTACCGATGCTCTTCGCGGGTGAGGAGTGGGCGGCGTCAACGCCGTTCCAGTACTTCACTAACCACCAGGATGCCGAGCTCGGCAGAGCGGTCTCCGAGGGCCGACGTCGCGAGTTCGAGTCCTTCGGCTGGAAACCGGAGGATGTGCCTGATCCGCAAAAACGCGCCACGTTCGAGCGCTCCCGGCTGCGCTGGGAGGAGCGTGACGCCGAGCCGCGTGCCACCGTGCTGCGCTGGCACCGCGACCTGATCGCGCTGCGCGCCGCGGTGCCGGAACTGCGTGATGGTGATCGATCGGCGATGTCGGTCGAGTACGACGAGGAGGCGCGCTGGCTGGTGATGCGGCGCGGCCCGATCACGGTGGCCTGCAACTGGGGTGACGGCGTGGTCAGATTGGCTGTCGACGCGAATGTCGAGGTGGTCGTCGCCAACGTGCACGCCACGGCGCGCGACTGTGTGCTCCGGCTCGCGCCCGACACGGTGGCAGTTCTCCGCACCCCCGGCTGAGCGCGGCGCGCGCGGGCGGCACACGGAGCCGCCCGGGGGTCGCGATGACCAACCGGGCGGCCCGTTCCTGCAACTCCTAGCGGAGAGACACCGCGAGAGACGTCGGCGAGTAGGGGTTGCTGCCCGCGCCGGCGTAGATCGTACTGGGGTCGCTGCGGTTGGTCTTCCAGCGCAGCGTGAAGACATAGGTGTGGCCGCTGAGCACGGGGAACTTGTCCTGCACGAAGGCAGCGTTCGGTGAGAACGTGCCCGCGAACCCGCCGCTCTCCTTCCACGCGATGAGCTGCGCGGCCCCGCCGTTGTCGGTCACGAAGATGCCGATGTCCTGGTTGTTGCCGGCGGTGTCCGTCCAGAGGTCGGCGTTGCCCCCGACGATGGCGATTCCGTTTGACGCCGGGGTGACGCTGGTGGCCAGCCCGCCGCCGAGCGTCTGCCATGTGACGCCGTCACTCCCTGTGAGGGTGGGCTGAGTGGTGATGAACGAGAGGGCGGGATCGGTGCTGGCCAACGGAATCACCGTGAGCCGGGTGGGCGAGTACGGATTGTTGCCCGCACCGGCGTATATGGTCGAGGTGGTCGGTGCCGGCTTGTTCGTCTTCCACTGGAGGTGGATGATGTAGGTGTGTCCGGCGAGGAGATCCAGAGTGGTCTGGAGGAACGCCGCATTCGGCGAGAAGATGCCCGCAAACCCTCCGCTCTCCTTCCAGCCGAGAAGCGTGTCCGGTCCAGTCGTCGTCCCATTGTTGTCCGAGGCGAAGATGCCGATGTCCTGGTTGTAGCCGGGGGTGTCCGTGAAGAGGTCGGCATTGGCTTCGACCAGGGCGGTCTGCGCCGACCCCACCACGCCGGTCGAATACGAGAGGTTGGTGTCGTCGATCGGCTGCCAGTTCACCCCGTCACTGCCCAAGAGGGTGGGCTGGTCCGCGAGCGGGGTTGCCTTGTCCACGACCGCGCCCGACGCCAGCGTCTGGACGGTGAGGCGCGTCGGTGAGAAGGCGCTGCTGATCGGACCGGCACCCGCCCAGATCACCGCCCCGCCCTCGGGCTTGTTGCTCTTCCATCTGATGGTGAACACATAGGTGTGCGTGTTGACCAGCGGCCAGGTGGCCAGGAGGTAGGCGGCATTCGGCGAGAACGTGCCTCCGAACCCACCGCTCTCCTTCCACCCGACCAGCTGATTCCCGGAGCCGTTGTCATTGACGAAGATCGCGATGTCCTGGTTGAAGCCGGTGGACGATGTCCAGAGGTCGGCATTGGCGCCGAGCACCGCGGTGCCGTTGCTGCCGGCGGTCGTGGTCACGCTCAGCCTGCTGGCATCCATCGTCTGCCACGTGGTGCCGTCGCTGCCGGTCAGCGTGTATTGGCTGGAGCTCGTGGCCTGCTGGATGTCGGGCGCGAGTGACCAGACGCCACGCGCGATTGACCAGACGCCACGACCGAATGTCCACGCCAGGACCTTGCCGTCGCTGGTCGGGGTCATCTGGCTGACCTCAACCTGGGGCAGACCGCTGCCCAGCAGCGACCAGGAGGCCCCGGTCGGGCTGCCCGCCCAGCAGGTGGCGCACGTGTACACCCCGTGCCAGGTGCCCACGTAGACCGTGCCCGGCGTGGTCGGGTCGACGTAGAGGGAGCGCGCCGGGTCGGCGGGGAGCGCGCCGCCACCGCTGCCGCTGATGTCCGTCCACACCGTCGGGCCGACCGCGGCGTTGGTGGTGTGGAAGACGCGACCGCGCGGGCTGCTGAAGTCGACGCCTCCGTAGGCGATCCAGAGCTCGTTGGGGTTGGAGGGGTTGTACTGGATGTCGCCGATGGCGTCGCGCGGGAAGGACAGGTTGGATACGGTGGTTGGGTCGGGGATGCCGCTGCCGGTGATGTCGGTCCAGCTCCCCCCGTCATTGGTGGTCATGAACACCTTGCCGAAGTGGCTCCCGGTGAAGATGGTGCCGGTGCCCGGGACGATGGTCAGGGCGCTGATGAAGTCGCAGCCACTGCAGATCGTCCCGTAGGTCAGGTCGGGGCTGATCACGTGCCATCCAGATCCGGCCGGGACGCCGCCGCTGTTCGATTCCCAGACGCGGCTGGTCCCAGCAACCAACCGGGACGGGTTGAGCCGGTCGAGCACGTAGGGCATGACGAATGAGACGTTGTCGAGGCAGGCACCAGTCTTCGCGACGCTGAAGTCGCATGGCGACGCAGCCGTAGTTGAGCCCATCTCGGGGGGGCTACCCGAGAGCGTTGGACTCCCCTCGTAGATCTTGCCAAACTGGGACTCGCCATAGACAGTCTGAGCGTTGGGAGTGATCGCTGTGTAGCCGCCGTCGCCGCCGAGGTACGACTGGAAGGCCGGCAACGCCTGGGCACCGCTGAGGTGCCCGGAGGTGCCGTTGTCCTGCGCACCACCGAGAAGAGTCTGCGAGTCCAGCGCCGTCCCCGCGTAGTACGTGATCGTAGTCAGGGTCGCGTTGAGGTTGGCCCAGTCGGTCACGCTGGCCGAGCCGCCGAGGTTGGCGGTGCTCCAGACACCGCCGTCATTGCCGACGTACGCGTGATCAGCCGCGCCGGTGAAGGCGACCGCATGGAAATCGGGGTGGATGAAGCCGCCGTTGTAGACGTTGCCCACGTAGTGGAAGTTGCCGATCGTGGCTCCACCGTCGGTCGTATTCAGCATGTCCACTCCGCCGAACAGGACGTGGTTGTTATTGGTGGGGTCGACGGCGACGACGTTGTCGTACCAACCCTGTGCGCCCCCGAAGTCGAAGTAGTTGGTGCCACCGGTCGGGGCCGGCACGGTGATCGCTGACCAGCTGGCGCCCCCGTCCGTGGTCTTCTGGATCTGGTTGTTATAGAGGTCGCCGTTTAGGTCGGCGGGGGCTGCGTAGGCGACGCCGCTGGCACCGCCGGTGCCGACGCCGAGACCGATGCGCTGCATTTTGTTGCCGCTCAAGCCGACGGTGTGGTTGTTGGCCCAGGTGACCCCTCCATCAGTGGACTGCGCGATCGAGCCCCACTCGCTCGCGCCGAAGTCGGCCACGCTCGCCCACCACTTTCCGGAGGTGGTGGGGTCCTGGATGATCTGGAACACGCCGCCGCTGGGCGACCCGTTGGAAGAGGGGCCCGTGGCCGTCAGCAGCGACGCGTTCTGCACCCAGTTCACGCCCCCGTTTGTCGACTCGAAGAGGCCGACGTCGGTGGCCGCAAAGACATGCTGTGTTCCCGCGGTGGCGGTTGTGCGGTCGACGGCGATGCCACCAATGTGCAGCTGACCCAGGAACCCACCGTCGACGAGCGTCCATGTCGTTCCACCGTCGAGCGACTTGAGGATGCCATTTCCGTACTGAGCGTCGCCGCTGCCGTTGTCCTCGCCGGTCGCTGCATAGACGGTGAGGGAGTTGGACGGATCGATGGCGATGGCGCCGATGGCCATCGAAGCCTGCCCGTCGGTCAACGGCGCCCACGCGGTGCCGGAGTTGGTGCTCTTCCACACCCCGCCGCCCGCCTCACCGGCGTAGACGACCGCGGAGTTGGTGGGATCGACGGCGAGCGCAGTCACCCGGCCGGACGGGCTGAGGGAATTGGATCGGCTCGAGCCGAGGTTTTGCTCGTTGACCTGGGGGGTTGGACCGACGGAGCTCCAGGTCGAACCAGCGCCGCTCAACGGCACCGCGGCCGCGTGTGTGGGCGTCCGTGGCGCCAGAGTCGCACGCGGTGTCGCGCTCGTCGAGCGTCCGAATGTCGTTGCCGCGTGGGGACGCGCGGTTGCCCGTGACCTGGCCGCCGCGCGCGCCGACAGCGCGGCCGATGTCGGTGCCGACGATTTCACCGGCGCGGAGGCGGCCGCGGTGGAGACCGGCGCCTGCGACAGCGCGGCACTGGCAATGACTGCGACCGCGACGGCGGCGTTGCGAAGCGGGTGGACGTGCCGGGGTGCAGGGTTCGACATGGAATTCATGGGTAGCCGGTCCCCTTCGAATCAATACGGGGGATTCCTTCCACGTGATCAACGTAGCACGATCGCGTCATTCGCTCGTCACGCCGCGGTCACAGCGACGACCGCGAGCCCGACAGAAGCGCGCGGGTGCAGGGGGCGCGGATGACGGACTTCTGGGTAGTTACAAGGCTTCTCGCGAGGTCAGTCCCCGGTCGGGTAGGTGCCCCCGTAGTCCTCCGGTGCAGAGTCAGCGGGCCCGTGCCGCGGCAGCGCGACGCGCCGCCAGCTGCACGCCGGTCACGGCCACCTCACCATCGCAGTCGCATTCGACGACCTCGGTGTCGAGTGCCAGGCACGTGCGGCAGATAACCGCGTCACACGGAGCGCACATGTAGAACGTGGTGGTGATCGATCCGGCGCAGACGGAGCAGAGCGGGCCGTCGTCCGCCCAGGCGTCCTCCACCAGGATGATCGAGCTCACCCCGCCATCGGGGAGGTGAACGCCCAGAGGCAGGACGTGGAGCCGGGCCGGCGGAACGCATTGGCAACTGCCCATGCGAACAAGTGTACGGCAGGGTGCTGCGCTTGGCGGATCGCCGCGCGGCGGGTCGCTACGCGGCCGAGCCCGCCCCGCTCATTTCGGTAGCGCCAGCCTGGTGGAGGAGCGCGCGGGTGGCGGTCACCCTGCAGGCGACCATCTCCAGGATCTCGTCGAGCCGCTCACGCAGCTCCGAGTTGAGGGCGATGGGATGGTTGTCGATGTCCCTCAGAAGGGCGGACAGACGGATCGCCTTCTGATCGATGTGGGCGACGATCTCGTGGGCGCTCTCGACCGTCGCGGCGGAATGATTCGGCTCCATCCAGTGACCTCCGTGGGTTGGTGGGGACGTGCCGGCGGCGGGCGGTTGGCAGCCTGCCGTCACCCCCCAGGGTAGGGGTCGCGGGGCTCTGGGGCAAGCGTCATCACTGATCTGTCGAGACGCCACGCGGCCGGCGGCCGAGCCCCACCCTGGCAGCCCTGTAGACTGGACAGGCCACCGTCGGAAGACAGCCTGCGCGGATGGCGGAACCGGTAGACGCGCGGGACTTAGGATCCCGTGGGGCGACCCATCCGAGTTCGAATCTCGGTCCGCGCACCACCGCCTGCACGTAAGGACGTCCCTGTGACCACTGCCACCACCCCACCCGACATCTCCGTCGACGTCGAGCGCCAGCCCGGATCCCGCGTCCAGCTGCGCGTCGAGGCGCCCGCATCGGAGTTGGACGCAGCCATCGCCACGGCTCTCCGCCGCCTGGCCGGCCGGATCCGGCTTCCCGGCTTCCGTCCCGGCAAGGCGCCTGCGGCGATGGTCGAGCGAGCCGTCGGCTGGGACGCGGTGCGCCAAGAGGCCGTCGACGCGCTGCTCCCCGACCTGTACACGCGAGCGCTCGACCAGGCCGACATCCATCCGGTGGACGACCCCGACCTCGATCTCCAGCCGGTTGAGCGCGGCCGGCCGTTCGCCTTCACCGCCACGGTCACGGTGCGGCCCGACGTTGAACTCGGTGACTACCGCTCCCTGCGTGTCGACGTGCCGTCCACCGAGGTCACCGACGACCAGGTCGAGGCGGGCATCGAGGAGCTGCGGCGGCGCAACAGCGAGTTGCGCGACGTCGAACGCTTCGCCCAGGCCGGTGACGTCCTGAGCTGCTCACTGGTGATGCGCCGTGACGGCGAGGTGATCAGCGGCGACGACGAGAACGACCGTGACCTCGACATCGATCGGGAGCGGCTGCTCCCCGGCCTCGCCGACGCGCTCATCGGCATGGAGGCCGGGACGCAGCGCTCCTTCCAGCTCACCCTGCCCGACGACTTCGGTCGCGAGGAGCTGCGCGGTGTCGCCGTCGACGTCGACGTGTCGGTGGCGGCGGTGCGGGAGCGCATCCTGCCGCCGCTCGACGACGCGCTCGCCGAGCTGGACGGCCACGGCGCCACCCTCGAGGAGCTGCGCGCCCACTACCGCAAGCGGCTCGGCGAGGTCACCGCGGACAGCGACCGCGAGGCCCTCGAGGCGGCGGCGCTCGAAGCGCTCCGCAACCACGTGGCCATCGACCTGCCCGAGACCATGGTGGAGCGCGAGATCGATCGCCAGCTCGCCGACCTCGACGCGCGCCTGCAGTCGATGGGCATGCCGCTGGACCGCTACATGGAGTACACGGGCACGAGCACGGAGAAGCTGCGCGGTGAGCGCCGCGAGCCCGCCGTCCAGCGGCTGCGGCTGGAGCTGGCCCTCGACACGCTCGCGGAGGCCGAGGGCATCGAGGTCGACGAGGCCGCCGTCGTCCGTGAGGAGCAGCGTCTTGCCGAGGGCCGCAAGCTCACCGCCCAGCAGCGCCGCCGGATTCACCAGGCCGCGCACATCGACCTGGCCAGACGCGGTGCCGGCGAGCGCCTCATCGAGATCGTTCGCGGCGAGGGCTGAACTCCCCCGAATCCGCGGAGCGCGTATAAGCTGCCACAGCCGTGTGGTGGAGCCCTCTCCTGCGTCACCGTCCCACCCGCCGCCCCGACGGAGGCTGCACGCTCGTCGCGCCCGACGATCCCGCGCTCTGCGCGCCCGAGCCGGTGGCGACCGTCGCGCAGCCATGGGTCGATTCCTGGCGCGCCGCCGTGCTGCTGGCAGCCCACGTCCACGCCGACGGTCCGCCGATCAGCGGAGCGGTCGCCGCCGCCGCGGTGATGCACCCGCTCACGGCGGTGGGCGACCCTCACAGGCACAGCGCCTGGCTCCTCCAGGGGCTGTACCACCGCATCGCCGGAGCTGAGGCACGCCGCCTGCACCGCGGCGACGACGTGGTGCGCGCCCACCAGATGCGGGCTCGCAGCGTGCTCCGTCTCGCCGCCACCAGCCCCGATCCCCTGGTGCGCCGCCGCGCCCGCACCGCGCTGCTGGGACTCGCCGGCGTCGCGGCGTGAACCCTCGGAGCCATTGGTGCTGCAAACACGTCAGGCCGATGAACGTCAGGGGCGTTCCTATAATGACCAGGCTATGAATCCGCAGAACCTGATCCCCATGGTCGTCGAGACAACGAACCGCGGCGAGCGCGCCTTCGACATCTATTCGCGTCTGCTCAAGGACCGAATCATCTTCATCGGGACGCCGATCGACGACCAGGTGGCCAACGTGGTCATGGCGCAACTGCTCTTTCTCGCTGGTGAGGACCCCGAGAAGGACATCATGATCTACATCAACTCGCCGGGTGGATCGGTCTATGCGGGGCTGGCGATCTACGACACCATGAGCTACGTCGAACCGCGTGTGGGCACGATCTGCATGGGCATCGCGGCGTCGATGGCGGCGGTGATCCTCGCGGGCGGTGCGCCGGGACTGCGCTTCTCCCTGCCCAACACCCGGGTGCTCATCCACCAGCCGTCGGGCGGGTTCAGCGGCCAGGCTGCCGACATCCAGATCCACGCGCAGGAGATCCTGCGGGTGCGCCGCCGGCTTGACGAGATCCTCGCCTTCCACACCGGCAAGCCCATCGAGGTCGTCAACCGGGACTCCGACCGCGACTTCTTCATGAGCGCGGAGGAGGCCAAGGCGTACGGTCTCATCGACGAGATCATCCAGGGCAAGCCCAAGGGCGACGGCCCGGTGCCGCGCCTGGAGAGCAACGGCGGCGGCCCCCGCGGTGGCGATGACGGGGCTCCCGAGGCGGGCGGCGGCGCGGCGACGCGCTGAGCGTCCACCGGCAGGTCCGACGTACGGCCGACCCGTGGTACGGTGACCATCGATGACTGAGCGCGACGATCGCAGGCGTCACACCCGTTGCTCCTTCTGCGGCAAGGGCCAGGAGCAGGTGCGCAAGCTCGTCGCCGGGCCAGGCGTTTACATCTGCGACCAGTGCATCGATCTCTGCCAGGAGGTGCTCGAGGAGGACAACCGCTCGACCACGCAGAAGCGTGGCAAGGGCGGGACGATCCCCAACCCGCAGGTAATCGCGGCGTCGCTCGACCAGTACGTGGTGGGCCAGGAGCACGCCAAGAAGGTGCTCTCCGTCGCCGTCTTCAACCACTACAAGCGCATCGCCCACGCCAAGACCAACGGCGACGTGGAGCTGCAGAAATCCAACGTCCTGCTGGTCGGCCCCACCGGTTGCGGCAAGACGCTCCTGGCCCAGACGCTGGCGAAGATCATCGACGTCCCCTTCTCGATCGCCGACGCCACCTCGCTCACCGAGGCCGGTTATGTCGGTGAGGACGTCGAGAACATCCTGCTGCGGCTGATCCAGGCCGCCGACTTCGACATCTCGCGGGCCGAGCGCGGGATCATCTACATCGACGAGATCGACAAGATCGCGCGCAAGTCGGACAACCCGAGCATCACGCGCGACGTCAGTGGCGAGGGCGTGCAGCAGGCGCTCCTCAAGATCCTCGAGGGCACGGTTGCCAACGTTCCCCCCCAGGGCGGCCGCAAGCATCCCCACCAGGACTTCATCCAGATCAACACCACCAACATCCTGTTCATCTGCGGCGGGGCCTTCGACGGGTTGGAGCGGATCATCGAGCAGCGTATCGGCAACCGCACCATCGGTTTCAACAGCAAGCCGCACGGTCATCGCACCAAGGCGACGACGCGGATCCTCCGCGAGCTGCAGGCCCAGGACCTCCTCAAGTACGGGCTCATTCCGGAGTTCATCGGCCGGCTGCCCATCAACGTGTCGCTCGACTACCTCGACGAGGAGGACATCATCCGCATCCTCACCGAGCCGAAGAACGCGTTCGTCAAGCAATACGAGAAGTTCTTCGCGCTCGACGACGTGGAGCTGGTGTTCCACGAGGGAGCGCTGAAGGCAATTGCCCTGAAGGCCCTGGCGCGCGGCACCGGGGCGCGCGGGCTGAAATCGATCATCGAGGACGTGCTCCTCAACAGCATGTTCGAGGTGCCGAGCCGCCCCGACATCAAACGCTGCGTCATCACCGAGCAGTCGATCACCGACGGCGTCGAGCCGCTGCTCCTCACCGAGGAGCCGGCCAAGCGCGGCGCCGCCGCAAGCGCAGCGGCTGCCGAGCAATCCGCCTGAGCCGTCTGTGACCCTGCGGGCGCGGCTGATCGCGCTCGCCGTCGCCCTCGCCGTGCTGTTCTCCTTTGGCATCGTGCTGCTGTTGCGGTCGCGCACGCTCGACTGCGGGGTGGCGGCGCCCCGTCCCTCTCTGGCCCCGGCCCTCCGTGCACTCGGGGACTTCGACCAGGCCTACGACGTCGCCAACCCGGCGGCGCTCGAGGAGGCGGCGCTGCACGCCGCCACCGTTCTGCACGCCGGCCTGATCGGCACCACACCGGAGACGCCGGTGCCGGTGGCCTCGGCCACCGCGACCTCGCCGGACGCGGTGGTGGTGCCGCTGCGCGCCAACCCCAGCTCGTCGCCGGGGCCGCCGCCACTGGCGGGGCTGGTCGTCTTCCTGCGCGACTGCCAGGGCAACGCCTACTTCGCGCAGGCAGATGACCTGACCACGCTGCAACCGCCGGACACGGCGTTCCCCGCGATCGGCCGCGACCAGGCGGTGGTGCGGCTCGGCTCGGCCTCCATCCGGCTCGAGTACACGACATCGCCGCTGCACCCCATGTGGGTCATAACCAGCGGGGCGTCGCGGTCGCTGGACGCCGGCTGACCTTGTCGACGGATCGCCGGGCGCCGCTCATAATCGGGCGACGCCGGCAGCCTCGAGGAAGGAGCCACCGATGGGCAGATCGCGCCGCGGCCTCCTGATCGCGCCGGCGGCGGTTGTGCTGCTGGCGGCGGGCTGCGGTGACGCCGCCCCCGCAGCGGCGCCGCCGACAGCATCGACCAGCGTGTCGACCACCGCGCCCGCGGGAGCGATGGCCGGGTTCCTGACCGCGGCCGCCACCCAGGACAACTCCCGGGTGACCGCCTGGCTGGCGACCACGGCGGACGCGTTCGACCTGTCGGAGATCGTCAAGGTGTACAGCAACTTCGGCAACCAGACCGCCGGTGGCCTCTTCTGGGAGGTCACCGGCGTGCACGTCACCCGGGTCGACGGCGTCGACGCCACCCATGCGGAGGTGGCCCTGAACAGCGACATCGTCTGGTGCCTGGGCCGCGCCGCCAACGACCCCGCCGCCGCCTGCAGCGCGGTCGCCGGGCTCGCCGGCAAGCCGCACACCTATGCGGCGGTTGCCGCCGACGGCAGCTGGAAGGTCGACATCGACATCAATGCCAGCAGCCAGCTCGACCACAACCCCGAGGCGTCCCCGACCGCCAGCGCGCCGACCCCGACCCCGAGCCCCACCTGAGCCGGGCAGTTGGCGCCCGGGGCGGGGCGCCGGACCCTCCCTATACTCGGCGTCCACCGATGGAGAAGGCCTTCGACCCGCGCGCCGTCGAGCCAGTCTGGCGTGCACGCTGGGAGGAGCTCGGGATCGGCATCGCCGACGTGACGTCGGACCGGCCGGCGTACTCGATCGCCCTGCCTCCGCCGAACATCACCGGCGTCCTCCACCTCGGCCACGCCTGCGGCTTCTCCATCCAGGACACCCTGAGCCGCCATCGCCGCATGCTCGGCTTCGAGGTGGAGTGGTGTCCCGGTACGGACCACGCGGCCATCGCCACCCAGAACGTCATCGAACGTGAGCTCGCCGCCGAGGGCACCACCAAGGAGGAGCTGGGCCGCGAGAGGTTCCAGGAGCGCGTCGACGCGTGGTACCGCGAGTACGGCGGCCGCATCTTCGAGCAGATGCGGCGCCTCGGCTTCACCTGCGACTGGAGCCGCACCCGCTTCACCCTCGACGAGGCCTACGTGCGCGCCATCCGCACGGTGTTCAAGGAGCTGTTCGACGCCGGCCTGATCTACCGCGGCCCGCGCATTGTCAACTGGTGCCCGCGCTGCATGTCGGCGATCAGCGACGAGGAGATCGACTGGCAGGAGCACGGCGACACCCTGGTGCACCTGCGTTACCGAGTCGAGGGCGGCGGCGACATCGTCGTCGCCACGGTGCGACCCGAGACCATGCTCGGGGACACAGCGGTCGCGGTGGCGCCCGGCGACCCCCGCTACGCGTCGCTGGTGGGGCAGACGGTCGTGCTCCCGCTCACCGGGCGGCGTGTGCCGATCATCGAGGATGTCGCCGTACAACCGGAGTTCGGTACCGGGGCACTCAAGGTCACCCCCGCCCATGACCCCACCGACTACGAGATCGCCCAGCGGCACTCCCTCCCGATGATCTCCGTGATCGCCGCCGACGGGACCATGGACGTCCCCGACCTCCCGCAGTTCCACGGCCTGCCGGCGGAGGCGGCGCGTGCGCTGGTCACAGCCACACTCCGCGACGCGGGCGCGGTCGTCGCTGAGGAGCCGTACGTGCATGAGGTTGGCCACTGCGACCGCTGCGGGCACGTGCTCGAGCCGTTGATCAGCGCCCAGTGGTGGGTGCGCATGCGCGAGCTCAGCGAGCCGGCCATCGCCGCGGTGGAGAAGGGCGACACCACCTTCCATCCGCGTCGCTACACGGACGTCTACCTCGCCTGGATGCGCAACATCCGAGACTGGTGCATCAGCCGTCAGATCTGGCTCGGCCACGCGATCCCGGTGTCGACGTGCGCCAACGGTCATGTCTTCGCATGGATCGAACCGCCACCGGCCTGCCCGCAGTGCGGTGACCAATCCCTGCAGCACGATCCCGACGTCCTCGACACCTGGTTCAGCAGTGCGCTCTGGCCCTACGCGATCTTCGGCTGGCCGCAGGCCACCGACGACCTGGAGCATTTCTATCCCACCGACGTCGTCGTCACCGCCCGCGACATCATCTTCCTGTGGGTGGCCCGGATGATCTTCACGGGGCTGCGCTTCACCGGCACAACCCCGTTCGCCGACGTGATCATCACCAGCACCGTGCAGGCCGCCGACGGCACGCGCATGAACAAGTCCAAGGGCAACGCCGTGGACCCGCTGGTGATGATCGAGGACCATGGCGCCGACGCGGTGCGGGCATGGGCCGCGGCCGTCGGCACCGGTGGCCAGGACGTGCGGTTCAACCAGGAGCGGATCGAGAGCTACCAGCGTTTCGCCAACAAGATCTGGAACGCCACCCGCTTCCTTGTCGGTCGTCTCGACGACGGCAACGGTGTCATGGCCGCTCCCGTGGACGTCCCCGACGTCGACGATCTCCATCCCGAGGATCGCTGGATGCTGTCACAGGTGGCCGAAACAGTGGAGGCGGTCGACGCGGCGCTGGCGAGCTACCGCTTCCACGAGGCGATCGAGAGACTCTATGAGGTCACCTGGCATTCGTTCTGCGATTGGTACGTCGAGATGATCAAGCCACGGCTGCGCGATGACGCGCCGCCTGCGTCCCGGCGGGCGGCGGCGCACACAGCCATCACAACGCTCGACGTGCTGCTCCGCCTGCTTCACCCGTTCATGCCGTTCATCACCGAGGAGTGCGCTCAGCGGCTGCCGGACGCCGCGCCGACGCTGCAGAAGCGCGACTGGCCGGTGGTGGCGCCGGGCTGGTGCGGCACGCTCGCCGCTCGGCATCGCGCCGCCATCGACGAGCTTCTCCAACTGGTGCAGCGCGTGCGTGCGCTGCGTGACGAGAGCGGCGTGCCCACGGGTGAACGGCACCGCCTTCAACTGCGTGGCGGAGATGCTGCGGTGGCGGCGGAGGAGCGGGCGCGGCTGGTCACGGCCCTGGTGCCGGTCGACGTGGTCGACGGCGAACTCGACGGCGGTGTCACCATCGTCGCCGGGGCGCTCGAGGCGCGCTACCACCTTGTCGCGGGCGAGCGCGAGCGGGCCCGGGCGCAGCGCCGGCTTGCGGACCTGCAGGCCGGCATCGAGCGTCTCGAGACCCAGCTCGCCAACGATGCGTTCGTCACCAAGGCGCGACCCGAGGTGGTTGCCGCGGCGCGCCAGCGGCTCGACGAGGCACGCCGCCAGCAGAGCGCGTTGAGCGCGCAGGGGGAGACGGGATGAACGGGCTACTCGCCGACAGCGCCACCCTTGTGGTGCTCGGCATCGTGGCGGCCGCCGGCTATGTCGTCGTGCTCTGGGTGGCGACGGCCTTCTTCGTCTGGCGCGACGCGCGGCACCGCTCCGAATCCCTGCTGTTCCAACTCTTCGCTCTCATCCTCGGCTTCATCCCGCCGTTCCTCGGTGCACTCGTCTACATGGTGATTCGTCCACCCCGCACCCTCGACGAGGAGCGCGCGCTGGCGCTCGAGGAACAGACCCTCCGCGAGATCGACAACGACGCGATCGCGCTGCGGCCATGCCCGTCGTGCGGGCGGGAAATCGAGGCCGACTTCATCGTTTGCCCGTACTGCCGCACGCACTTCGCACGCCGCTGCCACGCCTGTGACCGGGTGCTGCGCCTCGGCTGGGCGGTGTGCCCGTACTGCGCGGAGGAGGTGGGACACGCACCGCTGGGCCGCGCCGCCCGCACCGGCTGAGCGGCCGCGATGAGCGACGGCCTGCGGCTCGTGCTGCTGGTGGCCGCCCCCCTGGCCGGCGCGTGGCTGACCCACGAGCTGCGCCGTGCCCGCCGCGCCGCCCTGGTCGCCGCCG
>OCZT010001138.1_pt1 | contig 27495 bp, 20 predicted proteins | sample 1539031 | NCBI WGS metagenome assembly OCZT01 (sample SAMEA3539308, study PRJEB22396) | soil metagenome | biome: tundra; feature: field; material: soil | place: USA | collected 2010-05 | depth 0.15 m | reverse complement strand
GGGCCAGGCCGCGCGCGCGGGCGGCCGCGACCGATCCGTTCGTCTCTCGCGTCCTCGCGGACGCGCGCCTGACCCTCGTGGACGTCCGTTCGGCGCGGCCGCGCCGGGGTTTCCCGGTCCGCGACGGCATTCTCACCGCGGAAATCGACGAGCCGTCCTCTGCCGCGGGCTGGGTCGTCGTGGCGCGCCATCCGTCCGGCGCGCTGACGTTCCATGCGGCGGGCGGGAGCGGGCACGGCACCCGCCGCTTCGACGTCCGCCTCTCGGCTCCGCTCCCCGGGCGGCGCGGGAACAGCGCCGCGGTCCGCGTCTTCTTCCTGCGGCTCCTGGGCGCGGCGGCGGGCGCGCTGCTTCCGGTCCTCGCGCGCCTTTGGGAGAAGAAGCGCTTCCTCGCCTCGAAAACGCCACTCGGCCTCGTGACGCTCGCGGCCCGGGACGGCCGTCTCGTCGCGACGCGCGTCCGAAACCTCACGCTCCCGCCGCCGCCCGCGCGGAGCCTCCTCTTCGTGCACGGTACGTTCTCGCACGCGGCCGCGGCGTTCCGGGACCTCGCGGCCGATCCCGGGCTCTTCGCTGCGCTTTCGCGCCGCTACGATGGGCGCCTCTTCGCGTTCAACCACCTCACGGTGGGAACCGCGCCCGACGCGAATGCCCGGGATCTCCGCGCGCGCCTGCCGCGCGGGCCCGCGCTTCTCGACGCGGTCACGCATTCCCGCGGCGGTCTCGTCCTCCGCGCGCTCGCCGAGCAAGGCCCTCGCGTCGCTCCTGGCGTTACTCCTGGCGTCATTCTCGGCCGGGTCCTCTTCGTCGCCTCGCCGAACGCGGGCACGCCCCTCGCTTCGCCCACGCGCTGGCACGCTCTCGCCGCCTGGCTCGCGAATCTCGGCGAGATGTTTCCCGGCAACGCGCTCGCCTTCGGATTCGACTTCGCGTCGGAGGCTCTCGTGTGGATGGCCCGCCGCGCGGGCGGCACGCTGCCGGGAATTGCGGCAATGGACCCCACGGGAGAGTTCCTCGAGAAGCTGAACGGATCTGCGACGCGGCGCTACGAGGCGGGCGCGGCCATCGCGTGCTACGAGCCCAAGGGCAGCGCGGCCCGCCGGCTTCTCGATGCGGCGGCGGGAATCTTCTTCGAAGCTCCGAACGATCTCGTGGTTCCCACGGATGGCGGCGTGCACCTCGGCGCCGCCCCCGCTGTGCCCGAAGGGCACACCGTCCGCTTCGGGCCGGGCAGCACTGTCCACCACTTGAATCTTTTTGCTCAGAGGGAGACGAGAGAAAGGATAAAGATTTTCTTAGAAGGTGAAGAGGGCCGCCGCACGCGCGGGCCGGCGAAGCATGAACCCCCTTCTAAGCACGCGCGCAGCGCGTCTTCTCTTCGGTCTTCAGCAGAATCTTCTTCTTCCTCCCGCGCGCCGCGCGGCGCAGCCCGCGGCGTGCGCCGCTTCGAGCTCGTCCTCGTCGGCGGAAAGGGCGGGACGCCCGCGCATCTCCTCGCGAGCTTCGCGGGCGCACGCGTCGTCGAGCCCTTCGAGACGAAGGGTGGCGCCGGGGGTGAGCGCATGCGCCGCATCATCCAGATGCACGAGAGGGTTCTCGCTGCCCTGGAGGGCCGCGGGACTCATCCCCTTCCCGCCGCGAAGGAGCTCCGCGAGTATGGCGGCGTGCTCTTCGAGGCGCTTTTCCCGGGCACGGTCCGGCGCCTGTGGGACGAGGCGCGCGCAGGAACGAAGGGGGCGCTCGAGCTCGTCTTCACCCCGGGGCTCGACTGGATCGCCGACAAGCCGTGGGAGCTCGCGTGGGACGCATCGCGCCGCCGCTTCCTCGCGGACGACGCGGTCCTCGTGCGGGACGTCTTCGGGGCGCCGCCTGCGGCGGCGGCGTCACTCGCCCCCGGCCGCGGCCCGCTGCACGTCCTCGTGGCGCTCGCAGAACCCCGGGACGCCGCTCCGGTGGCCGCGCGCCAGGAGGCCGCCGCGATCCGCGCGGCCCTCGCGCCGCTCGTCAGAGCCGGGCACGTCAAGCTCGAGGTGCTCGCGTCCGCGACGCCCGCGGGCCTGCACAAGAGGCTTTCGAACGGCGGCGTGGACGTTTTTCACTTCGTGGGCCACGGCGCCTTCGACGAAAAGGAGAAGTCCGGCAGCCTGTTCCTCGTGGACGCGCGCGGACGCGCGCTGGCCGTGGACACGGATCGCGTCCTGCGCCTCTTCTCGGGACGCGGCCTGAAGCTCATCGTCCTGAACGCGTGCGAGACGGGCCGCGGCGGCCGCACGGACTTCCTGCGCGGCGTCGCGCCGGCTCTCCTCGCGGGTGGCGTGCCGGCCGTCCTCGCGAACCAGTACAAGGTCCTCGATTCGTCCGCGACGGCCTTCACCCGCCATCTCTACTGGGCACTCGCGAAGGGGCACACTTTGGGCGCGGCCGCGCGCGAGGCGCGCGTCGCGGTGTCGTATGCGAAGGGAGCCGAGCCGATGGACTGGGCGGTTCCCGTGCTCTACGCGCGAGACACGTCGCTCGTCTTCTGCCGCCCGCGCCGCGCCCCGAAATCTTCCTGACCTAGATCATCCGGAGCAGGGAATTCTTCTTCGCCTCGTATGCGCGCCCGTAGCCGAGAGAAATCGCCACGTCGCACAGCCGCAGCGCCTCGTCGAATGCCGCGCGGTCGGCAAGGAGCGAGATCCCCGCCTCGAGCCACTTCAGCTCGTCGCGCTCGCGGGTGAGGAGGGCGCCGAGCTCGTTCTGTGCCGCCGGGAGTTAACGCTCGGCTTCGACGAGCGCCTCGAGCGCGCGGTCCTCGCCCTCGGGCGTGCCGAGGGCGGAGGACGCGGACACGAGGAGCGCCCAGGCGAAGAACTTCACGGCATTCGGCATCGAGTCGCTCGAGGCAATCACGCGCTCGAGGTATTTCGCGGCGCCCCCCGGGAAGGGGGCGTCGCGGTATCCGGCGAGGAGGTCTTCGAGCCTTTCGGCCGTCGACTTGCGGGACGGTTCGATGCGGCGCGCCATTCGCGCCATCGTCGCACGAGCTCTTCGTCTGGTCGCTCGCGTCGTACGCGACGACCGTCAGGACCTATCGGCTGCTACCTGCTAGGATGACAGTGGCGTGGTTAGGAGGCGGCCATGAGAGCGAATGCGTCCGCTTCGGCAGACCCCAGGCGACTCCCCCTCTACAGCGTGGCCGAGGCCGCGCACTACCTCTCGGTTCCGCTGGCGACGGTGAGCTCGTGGGTGCAGGGTCGCCCATACCCGACTCGGTCGGGGGTCCGCCGATTCCAGCCGGTGGTCCGAGCCGCCTCGCTGGACCCGTGCCGCCTGTCCTTCACGAATCTGGTCGAGATTCACGTCCTCAGCGGGCTCCGAAAGAACCACCGCCTCCGGCTCGACAAGATCAGAACAGCCCTGGAATACGTGCAACGGAACCTGCATGTCGATCATCCGCTCGCTCACCAGAGCTTCGTCACCAACGGCGCGAGCCTCTTCGTCGAACGATTCGGCGATCTGATCGACGTGTCGAACGAGGGTCAGAGCGCGATGCGCCAGGTGGTCCTGTTATACGCGGAGCGAGTGGATGCGGGCTCCGATGGCCTCGCCTATCGGCTCTATCCATTTACTCGGCCGGCGGCAGCTGGTGCTCCGAAGGTGATCGCCATCGACCCGCAGATCTCTCTGGGCCGGCCCTTCATTCAGGGAAGCGGCGTACCCACGTCGGTTCTCGCCGAGCGGTACAAGGCTGGCGATTCGATCGGAGACCTCGCTGCAGACTATCGGTGCAGACAAGAAGAGGTTGAAGAGGCCATCCGGTGCGAGCTTGACCTTCGCCAAGCGGCTTGAACGCGACAAATCCGTTTTTCTTGTCGACCGCGATCTCGGTGCTAAGGCCGTGCCGGAGGCGCTACGAGAAGTTGGCTGTGCCGTTGAGGTGCATGCCGATCACTTCCCGGGCGAGGCCCCGGACCACGCTTGGATCAAGACCGCAGGCGAGCGAGGCTGGTTCGTCCTGACCCACGACGACAGGATTCGATACAACCCCCTCTCGAAGAAGGCCGTTCTGGCCGGTAAGGTCGGCGTCTTCATTGTCGCCGTGAAGGGCAAGGACGTGAACGGCAAACTGCTCGCGCGCACCGTTGCCGACGCGGCGACCCGAATGCGGGACTTCATCACGAAGAACGATCGCCCGTTCTTCGCGAAGATTCATCGGGGCGGGACCGTCACGAAGGTGGACGACACGCCCGCCCGCCTTCGAGCCCGCCGATCGAGCACTTGAACCTACTCGGGGCTCTCTGCTCGGGCGTTAGCCACGTATTCAGCGCGCCGCGATCAGCTCCGTCGCCCGGTCGACTTGCGCGGCACAGGCGAGGATCGCCTGCGCCGCCGCCGCGATCTGTGTCTGCGCCTCGTCGTAGCGGCGCTCTTCGATGGCCTCGCGGATGCCCGGGAGCGTCTTGACGCTGTAACCGGTGTAATAGCCCGGCGCGTAGAGCTGGTGCGCGTACCAGGGCCGGAGCGGGAGGCCTTCCTTCCGGATGAAGGTGCGCTCGGACGTGTAGAGCAGCTCGTCGAGCGCCTTCTGCGCCTCCAGAGCGAGGGGCGCCTTCCGTTCCTTCTCCGCCTTCGCATACGCGGTGGAGCTTTTCTTGAGGACCGTCACCGCATTCTGGAGGGGCGCGAAATTGAGGAACGGCACCGCAAGCTTCGGCCGCGGCGCGATGAAAGTCTGTTTCGGGTCGGCCACGAGGTCGTACTGTTTCTCCGCGAGAAGCCGGTTTTCCTCGTCGGTCTTTTCACGCAGCTCGTCCGCCAGCGTCGCGACCTCCTTGGCGTAGCGCCCGATCGTTTCCGCGAGGGGCTCGAAGGCGAACGGGAGGACGCCCGCGTTCGCGAGGCGCAGGACGACGCGGCCGGCGGTTTTCGCGAGCGTCACGCCATAGGCGAAATCCGGATCTCCGAAACGCATGAAGTGGTCGAACGAGTCGTAGATCGAGTGGTACGAACCGCCATCCGACTCCCCGCCGTAGCCAAGGCTGAGCGACGCGATGCCGGAGTGCTGGAGAAACGCCGACCAGTCCGAGCCGGATCCCAGCGCCTCGAGCCGCAATCCCGCCGACTCCCGGGCTTCTTTTCGTGACTCGGGCGTTCCCCTGAGGAGGCGCCGCGCGCGCTGGCGCTCGTACACGCTGACTTTCTTCTCCGGATCCACGACGTCGCGCGCGACCTCGTCGACGAGCTTCTCGAGCGAGTGCGAGCCTCCCGCCTCCAGGAAGCCGCGCCCGTTTCCGTCGCTATTCAGGTAGACGACCGCCTTCCGCGAGAGCTCGGCCGCGTGCGTCTCGACCCACTCCGTCGAGCCCATGAGGCCCAGCTCCTCGCCGTCCCATGCCGCGTAGACGATCGTGCGCTTCGGTTTCCACCCGCTCTTCACGAGGGCGGAGAGCGCCTTGGCCTCCGACAGCTCCGCCACCATTCCGGCGACCGGATCGTACGCCCCGTTCACCCACGCATCGTGGTGGTTGCCGCGAATAATCCACTCGTCCGGACGCTCGCTGCCCTTCAGGACGGCAAGGACGTCCCGCACCGGCTCCATGCGCCAGTCGAACTCCAGCTTGAGATGCGCACGCGCGGGCCCGGGGCCGATGTGATACGTGATCGGCAACGCCCCGCGCCAGGCTTCGGGGGCGACCGGTCCTTCCAGGGCCCTGAGGAACGGGAGCGCGTCGGCGTACGAGATCGGCAGCACGGGAATCTTCGTGAGGGTCGTCGCGTCCTTCCGGTCGAGGCGTTTCGCGTCCTTCGTGGCGCCCACGCCGGGCGTGAGCGGATCCCCGGGGAAGACCGGCATGTCGGCGACCGAGCCGCGCTGGGCCCCGCGATCGCTCCGGAACGCGCCTTTGGGGTAGACGTCGCCCTGGAAGTAGCCGTCTTCCCGCGGATCGGAATAGATCAGGCAGCCCACCGCTCCGTGCTCGGCGGCGACCTTCGGCTTGATGCCGCGCCACGAACCTCCGTAACGCGCGAGGACGATCTTTCCCTTCACGTCGATGCCGCGCGACTCGAGCTCCAGGTAGTCCTTCGGGACGCCGTGGTTCACGTAGACGACCAGAGCCGTCACGTCGCCGTCGATCGAATACGCGTTGTAGACGGGCAGTTGCTCTCCGGCCTGCGCGGACGTCCCGTCTTCGTCCAGCGGCGGCTCCGCGAGCGTGGCCGTGAAGGTTCCCGGCGCGACGAGCTCGAGAACGCGCGTCTTCGGCACGGGGAAGAGCACGGTGAATTCCTCGATGCGCGTCTCGAAGCCGAACGAGCGGAAGAGGGACGCCAGGTACTCGGCGTTTTCCTTCCCGTACGGAGAGCCGACGTGGTGCGGCCGCGCGGACAGGCGCTTCAGCCACGCCCGCTGGTCGGCGGGATCCAGCGACGCGTCGAACGCCGCCTCCAGCGCGCGCTCAGTGGCGGCGCCCGGCGCGTCGAAGCCGAGAAGCGGGCCGCCCAAGGCCGCCGGATCGGCGGCCGTCGCAGGGCGCGCCGGCGAGAGAAAGGCGACGAGAGCCACGACGAGGGCAAGAAGGGCGCCGAGCGCCCGCCGCAATCCGCGCATGAGTTCTCCAATTTTGTCTATTTCGCGGCCAGCATCTTCTGAACGCGCGCCGAGTACGTCGCGAACACCCTCTGGCCGACCGCCGTGTTCTTCGCCACCCATTCCGCGTTCTGGAACGCGGCCGGCGACACCTCGCGGCGGAGCTCCTCGAGGTACGGGGCGACGCGGGCGAACAGGAACATTCCCTCGCCGCTCGACTCCATGAAGTAGTCCGCGTTCACGATGCCGTGCTTCACCGTGCCGTACACCATCTCCCAGTACGTCGTCGTCTGGCGCCAGGCCGCATTCAGCGGGTGGTCGCCCTTCGTGACGGCCAGAAGCTCGGCGAACGATTTCGGCCAGAAGTCGCGGTTGATCGCGGTGCGCGACTCGCGCATAACGGACTCGCGACGCATCTCGTAGGCGCGGAACGCGAGCTCCGCATCGTGGTGGTCGGGGTGTTCCTTGCTCATGGGCCGGAACTGTAGCGCAATCCGCGCCCCCGAGGGCCCGCGTCAGCCGCGCATGGGCGTGTAGCCCGTGCAGAAGTGCTCGACCATGTCCAGGTCGACGGTCGGCCGGGGCGTGTGCCCGTTCGAGCGGAGCCGGAAGATCTCGAAGCGCACGCCGGGACGGGAAATCGGCCGCACCTCGAGCCGGTGGATCGCCTCGGCCGTGACCGCGTAGGGGCCGCACTCCTCGCAGTCCACCGAATGGCCGCGGAAGGAGGACGCGAACAGCGGCTCCTCGCCACCGACTGAGGCCGGGAAGCCACACAGGAAGCAGGCGCGCGAAGATTCCGGGTCCGGGGCCATACGGCCCCGAAGTCTACGCCGGACGCCAGGTCATGCTACGTTTCCATCATGAAGAAGCCTTCTCCGGGCCTCGCCCTGCTCCTCCCGCTCCTGGCTCTTGCCTTCACTCTCGTCCTCATGCGGCCGTCCCGTGCCCGCGCGGCCGAGCCGGACCCGCCGTATCCGCCCACGCGCACGACGACGGCCGCTGACGTCCTCCATGGCGTCACGGTGCCGGACCCGTACCGCTGGCTCGAGGACGCGAAGTCTCCCGAGGTGCAGGCCTGGATGAAGGCCGAGGACGACCTCGCCCGACAGCGCCTGGCCGCCCTGCCGGGCCGCGACGCGATCGCCGCGCGGCTCAAGGAATTGCTCTACATCGACAGCATCTCGGCTCCCCAGCATCGTGGCTCGCGTTACTTCTTCACGCGGCGCCACGCGAACAAGGAGAAGAGCGTCGTCTACTGGAAAGAGGGCGAAGGCGGAGCGGAGCACGTGCTCCTCGACCCGAACGCATGGAGCGCGGACGGCAGCGCCTCCCTCGGCGGATGGGAAGTCTCGTGGGACGGAACGACCGTCGCGTACCGCAAACGCATCAACAATTCCGACGAGGCGACGCTCTACGTGATGGACGTCGCGGCAGGTAAAGTCTCCGACGTCGACGTCATCGAGGGCGCGAAATACGCGGCGGCGGCCTTCACGCCGGACGGCAAGGCCTTCTACTACACGTGGCTTCCGGTGGACCCGAAGATCCATGCCGCCGACCGGTCAGGCTATGCCGAGGTGCGTTTCCACAAGCTCGGAACGGATCCGAAAACCGATACCGTCGTGAGGGGAAAAACCGGAGACCCGACGGCGTTCCAGAACGTGGGTCTGACGCGCGATGGGCGTTTTCTCTTCCTCGTCGTTTCGCACGGCTGGACGTCCCAGGACGTGTGGTTCCGCGACCTCGTCGCGGCTCCGGCGTCCCCTTCGTGGACGCCTCTCGCCGTCGGGATCAAGGCGCACTTCGACGCCGACGCCCTCGACGGGAAGATCTTCGTGAAGACCGATGACGGGGCCCCGAAGGGCCGCGTCTTCGCCGTCGACCCTGCAAAGCCGGAACGGGCCGCGTGGAAGGAGATCGTCCCCGAACGAAGGGACGCCACCCTCGAAGGGTACGGCATCCTCGGCGGCCGGCTCGCGCTCAACTACCTGAGGAGCGCCGTGAGCGTCCTCGAGATCCGGGAGACGGACGGAAAGCTCGTGCGGGAAGTCGCCCTCCCCGGCCTCGGAACGGTCGGCGGCCCCACAGGCCGGAACGATGAGGACGAGGCGTATTTTTCGTTCACGTCGTACACGACGCCGACTTCGATCTTCAAGACCTCGGTGAAGACGGGCGCGACGTCCCTGTACTTCCAGGTGAAGGTGCCGGCCGACCTCACCCCGTACACCGTCTCGCAGGTGTTCTATCCCTCGAAGGATGGCACGCGCGTCTCGATGTTCATCGTGCACCGCAAGGATATGAAGAGGGACGGTTCCGCGCGCGGCCTCCTCGAGGGTTACGGCGGATTCCAGGTGGCGCTCACGCCCGCCTTCAGCTCCTCCCTCCTTCCGTGGCTCGAGAAGGGCGGCTTCTACGCGGTCCCGAATCTCCGCGGCGGAAGCGAGTACGGCGAGGCGTGGCACGAAGCCGGGATGCTCCTCAAGAAGCAGAACGTCTTCGACGACTTCGTCGCCGCGGCCGAATACCTCGAGAAGGAAAAGTGGACGTCCAGGGAGCGACTCGTGCTCCGGGGCGGATCGAACGGCGGCCTCCTGATGGGCGCGCTCATCACGCAGCGTCCGGATCTCTTCAAGGTCAGCCTCTGCGGCGTGCCGCTTCTCGACATGGTGCGCTATCACCTCTTCGGCTCCGGCAAGACATGGATCTCCGAGTACGGCTCAGCGGACGACGCGGCCCAGTTCGGGGCGCTCCTCGCCTATTCGCCGTATCACCACGTGAAGGCGGGCACGAAGTACCCGTCGGTTCTCGTGCTCTCGGCCGACAGCGACGACCGTGTGGACCCGATGCACGCGCGCAAGTTCACCGCCCTGCTTCAGACGGCCTCGACGGGAGGGCCCGTCCTCCTCCGGATCGAGCGACATTCGGGCCATGGCGGCGCCGATCTCGTCAAGGCGGCCGTTGCGCAGCGCGCGGACGAGTATGCGTTCGCGCTCTCCGAGACCACGGCGGCCACGGAGGCGCCGGCCCTGAAGGCCCCCGAGACGCCGAAGCACTGAGGATGTCCGACGCCTCACGCACCCTCGCCGCCGAGGTCGCCCGCCGGCGCACCTTCGCGATCATTTCGCACCCGGACGCGGGCAAGACGACGCTCACGGAGAAGCTGCTCCTCTACGGCGGCGCGATCCATCTCGCGGGCTCGGTCAAGACGCGCCGGAACGCGAGCCGCCACACGACGAGCGACTGGATGGAGCTCGAGCGCCAGCGCGGCATCTCGATCACGACGAGCGTGCTGCAGTTCCCGTACGCGGGCCATCACGTGAACCTTCTCGACACGCCGGGCCACAACGACTTTTCGGAAGACACGTACCGTACGCTCGCGGCCGCGGACGCGGCCGTGATGCTCATCGACAGCGCGAAGGGCGTCGAGCCGCAGACGATCAAGCTCTTCGAGGTGTGCCGCCTTCGGCGGATCCCGATCGTTACGTTCATGAACAAGCTCGACCGCGCGGGCCAGGACCCGCTCGACCTCATGGACGAGATCGAGCGCATCCTCGGCATCCCGTGCCATCCCGTGACCTGGCCGATCGGCTCCGGCCCGGACTTCAAGGGCGTCTACGACCGCTGGGGGAAGACTCTCCTGCGCTACGAGCGCGGCGACGGCAATCGCGGCGAGCGCGTCGCTCCCCTCGGGGTGTCCTCGGTCGACGATCCCGACTTCATCGCGACAATCGGAGAGAAGGCCCATGCGACGCTGAAGGGCGAGCTCGACCTTCTCGCGACAGCCGGCAACAAATTCGATCGCGACGACTTCCTGGCGGGCCGTATCACGCCCGTCTTCTTCGGCAGCGCGATCAACGACTTCGGCGTCGAGCCCTTCCTGAAACGCTTTCTCGAGCTGGCACCCGCGCCACTGCCCCGCAAAACGACGACGGGCCAGGTCGACCCGCTCTACCCGGAGTTTTCGGGCTTCGTCTTCAAGATCCAGGCGAACATGGATCCCGCGCACCGCGACCGCATCGCGTTCCTGCGCATCGTGTCGGGGAAGTTCACGCGGGGCATGGAAGTCGTGAACTCGCGCTCGGGCCGCAAATTGAAGCTCGCGAAGCCGCTCCAGTTCCTCGCGCAGGAACGGACGCTCGTCGAGGAGGCCTGGGCCGGCGACATCCTCGGGCTCTGGGACGCGGGCAACCTCCGCATCGGCGACTCGCTCGCCGAGGGACCGGGCGTCGAGTTCGAGGGCATCCCGCGCTTCTCCCCCGAGTTCTTCAACCGCGTCGTCATGCTCGACCCCGCGAAGAGGAAGCAGCTCAAGAAGGGCCTCGACCAGCTTTCGGAGGAAGGGGCCGTCCAGGTCTTCCACGATCCGGACCGCATGGAGCGCGATCCCGTCCTCGGCGCCGTCGGCGTCTTGCAGTTCGAGGTCATCCAGCACCGCCTCCGCTCGGAGTACGGAGCCGAGGTCTCCTACGCCCGGCTGCCTTTCACGCTCGCGCGCTGGGTCGAAGGCGAGGAGTTCGACCGCAGGCGCTTCGACGACCCGCCGAGCGTCGCGTGCCTCGTGGACCTCGAAGGCCGGCCGCTCGTCCTCTTCCAGAGCAAGTGGCACCTCGAGCGCGCCGAGCGCGAGAACCCGAAGCTGCGCTTCATCGCCGCCGTCCAGCCCGGGCGCGCGAAAGCGACGGCGTAAATGTTCCGACGGAGGTGCTGGGCGCGCTGACCGGGCGGGCGCCACTTTACTTCGCGGGCTCGGGCTCCTTCCCGCCGTACGAGAAGTAGACGACCGTCGTCCAGACCTCGGGCTTGATGAAGCCCTTGCCCCACTTCTCGTCGAGGGCGGCCGTGGGCTTCGCGGCCTTGACCTGGTCGAGTGTCTTCCCCGCCTTCACGAGCGGCTGGATGGCGTCGCGCGAGGCCGCGAGCATGTCTCGGAAGGCCTTCACGTCCGCCTTCGTCGCGAGCGGGCCGTGCCCGGGGATGATCTTCGTCGCGGCATCGCCCGCGGCGAGGATGCGGTCCGCCGCGCCGATCATTCCGTCCACCGAGCCGCCGGAGGACAGGTCCACGACTGGGTACATCCCGTTGAAGACCAGGTCGCCCACGTGGATGACGTTCGCCTTGTGGAAGAAGACGACGACGTCGCCGTCGGTGTGCGCGGGCGGGACGTGGATCGCGTCGATGTCCTCGCCGTTGAGGTGGAAGGAGAGAGACTCGGCGAACGTCACGAGCGGAAGCGCCGCCGCCGCGGACGCCGGGACCGTCCGGTTGAAGAGCTTGATGAACTGCTCTTTCGACATCCGCTTGCGGACGTTCTCGTGCGCGACGAGGACGGCGCCGGCCTTCCCGAGGTTCTCGTTCCCGCCCACATGGTCGCCGTGCCAGTGGGTGTTGACGACGAAGCGCACGGGCTTGTCCGAGACCGTCGCGATGGCGGCTTTGATCTTGTCCGTGAGCGGGGCGTACTGGTCGTCCACGAGGAAGACGCCGTCCGGCCCTGCCGAGACGCCGATGTTTCCGCCGGCGCCGGTCAGCATCCAGAGGCCGTCAGCGATCTTATCGGCCTTGACCTCGACTTTCGAGAAGTCCTGCTGGGCCGCGGCGGAAAACGTCGCGAGGGCGAGGAGCGCGGCGGCGAGAACAAGTTTGTTTCTCATGGGATCGATTTTATGCGGAAAGCCTCCATTCGTTCGCGGTTGATACGGGAACCCCATGCCTCTATTCGTTCTTCTTCGAAGGTGAATGCGTCGACGAGCAGAGCTCCAACGCCTTGAAGCCCGCCCCCGCGCCACGCGGGTCGAGGAGAAATGCCAGCGCCGGCTCGCGGGTCGCGCGAGCCTCCGCGCCCTTCACGTGCCGCGCGAGGAACGCCCCCTGCGTGTCGAGCTTACCCGGCTCGAGCCCGGCTTCACGCGCCCACGCCGCCACATCCGTGAAATTGACATCCGCCGTGACGTCGGCGAGTCCAGCGTTCGCGTAAAGGTCCGCGCCTTCGAGCCGCTGATGGTGCGCGTAACCCCGCACCGTCCCGTGCGGGCGCCGATCGTAGAGCATCTCGATGGAATCGCCGTAGTCGAGGAGAAGAAGAGACCCGAGAGAAAGAGAAGATTTCCATGAAAGGAAGAATTCGCGGACGGCCGGCGCGATTTCGACTCGCTGACCCTCGGGCCAGGTCCGTGAGAGTGCGCTGAACCGGCCCTCTCCGAGGCTCTCGAGCTGCTCGCTCGACGCGGGCCGCCACTCCTCGACGGCGCGGGACCCATTCGAAGAAATCCAAAGCTCCTCCCACCCTCCGCCCCACCGTCTCAGGACGCGCACGGGCAGCGCGTCGAGCAGTTCCGACGCGTAGACGATCGCCCGCCCCGCGCACACCGCGAGCGCGTCCTCCATCGTGGCGTGCCACGTGGCCCGGCCTCCGAGGCGCGCGCGCTGCGCTTCGCGCAGAACGGGCGACGTCTCGACGAGGCGCAGCGTCACGGTCCGCCTCGCGAGAAGCGGCAGCGCTTCGAGCACCGTCCGCGCGAGCTCGCCCGTGCCGGGTCCGGCCTCGATCAGATTCCACGGCGCGAGACCGCCGCCGAACAGCTCCTTCCGGCGCGCCGAGGCCCAGGCCGCGACCGCTTCGCCGAGTGCCGGATGCAGCGTCGCGGCTGTCGAGAAGTCGCCGCGCGGTCCCACGCTCCGCACGTTCCGCGCGTAATACCCGAGCTCCGGGTCGCACAGCGCGACGCGCATCCAGTCCTCGAAGCGCGCGGCCCGCCCGCCGCCACCCGCCTTCTCGATGATCCGCATCGCGCGCGGGCTGCGCTCCAGATTCTCCACGGCGGCATCATCCACTTGACACCGCCACATCGTAAGGAGAACCATTCTCGGAGCATGAGCGGCACATTTCCGATCGGGATGCTGGAGGACTCCCCGGGGTCCGTCCTGGTCGTCGACGACGACGCCCAGGTACGCGGGCTGCTCGTCGCCCTTCTGAAGCCGCGGGGCTATGTGATGGCGACGGCGGCCTCGGCGGAAGAGGCCCAGCAGCAGCTGAAGAAGTTTCAGCCGGACGTCATCCTTCTCGACCTGCACCTTCCCGGAAAGAGCGGGCAGGACGTTCTCACGCAGCTCCGCGCCGACCCGGTCACCCGCCTTCTCCCCGTCATCATGATCACCGGCGGCGCCACGGGAGAGGACAGGCTCCGGGCCATGGCCGGAGGCGTCACCGACTTCGTTGCGAAGCCGTTCGCCGCCAAGGAGCTCCTTGCGAGACTGAAGCCTCTCGTGCAGATGAAGCGCTTCACCGACGCGCTCGAGCACGCCGAACACGTCATCGTCGCGCTTGCACGCACGATCGACGCGCGTGACCCCTACACGGCACGGCACAGTGAGCGCGTTTCGGTGTACGCCGGGCGCCTCGGCGCGAAGATCGGACTCACGGGCCTCGAGCTCGAGGCCGTGAGACGCGGCGGCCTTTTCCACGATATCGGAAAGATCGCGATCCGAGACGCCGTGCTCCTCAAGCCCGCCCGCCTCACCCCCGAGGAATTCGCCGAGGTCCGCCGGCATCCGGTCGTGGGACGCGAGCTTCTGTCGGGCATGAAGACGCTCACCTTCGCGCTCGATGTCGTCTACGGGCACCACGAGCGGCTCGACGGGTCCGGCTACCCGGACGGCGTCGCGGGCGAATCCATCCCGCTCACGGCCCGGGTCACGACGATCGCCGACATCTACGATGCCCTGACGACGGCGCGCGTCTACCGCGCCGCGCTCACGCGCGAGGAGGCCCTCACCATCATGGCCGAGGAGGCGGGCCGCGGGTGGTGGGACCCGCGACTCCTCGACACGTTCCGAAGCGTCCTCGAAGGACTGCCGGAGGACGTTTCGCGCGTGACGAACGCCCTCGCGGCTCCGCCCTAGGCGGCGGGTTTCCCCAGGATCGCGACCACCTTCCTGACGAGAGCCTTCAGGTCGAGAGGCTTCGAAAGGAAATCGACCGCGCCCGTCTGGCCGGCGAACAACACGCGGTTCTTCTCCGGAAAGCCCGACATGAAGAGGACGGGGATCGCGGCCCGCTCGGGCCGCGACTTCAGGACCCGCACCGTATCGAACCCGTCGAGCCCGGGCATCAGCACGTCGATGAGAACGAGATCGAACGTGCGCGTCTCGAAGAGCGTGAGCGCGTCTTCTCCGGACGTCGCGGCGACGACCTCGAGTCCCGCGCGTCGCAGCCACTCGCAGACGACATTTCTCACCTGGTCATCGTCGTCCACGACGAGGACGACAGGTTGGCGCGTAGGCGCCGCATCTTTTGGGGCCGCCGCGGGAGCTGTCGCCAAGGCGGAGAGGATCGAGCTCCGCCGATGGACCGCCGTCGTGACCCGGGCCTCGCGCGGCGGAGCGGGCGCGGCTGCCGGCACCCGCGAGGCCTGCTGGCGCTCGAGCGCCTCGAGAGAGGTCGCGACAGCCGCGGCGGTCTGAAACCGTTCCTCCGGCTTCTTGGCGAGGCAACGGAGGACGACCGCCGCGAGCTCCCGCGAAACGCCCCGCTCTTCGAGCGTCTCGCGGGACACCGGGGTCTCGAGATGCTTTCGCGCGATCGAGAGGAACGTGCGGCCGGTGAAGAGCCGGCGGCCCGTCAACAGCTCGAACGCCATGACGCCGATCGCGTAAATATCGCTCCGCTCGTCCACGACGAGCCCCCTCACCTGCTCCGGCGACATGTACTGGGGTGTTCCCACTGTCGTACCGGCGCGCGTGATCCGGGGAGTCGTCCGATTCGTGTCGTGCGCCAGACCGAAGTCGAGAATCGAAATGTCGCCCGATGGCCGGACCATCACGTTCGCGGGCTTCAGGTCGCGGTGCACGATGCCGGCCGCGTGCGCGGCGGCGACACCCCGCGTGAGCTGCGTGAGGATCCGAAGCGCCTTGGCCGCGGGAACCGGTCCCTCGAAGTCGATGAGGGCCCCGAGGTCCCGGCCGTCGACGAACTCCATCGTCAGGTACGGCAATTCGTCGGCGACGCCGTAGTCATGAAGGCGGCAGACGTTCGGATGACTGATTCGCCGGTTCAGGCTGACCTCGCCCTTGAACCGGCGAAGGACCGCTTCCCGCTCGTTAGGGCCGGACCGGCTCAGCACCTTGATCGCGATCACCTCGTTCAACTCGCGATCGAGCGCTTTGAAGACGTACCCCATGCCGCCACGAGCCAGCGACCCCCGGTCCTCGTAGCGCAGCAGCGACGCGAAAAACCTCGCGCGGAGGGCGTCGAGGCCGGGGAGAGAACGCTCAGGCACCGGGCGATTATCGGCGTTTCAGCCGGCAGAGGCGGGCGGCGTGAACGTGCCCTGGGGGGTTACGAGGACATCCTGCCCGAGCAGCCCGGCGCAGTAACCCGCCAGATCCTCGTTGCTGAGATCGTCCCATCCGCCGCAGGTCCCGTGCTCTTTCTGCTCGACGTCGCACGCGAGAGGAAGCCGGTCCACCGTCTGGCGCGCCAGCTCCCACTGGTTTCCGAGCGCTTCGAGCTGCCAACGGTTCACTCCAGGCCGGCGCTCCACGAGGCCGGCAAAGTGCTTCTGAAGATCGGCGTCGTTGAGCTTTCGGAACCCCTGGCAGAAGATGCCCCGATCGGTCGCGACCCGGCACATCGAGCGGTCCTCGTCCGTCAGCGTCATGAGGAATTCCCGCAGGGATCGGATCGCCCAAGCCCTCGACACGACGTGCGGCGAAGGAGACTCATCCATAGTGGGAATACTAGACCCTTTGAACGCAAGGAGCTCGAGTGCGCAGGGGCATCTTCAGCGCGCGGGAAGGAGCCGGAAATTCTGTTCGTCGAAGAGCGGTTCGTCCTGGCCGACCCGCACGAAGAGGAATTTCCGCGACTTGCTCGCCGGATGTACTTCGAAGTACTGGATGCCGTCCGGAGCGTTTCCCCAGTCTCCGCACGGCGGATCCCCGACTTCGTTCGGATCCGCCTTGGCGTCCAGTTCCTTCTGGTAGGCGGGGTCCGGCACGAACGTCAGGCGCTTCACGCCCGAAGGCGGCTTCGTGTCGCGCGAGGCCTGCATGACGCAGCGGCCCGCGAAGGCTTTCTTCGTCCGGGCGCCGAACACGCGCTTCACGCCGTCGTCGGGCGTCTCGTCCGGGAGCAGATCGAACACGTCGACGAGAGGATCGGGGGCGCCGCCACCATCCGAGTAGCGGATGGCGAGGGAACGGCCCACGGCGAGAAAGACGATCTTCCGGAAGCCGAAGTCGCAGCGCTGCACCCAGGCCTCGAGCCCGACCCTCGCATCGGAGAACTTCTCCCAGGCGCAGCCCTTGACCGGGGGGCGCGACGGGACGCACTTCGGCGCCGCGGCCGCCGGCGCCCCACCCGCGAGGATGGCGATCAGAACGAGAGACACGCGTGTGCCCATGGGACCGAAGTGTAGCCGTGGTTTCCTCCTTGCGGGAGTGACCCGATCTTCCTATCGTCCAGTTCATGACGCCCAGCCTCCGCCCGTTCCGTGCCTCCGCCCTCGCCCTCTGCGCCGCCCTCGCCCTCGTTCCCGCGCTCGCGTGCTCCCCCGCCGCGCCGAACAAGGTGAGCACCGCTTCCCAGGCGGCCGCCCCCTCCCTCCGCACCGGCATCGACCTGGCCGGGATCGACCGGTCGGTCGCGCCGGGAGACGATTTCTTCGGGTACGCGAACGGCGCCTGGATCAAGAGCACCGAGATTCCCGCCGACCGCAGCTCCTGGGGCATCAGCGGCGTCGTGGAGGAGCTGACCTCCCGGCGCACGGCCGACCTCATCGCGAACGCGGCCGGGGCGCAGGCCCCCGCCGGCTCGGACGCCCGGAAGGTCGGCGACACCTACGCGAGCTTCATGGACGAGGCGGCGATCGAGGCGAAGGGGATCGAGCCCTTGAAGCCCTCTCTCTCGCGCATCGCGGCGATCGCAGGCGCCGCCGGGCTCGCGCGGGAGCTCGGCGGCATGCTGCGCGCTGACGTCGACGTTCTGAACAACACGCGTCTCCACACCGTCAACCTGTTCGGCCTCTGGGTCGCGCAGGACCTGACCGATCCGAGCCGCTATTCCCCGTTCCTCCTGCAGGGCGGCCTCGGGATGCCCGACCGCGACTATTACGTCGACCCGTCCCCGCGCATGGCCGAGATCCGGACCCGATACCGGGAGCACATCGGCGCCGTGTTGAAACTCGGCGGCCTCGCCCGATCCGACGGCGATGCCAAGGCCGCGCGGATCTTCGATCTGGAACGCCGGATCGCCGAAACGCACGCGAGCCACGTCGAAACGGAGGATGTGCGCAAAGGCAACAATCACTGGTCGCGGCAGGACTTCTCCGTCCGCGCGCCCGGTCTCGACTGGACGGCCTTTTTCCTCGCCGCCGGCCTCGAGAAGCAGGACGACTTCGTCGTTTGGCAGCCGGGTGCGGTGACGGGCATCAGTGCGCTCGCGCAAAGCCAGCCGCTCGACACCTGGAAGGACTATCTCGCGTTCCACGCCGTCGAGCGCGCTTCTTCCGTTCTCCCCCGGGCGTTCGTCGACGAGCAGTTCGCCTTCTACGGGAAGGTCCTGTCGGGTACGCCGAAGCTCCGCGACCGCTGGAAACGGGGCGTGAACGCCACGGACGCCGCGCTCGGCGAGGCGGTCGGCAAGCTGTACGTGGAGAAATATTTTCCGCCGTCGGAGAAGGCGCGAGCCGAGGAGATGGTGCGCAACGAGGTGGCCGCTTTCGCGCTCCGGATCGACCGGCTCGACTGGATGGCCCCCGAGACCAAGGCGAAAGCGAAGGCGAAGCTCGCCGCGCTGAGGGTGGGCGTCGGCTATCCGGACAAATGGCGCGACTACTCCGCGCTCGAAGTCGCGCGGGGGGATGCCCTCGGCAACGCCGAGCGCGCCTCGCTGTTCGAATACCGGCGCAACCTGAAGAAGCTCGGCCAGGCGGTGGACCGCGGAGAATGGGTCATGAACCCGCAGCTCGTCAATGCCGTCAACCTGCCGGCGATGAACACGCTCAATTTCCCCGCGGCCATGCTGCAGCCTCCCTATTTCGATCCGTCCCGCCCGGCCGTCATGGACTATGGCGCGATCGGCTCCGTGATCGGCCACGAGATCAGCCACAGCTTCGACGACCAGGGCGCCCTGTTCGACGCCGCGGGCCGGCTCGAGAACTGGTGGACGAAGGACGACTTCGCCCACTTCGCGGCGTCGTCCGCCCAGCTCATCCGCCAGTACGACCTCTATCGCCCGTTCCCCGACCTCGCGGTGAACGGCAAGCAGACGGTGAGCGAGAACATCGCCGACGTCGCCGGGCTCGCCGCGGCCTACGACGCGTACCGCCTCTCGCTCGGCGGCAAGGAAGCGCCGGCCTTCCAGGGTCTCTCGGGCGACCAGCAGTTCTTCATCAGCTTCGCCCAGAGCTGGCGCGCGAAGTTCCGCGAGCCCGCGCTTCGCCAGCGCATCGTGACCGACGGCCACGCGCCGGCCGAGTACCGCGCCGACACCGTCCGCAACCTCGATGCCTGGTACGACGCGTTCTCCGTCCGGCCGGGGCAGGCGCTCTACCTCGCGCCGAAGGACCGCGTGCGGGTGTGGTGAGGGCGACAGACCCCTGGCTCCGATCGTGGCGCGACGGACGCGCCTTCACGCGCCTGCTGTTCGACCGCCTGATTCCCGAGGATGCGTGGCTCGAGAGGCCCATCCCGGTTCGTCATCCTTTCGCCTTCTACGAGGGTCATCTCGCGGCGTTCGGCGTGAACACGCTGGTGAAAAATGCGCTCGGCCGCTCCGGAGTGGACCCAGTCCTCGAGCGGCTCTTCGAGCGCGGAATCGACCCGGAAAACGCAGGGGAGAAGAGCGCGCCCGGCTGGCCCGCGCGGGAGTGCGTGGCTGCTTACGTGCGCGCCGCGGACGCGGCCCTCGAGGCGGCGCTCACCTTCCTCACCACCGTTGCCCACGACGCGCCGGACAGCCCTCTCCTCGAACGCAACGAGGCTGTCTTCACGGTCCTCGAGCACGAGCTCATGCATCACGAGACGCTTCTCTACATGCTGCGCGAGCTGCCCGCGGAGCGGAAGCGCCGGCCGAGCGGTTTCGGGCCGCCCGAGATCGGCGGAGCGCCTCCGCTTCCCCGCTCGGTCGCGATCCCCGCCGCGCGGGCGACCCTCGGTGCGGACCGCGAGGCGGCCGCATTCGGATGGGACAACGAATTCCCGCGGACGGTGCGCGACGTTCCCGCCTTTTCGATCGACGTTTTCCCCGTCACGAACGCGGACTTTCTGGAGTTCGTGAACGCGGGTGGCTATCGCGAGCCCTCATTCTGGCGCGGGCAGGATTTCGCCCGGGTCCGCGGCGAGGCGATCGCGCATCCGCACGCGTGGACGCGCCGGCAGGGCCGGTGGTGGTGTCGTGCGCAATTCGAAGATGTCCCGCTGCCCCCGGCCTGGCCCGTCTGGGTCACGCAGGCGGAAGCCTCCGCGTACGCGCGTTACCGCAACCGGAGCCTTCCGACGGAAGCCGAGTGGCACCGCGCCGCGTTCGGGCGACCCGACGGGGGCGAGAACGAGCTGCCCTGGGGCGATGGCGCCCCAGACCCGAGCCGCGGAAACTTCGGAGTCGCGCGCTTCGACCCGCTGCCCGTAGACTCCTTCCCGTCGGGCGCGAGCGCGTTCGGCGTGCAGGATCTCGTCGGAAACGGCTGGGAATGGACCGAGTCCGCTTTCCTGCCCTTCCCTGGATTTCGCCCCATGGCGTCCTATCCCGTCTATTCCACCGATTTCTTCGACGGCGACCACGCCGTCCTGAAGGGGGCCTCTCCGGTGACGGCGCTGCGTCTCGTGAGGCGCAGCTATCGCAACTGGTTTCGAACGCGGTATCCCTACGTCTTCGCGAAGTTCCGCACGGTCGGCCGGTGAGCTTCGCCTCGGACGTTCGCCGGGGTCTCGGCGAGAGGCCCCGCCGGCTGCCACCCCACTGGTTCTACGACGAGCTGGGGTCGCGCCTCTTCGACGCGATTTGTCTCCTGCCGTGGTACCGCATCACGCGCGTGGAGCGGCGCCTCCTCGTTCGGGCCGCGCGCGCGATGTCCCGCGACACGGCGCGATTCGCGCTCGTCGCCGAGTTGGGACCCGGAAACGGCGAGAAGCTCGCGCTGCTCCTCGCCGGCCTGGGCGGCTCTCCCCGCGTCCTGCTCGCGGACATCTCGCCGGAAGCCCTCTCCACGGCGACAGCGCGCCTTGCGAAGGCGGGCTTCGCGGACGTCGCCGCGCTCCGGGGTTCCTACGAGAAGGGCCTGGTGCGGATCGCGGGCGAGCGGTCGAGGCGCGGCGCCGCTCTCGTCCTCTTCCTCGGGTCCAACGTGGGGAATTTCGAGCCGGCGCGCGCGTCGCGATTTCTGAGGGACGTGCGGTCGGCCCTGCGGCCGGGAGATGGTTTCCTCCTCGGGGCCGACCTCATGAAGCCGGAGAAGGACCTCCTCCTCGCCTACGACGACCCGCTCGGCGTGACGGCGGCGTTCAACCGCAACCTGCTCGCGCGCATGAACCGGGAGCTGGGAGCGAACTTCGACCTCTCGTTCTTCGCCCATCGCGCCGTGTGGAATGCGCGGGAAGGGCGCGTCGAAATGCACCTCGTGAGCCGACGTGCCCAGCGCGTGCGCATTCCCGGGGCGCGCCTTGACGTGCCCTTCCGGAAAGGGGAGTCGATCTTCACGGAGGCGTCCTACAAGTACGATTCCGGAGAGCTCCGCGCGCGCGTGGAGGCGGAGGGGTTCACCGCCAGGCGCCGCTTCGAAGACGGGCCCGCCGGTTACGCGCTCACGCTCTACGAGGCCGTCGAACGGTGAGCCGGAATCAGTGTTCGGGCGCGCGCACCTTCTGGCTCAGACGGAGCGAATAGACGCCGGCACCGTTGGGTGCCTCGAGATGTTTGATCGCCTCCCACTGGAAGCCCGTGTGCCGATAGATCGCACTCCAGTCCAGATCGCGCAGGCGGCGCAGGGATACGACGACCTGCTTCAACTCCGCCGACTCGAGGCTGAAAAAGACGCCCTGGAACTCGGGACTGTTGAGATCGAGCCGGGTCTGCCTAGCGCCGGCGGCCACGCGAGCGGCTCACGACCCTGGAAGTTCGCGCCACCAGAGAGTCGACCGAGCACGGCCCGTTCTGGCGAAGCGCTGGGGGCCGGACGCGCAGGCCCCGGCCTTCGTGCGGCGGAGCGCTACTTCATCGCGCCCGAGGAGAGAGCTGACCCGCGACGTTCGAGAGCGCCGCGAGCGCGACGTCGATGCTCTGTGCCACCCGGGCTCCCTTGTCGTTGGCGCCCTGGACGACCGCGGTGTTCGCGACGAGCAACTGACCCGCGGGAGTGAGGTCGTTGCCGAGGACCTTCTGGACGTCGCCGAGGTTGTTCAGGAACGGGTCGAACGTCTCGTTCGCGACCGTCAGCGACTCGACCACTCTATCCAAGTTCGCCTTCACGTCCGAGCGACGGGCCTCGCCGACCTGCCGGAGCTCCGGGTCGCGCACCTGGCCCGCCTCCTTCTCCCACGCCACGAGGTAGTCGTTTCTCTTCGTCTTCATGCTCTTAAATCGCTTCTTCGTCTGCACGGCGTCGGCTCGCAGCCTGTCGACGTCCTTGCTGTACTTGCTGAAGGACGGCCGGAGCCTCTCCGGGCTGGCGTTCATCAGGTCGCCCAAGGACGTCAACGTCTGGTCGATCTGCGTGCGCACCTTGGTGAGGCCCGCGTGGGTCTCCTCCATCGTCTCCACCGCCTTCGCGGAGCGGGAAGGGCCGCTCGAGGCGCAGGCGATGAGCCCCAGGGCAAGGGTGCCCGATCCGAGGCCCAGCAATGCGGTCGAGATGGAATTGCGTTTCATGATGGCCTTGCCTTTCCTGTCGCCGGGCGAAGAAAAGGAACTCACGGGTGCCCGTCCGCGCACCGGCCGCAACGGCCGACCAGGTGCGCGGGTTTGACTTCAGCTTTAAGCTTCTCTCCTCTTTCTCCTCAGATTCTCCTCAGACGATAAATCGACGCAAGCCCTATAAGCACCATGAGGGTCATCAGGCCCCACCCGGAAAGCGTGGGGATGGACGCGTCGGCCCCGGCAATGACGAACAGGATGTCGCCGGGACACCCATTCTCGTCGGTCGCTAGTATGGTGACCGGGGGGGAGCCTACCGTGGTCGGCGTCCCCGAGAGCAGGCCACCCGACGAGAGCGTGAGGCCCGCCGGCAGGGTGCCGCCCACCACTGAGAAGGTGTAGGAGCCGGTGCCGCCGCTCGCCGTGAGCTGCTGGCTGTAGGCCACCCCCACATTTCCGATAGGCAGCGTCGGCGGGGTGAACGTAATCGTCGGGCAGTTCGCCGACGGGGCCATGACAAACGGGATGAAGCCGGGACACCCATTCCCGTCGGACGCTGCTATGAGGATCGGGGGGGTGCCTAGACCGCTCGGCGTCCCCGAGAGCAGGCCGCCAGCCGTAAGCGTAAGCCCGGTCGGCAGGGTGCCGCTCACCACTGAGAAGGTGTAGGAGCCGGTGCCGCCGCTCGCCGTGAGCTGCTGGCTGTTGTAGGTCACCCCCACCTTTCCGATAGGCAGCGTCGGCGGAGCGATCGTTATGGTGGGACAAAGGGAGGCGGGGGCGACGGTACAGCCGCTGATCGTGTTGCCGCCACTGCCTGCCATCGTCACCGCACCGGTTGTCGCCAGTGCTTGGCCTGCCAAATTAGCACCAGAACCCAGCGTGATGCTTGCGTACGCGATCACGATTCCCCTGAAGGTAGCGCCATTGAGCGTCGCGGATGAGCCGACCCGCCAGTAGATGTTGCATGGGTTCGCGGTACCAACCACATGCGAATTGACGACCCCGGTCAGCGTGGTCGCAACGTTGAATACAAAGATCCCCGTCCCAGTGGGATCGTTGAGCGTCAGGGTTGTCCCATCCGGCAAAATGGGGTGGCCCAAGGTAAAAGAATAGACGCCTGGGGTGATCGTTGCGCCTGTCAGATCGTCGTCCAACACAGTACCCGCCCCCTGGCCCGCGAGCACAGTGTAGGCAGCGATGGCATCCAGGTGAGCCTGCGCCACGACTCCATCATTCGCGTAATGGACGATATAGGGGGGCACCGTGCTCGACGGAGGAAAGTTAATGATGGCGGGGGTGGGGGACGAACCCACATCTCCGCTGACGACAACAACGCCAGCGCCGGTCGAGCCCGTCACGCCCGAGCTACCGAGGGCCCCGAACTGTTTCGCTGTGCCCAGCGGTGGGGCCACTGCCACCACCACGGCCAATGCTGGGGCGGAAACCAAAAGAAGTGCGACGAATCCCACACAGGCTAGGATCCCCGGTGACTTGATCTTCATTCATTCATCTCCTGATTTCGGCGGAGGAAGCGCCTTCGTGCTTGTTCAAGGACCGTCCTTCATTGTCCGCCCCGGTCCAGGAGTTTGCAAGGCGCTGAGGCGGTTGCATCATGTCGGGGGGCCCATCGCAGGAATCTAATCGCCCGAATTGGAGGTCGGAGCGGGGATGAGCGAGGCCGGGCCCACGTCCGCCAACGCCTCGCTCGTCGAGGCCGTCCGGGGCGCGCCCGCCGCGCTCTACCAGTTCCGCCTCTCCCCCTCTGGCACGTATGTCATCCCGTTCGTCTCGCCGGACTTCGCGGCTCGCTATGACTTCGAGCAGGGGGAACCGGAGGAGACGGCCGCCCGCTTCTTCTCCCGAATGCATCCCGACGACCTGGATCCGGTGCGCGAGGCGATCGCCCGGTCCGCGAAATCCCTCGACACGTTCGAGGTGGACTTCCGATTCCGCGACGCCGCGGGCGCCGAGTTCTGGGTCGAGGCCCGGTCGAAACCTGAGCGGACGGCCGACGGCGGCGTCATCTGGAACGGGATCGCGACCGACATCACGGCGCGGAAGGCGGCCGAATTGGCTCTCCGGCAGAGCGAGAGGCAGTTCCGGGCCGTCCTCGACACGCTCCAGGACTCGTACTTCCGGACGGACCTCGAAGGCCGGTTCGTGATCCTGAGCCCATCGACCGCGAAGATGTACGGGTACTCCTTGGCCGACGAGCTCATCGGCGAGCCGACCCGCGTCCTTTACGGAGATCCCGAGGAACAGGACCGCGTGATGGCCGAGATCCGCGAGAAGGGCTTCGTCCGGGACCGCAGCGGACTGGGCCGGCGCAAGGACGGCAGCACGCTCTGGGTCTCGCTCAACGCGCAGCCGTGGTTCGACGAGCAGGGCCGCCCCGCGGGCATGGAAGGCGTCGCGCGCGACATCACGGCTCGAATGGACGCAGAGGCGGCGCTCCGCGAGAGCGAGGAGCGGTTCCGCGCTATGTTCGACCTCGCGCCGGTGGGCATCGCGCAGGCGGATCCCGCGACGGGACGCTTGCTGGTCGTGAATCCGAAGCTGTGCCTCATCACGGGCTACCCGGCGGACGAACTGCTCACGATGCGCGTCTCCGAGATCACGCACCCCGAGGACCGGGAGCGGGACTGGGAGCTGTTCCAGAGCGTCGTGAAGGGCAAGGCGCCGGAGTATTGGATGGAGAAGCGCTTTGTCCGCAAGGACGGTTCGAGCGCGTGGGTGAACGTCAACATGGTCGTCCTCCGAGACGCCGCCGGGCGGCCGGCGCGGACCGTCGCAACGATCGAGGACATCACGGAGCGCAAGAGGGCCGAGACGAACGCAATCAGACTCAATGCCGAGCTGGAAGAAGCGCTCGCGTGGCAGCGGCAGATCTTCGAGGGCTCGCGGGACGCCGTGTTTCTGAGCGACGAGCAGGGGCGCTTCGTCGCGGTCAACCACGCGGCGACGGAGCTCACCGGCTTCTCCCGCGAAGAGCTGCTGGCGATGAGGATTCCCGACCTCCACGACGAGCCTGATCTCGCGGCGTACCGCGCCTTTCATCGGCGCATCCTGGATGGCGACCGGATCCTTTCGGAAGCGTCGATCCGGAAGAAGGACGGCGGCAAAGTGTTCGTCGAGTTCAACAACAGCCTCGTCGTCATCAGCGGCAGGCGCTTGATGCACACGGCGGGCCGGGACATCACCGAGCGCAAGAGGGCCGAGGAAGCGCTGCGAGCGAGCGAGGAGGAGCTCCGCGCGACGTTCGAGCTCGCGCCCGTCGGCGTGGCGCAGACGGAGCCAGGGACAGGGCGCTTTCTGCGCGTGAACCCGAAGATGTGCGCGATCACGGGCTATTCCGCCATGGAGCTGCTCACGATGAGCGTGTCGGAGCTGACGCACCCGGAGGACCGTGACCGCGACGGAAAGCTATTCGAGCGCGTGGTCCGGGGCGAAGCGCCCGAGTACCAGATCGAGAAACGGTACGTCCGCAAGGACAACTCGGTCGCGTGGGTGAACGTGAACATGATCGTCCTCCGGGACGACGCGGGCGCGCCCGTGCGCACGGTCGGCATCATCGAAGACATCACCGAGCGCAAGCGGTTCGCGCAGCGCGTCGCGATGCAGGCCGCGATCGGGCACGTTCTCGCGGAGGCCGCCACCCTCGCCGAGGCGATGCCGAGGATACTGCGGGCGCTCGGCGAGGGCGAAGGCTTCGCCTTCGGCGCCTGGTGGGAGAAGGACGCTGACTCCACCAGCTTCCGCTGCGTGAACACATGGAGCGCGGACCCCGCGCGCACCGCCGAACTGGAAAACCAAAGCCGCGTCCTCGTCGCGGCCCGCGGCGTCGGCGTTCCCGGCAAGGTCTGGGAGACCGGGCGCGTCGTCCATGAGAACCGACTCGGGCCGGGCTTCCCGCGCGCCGAGGCCGCCGCGAGGGCCGGCGTTCCCGCCGCTCTCGCCTTCCCCCTCCTCCTCCGCGGCGAGATGGCCGGCGTCCTCGAGTTCTTCGCGGCCGAGATCCCGGAAGTCGACCCGACCCTGATCGAGACTCTCGGGGGGCAGATCGGCCTGTATCTCGAGCGCAAGCGAGCAGAGGAGGCTTCGGCGCGCTTCCTTGCAGGCAGTCCGGCGGTCATCTACGCGCTCAACCTCGCTCCCGGCGGGTTCCGCATCTCCTGGTTCTCCGAGAACATCCATTCCCTGACCGGATACACGCACGCGGAGATCCGGGCGGGCGACCCCCAGCGCTGGTGGGAACAGGGCATCCATGCCGACGACTTGCAGCGCGTCGTCGCGGCGAACCAGGCCGTCCTCGACGAGGGTCATGCAATGGTCGAATTCCGCTTCCGCCGGAAGGACGGGATCTGGATCTGGTTGCATGACGAGAAGCGCGTTCTCTTCGACCCCGAGAACCGCCCCAGCGAGGTCGTGGGCTCGTGGATGGACGTAACGGCCCGCGTGCGCCTCGAAGAGCAGCTCCGCCAGTCGCAGAAGATGGAGGCGATCGGCCAGCTCGCGGGCGGCGTCGCCCACGATTTCAACAACCTCTTGACGGTCATCATGGGGAACACCGACCTTCTCCTTTCCGACACTTCCGCCAACGACCCTAAGCGCGGCCCCCTGACGGACGTCCGCACGGCCGCGGAGCGCGCGGCCGACCTCACCCGCCAGCTCCTCGCGTTCAGCCGCAAGCAGATCCTCGAGCCGAAGCTCGTGGACGTGCATGAGGTCGTCTCCGGGATCGAGAAGATGCTCCGCCGGCTCATCGGCGAGGACGTCGAGCTCGCGACCGACCTCGCGGCCGACCCCAGCTGGGTGAAGGTTGACCCGGGCCAGCTCGAGCAGGTCGTCATGAACCTCGCCATGAACGCGCGCGACGCGATGCCGCGCGGAGGCCGGCTCACGATCCGCACGCGGACCCTCGACCCGGGAGAGCCCGTCGACCTCGAGGAGACCGCGGGGCGGCGCCTGCGCCCGAAGGTCGCAATCTCGATCTCGGACGCGGGCACCGGCATCCCCCCGGAGGTCAAGGCCCATCTCTTCGAACCCTTCTTCACGACGAAGGGAGTCGGCAAGG
>OCZT010001137.1_pt1 | contig 27502 bp, 33 predicted proteins | sample 1539031 | NCBI WGS metagenome assembly OCZT01 (sample SAMEA3539308, study PRJEB22396) | soil metagenome | biome: tundra; feature: field; material: soil | place: USA | collected 2010-05 | depth 0.15 m | reverse complement strand
ACTCGGCAAAACTCTTTTCTTCTTCCATTGGTATTCCTCGTGTTAAGTGGCAATTAATCCCCATTCGCTTGTAAGTTACCACCTTGCAGGCGGTAATTACCGGTAAGGTAAATTTTTGATTTGCTATGCGCTCCCCTGCGGGATGCGCCCCCGGTCTTTGGCTAACTTTGTTGGCAGCATCGTCGGTGTCAAAAAACGTATGTAAAATACGCCTCGTCGCCGCCTCGTTATCCTTTGAAAGCGAAATGGTATAAATTATAAAAAGAAAATTGATTGTCCGAGCGGCTCATCGTAATAACTATGAAGCGGGTGTCAAAAAGAGCTTGCATTCTTTTTGTACCATAGCTTCAACCTTCACTGAATATTTTCTCGATTCAGCAAGGCGAGAAACATTTTCCCTGGCTACGGCCGTTTCCAGAAGTATCGTAATCGGCTCTCCCGGACTTTTATCAATGGCTTGCTTTGTCTTGACCACGGGGATGGGACAACTTAAACCTCGCAAATCTAACTCTATCATAAATTTCCTCCTTGTTTTATCTTGTATCAATATAACAATTGTTATTCAGGTATTGGGGCTGATAACGGGTTCTATTTTCTCCACCTAAGCAGCTACATCTTTTAATGCCGCAGGCAGTGCGGCAACTACCTGACGGATTTTGGTTGCCGGTGTCACTCTGGCATATTCTCCGGCTTTGCGGTTTGCCTTTGCCGCCGCGATTACGGCCTCGCGAGGAGACATGCCTTTATCGATGAATGCGCCGATCATGCCGCTAATAGTATCGCCTGTTCCGCCAATTGCTTCCAGTGCCGGGATGTCCGGTTCGGAAATTGTACAGAGTATTTTGCCATCTTCAACAACAAGGTCTGTTGCGCCTTTGATCAGCAGAGTTTTTGCCGCACTCTTCTGCTTATAAGCCGCTGTAATCAACTCCTGAGCTTGCGCGATTTCCGAGCTAAAGAGGTGACGGCTGATATAAGCCGGATGGACGGCACTGGCATCAGCCAGAAAAGCCATTTCACACAGATCCGGCGTGAAGATGTCGAAAAGAGGCGCAAGTCCCGCGGCCTTGGCCGCGTACATGGAAGAGGCATCTGCTATCATCACCGGTTTTGCGACACATTTTTCCGCTGCCGTGCATACTTTTTTCATCAGTCCCATTACCGGCAGAATATAGTGTAGCAAGAGAATCCCCGGAGAAATCGATGGCAAGTTTGCAATGAGATAATCATATAAAAGCCTGCTTCCTTTACCGCTGCCATTATCCCCGGCAAGCACAACACGCGGCGCAGATGTTTTGCAATATGCGGCGGTAACACAGGCGGCGCTAACCAAAGCGGCCGTTCCTTGGGTACAGGGAATTTCGCAGTCGTTGATAAAAAGTTTTTCTCCATCGAATTTTGCTTCTCCGAGGGTAAGCGGGAGATCAATCAGGGGAATGGTTCCGCAAATAAGTATCATTTTACTTCCTCCCTGCCTGCCAGATTTCGAGAGATTCGGTAAAAGCCCGATCCAGCATGAGCGCGCAAAGAGTGTAGCCTGTGTCTTTGGGCCTCGCTACCTCTGTCAACTTCTTATCCAACATGCTGATATGTAAAAAAGGAATATCCGGACAACCACCGCCGGAAATATTTAAAATAACCCCCGTCTTTTTATCAAAGGTGAGTTTCATGTTACCGGCTTTGACCATGCAGGCATCGTCAAAATCCTTTATCTTAACAACATCAAGAAGTTCTCCGGCGCCTTTGAGGGGTAGTATTTCAACAAATGATGTTTCTTTTTGATGGAGCAATCTTTCTACGCCTGTCATTTCGACAATATTGATCTCCAAGGCAAGATCGCAACCCTTGCGCAACTTCGGTGGTGGAGCAACGAGCCTTGTCTCATAGTTTCCAGATTTTAAGACTTTTTCCGCCCGAATAGCTTCTTCAACATTCTGAAAAAGAATAAGTCCGCCGCCTTCAAAACGGCTGTTTTTCTTAGTGCCAAACATCAATTACTTAGCCCTTTCCATTTGCGAAAAGCCGATCAGCAGGCAGAAAATCAATCCAATAATAACAGCTATAGGTCCAAACACGCTTGGCCCCTTGGGGCTGCTTGCTAAAAGGAAGTTATGGGCAAACGCAGCCCCTGCGGCCAATCCTAAAAAGGTAATGCCGGCATCCGTATCGCCTTCGGAGGCCAAAACCATCTGACGCAGAGGACAGCCACCAAGCAGAGTGGCGCTTAAGCCTACCAGAACCATCGACGTGAAATTCCAGAGATGGTCGCTATGAGCTATAGGTTGATTTTCAAAACCCCAATGGTAAATGCCCGAGGAAAAACCGCCGGTAAGATAATTAGTGATGAGCGCGCCCACAAAAAAAGCGATAATGCCGCTTACCAAATAATAGTCACGAACCAGAATAATATCGCGCCAACCTCCGGCGAAACACATTCTGGTTTTTTGCGCGATAAATCCAATGACAATACCGGCTATAAGCGAAACCAGCAGCAAGGCGTGCTGTGAGCCAGGGCCTTTTTGACTAAAGAAAATAAAAGACGGTTGAAAAATGACAAAGAGCAGAAGCGCGACGGCTACCGCCGGCACAATGACTCCGGCTATTTTGACGACATTTGAGGCTCGTCCCAGATTAAAACCTTTCTTTAAAAACACAATGCCCACAATTATTCCGGCAATAAGACCAATTATTGCTGTTACTGCATTGAGATCTCCTCCGGCAAGGCGCAAAGGAGCCCTGACTGTGCAGCCGAGAAAAACAAGCGCCCCGATCATCATAAACGCGCCCAGGAAAAACCTGATCAATGGAGACGATCCACCGCGCGGTTTAAATTCCCTGAAGATGAGAGCTGAAAATAACGCGCCTAAAATGAGACCGATTATTTCCGGCCGGATATATTGAACAACTTCCGCTCTGTGCAGGCCGATGGCTCCTGTGATATCACGCAGAAAGCAGGCCGAACAGAATCCCATATTGAGAGGGTTTCCCCATTTGGTAAGCAGTGAAGCGAGTATGCCAAAAATCAATCCGCCAAGGATAATCCATGTTTTTGGTGTCCAATATTTGTGAGCCATCTTTCCTCCTGATGAATAAATAATTATTAAAACGATGATAATATAGCTAAATAGTTGGGAATAAGTCAAATTCCAAATAGTTATAATTAGGGTTTGTCGATAATAAATATTTATGATATGCACAAAGCATGACCCATGATCGCTACAAAAGTATCACCCTCCAGCAGATGGAAGCTCTTATCTATCTTGTGGAAGAAGGAAGTTTCAGCCGTGCCGCAAAGAAAATGCTTTTGACTCAGCCGGCCCTCACCAAGAACATCCAGAATATCGAAGATTGTCTGGACGTCCGGTTGGTTAATCGCAGTAATACGGGAATCTCCCTGACAGCGGAGGGCAAAATTATTTACGAGTATGCTAAGCGTATGGTTAAGCTCAGGAACGAGGCAAGAGAAAAAATTCTCAGGCTGCACGAAAATACCAGCGGTAGTATCTACATCACCGCCAGTACTATTCCGGCTACCTATATTCTTCCCCGGGCTTTAAGCGCATTCAGAAAAAAACACTCTGATATCCGGGTGTACATCAAAACCGCGGACAGCGAAGAAGCAATGAACATGGTTTTGGATAAAGAAACGGAAATCGGGTGCATCGGTAAGAAACCTCAGAATAAAAAGCTGGCAGCAGAGCCACTGTGGAAAGATCGTCTTGTCCTGGCTGTTCCGAAGGGTCATCGCTGGCTTAAAAAAAAATCCATTACGCTTAATGAGTTGCCTCAGGAGCCTTTTATCGCCAGAGAAAAAGGATCGGCGACGCGTGATGTTCTGGAATCATATCTTAAAGAAACAAAATCGATAAGTTTGTCTCAACTTGATGTATGCGGCGAACTGGGAAGCTCTGAGGCAATAAAGGAAGCGATAATTGCGGGGCTTGGAGTATCCATAATTTCCATCCATGCCATCAAGCGGGAACTAGCCGCAGGTACGCTTTTTGAGGTTCCCATTCAGGGACTAAAGATGGAAAGAAATTTCTATTTGATTTATCCGCGGCAGACTGATTTCCGTCTCTCGCACAAAATATTTATTGCTTTTCTGAAAGAGTATATCCCCGGCAAAGATTCTAACCAACCAGGGTAATTTTTGCTTCCCTCCGGGTCTTTGCGAAAGTAAACCCCGGCGGAAATGCAGGGGAATACTAAAAGCGCAATCAGCGTTTATGTTCATACCATTTCGATTTCAAAGGATAACGAGGCGGCTAGAAGGAGGCGCCGGAAACGTATTGTACATACGTTGAAGAAGCCGACGACGCTGCCAACAAAGTTAGCCAAAGAAAGCGAATTGGTATCAGGCGAAACAATTCTGTAAGGCACTGACGTCTATTGATCCAAGATCTCTGACATTCGTTTTGAAATTTTTAATTCCCAGAGATACTTCTTTGACATTGGCAGGGGATGTTACAATGCAGGAATTCATGGAGGAAAGTTTGTTTATATCTTCCGATAAAAAATCAAAAAAACCGGTGATCATCGCTTCCACAGTTCCCGCGGTGGAGAGATCAGAGCGGCCCTCTCCCGGCAGATCAAAAGAAAAATTATTTATCAACATTGTGTTAACGGTGCGGGCAATATGATGGGCTGCCGTGTAAATTCTATCGTGGTTTGTATCGGAAAGCTTTCCCAGACCAAAAAGAAAGAGCATCTCCGTGCCAATGCGCCGGGGAAAAGGTATAAGAATCTTTTCCATGAAGTCGCCGGTAATTCTTCCTTGCTTAATTTCTCTCGAAATCATTCCATTAAGGCGCCAATCAATAAATCCGCAAATTCCGCGTGGCGGCTTTTCATCGGAAAAAATGCCCAATACCAAACACTTATGTTTTGGCAGATCGGGTGCTTCTGTTGATAGGGTTATCTGCATTTTGCTCCTTCAACTTTAAATTAAGGGCATCTAATATTCCGTTAATAAATGATCCCGAATTCTCCGACCCGAAAGTCTTACCCAGATCAATTGCTTCATTCAATGTAACTTTGGATGGAATATCGTCACAGTAGAGAAATTCAAATACCGCCAAACGCAAAATGCTTATGTCCACCTTGGACATTCTGCCCAGCGACCAATTGTCCGAGCTATCCCCTATAAGCCGGTCAAGCTCTTCGCGGTGACCCCATGTCCCTTCTATCAATGAAGCGGCAAACTCCTTATCCGCTTTCGGAGCGACAAAATTACCCCAAAAAAGCTCCATTGCTTTTTCTACATCCAGTGTTACAAAATTCAGACTGTAAAGAACCTGTATGGCAACTTCCCGTGCCTTTCTCCGCCCGTGCATTTAGTCCTCAAATCCAACGGCACCACATCAAAGTGGCCTATTACGCCTTTGCGTTAAATCTTTTTAAATAAATCAACCATTTCAATTGCCGACATAGCCGCGTCGGCGCCTTTATTGCCTGATTTTGTTCCTGCGCGCTCAATTGCCTGTTCAATCGTATCTGTAGTCAACACGCCATAAATTACCGGAATCTCCGCTTCCAGACCAACACTGGCAATGCCCTTGGAAACTTCGGCGCTGATATATTCGAAATGTGGCGTTGCGCCGCGAATGACGGCCCCCAGACAAATCACGGCGTCAAAGCGAGCGCTTTTCGCCAACTTCTTTGCCGTCAGCGGCAACTCAAAAGCGCCGGGTACTTTATAAACCTGGATGTCTTTTTCATCTGCACCGGCTCTGATCAGCGTATCGATCGCCCCTTCAATTAACCTGCCGCTGATAAAATCATTAAAACGGCTGGCGACAATACCAAACTTCATTCCCTTGGCAACAATTTTTCCTTCCACTATTTTCGGCATGATTAATTACCATCCTTAGTATTTAAATTTAACAGCTTGCAAAAAGTATTGATGCTTGAGCCAAATTACCGGTTGTTCTTTCCCTTGGCGAGCTCACTGTGACAATTCGTAAACCATGCTCTTTTTGCTTCTGTCTTTTTAGGAAGTCACTCCCAACAGTCTGCTCTTCCACCTTTTATCGTTTCATTATATTTTATTTACTCGCAAAAAAGTATATATTTTTTGCGTTCACTATATGTTTAAAAGATGCCCCATCTTCTTTTGCTTGGTCTTCATATATTTTATGTTGTTTTCATTAGGGCAAATTTCTATAGGAACACGCTTAGTGATCTCTATTCCATAACCTTCCAGTCCGACAATCTTTTTGGGATTATTGGTCAAAAGGCGCATTTTGTGGACCCCCAGATCAGACAGAATTTGCGCGCCGATACCGTAATCTCTTAAGTCCGGCTTGAAGCCTAAAGCGATATTGGCTTCGACCGTGTCTTGGCCTTCTTCCTGCAATGCGTAAGCCTTGATCTTATTGACAAGACCAATTCCCCGGCCTTCCTGCCGCATATATACAATGACGCCTTTTCCTTCCTGAGCTACCATTTGCATGGCGTTATGTAACTGATCTCCGCAATCACATCTCTCCGAGGCGAAGATATCGCCGGTAAGGCATTCCGAATGAACACGCACTAAGACGTCGTCTTCTTTTTCGATTTCACCTTTAACCAGGGCAATATGCTGCATGTCGTCAACGTCATTTTCATAAATGATAATTTTAAATTCCCCTCCGTAACCTGTAGGAATATTTGCTTCGGCCAAACGACGGATAAGCGATTCATTCTGCATCCGGTAATCAATGAGGTCGGCGATGGTGACGATCTTTAAATCACGTTCCTGTGCAAAGATTTCCAAATCCGGCATTCTTGCCATGGTTCCATCTTCATTCATGATTTCACAAATAACGCCCGCTGGTGTCAACCCCGCCAGACGGCATAAATCCACCGAACCTTCGGTCTGGCCGGTGCGCACCAGAACACCGCCTTTGCGGGCGATAATCGGAAAAACATGCCCCGGACTGACTAAGTCTTCCGCTTTGGCGGAAGGTACAACTGCCGCTTGTATCGTTGTAGCCCGATCCGCTGCCGATATGCCGGTGGTAACACCGCTTCGCGCTTCGATAGAAACGGTAAATGCCGTGCCGAAACGAGCTTTGTTGTCCTTAACCATCGGTTGAAGATTAAGCTTATGTGCCAGCTCTTCGTTGATGGTCAGACATATCAAGCCCCGGCCAAGGCGTGCCATGAAATTGATGGCGTCCGGCGTGACAAACTGCGCCGCCATGCAAAGATCGCCTTCGTTTTCACGATCTTCATCATCAACGAGAATAACCTTTTTCCCGTTGCGAATATCTTCGATTGCTTCCTGAATTGTGCTGATTGCCATTTACATCTAACCCTTCTTATTTCACAAAACCATGTTCGGTAAGGAAATCTTTATCTATTCCCCGCGGAGAATGCAATAATTTTTCCACATACTTGCCTAAAACATCAGTTTCAATATTTATCAAGTCACCTTCTTTTTTCGTAAGCAAAGTAGTATTTGCCGCTGTATGAGGTATAATATTAACATAAAACCTCCCTTTTTCAAGCTTGTTCACTGTAAGACTTATTCCATCGATGGCTACTGATCCTTTTTCCACAATCTGCCGCGATAGTTGATCATTTATTTCCACAGCTAAAATGACCGATCCGGACTTTTGCGTCTTGGAAAGAATTCTGCCTACGGCATCCACATGACCTAAAACAAAGTGGCCGCCAATAAATCCACCGACACGTATTGATTTTTCCAGATTAATTTTATCTCCCGCATGTAGGCGGCCAAGGGTTGTTTTAGCGATAGTTTCTGCGGAAACATCTGCTGAAAATAATTTTTCTTTCTTCGCGGTAACAGTCAGGCAAGCGCCGTTTATCGCGATGCTGTCCCCAATGGATACGTCCTTTAAATCAATTGCTGCTTCAATTTCTATGACAGCATCGGCTCCCTTTGCCGTCAGGCGTTTCACATTTCCCAATCCTTCTATAATTCCGGTAAACATAAAATTATTTTTTACCTTTACTCAACAAATCTTTTAACTCGGACATAAATTCTCCCACATCGCGAAACTGGCGGTAAACCGAGGCAAACCGGACATACGCAACACCGTCAAGAGCCTTGAGCTCGTTCATAACTTTTTCCCCGATGACACTGGAGGGAATTTCTTCTGCCTGAAATTCCTGACACGCCTGTTCCACGTCCTCAACAATTTTTTCCATTGATTCCATGCTGATGGGACGTTTTTCGCAAGCCGTCATTACTCCGTTGCGTATTTTCATCCGGTCAAAAGGTTCGCGGCGTCCGTCCTTTTTCACCACCATTGGCATAATATCTTCCACGAACTCATAAGTGGTAAATCTTCGGGAACAGCCTAAACATTCACGGCGGCGGCGAATAGCTTTTCCGTCTTTACTTATTCGTGAATCAATAACCTTGTTTTCGGCGTTGCCACAAAACGGACATTTCATGATTTTATCTGTCTAAGTTTTCTGTATGTTACAATTGTATTACGCTGATTTCCGCTTCTTTGAGCATTTGAGCAGCTAATGGGTCGCTGTAATCATCACGGATGACTATACGAACAATACCGGCATTTATAATCATCTTGGCGCAAATAACACAGGGATGATTGGTGCAATAAAGCGTCGATCCTTTGGTGATGACTCCATGCAGGGCGGCCTGAATAATAACATTTTGTTCCGCGTGCAAGCCGCGGCACAACTCATGGCGTTCACCGGACGGAACATTGAGCTGCTCGCGTAAACAACCAATGTCCAGGCAGTGCTTTAGTTTGGAGGGCGCACCGTTATAACCTGTAGCAAGGATCCGGCGATCGCGCACCAAGCCCGCTCCGACTGAGCGGCGGCGGCAAGTGCTGCGCCGCGATACAACTTCTATGATGTCGAGAAAATAAGTATCCCAGTCGGGACGATTATTTGTTTTTCTCTTGGAGTCTTTTGTCGCAGCTTTTTTCCCCATCATATTTTCCCGTTTGTCAGGCCTTGTTTTTGCCGTTTGCACCGGCCTAGACAACTTTTATTCTCTGTTGATAAAGTGGGAATTGAGCACAAAGATTTTTAACCTTTTCGGCCACAGCTTTAATCTTATGGTCATCATTAATATTTTTAATAACATCGGCTATATAGGAGGCGATCAGGCGCATCTCCTTCTCTTTCATGCCCCTCGTAGTTACCGCAGGGGTGCCGATTCTGATCCCACTTGTGATTTGCGGTCCCTGCGTATCAAAGGGGATACCGTTTTTATTTACGGTGATAGCGGCAAGGTCAAGCGCTTCTTGAGCATCTTTTCCGGTGACACCTTTAGCGGTTAAATCAACCAGCATCAGATGATTGTCCGTGCCTCCGGAAACAAGACGGAGACCTTGATTTTTCAGCTCATCGGCCATCGCCTGCGCATTTTTAATGATCTGGCTTTGGTATTCCTTAAATTCCGGCAAAAGCGCTTCCTTAAAAGCAACAGCTTTGGCCGCAATAACATGCATTAAAGGCCCTCCCTGCATTCCCGGAAAAACCCTGCTGTTCAATGTTTTGGCGTAAGCTTCTTTGCACATGATTAATCCGCCGCGTGGTCCGCGTAAAGTCTTATGCGTTGTAGATGTGACATATTCACAAACGGGAATGGGCGATGGATGCAGGCCTGTAGCGACAAGCCCGGCAACATGGGCTATATCGGCCATAATGACCGCGCCGACTTCATCGGCAATCTTGCGGAACCGGTTAAAATCAAGAAGACGCGGATAAGCACTGGCACCGACAATAATCATTTTGGGCTTATGTTCTTTAGCCAATTTTTCTACTTCATCAAAATTAATTGTTTCAGTATCTTTGCTTACACCATAAGGGATTATTTTATAAAGTTTACCGGAAAAGTTGGCCGGACTTCCATGAGACAGATGCCCGCCATGAGATAAATTCATCCCTAAAATTGTATCGCCAGGTTGCACTGCCGCAAAATATACGGCCATATTTGCCTGTGTCCCGGAATGAGGCTGGACGTTGACACTTTCCGCTCCAAAGAGCTTTTTACAGCGGTCAATTGCCAAAGTTTCTACAATATCAACAAATTCACAGCCGCCGTAGTAGCGCTTACCAGGATAACCTTCAGCGTATTTGTTTGTCATAATAGAGCCTTGCGCTTCCAAGACAGCTTCACTGACAAAATTTTCGGACGCAATCAACTCCAGTTTTCCCGCTTGGCGGCGTGTTTCCAGTCTGATTGCCCGGGCAACTTCCGGATCAACTTTTTCCAAAAAAGACATTAACTATTCTTCCTCCTCAGGTAGTTTTAATCGCGGTATTTTTTTAATACTAAAACGGCATTGACGCCGCCAAAGCCAAAAGTGTTGGACATGGCTATGTTTATTTCTTTATGCCGGGCAACCTTCGGTACATAATCGAGATCGCATTCCGGGTCAGGATTATCCAGATTTATTGTAGGGGGGATAATACCTTGTTGCAAGGCTTTAATTGCGAAGATAGCTTCTACCCCTCCTGTCGCCCCCAGCATGTGGCCGGTCATTGATTTTGTGGAGCTAACCATGAGCTTTTTGGCATGATCTTCAAAAAGTGATTTGATTGCCTGTGTTTCATATAAATCATTAAGGGGTGTTGACGTACCATGAGCATTAATATAATCGATGTCAGTTGGCTGCAAACCGGCATCCTGTATGGCAACCTGCATACTGCGGGCAGCTCCTTCATGTCCCGGGGGCGGCGCGGCCATGTGGAACGCGTCCGATGTACATCCATAACCAGCAACTTCAGCATAGACACGCGCCCCTCTTTTAAGGGCGAAGGATAATTCTTCCAGAATAATTATGCCGCAACCTTCACCAATTACAAAACCATTACGGTCTTTATCAAATGGCCGGCTGGCTTTTTGCGGTTCATTATTGCGCACGGATAACGCCCGCATAGCACAAAAGCCTCCAACTGCCAGAGGGGAAATTGCCGCTTCAACGCCGCCGGTTATCATGATATCGGCATCTCCATACGCAATCGTTTTATATGCATCACCGATAGCCGACGTTCCCGCAGCGCAAGCGGTTACGGCGCAATTGATAGGGCCTTTGGCTCCAAATCTTATCGATACATGACCTGCCGCCAGGTTGGCAAGAATTGCCGGAACGGCAAAGGGAGAAATTTTACGAGGGCCGGATTTTATTAATACTCGTATTTCACTTTCTATTGTGGAGACGCCGCCAATTGCGGAACCAATGATCACACCGGCTCGGCTGGAAAATTCATTGTTGATCGTTAATGCCGCATCTGCCATAGCCATCTCTGAAGCGGCAAGCGCGTAAATGGCGAAATCATCGTAACGCCGAATTTCTTTTTTATCCACATATTGTTGTGGATCGAAATTCTTCAATTCTCCGGCTATTTTAGAACTGAAAGAAGAACTGTCAAACTTAGTAATTGGGCCAATGCCTGATCTTCCGGCAATTGCGCCTTCCCATGATTCCTCAACGGAATTACCCAGGGGCGTTAATGCGCCCAGGCCTGTTACAACGACACGCCTTTTCATTGGCTTAAATCCTGATCTATAAACTAATTAATTCCCTTTTTTGTAAGGAATTCGATGATATCCTTGATTGTGCGAATCTTTTCGAGCTCTTCGTCGGCTATCTCAACACCAAAAACTTCTTCCATCTCCATTATCAGCTCAACGAGATCAAGTGAATCCGCTCCTAAATCGTCAATAAAAGAAGCCTCCAAAACGCACACTTCTTTTGTAACATCCAGTTGTTCCATCACGAGTTTGATAACTTTTTCTTCTAACGTCACGCAAAATCCTCCTCTATATCTTTTGGTACCTTAAATTTTACACATATATTACTTCTTTTACCTGTTTTTGGAAAATAATTCCTTATTATTTTCTCCCTTAATATTATCTTATGCATAATATTCACATACTATAAAATGCCTTAACCGGCACCTTAACTTTTTTTACAGCTGTTACTAACCTGATTCTTATTAATCAAACTAGTTTCCTGGAGCGGTGAATTTTAGTGCCTGGAAGCCGAATATTTACATTTCCTCGCAAGCGTCCTTTTTTGCGAGACGCCATTGAGTACTCCCATTTTAAAGCAGTTTATTCTTTAGAAGCTTTTTCTGTCAATATAATTTCCCTGCCCTTATACGTGCCGCATGTGGGGCAGACACGATGAGGCAATTTCGGTTCTTTACATTGCGGACATAAAGATAATGATGGTTGCTTCAAGAAATCATGAGCCCTTCTTTGATTTCTTCGAGTTTTTGAATGTCTCTTTACTGGATTTGGCATAAATTATCCTTCTTTATGATTAATTTTTAACTTTAATTTTTTTTAATACCGCCATTCTATTATCAACAACAGCTAAATGGCAATTACAGGAAGAAGTATTTAAATTAATGCCACAGCGTGGGCATAAACCTTTACATTCTTCCCTGCAAGGTGTTTTAATCGGTATCTGCAAAATTATCTGCTCGCAGATAATTGATGTAAGATCAATAAAATCTCCCTGGTAATGACTTATTTCCAGTTCTTCTGCGGTTAGTTCCACATCTTCCCTGGTTTCAGCTTTTGCGGAAATCATGGTATATGCAAAATTGCCGCCGATGGGAACACTTACATCTTCCAAACAGCGGCTGCAATAACTCTTAATAATCGCAGAAAGCTTACCTTTAATAAAAACGGTGGTGGACGTTTTTGTTATCAGACAGTCTACATCCACTTTGCGCAGTGTAAAATCAGTGCTAGCAGTATCAGTTAAGCATTCCTTAAAACGCGAACCATCTTCAGAAAGAGTGTATTTTAGCCCTTCCTCAGGAATAGTTACGACATTAATTTTCAAAGAATTCGTCATGAAACCTTTACTGCCTTAGCAAAATTACGCAATCCGCGCTAAGACGTTAAGTAAATTATAAATTCTTTTCCTTGTCAAGGATAATTTGTCGTTTTTTAGGAAATGCGGCTTGACAAATGAACGGTCACAACCTTATAAATCTAAAAAAACAAGGAAAACATGATGACAACTGGAATTAGAACCCGCTTTGCGCCATCGCCAACCGGCTTCCTTCACGTTGGCGGAGCTAGAACTGCTCTTTTTAACTGGCTTTTTGCCCGTCACTCCGGAGGTGAATTTGTTTTGAGAATTGAAGATACCGATCAGGAGCGTTCGACTGACGAATCTACAAGGGCAATACTCGATGCCATGACCTGGCTTGGCCTGAACTGGGATGAAGGACCACACTTTCAGGCGCAAAGAGTCGATTTGCATCGCCAGATGGTCCAAAAACTCATTGATGAGAATAAGGCCTATTTCTGTATCTGCACACCGGAAGAGCTGGAGGCCAAAAGAAAACAAGCGCTGGCTACCGGTAGAAAACCAAAATATGACGGCACCTGCCGCGATAAAAAATTAAGTAAATCAGCGGGTAGTGTTGTGCGATTTCGCGGCGCACAAGGTGGTGTGACAATCGTAGAAGATTTAATCAAAGGGAATATTAGTTTTAATAATGACGAACTAGATGACTTGGTCATTGAGCGCAGCGATGGTTATCCGACCTACAACTTTGCTGTGGTTATCGATGATGCGCTAATGAAAATCACCCATGTAATCCGTGGTGATGACCATGTTAACAACACGCCCCGCCAAATTTTGCTTTACCAGGCATTGGGTTTTGCCATCCCTAAATTTGCCCATGTTCCGATGATTCTCGGTGCCGATAAAGCGAGGCTCAGTAAAAGGCATGGAGCTACTTCGGTTATGGCTTATAAGGAAATGGGGTTTTTGCCGGAAGCATTGGTTAATTATCTGGTGCGGCTCGGTTGGGCTCATGGGGATCAGGAAATTTTTTCTTTGCAGGAATTGGTTAACTTGTTTTCTCTTGAATCAGTGGGCAAATCACCTGCGGTTTTTAATCCGGAGAAGTTACTCTGGCTCAATGCTCATTATATAAAGGAAGCAAAACCAGATATTATCTACGAAGAAATGAGACCTTTATGGTCACAGAGTGTAAACAAAGCCGACTCTGATTTTGTGCGTAAGGTTATCGTTGATTTACAGCCCCGGTCAAAAACTTTAGTTGAGCTGGCCGCCGCCGCGGGTTTTTACTTTACTGAAAAAGTTCAGTATGAAGCCCAGGCAGCCCGGAAGTTTCTTACGCCTGAAGTCGCTTCCCATTTAACGGCGATTGAAGCGGGACTTTCCTCATTAGAAAACTTCAGCAAAGAAGGAATTGAAAATTTTTTGCAGATATTTGTTCAAGAGCGGGAAATCAAACTGAAGGTTATTGCTCAGCCACTGCGCGTTGCTCTCACCGGCAAAACCGTCAGCCCTGGTATTGATGAAGTCATGGTTACTTTGGGTAAGAGTCGGGTAATCAGGAGGATTCAAGACGCCCAAGATTATATTGAGGCCGGCAATTAAATTATCGGGTTGCCCGGTTTAAACGCTGACTCGCGACAGCTATAATTTGGTCTTGACTTTTGTAATTGGATTGAATAGATACTCATCGCTCGACGTTACTGGGGGATCGTCTAGCGGTAGGACTCAGGGCTCTGAACCCTGCTACCCAGGTTCGAATCCTGGTCCCCCAGCCATGGTCCCATCGTCTAGTGGTTAGGACGCTGGCCTCTCACGCCGGAAACCGGGGTTCAAGCCCCCGTGGGACTACCAAGTAAATCAATTATTTATTAATTTGCAGTTTTTTCACTTATTGTCTGTGTGTACTTTTGTGTGCCCCTTCCGTCTAGCCGCCTCGATATCATCTTTGATTTAGAAATGGTATTATCTCCTTCTGGAAGATTGGGCAGCCTCTTCCAGAATTATTTTGACGTCTTTCTTTTTTTCAAAAACCTTCATGGAATATTGTCCGGACGCTTTAAAAGGGCCGGACAATTCTAAAATGATCTCAGCAAGACCAAACGGTATAACCAGCTGATTATCGCGCATGAATGGTTGACCAAACCCAATAGAATAGAGCCAGTCCGCGGAATGGCCGAGGAAAACGCAGGCCACGGCATATTTTTCAAAATCCATATCCGGCGCCGGCTGATCAAAGGCACGCCTCCAGAGATCAGACCATTCCTTTTGGGTCTCCACTACTTTGATAAATTCAGCTTTTTGCTTCGATATCGATCCCTTCCACGTCATGTTTTGATGCTGAGCGGGCGTCGAGAGCTCTGACCAAACGATCACCGGTAAAAACATGAACAGCAGCAATAAAAGGAATATTAAAAAATGATGTTGTTTTCTTTTCATTTATTTTCCTCCAGGCTTTTCATAAATTTTTCAAATCATCGCTAGAAACCATCATGGATGTCAGCGCTTTGTTTTTGCCTCCGGTGGTTGGGAAGACCATCAAACTGAATTTTTTTCAGGCCGCGCCGCAAAGCGAAACAGTCTCTTCGACTTGTCTTTTCTGTTTGAAAATAATCCGCGCACTGCCTTTTATTACGTCGGCGGTTATATATCTTAAAATTCTTCTTCTTCTTCATTCGTCACACCGACAGGGAACCCGGGCGCATGCCTGGGAAGGCCGGTGTCCAGTAAAGACCTGGATTCCGGATCACCCAGCATGCGCCCGGCTCTGAGTCCGGAATGACGTCATTTGAGTTGTTTAGTTACCTGTATAATAACTATAGGAGTATGGCGCAGGTAAGTCAATAACATTATTGGATAAGATATTGCTTTCGAGGGGTCGAAGCATAGGGGGCTGTTTTTGCTTGTCCAAGGATATTTTGCAGATTATTTTATTGATACAAAAGGGGTTTTATCCATATTGTGTCAGTAGATATCACCAATTATTTGCACACAGAATTGTTCAATTAAAAAAATGGAAATAACCGTCCCTATTAGTTTGCTTACTGCTTCTAAAGGTTGTCCGGCATACTAATTTGCCATGGGTACACTTGATCAGCCACACAGGAAATGATATGTCTATATTTATGACAAAAACTATTGTTCAAATCTATGAAGTGCAAAAACCGGCAGAGGCTGAGGCTGTCATCGCTTTAGGCGTCGATCGCACCGGCAGCGTTCTGCTTTCCAGAGATTCCTGGAAAGTAACGTCAATCAGGAACACAGTTCAAACAATTCAGCGGGCGGGAGCAAAAAGTGGCTTGATTCCACTGTTTAGCGACCAGCTAACTGTTTTTCATGCCTTGGATTACTATCAGCCTGATTTTGTCCATTTCTGTGAGGCACTCTTAATATTTCCCGGAAACAAAGCAACAATTGTGCGAGAATTTGACGCTCTTATTACTCTTCAGGTAGATGTCAAGGATAGATTCCCGCAGATTGAAATCATGCGATCACTCTCAGTGCCACAGCAAAGTTTAGCACAGGAAAGTGAGGTTTTAAATAATATTCTTTCTTTCACCAAACTACTGGCACCATTTAGCGACTATTTCCTCATTGATACGATTATTGGAGATCAGGGTGCTAAGCAGGACCAGCCCGTGGCTGGTTATGTCGGCATTACCGGCGAAATATGCGATTGGAACATGGCTGGGGAGATAATTAACCAAAGCCCCATACCCATAATCCTAGCTGGCGGCATTTCGGCTGAAAACGTCTTTGATGCAATCATTAAATTGCAACCGGCAGGGATAGACAGTTGTACCAGAACCAATGCATTCGATAAAGAAGGCAAACCTATAAGATTCAAAAAAGACCTCAAAAAGGTCAAGCGAATGGTTGAGGAAGTTAGAAGAGCAGATTCCGTCTTGGCGGGATCTTTAAAAAAAGCACAATAAGGAGATCGATATGATGGGAAAATGGTTGGTTTTTAGTTTTGCCGTTTTATTCATGGGTTGTGCGGGTAACCGCCCCACTACTCTTGGAGTCAAAGATGGAAAGTTTATTCCTTGTCCTGCTTCTCCGAATTGTGTATCCTCCCAATCAGAGCAACCGGCACACGCCATAGAACCATTAAATTACAAGGGATCTCTCGATGATGCCCGGACTCATCTTCTGGAGGTTATCCTTAGCATGAAACGCTTGAAGTTAGTCACACAACAGGAGCGCTACATTCATGCTGAGTTTACCTCAGCATTATTTCGTTTTGTTGATGATACGGAGTTTTATATCGATGATGACCGCAAGATTGTCCATGTCCGGTCGGCTGCCCGTCTTGGATACTCCGATTTTGGTGTAAACCGCAAACGGATAGAAACAATTCGCAAACTGTTTAATTTTGCAACACCGTAAAGCAGGAGGAGACTGTTTGAACTCGACAACATTACAACGGGAATATCAGACAATACAGGAGATGATCACTCTGGCCTGCCGTAAGCGGCACGCCACGAAGTCACGGGAGCTTTGCCCTTCGTGTACAGAACTTTTAGCTTATGCCAAAGCCCGTCTTGATAAATGTCCTTATAAGGAGCAAAAACCAACCTGCGCGCAATGTCCCATCCACTGCTATAAGCCTGCTATGAAAGAGCAAATCCGTGACGTGATGCGTTATGCCGGGCCGCGAATGCTCCGGCGTCATCCTATTCTTGCCATCCTTCATCTGCTGAACGGATTCAAAACCAGACCCCGCCCACCTAGGAGTTGAACCGTAAAACCGGTTATGATATAAAAACATTATTCATTTGCTTTAGGCATTGCGAATTGATGCCCCGAATATAAAAATTGAGGAGGTATAGGCGCGATGACAGAGGAAACCAAGAAAAAGGAACACGACGAAAAACATTTAGAAAAGCTGACGATTAAGGAACTGCGCGAAATCGCCATGGAGATCCCGCATGCCGAGGCTATCCATGACATGAAGAAGGAAGAAATTATCGCCTTCATCAAAGAAGCCCGGGGCATCAAGGATGAAACACCCATCAAGAAAAAGAAAAAAACCGGCAAGATTAATATGACCAAACCCGAGCTGAAAGCCAAAATCAGCGAATTAAAAGGTTTAAGATTGCAGGCCATCGAGGAGAAGGATAGTAAAAAAACTATACTCCTGCGGCACAAAGTCAGCCGGTTAAAGAAAAAATCGAGGCGTATTGCCTGAATCTAAGCAAGACACCCCCGGCGAAGTCATTCTCCAACCCATAGATGTATTGAAGATCAAATTGAGTAAAAGAAGCATCATTATAATAAGGAGGAAAAACATGGAAGGGAAAAGAATAGGTGAGAGCACTATTATCATGGCCCAGCTTATGAATCCTCAGGATGCAAATCCTGCCGGGAACGTCCATGGCGGGGTCATCATGAAGCTTATTGATAATGCGGCCGGTTGCGCGGCTGTCCGTCACGCGAGGTCCAATGTCGTTACGGCCGCCATTGACCGGCTAGACTTCCACAATCCCGTTTTTGTGGGAGACCTTGTGACCCTGAGGGCCAGCTTAAACTTTGTCGGAAAAACGTCAATGGAACTTGGTGTCCGGGTCGAGGCGGAAAATCTCATCACCGGTAAGAGGCGCCATACGGCATCCGCTTATTTGACTTTTGTGGCCATTGACGGTAATGGCCGCCCCTTGCCTTTATCTCCCCTGGTTGTAGAGACAGACGAAGAGAAGCGGCGAAACCGGGAAGCCAGTGACAGGCGAAAGTCAAGGCTCGCGGAAAAAACAAAAGAAAAGCAATGCCAGAATGATTTGAATTGCCCTGAATAAAGGAAAATAGATAAGAGTCAGAAAAAGGGATCAGCCTCCGTACATGACATGAAAAAGGTTTATCAGCGAACCATTGATTAGCTTTTCCTCCAATGGCAAAACGCGGCCTTCCATGATTACCGTTGCGCCCGGGGATGTAGGTATCCCCAATAGGGCCAAAAGATCGGCTACTTTCGATCCTTCGGGAATATCCATTTCCAGACCCCTATCAGGCCTATAATCAGGTATCTTTCTTTTCAACTCCCCAAATAATTTTACCGTGATCTTCATTCAAAAGACTCATCAGAAAGAAAAAGTTGTATCCATTTCCGCATCGGTAACTGTAAACACAGTATTGTGAGGCGGCAGAGCTTCTTTATAGAAAAATTCGGGAAGCCGGTCATCCTTGTTGGTGAAGCCCGCCTTGCGGTTAAATTCTCTTTCCGCTTGTAGGGTACGAATTCCCAACTGTGGAATGGCATCGGGGCCAAGTGGGGTGCCTAATTTAGCGCTCAAAGCTTTGAGAAACGCCGCACCTGCTTCCGGCGCTTCCAGGGCGACAGCCGCAAGGATACAAAGGCCGATACTATCCATAGCGGCCATGGCAATCTGAGAGTTGCGCGAGGCTTTGACCTGGCCTTCAGACTTAAGAGGATCGAGCTTTCTAGCCATATATTGACCAATGACGTTCCCGGCTGTATGGTCGGCGCCCATGGGTGAGGTGGCATAGGTAACGCCGTTTCCCTGCATGGCTCTCGGGTCATAGGCGGCAATGCTCTGATTCTTAACTGCCGGAATCCGGAGATGGTTGAAACGGCGACCTACAGCCGCTGGACCGTCTCCCAGCACCTTGCCCATTTCAGTACCGCGGCCTATCTCTTCCAACATTTCGATGGCTGCCTGGCCATCTTCAAATTTTTTGTATCCCGCATCCATGGCCACGGCCAAAGCAACGCCGGTGTTCATGGTATCGAGTCCAATGTCGTCGCAGAGAAAATCCAAGCGGGCGATAGTATCCAGGTCTTTTATTCCGGTCATGCCGCCAAAGGCCCAGATGGTCTCGTATTCCAGGGAGGATGTAACATATTTCCCCTGTTTATCCATAAAAACATTGGAGCAATGGATGATGCATTGGGAGCAACCCATATGGCCAGGACCACCGCCGCGTTCCTTCATAATTTTGGTCAGGTTTTCTCCACTGATATTTTCCCAGCCCGGGAGAACTCCTTTGGTGGCGTTATAACTGGGGAAGGCGCCCATAGAATTTACCGCGGCAACCAATCCGGCAGTTCCCAGGTTCGGCAAAAACTGGCCGCTGAAAGGATTTTCTTTAACCTTTTGGGCAAAGATTTTGGCCGCTTCTTTAAAGGCCTCCGGATCGGCAATAGCATCAGGACTTTTCCCCCGCCGATCTACTACAAGGGCTTTCAAACCTTTGACTCCCATAACCGCACCGAGGCCTCCTCGCGCTGCCGCCCGGCAGGGGTGGTCATCAACATCTGAGGACTGAATGGAAGCGGATTTCATAAGATATTCTCCGGCCGGACCGATGCACATAATCGATGTCTTTTCCCCATAGGCTTTCAATAATTTATCTACCAGGCTGTAGGTACGCATTCCTTTGAATTCCTTAGCCGGTATGAGGCTGGCCTCGCCTTTTTCATCAATCCGCAGGATAAACATTTCCCCCTTTGCGGCCTGACCTTCAATAACTATGGCTGTAATCCCCAGATGCCCCAGGGCGGCGGCGATGGTGCCTCCGGCATTGCTTTCTTTGATGGTGCCGGTTAAGGGACTTTTAGCGCCGACCGAAATTCGGCTGGTATTGACCAGATTCGTTCCGCTTAAAAGCCCGGGGGCAAAAATAAGCTTATTTTCCGGGCCCAAAGGATCGCATTTCGGCGGTACTTCGGCGTTGATAATAGTTGAGGTCAAGCTCCTGCCCCCCAAACCGAGATAAGGCTTAGGTACATCCTCAAAGCGGATACTCTGGCGCGACATATCGACTCTTATGAATTTCATTTTTTCTCCTTTTCCTGGGATTATTTCTTATCCAATTCTCGTGAAACGTCAATATAACCAATTGAAGATGATTTAAACATACACGGCGAATACTTCTCCGCAGTTTTTCTTGTTAGCATGTTTATTATAACAAGAATATAAAGTAAACACAAAAGGTGGTCAAGAACAAAGCATTCAACACAGTTAAGAAATTAAAATCTATCGAAGAGCGTCTTTAATTTCACGTATGTATTTGGAAACGATTTTTATTAAATCAATATTTTCTTTGTTCTCATCAATCAGCCGCACAACGGCGCTGCCGATGACGATACCATCAGCAATGCTGGCAATTTCCTGCGCCTGCTTTGTATTCGAGATACCAAATCCCACCGCCAGAGGAAGTTTTGTAATCTTGCGGATTTTACTAACCTCTCGTTTGATGTCCTCAATTCTGGGAGCCGCAGTACCTGTGACACCGGTGATGGAAATATAATAAAGAAAGCCTGTTGCCGCAGCGGCAATCTGGTGTAACCTTTTTTCACCGGTTGTCGGGGCGACAAGCGAGATGAAATCAATGCCGGCGACATCGGTATAAACTCTCAGTTCCTGTGCTTCTTCCGGCGGCAGATCCACCACCAAAACACCGTCCACGCCAGCCTTTTTTGCCGCTTGGGCAAATTTCTTAGCTCCATAAGCAAAAATAGGATTATAGTAGCCAAAGAGCACGATTGGAATCGGCGATGTTCTGCGGACATCGGCAACCAGATCCAACACGCCTTGCAGAGTTGTTCCCGCTTTTAAAGACCGCTGTGATGCCGCCTGAATCACCGGCCCATCGGCTGTGGGATCGGAAAAAGGAACACCAATTTCCAGAATATCCATGCCCGCGTTCTCCAGACCCAGGATTAATTCTTTTGTCACGGTAAGCGATGGATCGCCAGCCGTTAAATAAATAATCAGCGCTTTTTCTTTCCTGCCGCGCAAAAATTCAAATTTATCTCCAATCCGTCCCATTAGCTTACCACTCCCTTCTCAATAATTGTCTGGGCATCTTTATCGCCGCGTCCGGAAAGACAAACGACGATGATTTTATCTTTGGCCATTTTGGGCGCCATCTTCATGGCATAAGCGATCGCGTGCGCGCTCTCCAGCGCGGGAATGATGCCCTCATTGCGGGATAAAAAGAAAAAAGCTGCAACCGCTTCTTTATCCGTTATTGTGACATATTTTACTCTTTTTGTTGCATGAAAATATGCGTGCTCCGGCCCGACACCCGGATAATCCAGGCCCGCGGCAATAGAATACGCATCGCGCACCTGCCCATGCTCATCCTGCAAAAGATAAGTTTTATTTCCGTGCAAAACACCCACTTTACCCGCATTAATGCTGGCCGAATGCTCGGAGGTATGCAAACCGTGACCAGCCGCTTCTACGCCGTACATGGCCACATTCCTTTCGTTGCGGAAGGGATAGAAAGTTCCCATGGCGTTACTGCCTCCGCCAACACAGGCAATCAAAACGTCGGGTTTTCTGCCTTCCATTTTCATGATTTGCTTTTTCGTCTCGCGTCCTATGACTGATTGAAAATTACGCACCATCTGCGGATACGGATGTGGCCCGGCTGTTGTGCCAATGATGTAAAAGGTATCTCGAACACTGGATACCCAGTAGCGCATGGCTTCATTCATGGCATCTTTGAGCGTGGCTGTGCCGCTTTTCACAGGCACAACTTCGGCGCCTAATATTTTCATGCGGAAAACATTTGGTGCCTGACGGCGAATGTCTTCTTCGCCCATAAATATTTTGCATTCCATGCCGAAGAGCGCCGCCACTGTGGCCGTGGCAACACCGTGCTGGCCGGCCCCGGTTTCCGCAATGACTTTTTTCTTACCCATCCTGCGGGCCAGGAGTGCTTGACCCAGCGTGTTGTTTATTTTGTGGGAGCCGGTATGATTTAAATCTTCGCGTTTCAGGTATATTTTTGCTCCGCGTAAAGATTCGGACATCCGCTGGGCATAATAAAGAGGCGTGGCACGCCCGGCATATTCCCGCTGATACCATTCAAATTCCTTTTGGAATTTTTTATCTTTTTGGGCAGCTCCGTAAGCTTTCTCCAGTTCGATTAAAGCGGGCATCAAAGTTTCGGCCGCATAACGACCACCAAAAATGCCAAAATGCCCGTATTGGTCAGGTTGAGTCTTCATCATTTACCCCTCTTGGAAAATATTAATTGCCTTTCGTTTAGTTCAACATCAGCATGTTGGATAATATCAAATATTCGTGCCAATTTTGCGTGATCTTTTTTACCCGGCCTTAACTCCACGCCACTGTTGATATCAAGCGCATTGGGCATAACTGCCTTAATCGCTTCGGCAATATTCCCCTCGTTGAGTCCACCGGAAAGGATCAGCGGCTTTTTATTCTTGATGCGGCAGGCCAACTCCCAGTTAGCTTTTTTGCCGGTGCCGCCGTAAAGTCCGGCATGACGGCTGTCAACCAATATAGCCGCAACATCGTAGCTGGAAGCATGATTAAAATCATCATCATTTTTTAATTCGACAGCTTTAATAACCTGGGATGCCGGAAAATGGCGGCAATACTCCGGTGATTCGTCACCGTGCAATTGGATCATGACGAGCCCGCAATATTCAACTATTCTTTTCACTTCGGTAACACTCTCATTGACAAAAACGCCGACCTTCACCAACTCATCCGGCAAAACACTGACAATCTTTCGGGCATCCGCAGGTTTAATATTACGCGGCGAGGGCGGATAAAAGATAAAGCCCAGCGCCGCAGCGCCCAACTTCGCCGCGCATAGAGCATCTTCTTCATTAGTTATTCCGCAGATTTTAACTTGTGTCACTTCAGCTCTCCCCTTTGAACGCACGCAGCTTTTTCCCGATGTCCGGCGCTGTGATCAACGCTTCGCCAATCAAGAAAGTATGGATGTTTGCTTGCATCAAAAATTCTATGTCCGCTCTCGCCATAATACCGCTTTCGGCCACAACAATTTTACCTTCTGGAATTTGCGCCCTGAGCTTGCGGCTGGTATCGATATCGGTAACAAATGTATCCAGATTCCTGTTGTTGATGCCTATAATTTCCGCATCGGCGGCCAGCGCCAAATCCAGTTCCGCTTTCGTATGCACTTCCACAAGCGCGCTTAAACCAACATTTTCAGCCGCAGCAAGGAACTGGGCAAGCTTTTCCATCAGGACATGCACAATCAATAAAACGGCATCGGCGCCGATAGCCCGTGCTTCATAAATCTGTAACGGATCAATGATAAAATCCTTCCGCAAGATCGGCAGTCCGACATGTTGCCGAATTTGAGTCAGATAATTTTTATGCCCCGCGAAATATTTTTCATCGGTGAGCACAGAAATCGCGGCTGCGCCATTTTCTTCATAAACGCCCGCAATTCTGACCGGATCGAAATCTGCAAGGAGCCTGCCGCGGGAAGGCGACGCACATTTTACTTCGGCAATAATGGCGCAAGTATCACCGCTTATCGCCTGCCGGAAATTCCGGCATGGCTCAAGCTGTGCAATTGTTTTTTCCAAGATGGATATAGTTGTTTGCCTTTTTAGCTGCTCCACTTCAGTTTTTTTGGTTTCAATAATTTTGTCGAGAATCATATATTTTTCAACTGTTGCTCATTTCAATCAGTGATTGCAGCTTCTTTACCGCCGCGCCGCTGTCAATGCATTCGGCCGCAACCTTTATTCCGTCTCTGATATTTTCCGCCTTTTCTCCGGCAACTATCGCCAAAGCCGCGTTAATCAAAACAACATTCCGGCAGGCGCCATTTTCCCCGGAAAGAACATCTCTGGTAATCTGGGCATTCACAGTTGGATCGCCACCGCGAATGGCTGTAAGCGGATCGGTCCTGCCGAAATAGTCCATCGGATTGATATTGTATGTTCGAACAATTCCGTCTTTGAGTTCCGCCACGCGTGTTTCGCCGGTTATCGTGACTTCGTCCAATCCATCCAGACCGTGAACAACGAATGCTCTTTTTGTACCCATATTTTTTAAAACATCGGCGAACATTTCGGTGAGCTTCGGATCATAAACCCCCAGAAGCTGTGCGGTTGCTCCCGCGGGATTGGTCAGCGGCCCCAACATATTAAATATTGTGCGGATGCCGATTTCACGCCGCGGGCCTATGGCATATTTCATGGCACCGTGCAGCTTTGGCGCGAAGAGAAATCCGATGCCGATTTGCTGAATACATTCTTCCACCATTTCCTGACCGACGCCGATATTGACGCCAAGAGCTTCCAGAACATCGGCGCTGCCACAGCCGCTGGAAACTGCGCGGTTGCCGTGCTTGGCAACAACAATTCCCGCAGCAGCCACAACAAAAGCTGTTGTCGTAGAGATGTTGAACGTACCCAGAGAATCACCACCGGTACCGCATGTATCAACGATAGTCGTAGAACAAGCATTCACCCGGGAAGCTTTCTGGCGCATGATCCGGGCGGCACCGGTGACTTCCTCCACCGTTTCGCCTTTCATGCGCAGCGCCGTAATCAAAGCGGCAATTTGCGCGGGTGTGGCAATTCCTTCCATAATCTCTTCCATTGCCACCATCATTTCCGCTTCGCGCAGATCATTTTTATTAACGGCTTTTTCAATCGCTTCTTTAATCATGACAAATGCTCCTTTCGTCCTGTATATTTCAAAAAATTCTTAATGATACGTTTGCCCTGTGGGGTCAGCACCGATTCCGGATGGAACTGAATACCTTCTACCGGATAATCCCTGTGCCGCAATCCCATAATTTCGCCCTCTGCCGTTTCCGCGCTGATCTCAAGACAGGCAGGCAATGTTTCTCTGCGGACAAGCAGCGAATGATAGCGTCCGGCGGAAAAAGGATTGGTGAGCCCGGCAAATATTGTTTTGCCATCATTGATAATCGGCGAAGTTTTACCGTGCATAATGCGCGAAGCGCGCACTACTTCTCCCCCAAAAGCATAACCTATAGCCTGATGCCCTAAACATATTCCCATAATCGGCACGTCTTTATAAAATTCACGAATAACATCAACTGTTATTCCTGCCTCGCGAGGCGTGCAAGGGCCCGGGGAAAGAAAGATGGCTTGAGGTTTCAGACGTCTTATTTCTTCCATCTTTATCTTATCATTCCGATACACTTGCACAACCTCACCTAATTGCCCCAAATACTGCACTATATTGAATGTAAAGGAATCATAGTTATCAATCATCAAAATCATATTTCTTCTCCCCTAGTTGCCGTTCTTAATTTCAAAGCCGCCTGCAGCAAGGCGCACCGCCTGCTGCATCCCCCTGGCCTTGTTTAATGATTCCTGATGCTCCGATTCGGGGATGGAGTCATACACAATGCCCGCTCCGGCCTGAACATAAATTTTGCCATTTTTTAAAACCATCGTCCGGATCGTAATGCATAAATCCATATTACCGCTAAAGCTGAAATAACCTACTGCCCCCCCATAAGGACCTCTTTTGACTTTTTCCAGTTCACTAATAATTTCCATAGCGCGGACTTTGGGCGCGCCGGTTAATGTTCCAGCGGGAAAAGTAGCCGCCAGAACATCAAACGCGTCTTTTCCTTTAGCCAACTGCGCACGCACGTTGGACACCAGATGCATCACGTGCGAATATTTTTCCACAACCATATACTGATTCACCTGAACGCTGCCGGTTTCCGCGACACGCCCCAGATCATTGCGGCCCAGATCAACCAGCATAACGTGCTCCGCCCGTTCTTTTTCATCAGAGAGTAATTCATCGGAAAGAGCGCGGTCTTCCTGCTCGGTTTTACCTCTTCTTCTTGTGCCGGCAATCGGACGCAATTCCACAGTATCTTCTTCTTTGCGTACCATTACTTCCGGTGAAGAACCGATAAGGGTAAGATCATCCAGCTTGAGAAAAAACAAATAAGGAGAGGGATTAACGAAACGCAGCGCCCGGTAGAGATCGATAGGATTGGAGCGGCAATCGGTTTGGAAGCGCTGAGAGAGCACAACCTGAATGATGTCTCCGGCAACAATGTATTCTTTGGCTTTCTCAATGGTGGCTCTGTATTGATCCTCGGTCATATTGGATTCAAAACTCACTTCACTTCCCGCGGCAGATACAGTTGTCTTGTGAGAAGCAGCCGCCGCAATCGTTTCGATCATCGCTTCAATCTTCCGGCACGAAGCTTCATAAATTTCTTCGAGCGAATCTGCTTCTTCCGTAAAAGCGCAGGCAACAACTTTAATCGTATGACGCACGTTATCAAAAATCATCATAGAATCACTGATGACAAAAACAGCTTCGTCCAGATTCAGATCGTCCGGCGGGCTTGGCGGAAATTTTTCAAAGTAACGCACCATCTCATAGCCCAGATAACCGACCGCGCCGCCATAAAAACGCGGCAAACCGGGAATAGCAACAGGCTTATAGCGATTTAGCAAATCGCGCAGCAAACTTAGTGGATTGCCCTTATGATCGCGGGTCGTGGTTCTCCCCTTCTCCTCGATAATGACTTTATCGCCATGAACTTTAAACACAACTCCGGCGTCCGTCCCTAAAAAAGAATACCTGCCCCACTTCTCGCCTCCTTCAACACTTTCCAGAAGATAAACGTGATCTTTATTTTGGAGTTTCATTAAAACGGAAACAGGTGTTTCTACATCAGCTAATATTTCACGATAGACCGGTATTAGATTCCCTTTTGAGGCTAACTTCTCGAACTCCGCAAAACTTGGTTCATACATAATTTTAATCTCCTTTATATATAGAACAAAAAAAGGCCGTGATTTTATCACGGCCTTTCAATGTGCTGGAAATAAAAAAAGCCGTGAAGACCCAAGAGGTTCTCCACGGCTTTGACTTTAATTATAAAAAGATCAGCGGCGGATAAGCCTCCTTGCGAGGTTCCACCACCACCAATTATTAAGAGATAATATTTTAACTGCTTTTTGCATA
>OCZT010001136.1_pt1 | contig 27503 bp, 12 predicted proteins | sample 1539031 | NCBI WGS metagenome assembly OCZT01 (sample SAMEA3539308, study PRJEB22396) | soil metagenome | biome: tundra; feature: field; material: soil | place: USA | collected 2010-05 | depth 0.15 m | reverse complement strand
TGGCGGCCGCGCTGCCGCTGGTCAAGCCGGGCGGGGTTTTGTTCGCCTCGACGAACGCGACGGGCTGGCCGCCGGAGAAATTTCTCACGGACGTGGAAAAGGCAATTCATGCATCCCGGCGGAAAATTTTGCAGCGGCATTATGTCCCGCAACCGCCGGATTTTCCCATCAGCCGAGCCGAGCCGGCGTATTTGAAAACGGTGTGGTTGAGGATCAGGTAGCCTTCGGGCCGGCGTCCGCTTTCAATGCGCCCTGCGTCTTTGCGTGAGAATCCCGGGAATTCACCGGGTTGAGTTTACGAACAACGCCTCGTGCAGACCGGGCATGGGCTGGTTGTTTTTCTTGTCCCAGTAACGGAAGGCCGCACTCCAGTCCCACATCGCCCAGCCGAGTTTTTGCCCGTCGAGCGCGTGTCGGAACGCGGCGGTAAACCGGGCGCGCGATTGCGGATCGGCGGTGGTGTAGCATCCAAACTCGCCCACATGCACCGGACGGCCATAGTAACCAGCACAGGATGTGGGTGGCCCGGGTGCCTGCTCGCGAAGACTTTCGGAGTTGAGGCGTTCGGATGAATATATGAGAGGAAGCGCCTGCTGTTGTTGCGAGGCCTTGAACTCCAGGAAGCGGTTACGGAACAATTTTCCGCTTTCCTTGCCTCTCGGTACGAAGTCGGCACGCTTTTTAAGAATGGTTTAAAGGCTTGTCAGCCAACATCATAAAAAGCTTGCATTAATTCCATTAGTTATCTAAAATCATTTCATTAGTTCACTTGAAGAAAAGTGCTCGAAGAAAAGTGCCTATGAAAAAAACAAATTGTACGATTCGGTTTTCGTCCTTTTCCCCAATTGTTCCATCCTTGATCAGAATTGTTGCGGTGTGTGCGGGTCTGCTTTCCGATCCCATGCACGCCGCGATATTGACCTGGTCGGGTGGCGGCGGGGCCAATGCCTATTGGAACAACAGCGCCAACTGGGGTGGCGCTGGAATTCCCGGTAACGGAGACACGATCGTTTTCCAAGGCTCGGCAACGAACAATATGGTGAACACCAACAACATTGCCAACCTTACCTTGAAACAGATCCGTTTCATTGGCAACATTGAACCCGGTGGCTCGTTTGACCTTCGCGGCAACGCCTTCACCCTGACCAACAGCATCGTGGCCACGAACACCGCCGGGGCCAACACGATTGAAAACAACATCACCCTGGCCACAGCCAATGTCCTGATAGTTGTCAGCAACGGCATCAGTTTAACTTTGGAAGGCACCATCAGCGGTTCCGTGGGTGTGAACAAGGCTGGTTTGGGCACGTTACTCTATCAAGGCTCAGGCGCTAATACCTACACAGGTACCACGCTGGTCAGCGGGGGCACCTTGTTGCTCGGCAAACCTTACGCCACAACAGCAGTTCCCGGCCCACTGGTCATTGGAAGCGGCACAACGGTTCGCCTCCTCAACAGCTTTCAAATAAACAATCCCACGACTCCGGTCACGCTGTCCAATTCCAGTCTGCTAGATCTTGCTGGATTCAGCGAATGGGTCGGGCCGACCAGCCTGCAGGGCGCGCAAATCACCTCTGGCGCCGGCATCTTTTATTTCAGCGGCAACATCACCGTCAACTCCAGCACCGTGACTACATCGCTCATCAGCGGCAACGCCTCAATTTGGGGCGGAACCTATACCATTACCAACTCAGGCCATAATTATTCACCGGACTTGCTGATCAGCGCCAACGTCAGTAGTGGTGGCAGTGGCAGCCCCGGCTTGATCAAGGATGGTGCCGGCGAAGTCAGCCTCGCTGGTAATAACTCCTTCATCGGTCCGGTCACAGTCAATGGCGGCGACGTGTGGGCGCAGACTTCAACGGCACTGGGCAACACGAACACCCCCGCCACAGTCAACAGCGGCGGCTCTCTTTTTCTGGACGGCGCCGGTCTCGACTTCGGGTTGAAGCCGCTGGTCTTGAACGGCACCGGTTACTCCTTTGGCGCGTTGTCCTGTAATGGCAGCAGCTCTTGGGAAGGTGGCGTCACGCTGGCCACTGGCAGCCAAATCTACTTGTTCGGCGGGTCAACTCTCACCCTGGCAGGTGCCATCAGCGGCGCGGGTGGATTGACCGAGTCCGGGCCCGGCACGCTCACCTTGTCCGGTTCCAGCGCCAATACCTACAGCGGCCTCACCACCGTCAGCAGCGGCACGCTGGTGCTGAACAAGTCGGCGTTCGACGGAGCCATCCCGGGGAATTTGGATATTTTCGGAACCGTGCGCCTTGCGCAAGACAATCAGACAGTCAATTCTGCCGATGTCGATGTTGAGAGTGGCGGGTTGTTCGACTTCTCAACTTTCTATACCTACTTGAACACCCTGCGCGGCTACGGCACGGTCAACTTTGGCGTCAACGGCTTTTTAGTCATTGGCGGAAACAACGGCACCAGCGAGTTTGACGGCTCCTTCACCGGCATCGGTTTCGCCAGCGGCTATACAGTTGGGAAAAACGGGAGCGGCACCTTCACGATTGGCGGCAACAGCAGTTACACGGCCGGCATCACTCATGTGTTCAGCGGCAAAGTTGTGATCAACGGTTCCCAACCGCAAATCCCCGTCACGGTGGATGCCGGCGCCACGCTCGGCGGTTCCGGCACCGTCGGCACCCTCACGGCCAATGGCATTATTTCTCCGGGCAACAGTCCCGGCATCCTCACCAGCAGCAATGTCACTTTCAGTTCCACGGGAAACTTTACGGTTGAACTCACAGGCCCGAATCCCGGCGTCGGCGGCTACGATCAATTGAACGTGAGGGGCACAGTGTCCCTCGCCACCGCCACGCTCACGGTCATTCCCGCGTTTACCACGCCCGCGTCCATCGGCCAGCAGTTCATCATCATCAACAATGACTTGTCGGATGCCATCACCGGCACGTTCAACGGCATGGCCAACGGCTCGCTGTTCAGCGCCGGCGGTTACAAGTTCCGGATCAACTACGCAGGCGGCACGGGCAATGACGTCGTCCTCACGTTGTGGGGCGTGCCGGGCAACACCGTGACCCTCAACGCGGTGGGTCAGGGTTGGTATAACAGCGCGGGAACCGGTGAGACGAGAAACTATTCGGCCGGAGAGGACAGTGGAATCTCGAATACCAACATCTATCGAAACTGGTTCGTATTCAATGTGCCGGTGTCCAGCAATTCGATCATTCACGCCGAACTGCTCATCAACGATTACTACAACTCCAGCCCGAACGGCCAGGAAACCTATTTGCTGCGCAAGGTAACGACGCCCATTGCCACGCTCGAAGCCGTCGGCTCCGGGCACGTCGGCATTTACAATGATCTCGGCACCGGCGCGGTCTATTCCGTCCGCAGCATTGCCACCAACGAGGCGTTACAGACAGCAATCATTCCGCTCAACGTTCAGTTCTTCAATGATGCCACCGCGGCGAGTGGTGGACAGATTGCGCTGGGCGGCTCCATCGCCACCCTCGACGCGGTCAACAACCACAACCAATACCTGTTTGGCTACAGCCTCGGTGCTCCAGGCGACGTTCAATTGCGCCTGACCTACGGCACTTCCGTGGTAATCAATTCCGCCAATCTTGGTTGGTATAATAATTTAGGCAATCACACCGCCAGCAACCCGAACTACTTCGTGGGAGACAACGGCGTAAACTTTTATCGCAACTTCTTTGTCTTCAATCTGCCGGCGCTTTCAAGTCAGTTCGTGGACGCCGAACTCCTGGTCAATTCGTACAACAACGTGAGTCCGTCCGGTGTTGAAACCTACCAGCTCTATGATGTCACCACCTCCATCACCGTGCTCACCAACAGCGCATCCGGAGCCACCAACGTCTATACGGACCTCGGCAGCGGCGCGGTCTATGGCGGGCGAAACGTGTACGTTTCCGAAAGCGGATTCATCGCGAGCATTCCGCTCAACGGAAGTTTCCTCGGCGCAGCGCTGGCTAACAGCAGCGGCAGGATCGCCCTCGGCGGCGCGCTGACTTCGCTCAATCCCGCGCCGACCGTGGAAAACCTCTTCGGTGCCAGTTCCGGCCTTCCTGTCGATGCACAACTCTGGCTCGGGTTCCTCACTGCGCCAGCTTCGCATCCGTTCTTCGTGGGCGGCACGCCGACTTATCTCGGAAACAACCAGTTCCAGTTTGTCGTATCCGGGACCACCGGCTCCACCAACGAAATCCAAGGATCATTTGATTTCCAGAATTGGGACTTCATCCGCGACCTTGTGATGACCAATTCAACCACCTCATTCCACTACACCAACAACACCGTGGTTCCGTATCGCTTCTTCCGCGCGGAACAACTCCAATAACGTCGCGGGCAGGCGATGCCCGCACTCGCTGAGAGTTTCGACGCCTCTGCAGCCGCCGATTTTCGGCGAGCCTGTGGAGCGCCGATTACCAAATCGGCTCGACCCATCAACGCGCCGATCAGGTGATGGGTGTTCCGTCGTGCTGGCCAGCATTTCGGCTATGATGCGCGCGCCGCGCCAAAGGATTTTGGTTTTGCGATTTGCTGCCAGCTCCGTGAAATGAAACCATTCAACATAAAAAATCCGTCGCGCCTGCTGCCAATCAACGCGGTGGCGGAGCCGCCACGCGCTCGATTTTCAAGGTTTCATTGGGGAACACCTTTTTGTCATCGCCATACACGTTGACGACCATCCATTCGGGGCCTTTATACAAAAGGCTCACATATTCCTTGGTAACAGTCACCTGCAGGGAATGATCCTTTAGAAGGATGCGAAACGAATATTTCTGCCATTTCTCGTGAATAAGCGGATTGAGAAAGAGCTTGCCATTGCGAACCCGCTTTCCACCAAACCCTTCGACTATCGCCATCCACGCCCCGGCCATATCCACTATCACGCCATCCAGATCAAACAGGCAGGCTTTGAGCATCATCGAATTGGTATTCTCCACAGTCATCAATGCGTGCTGGCCATGCCGCGCGGAGCAGCTTCCCCGCCGGTTTGCTTGAAGGTCACCACCAACAGCGTCAGCAGGGCGGCCAATCCCATGCTCACGCCGCCCAGGACGAGGGCATTCATGGGTTCGCTGTGCAGATAATTTTTCAGGATGTATCCCAGCAGGCTGGAAGCGGCAATCTGTGGCACCACGATGAACAGATTGAACATTCCCATCATGACCCCGACTTTTTCCTTCGGCAACGCGGGCGCCAGCATGGCGTAGGGCATGGAGAGGATGCTCGCCCACGCGATGCCGACCGCGGTCATGGCGATCAACAGGTGATGTTTGTCTGAAGCCAGAGGAACGGAGGCCAGCCCCAGCGCACCCACCGCCAGACAGAGAATGTGCATCAGCTTGGGGCCGGTGTATTTTGTGCCCCACAACAGCACGAATGAAAAAATGAAGCACACGGCATTATACGCGGCAAAACAGAAGCCCGACCAGGAACCGGAGGCTTCCATTTCCACCGAGCCAGGCGCGGCATGGAAAATATTCCTGGCCACCGCCGGGGGAAAATAGACCCACATCGCGAACATCCCGATCCAGGTGAAGAATTGAACAAGGCCAAGTTCCCACATCCGCCGGGGCAGATGAAATACCAGCGCGAAGATGTCGCCCAAGCCGAGCGTCCAATCAAACTTCCGCGCACGGATGGCGGCCAGTTCGGAATCAGATGGCGGGTATTCCTTGGTGCTAAAAACCGTCCAGAGCACTGCGCCCATGAACGCCGCTGCGCCGATGTAAAACGAGAGCCGGACGGAATTGGGTATATGTCCCTGCCCGGCGCCTTCGGAGGTGACGCCGAACCAGTTGGTCATCATCCAAGGCAAAGCCGAAGCGACGGTTCCGCCCAGACCAATGAACAGGGATTGAATGGCGAAACCCTGGGCGTTCTGTTCTTCGGGAAGATTGTCCGCCACCAAGGCCCGGAAAGGCTGCATGCTGGCATTGATGGTTCCGTCCAGCACCCAGAGCAATCCCGCCGCCATCCAAACCGACGGGCAATTAGGCATCAAGACCAGAGCAAACGACGCGAGAATCGCGCCGCCCAGAATAAACGGACGCCGCCGGCCCAGCCGCGTCCAGATGCGGTCGCTGGATTGCCCAATCAATGGTTGGATGAGCACGCCGGTGACGGGCGCGGCCAGCCACAAGATGGCCAGGGAATCGGCGTTCGCCCCGAGGTAGCCGTAAATGGCGCTCATGTTCGCCATCTGCAAACCCCAGCCAAACTGGATGCCGAGAAAGCCGAAGCTCATGTTCCAGATTTGCCAGAAAGAAAGACGTGGTTTATTCATAAAAAAGTTCGATTCAAAAGAAATGTATGCCGGGGCGAACCGGCATTGGATTCACAACGCCACCGGTGAAAACAACGACAACGTTCGATTTTTCGCACAAAATGATTGCGGTTCTATTTCGGCACCACGCGATGGTAAATCCGCCATTCAAAGCCGTTGAGGTGAAAGGTCGGCAGGCCGTCGGCGGCGCCGTCCGGCATCCCCGAAATCCGCACGGGTTTGAAACCTTCGCTGGTTTTCAATTCAACGCGCCCGGCGACTGGCCGGTTGGAAAAGTTGATCACGACCACAAACTCGTCATTTTCGTCGAGGCGCATGAGGGTCACGAGGTTGGCTTCATCTGAATTATGCAGCCAGATGACGCGGTTGTTGCGAAAGGCGGCGTATTGTTTGCGAAGCTGGATGAGTCCGTGATAGATCTCGCGCAGGGGCGGACGTTCCTTTGGGCTCCAAAAAATCGGCAGCTTGTCGAACAACGCCGGATCGCCGGATTCGGTCGCGTCGCCGACTTCCATGCCGTTGTAAATCAGCGGCACGCCGTCGAGTGAAAACATCAGCGCTGAAGCCGCCAGTGCGCCGCGAACGCCATAACGCGAAACCGCCCGGGCCTCGTCGTGGTCATCCGTGATCCGCATGTGCAATGAATTTTGCGGAAATTGCCGCAGACTTTCTTCCCATGATGCACGCAGTTTCAAGGCGGGCGCACCACGCAGCAACACATCATTCATCGTGGCCATCAACGGCCAGGAGTAATCAATGTCAAATGCGTTGGTCAGCAGTTCCGGCTTGCTGGCTTCGGCCAGCATCATGATGTCCGGCTTGGTTTTTTCCAGTTCGGTTCGCGCCTGCTCCCAAAAATCCATCGGCACCATGGAAGCCACGTCGCAACGGAAGCCGTCCACATCACAGGTTTGAATCCAGTATTTCGGCATCGCGATCATGTATTCGCGCAACTGCGGGCTGGCATAATTCAAACCGGCCACGTCTGTCCATTCCGGCACGGGCGGCATGATTTTTCCACTCGCATCCTGTTTGTAAAATTCCGGGTGCTTCATCATCACGCTGTCCCATGCAGTGTGGTTCGCGACCAGATCCATGATGACTTTCAGGCCGCGTTTGTGCGCCTCGGACACAAGCCGTTTGTAATCTTCCACCGTGCCATAATTTGGATCAATGGCGTAATAATCCTTGATTGAATACGGGCTGCCAAAACCGCCCTTGCGAAATTTTTCGCCGATGGGGTGAATCGGCATCGTCCAAAGGATCGTCACGCCCAAATTCTTCAACCGGTCGAGTTGCGCGGTGACGCCGTTGAGGTCGCCGGAGGAGGAAAAATCGCGCGGAAAAATTTCGTAAATCACCCCGTCGCGCAGCCAGGCTGGCGAGGTCCGTGCCGGCTGCTTTGCGACGTCGGCGGCCTGGACCAGCATCGCGGCGAGCAATAGTCCAGCTGCGGACAAGGTAAAAATCCGGCGGGCTTTGAATGTGCTTTTCATGTTTTTTTAGTTATGCTTAAGCCAGTGTGCGGCCCCCGGCATCTATAGTTTTTGTTCGCAGGAATGTCAGGGTAAAAGTTCAATGCGATAAAAGCGTTGTGTCGCTGTCGTTGATGGCGCATCAGTGTAATTCAACTGCATTTGCAACGACCCGGCATAATTCGAGCCGGCGGGCAGATTGCTCCACGTTCCACCAAGGCGGCTGGCGAATTGAACCTGATACGCGCGGCCCGGCATCGCCGCCCAATTCAACATGCAGCCATTGGTCGATGAATTGGCCGACAAAATCTTGAACCCGCGCGCCGGATCGCACAAATCGAATGTGCCGTTGCCCAGCGAATCGCGCAACGCTACAACCGGGATCACCAAAAATTCATTCGTGTCAATGTTCGGGCCGGAGCCGGGGGGACATTGCGCGACGAGCGCGCCGCCGTCGGCGGTCTGATACGCCACGGTGCAAAGGTAAAGGTTCGCAGGCACCGAACCGAACGCGGCGGCGAGGTCGAGCGTGCCTTCGAGCGCGCCGGAATTCGCCGGAGATTTCGCGCACGGCCAGTTGGTCGCGGTGTTGTTGACGAACCAACGGACGTAGCTGTTCTGGCTTTCACTGGCAAGAAACGGCTTGTTCGCGCTGACGGCGGCTGTTCCCGCTTTTGCCCAAGGCGCAGCGGCGGTCGTGGCAGGCAAAAGCTGGTCGCTGACAAAAACAAAATGATCGTTCGTCCCGCCGGTGCCGGTTGACCAGGTGGCGACGTAAAGCGTCGTGCCGCGCACCGCGCCATAAAGCACCATGCCGTTGGACGCGAGGAGATAGCCGGCGGAATCAAAAGCGCCGTCCATCACAAACGCGGGCAAAACCACCGGCGCGTTGCTGAACGTGTTCGCGCAAACCGTCGCGCTCGCGGCGGAAAATCCCACGCTGTTCGACGCGATGACGGAATAGCAATGGGAAGAATTTGCCGCGAGCCCGGTGTCGGAGAAAGTTATGGCGGTCGTCGTGGCGACCAGCGAACTGTCACGGCTCACTTGATAGCCGCTTGCGCCCGACGAAGCTGACCAGCTTAAATTAATTTGATTCGTCTGCACCGGAATCACGGTGATATTTTGCGGCGGTGACGGCGGCTGTGGATTGCTATTGGTGCCTACGGTGAAGTTCCAATTCGCGCCGCCGTTGTTGTCCCAAGTGCCGGAGCCGCTGTTGAAGACGCAGTTCAAATTCGTCGCGTTATTGGGAACCGTGACGGTGTATTGCCACCAGTTCGAGGCGGAGTTAAAAGTCATCGCCGGATCGGGCGAGACGACGGGGTTCCAGTTGTTCCAGCCGAGGTGAAGATAAACCGGATTGGCCGAAGCAATCGCGCGTCCGCTGGCGACGTATTGAATCGTCACGGAATTTCCGGCGACCGGTGGAACTGGGGAGACGGTGACCGGGCCGCTGTTGCCGCCACCGCCGGAACCACCACCACTGCCCGAACCGGCACCAACATAAACGTGCTGGATGGGTGATTTGTAAGTGTTGCCGCGCGCGTCGGTCGCGCTGACATAGTAATCCACGAACGCATTCGAGATGGCGCTGACCTTGGCGTAATAATAATCCGCGATGTATTGCGGCGTCTCGCCACTCACCGGCGCGGTGACGCGCTGCGTCATGTTCGAGGTCTGCCACGCGCCCGCGAGCGGACCGCCGGCGTAAGTTTTGAACTGGTCGCTCGCCGGCGGATTCGTTCCGTTGACGCGCAAAAGCAAACTGACGCTCGTGATTCCCGAAACGTCATAGGCGTAAGTCCAAATCCAGAAATCGGAATTCGTGGCGACGGTGACTTTGTAGCCGTATTGCACGCCGAAGTTCGTGCCGCCGGGATTCCACGGATGGCGCTGCGGGATGAAAACCGTCGGCGGCGTGGTGTCGCTCGTGAGATTCGACAAATATGAATTCACGTTGCGAACGGCATTCGATTGCGCGACGACGGCGCGGAGACATTCATCGCCATTGCAGCCGTAATATACGAAGCCGCTGTCGAGGCTCCCCAGATAATAATGCCAGCCAAGTTCGATGCCGTTGGGCGTGCCGGAAAAACTTCCAGGATCGCGCACCTGGTCAATGTTCGGCGTGATGCCGGAAATCTGTTGCGCGGTTTTCACACGATTTTCCGAGGCGATGATGACGCGCCAGTTATCGGCCTTGTCGCTCACGCCGAGGCTGGGGTCAACGACGTTGTTCCCGCTACCGTCGGTGTAACTCGGCGGCCAGTGCCAGTTGATGAACATGGGCGAGCCGAAATCGCCGTCGGCAAAAACCCAGCCGCCGTTCTCGACGTGGACGACGTCATTCGTGTCCGGCGGAAAATCGGAGATGAATTGTTCGATGGTCGTCGGTTCGTAGCCGTCCGAAACGGCGGTGCTGGCCATCTGGCCGACCCACTCGTTGTAATAAGACGAGCCGCCGCTCCAGGCATTGTCGCCGTCGTGCGCGCAAAGCACGAGCGACGGCTTGGCCGGGTTGTTGCGCGCGGCCAGGGGCGCGATGAGTCCCAAATCCCAGGTGCTGTAACTGTCCTTCCAGCCGAACACCTGGTCGCTCGGCGCAAGAATAATTTCGCTGGCCGCGCCGGTGTTCGGGTCAACGTAGCGGGCGTGGTGCAGTTGAAATCCGAACGGCATCACTTGAGTTGGTGAGCAACCGCGATCAATGCTCGTGCGCTGGTAATTGCCTGCCCCCTGCGGCGGATTCAATTCATCGGCAGGATTGGGCAGATCGCACATCTCGCCACCGCTGCCGGTGGCGATGGGCATGTCCGGACAGGCGCGTGCGAGATGATTATTCGCCACCACCGTCCACGCGATGCCAACCTTGTTCAGGATCGGTATCATGTGTTCGGAGAAACACGTCTCGGCGGGAAAATAACCGCGCGACAACGGCACGCTGGTGCCCCAGAAAATCTGCATCTGCCGCTGCTGGATGCGCAGTTCCATTTCGAGCGTTTCGTCGCTGACGAGCGGCGCGAGCGCGTGGTGGTAGGTGAAGTTGACGAGGTCCAGCCGGGGTTTGCCGCCGCTGGTCGTCCAACTGCGGGCCTGCTGGTTGTACGAATTCCAGTTCGCACCGTAACCGGTCTGGCCGTTCGCGCCGAGGCTCTGGACGTTTTCCATCAAAGCGCCGGAAAAACTCATCTGCGCGCCGGCATTTGCATAACTGAGAATCGAATTGAGCGCATCATGTGGCTGGTGTTGGTAGTCGGCCACCCGGTCCGCTTCCCCGAAGATGGTGGTCAATACTTCCGGTGAGGGATGCGGCCGGCCGGCATTTTGCTGTTGAATCGTGTCCCAGGCATTTTCGTAATGGTCGGTGCCGGAATTGCGCCGGTCGGGCCAGTAAACCGGCTGGTGCAAGTGCCAGAGCCAGGTGGTGTGGACACTGTTCGTGCCGCCCGGCGCCGGCGCCGGCAACAGCAACAGGAAAAAGCAACACCAAGCCAGACGAGGGAGGAACTTCATTTTCTTTCGGTATCTTACACGAAAAGTCCCCGTCCACCCACCGCACAAATATGTGGTGGAACGGAAGTTCTTTAAGCTGATATTGTCTGGGAAAGCACAAACGCAAAAATTGACGGATCCCGGCATCAACCTTATCTTGTCATATTAACCAAAAAACTATCGCACATAAGCGTGCAACTCCCTGCTCGTTGTGAATTTAAATTCTTTCCGCCGTCCGGTTGTTTCAAAATCTTCGCTTTGCCGGCTGGCCTGCGCGGGCTTGTTGCTTGGCCTGGGCCTGGCGGGCGTCAGCCTGGCGCGGGCCGAGGCGATGCTGGAATTGTTCAATGTCAAGTGGACGGACCTGACCCAGAAGATGCCGGAGATTGCCGAAGCGGGTTATGACAGTCTCTGGGTCCCCAATCCCGCCAAGGCGGAAAGCGGCGCTTATTCGGTGGGCTACGATTTGTTTGACCCGTTCGATCTGGGCAACCTCAATCAACGCGGCACCATCGCCACGCAATGGGGCACCGAGGCCCAGCTCATCCAAATGGTGCAAACCGCCCATCGGTTTGGCATCCGGGTATATTTCGACAACGTGATGAACCACCGCGGATTCGGCGTGCCCGGTTTCAATTCCAGCACGCCGACCAATTATTATCCCGGCTTGATCCCGCAGGATTTTCATCTGCAAACCGTCGCCGGCGGTTACTACCAGAACTGGCCGCAAATCCAGGATTATTGCAACCAGTGGGACGTTCAAAACCAGTCCTTGCTGGGACTGATTGACCTCGCCAACGAACCGGGCACGGTCAATCTCAACTTCGGCGCTTCATCCGGCAACACGATCACCAAACCGGTGTTTGTCCGCCAGCCCACCAACACCTCGTATTACATGGACACCAACGGCCCGTCGCTGGGCGGCCCGTGGCATCCCTTTAACAGCACCAACGGCGACCCCGTGCCGGAGGACGTGACCACCTATCTCGACCGGGCGGTGATGTGGACGCTTTACACGACCAAGGGCGACGGCTTCCGCCTGGACGCCGTCAAACACGTGCCGTCGAACTTCTTCGGCAACAACACCGGGGCAAACACTTTCACGAACGACCCCTCTTTTGCCGGTTACACAGGCGGGATCCAGGCGATGTATGACTGGGTGCACGGTTACGGCAACAACGTCACCGGCAACGGGTACGTGGAAACCGACGGCAACCGGAACAGTCTGTTCAATACCGAATCGCCGCGCAATGATGCAATGTTGTTCGGCGAGCTCGTGTCGCCGGTGCCGGATTTCCAGCAATATCTGGCCGTGGGAATGCGCCTTTGCAACCAGCCGCTCTATAATCAAATGAATTCGGCGCTGTCCGGCAACGCCGGTTTGAACGGCATGGACAGCCGCGACTATACGCCGCCCTCCGATTACTGTAACGGCAATCCGTATCCGTCCTACAGCGCGGCGCAAAGCGTCATGTTTCCCCAGACCCAGGACGGCGGCAGTTGCTGCCCGGTCCACCAGGAATTGCAGGATGCCTATTACTTCATGCACGAGGGCCTGCCGATGGTTTATTCCGACGGGTTCAACCACTCCGGGCCGCCGAATTATTTCCCCATTGTTTCCTATGCCGATTACCTCGGTGAATTTGGCGACAACACCATGCCCGACACCATGTACACCCACAATCAGCTTTCGCGCGGCGGCACCTGGTCCCGCTGGAGCGACTACAATACCGTGGTGTTTGAACGGTACGATTACCGCGAAGCCACCAGTGCGTCGAACCAGGCCGTATGCCTTTTCGGCATGAATGACAAATACGGCTTTCCCGCCGACATCAGCTTCGACGACGCGGTCAGCCGGACCAGCGATGGCTATTACCTGAATTCCACCAACGGTTCCACCGGCATTGCCAATTCACGCGGCCAGGGAGTGGTGGTGGGTTTCCCACCGGGTTCGGTTCTGGTGCAACTGTCCAGTTCCGGCCAGGGTTGGGGTGGCAATCGCGCCTATAAAAAACTGCTGGTTCATGGTGCGACCCAAGACCACAACCTGGCCCAGACAACGGCCAATGATCCGAATCCCGCGAACCGGTTGATTTACGTTGGCACCCAGACCTTGGCGTCCGGTGGTGGAGCAGTGGAACTCACCATTCCCAGCGGCGCGTGGGTCGAATATGGCTGCCAATGGCCGCAAGCCAGCCAGGCGAATCCTTCGACCAACGCCATCATCTTCCGCCAGGGCGGCACCGAAGTCCCGCACATCACGGTTTATCGCCATGACGGCGTCAACGGCGACCCGAATTACAATCCGCTCTTTCCCTTCAAAATGCGCGGCAGCGTGGACCCGTATGGCAACGTCATCGCCGGCGTGAACGTCTCCAACCTCACCTACGCCATGGACATCCCGGTGGTGACCAACGCGCCGTTTGACATCATCGTTCGCAGCGACGCCTCGGCGTCGAACACGCTGGTGAAGCTCGATGGCGGCATGGACCTCAACAGCCAGATGGGTCTGGGGCCAACCAGTGGCGGGGTCGGACCGAACGGGCCGGATTTGCGTGACAACAAACCCGGTTACGTCTCCGATGTGTTTCTCGGGTACGAACAGACGGTTTTCCAGTTCCGAAACGGCCCGGAAAAATTCGCCGCGCGCAATATCTTAAGCAACAACATCGTTTCCCTGGGCGCGGAGACATATTATTACACCGTTGGCGGAACGAGCAACGTGGTCGCCGGCGCCAGCTACGGCGCGGGCATCACCAATCAAACCGCCAACTGGGTCTGGCATGACCCGACCAACACGGTCACCTCACTGAGTCCAAATCCGCCTTCGCAAAGGAATCCGTTGAGCCCGACATCCGGTCAATCAGCGGATGTCTGGGTAAAGGTCGGGTATCAATTTCAAATCAACACCTGCTTCATCTACTACACCACCGACGGCTCCAATCCGGAAGGCGCGTTTGGCACCGGCAAGGGCACGACCCAGGTGGTGCAAGGGTTCTGGGTCAATCACGACAGCGTGACAAACAACATTGACTGGTGGAAGGGAACCATTTCCGCGCAGTCCAACGGCACCCAGGTGCGGTACAAGGTCGCGCTGTTCTATGGCGGGAGCGTTTATGCCGGGCAAAGCGTCCAGCCGGTCTGGGACGGCGAAGCGTCCGGCTCGAAGCTGTTCGGCCTGACCCAGGCGGCCATCACCAATTTCAATCCGACGACCGCAGTGGTCTGGCTGCACAATGACCTGAACACCAACAGCACGACCATCGGGTTGCAGTCCGGTTTCCACATCGTCCGCGCCCGGACCTTCCTGCCGCGTACCAACCAGGCGAGCGTCTATAACACTTTCCTCCAGACGGTCTACTACGATGCCGCCCTGCCCGGCGGTGCCGTCACCTCGCCCGCGGCCGACGGCAACACGATTTCCAACCAGAACTACACCATTGTCATCCGGACCGACAGCTCGGTGACGGAGGCGGATGGCAACATCCAGGACGGCAACTCCAGCAATGATGACCTCAACACCGGGCAACCCAACGGCAACGGGAATAACGCCGGCGGCCAGCCCATTTTTGTCAGCGCCACCCCGGTGACTCCGAATCCGACATTGAGTGCGCAATGGACGAATTATCCGCAGGAATTCCATTTCACCTACGCCAATGTGCCCAACAGCGGCGCCGCCACCATCACCGTGCATCTCAAGGAATATGCCACCAGTGTTTATACCAACCGCTACACGACCCTGACGCGTTCTGTAAACACCGTGGCGCCCACCCAGGTGGTGAACATCTCCAATCCATCCACCGACGGCGCCATCATCACGATGGGGGCGGGCGACAACTTCCCGATTCAAACCTGTTACACCGGCACGCTGGACACGAACACCATCACTTGGTTCAGCATCTACATCAACGGCATCTTCCAGCTGCGGCGACAGTCCAATGGGATGCCGAATTATTTCATTACCGGCACGGGCTGTGGCACCGGCATGCGGATGCTGACCTATAACTGGAGCGGCGCGAGCGTCGGCACCAACCAGATCCAGGTCGTCTATACCAACGGCATCACCCTGAGCGACACCAAGACGGTCATCATCGCCCCGCCGCTGCTTATCACCGGCCTGGCCAACAACAACCAGCTCCTCGTCTGGGACAGCGCGCCGGGCGTCAATTATCAGGTCCTGGCGACGACCAACCTGACCCAGCCGTTTGAGCCCGTCAGCGACATCATCCCCGGGGCCGGCGCCTCCACTTATTTCTTTGATAATTCACCATCGGTGCCGCAGAAGTTTTACGAAGTCCAGGTGATCGGCAACTAGGCACTGAACGGGAAAACTCAGAAGAACAACTTTGAAAAATCACCGTTTCATATCGGGCCTCGCCGCCCTGGCGCTGCTGATCGGTTCGTGTCCGAATGCCCGGGCGGTCCTCGCCCATGCCTGGCACATTCCGGACAATAACGGTGATCTCGGATTCACCCTGCGCAACCCGGAATTCGAGATCGGCACCAACACCGTCGTCACCGTTTACAGCGGCCTGCAAAAATTCAACAACGCCTTCGGCACGGCCAACCAGACCGGCGGCTGGGTGATTTACAAGGGTGCCACCCAAAGTTCCTGGAGCAGCAATGCCATGAGCTTTTACCTCAACGGCGGTTCCAGCCCGAATAATCAGTATTGGAAGGCGTCGTTCAACACGACGAACTTCGGGCCGGAGGCAGTCATCCAGTATTACCTCTACCTCACTTTTGACGGCGTGAACGGCGTGCTGAACACCTGTGTCTATGGCGGGGATGGCGTCAGTTCGACCACCGCCAGCCAGTCCATCGCCGCGGCCTCGCCGTTCACCATCCGCAACCGGCCCGCGTGGCTCTTTCACGCCGGCAACCGCGTGGTCATCCCCGGCACGACGACAAACAGCTCCAATGTCAGCTTCTGGATCAAGGTCGGTTACCTCGGGAAGGACAGCAGTTTGAGCTCGCGCTGGGCCGATAACGCCTGTGTTTACTATACCACGGACGGTTCGATCCCGGCCGGCACGCATGGCGCCGGCAGCGGCACCACAGTGGCCGTGCCGATGGCTTTTGACCACGTGGAGGATGACCCCAGCATCGCCGGCAATGCCATGTGGTGGGTCGGCACGTCATCGAACCTGCCCGATTTCATCCCCATCAATTACAAAATCAGCGTCTGGAACAGCGGCAATGGCGAGGAAAAATTCGCCGACTACACCGCCGGCGCCAACAACAGCATTTTCAATTTTTCCATCGGCACCGCCGGTGCGCCCGGGCTCACCGTCAACGGCATCAACGCCGATTACACCACCGAACATCTTTTTGTGGACGAAGTGGCGGGCGATTCGATTCCGATAACCGTCCTGTTTTCACCGAACGCTTCCAACGTCGTGGAAGCCGATGTATTTTCGAATCTAAACCGCCGCAACCGCGCGACGATGGATGCCAACGGCGACGGCATCGAGGACGGCATCGTGCCGCCGGACGGTAACACCATCACCACCGGCGACGACAACAATTATTACAAGGCGGACGCCATGTCACCGAGCGGGCAACCGGGGCAATACGTTCTCACGCTCTACGCGACGAACTGCGGCGCCTATCGCCTGACGGCGCGTTGCCAGGTTTCCGGCAACACCAACTGGTTCTGGTATTCGACCAACGGGCGGCGCGACCATTGCATCGTCGTTTCGCCGACCAAGGCGCGCAACCTCACGATGTATGAATTGAACGCGATGAACATTGATTCGCAGGGCACTCAACCGGATCAGCGCAGCACGTTCACCGATCTTTACAATGGTCCCGGTTCGCGGCCCTACGACCCGGTCACAAACCGTTTCAACCTGGGTTATGTGCAAAACCTCGGCGTGAACTGGCTCTGGTTCCAGCCGATTCACCCGATTGGCATTCAAAACCGGCAGATAGACCCCAACACCGGCCAGCCCTACGCCGTCGGCAGTCCGTACTCGGTGAAAAACTTTTTCCAGATCAATCCGCTGCTCGGCAAGGCCAACACGCGCGACGGGGCGATGCAGGAGTTCACCAATTTCGTCGCTGCCGCCGACGCCGCCGGCATCAATGTCATGCTGGACGAACCGTTCAATCACTCCGCCTGGGATTGCGAACTGGACGCCGCCGGAACCAATTATTTCGCCCCCACCGCGCCGCCGACGAATCTCATCGCCAATGCGGAGGCGCGGTTTTATTCGCGCACCAACGAATATGACCAGCGGGCCTCGAGTGCGGCGACGGTTGCCCAGGCGCCGGACCGTTACGACTTCGGCAAGTGGAGCGATGTGGCCGACATTTATTTTGGCCGTTACGCCGCGCTGGTGCCCAACGCGTCGCAATCGGGCAATTACTCCAGCGAAGCCGACTGGTTTGATTATTCCATCGGCGACGAGAACAGCACCGGCACCGGGCATTTCGACCGCATTACCCAGAACACCTGGCGTTATTTCTCCGACTGCATTCTCTACTGGCTGGACCAGACCGGCTGTCCCAGCAACACGCCGGCCAATCAGACCTACAAAGGGATTGACGGCCTGCGTGCCGACTTCGGCCAGGGTCTCCCGCCGCAATGCTGGGAATACATCATCAACAAGGTCCGCAGCCGGAAATGGGATTTTGTGTTCATGACCGAATCGCTCGACGGCGGCGCGGTGACTTACCGTTCCAACCGGCATTTCGACATCCTGAACGAAAACCTGATCTTCGCCCTGCAATCCGCCGCCACGGCGAGTGATTATCGCAACGCCTTCGACAGCCGGCGCAACAGCTATGGCCAGGGACTGGTGCTGCTCAACAACGCGTCGCATGACGAGCAAAGCTACAGCGACCCGTATCAGGCGCTCATCCGTTATGCGGTGTGCGGCACGATTGACGGCGCGCCGATGATTTTCTACGGCGAGGAGCTCGGCATCTCCACCACGTTCGGTTTCGACAGCTACCAGATCAACTTCGGCAAGACGATTCCCCAGTTCATGAATTACAATTCGCTCCAGCCGATTTTCTCCCCCGCCAACCGGAACTACGGACTCGACCAGCTCTGGCCGGTCTATGCCGCAGTCAATCAAGCACGACAGTTCAGTGTCGCCCTGCGCAGCTCGAACCGCTATTACCTCAACCAGACCGGCAGCGAGACCCCGCAACCTTCGATTTTTTCCGTGGCCAAGTATCAAAATGCCAACGCCTCGCCGAATTTTTCCGACGTGGTGTTCGCCTTTGTGAACCTCGACCGCAACAATCCTCAGTCGGGGAATTTCAACGTCAATATCACGCAGAACGGCGCCAATCTGTTTGGCATCAAACCAGGCCGGATTTACAACGTCAAAAACATCGCGGCCTACACCGGGGTTGACCCGAATCGCCGCAATTACTGGCTCTGGGGCGGCGGGGTTGCCGGCAGCAACGTGCTGGCCAATGGCGTGTCCGTCTCGCTGAACCCGGTGCCGACCACCAATGGCGGCTGGACCGGCGCGCCTTTTGAGGCGCAATACCTGAAGCTTTACGATGTCACCCCGCCCGCCACGCCCGGTGCGCCCACAGCCACCAATTCCCACGTCATTGGCAACATCGCGACCTTCAGTTGGACACCGTTGAACGACCCGGACGGCGGGGTATCCGGCTATTATGTCATCGTCGGCACGACTCCCGGCGGTTCCGATGTCTTCAACGGCATCGTCACCGGCACGACTCTGACGGTCACAAACAATTACGGAGCAACGCTGTACGCGGAAGTGAGCGCGATCAACAATGCCGGCATTCAAGGACCCCTCAGCGCCAGCTCTCCCGGGGTCGTCTTGGTTGACCCGGCCTGGATCCCCGTCATTCACATGGCCAACCCCAGCGTGCTGGACTGGACCAGTGTTTCGGGCAAGGTTTATCAGGTTTGGTCCACCACCAATCTATTGGTTCCCTTTATCGCGCTTGGCAGCGTCATAACCGCCACCGACTCAACCACCAGTTACACCAACAACCCAACCGGCTCGGCCCAGTATTACCGCGTCCAGCTTTTGCCATGAAAACCTGCATGTTTTCGCATCATACCGCACAAACATGCGGTAGCAGTTTTGGCCGCAAGATTGATAGTATCAGCACGTAGAAAAACTCTGAAACATTACAACCTTAAAAAAGAATGACGTTATGAAAGCCACAAAAACCATCATCGGAACAATTATCGCAACCTTGGCCGTAAGTTTATCCGCTTCGGCACAAATATATAATGGCAATGGGAGTAGCGCTTGGGGTGGAGCCATCGGTTTGGGCGTTTTGACTTTGAGCGATAATGGAACCACTGTTTTCGGCACTTTGAATACCGGAGGTAATTTGAACGGAAATGCGTTTGTGCTCTATCTTCAAACTGCCGCGGGTGGATTTACTTCGACATCGGGTTTCAACGACAATGCCGATCAACTGCGTAGCGCGATTTCACAGTATGGCGGTGTTGGCCAACAGAGTATTTTAAACTTTGACCCCGGTTTTGCGCCCAACTACGCCATTGCCATGCAACCCGACAGTGGTATTAACTTTGGCGGGTTGTGGCAACTGGCCAACGGAGGCGGCAACAGTCTTCCCTACGTCAACAGTGTGAACCTGAGTCCGACCGGTGTGGACACTACAGGCACTTACACTTTCTCGTTTAATCTTTCCGACGTCGGCCTGACTGCGGGCCAAAGCTTCGAGTTGTTTGGGCTGCAGGTTTCTCAGTCGGGTTACAGCTCACCCGAAGCGCTCGGTGGCAACTTGACTGGTTCGAACGGCTGGGGCGGCACCCAGAACGAAATCGACTATTCAACCTATACCACGACTCCTGTCCCCGAGCCGTCCACCCTGGCGATTTGTGGTTTGTCGGGTCTGGCGGCGTTGCTGGCCGTTCGCAGACGCAAGTAGGAAGCAAGGTTGTATTTCATTGTTTGGAAGCCCCGCGTAAGCGGGGCTTTTTATTTTGGAATTATCCTTTGGCATCAATAAATGCGGACACCAGACGCCGGCGACGGGACGGGGCGATTTTTCGAACCTCGTTCACGACGCAAAAAGTCATTGAATTAAAGCCCGGACGCAGCGAGTCTTCCAATCCAACGTCCGAGCAACGGCGGCAACGCCAACCCATGAAATTGATTTTCCAGTTGCGATTTCACACGAAACCCGGCCAATCGCTTTGGCTGACCGGGGACCATGAAATTTTCGGATCGGGCAAGGCCGAACGGGCCATCCCGCTCCAGTATCTCAATCCGGAACTCTGGCAGGCCACGATTCATCTGCCCGTGGGAACGGCGCCGGACGCCCGGATCAGCTACCATTACCTCCTGCGAAACGCCGATGGCTCGGTGGTCGAGGACTGGGATAACAAGCGGATCAACCCGGCCTTCTTCCGGCACGAAGAAGTGTTGCTGGTGGACGCCTGGAACCGCGCGGATTTTTTCGAGAATTCATTCTATACCGAGCCGTTCCGGCAAGTGCTGTTGAAGGCAAATCACACGGAGGTGCGAGTCTCCGCGCCAGAGCACCTCACGCATACGTTCAAGGTCAAAGCTCCGTTGCTCGCCAAGGGCCAGACACTTTGCCTGCTGGGCGGGTCCGCCGCGCTGGGCCATTGGAGCACGGCGAACCCCCGGCTCCTGAACCGGATTGCCGGGGAAGATTTTCTCACCGCGGAACTGGACCTCAGCGGACAACCCTTCCCGCTCGCCTACAAATATGGCGTTTATGACGTGGAGAAAAGCGTGTTCGTTCGTTACGAGGACGGCGACAACCGGATTTTGTACGATGCCATCACACCGGGCAAACACACGATGGTGAACGACGGGTTCGTCCGCCTGCCGGCCAACACCTGGAAAGGCGCGGGCGTGGCGATTCCGGTGTTCAGCCTGCGGAGTGAAAACAGTTTTGGCGTCGGCGAATTTGCGGACCTCAAACTGCTGGCGGATTGGGGCAGCCAGGCCGGATTGAAATTGATTCAGATCCTGCCCGTCAACGATACCACCGCCACCCACACCTGGACGGATTCCTATCCGTATGCAGCCATTTCGGCGTTCGCATTGCACCCGATTTATCTCAATCTCAGCCGCGTGGCGACCGGCCGGAACAAAGCGCTGCTGAAAGGACTGGAGCCGGAACGGCAGCGCTTGAACGCGCTCGAGGCGCTGGATTACGAGGCCGTGATGAAGGCCAAGCTCGATTTCATCAAACAAATTTTCCCGTCCGAGAAGGCGAAAACTTTCAAGCGCCAGGACTACCGGCGGTTTTTCTCCGACCACCGGCTTTGGCTGGCGCCTTACGCGGTGTTCTGCCATCTGCGCGACCGGTTCGGGACTTCGGATTTCAGCCGGTGGCCGGCCCATCGCAGTTGCCGTGCGGAAGAAGTTGCGGCGCTGGTGGCGGAAGATTCTCCGGCGGCGGATGACATCGCCCGGCACTATTTCATCCAGTATCACCTGCACCTTCAATTGCAGGAGGCGGTGGCGTATGCCCATGAACGCGGCATCATCCTGAAAGGCGACCTTGCCATCGGTGTTTACCGTCACGGCGCCGACGTGTGGCAGCAACCCGAACTTTTTCACACGAACGTCCAGGCCGGCGCGCCGCCCGACGCCTTCGCGGTGAAGGGGCAAAACTGGGGGTTCCCGACCTACAACTGGCCGCGGATGAAGGAGGACGGTTTCGCGTGGTGGAAACGCCGCTTCGCGCAGATGAGCCGTTATTTCGACGCGTTTCGCATTGACCATATCCTCGGCTTTTTCCGCATCTGGAGCATCCCCCCCCACGCCGTCGAAGGCATCCTGGGACATTTCGTTCCGGCGATCCCGGTGGACGCGGACGAATTTGCCGCGCGCGGCATCGTGTTCGACCGCGACCGCTACACCCGGCCATTCATCACCGACGCGGTGCTGCGGGAAATTTTCGGCGACGAATCGGAAGCCGTCCGCCGCGAATTTTTGCATGCGGACGAAAATGGCCGCCTGGCGTTAAAACCGGAATTCGCCACGCAGCGACAGGTGGAAAAATATTTTGCCGCGCGGGAACCGAACGCGCGCAACGCGAAAATCAAAACGGGCCTGTTCGATTTGATCAGCAACGTCATCCTGTTCGAGGCTGAAGGTTCGCGGGGGAAATCGTTCCATTTCCGGTTCGCGATGGAGGACACTTCAACCTTCAAGGCCCTCGCTCCGCACACCCGGGCGCAACTCCAGGAGTTGTATGTGGATTATTTCTTCCGCCGCCAGGATGATTTCTGGATGAAGGAAGCGGCGCAAAAGCTGCCGGCGCTGAAGCGCGTGACGAACATGCTCATGTGCGGCGAAGACTTGGGGCTGGTGCCCGCCTGCGTGCCGGAACTGATGAAGGCACTGGGCTTGTTGAGCCTTGAAATCCAGCGCATGCCCAAGCAGCCCGGCCGGAAATTTTCGCGCCCGGCGGACGCGCCGTATTTGAGCGTCGTCACGCCGTCCACGCACGACATGAGCACCCTGCGCGGCTGGTGGGAGGAAGACCGGGGCCGGACGCAGAAATTTTTCAATGCCGAACTCGGCCAGCCGGGCGGGGCGCCGCGCCAGTGCGAGCCGGGGATCGTCCGGGCCATCATCCGCCAGCATCTGGCCGCGCCGGCCATGTGGAGCATTTTTCAGTTGCAGGATTTGCTGGGAATGGACGAAAAGCTGCATCGGGCGGACCCGGCGGCCGAGCGCATCAACGTGCCCGCCAATCCCGTGCATTACTGGCGCTACCGGATGCACCTGACGCTGGAGGAATTACAGGGGGCGGAAACGTTCAACACGAACCTGCGCGATTTGATCCGGCAAAACGGACGCTGAACCTGGCGCCGGAGTCGTTTACTTCAGCGAGGTCGTGTGTTGCTGGAGCCAGGCCAGATCACCGGCGTTGGGGTCGGCGGGCGTCGGAGTGAAACCGGTGATGCTTTTTCCAGTGACCAGCCTGTCCTTGACGTTGCCGTCGTGCCAGGCCTTGCTTTCGGCGTGGCCGTCGGCTAAGGAAAAGGCGCCGGTGCCGCCGTGATAATTACCAGGCAGGTCATACCAACTGGTGGTCTGTCCCATGGCGACAAAGAAGAAACCGTCATTGATGGAATCACCGTTTTCATCCACGAACACCCACGCGTCGGACGGGCCTGGTGACCGGATCGCAGTGGATTTCTGATATACTTGATACGTCGAGAAACCATTGTTGAGCATGTTGGGATCGGTGCTGATTCCGCCCATGTAGGCGTTCATGGAGATGCTGCGCACGCGCGGACCTTTTTGGGCGTCCTTTTTGTCGCCGGGACATTTGTAAATACCGACGGAACGGCTGCAAAAGGACCCGAGTGCGCAGTCGGTCAAATTAGTAGTATTGTAGTTATCCGGCCAGGGAGCCGGTGGCGGGAACCCTCCGATGTCCCACTTCATGATGCCTTTGATCCAGCCGTTGACGTTGTTAATCTGTGATTGGTCGGGATTGAGCGGGAGGTATTCATTGTTGTCATCGGCATACATGATCCACGCGAGTTGTAACTGGCGCAGGTTGTTGAGGCATCCGGCGCGTTCGGCGCGCTGTTTGGCCCGGGCCAGGGCCGGCAGCAACAAGGCGGCGAGGATGGCGATGATGGCGATGACGACCAGCAGTTCAATCAGGGTGAAGCCGCGCGTGGCTCCAGTCAGTCTGCGACGCAAACCAATGGTGTATCCCGCCGTGTCGCTGTCTGGCGTATGATGTGAACACATAAAATGATCGGGTGAATTGGTGGAACCACCTTCATTTCAAATCAGATTCTTGTCAATGCTTTAGTCCCCAAAAAACCACCGCACAAATATGCGGTGGAAGGGCCGTGGTTTATGCCTTACACTGGCCTTACGTTACCCCCAAAAAAAGTCCAAAATGAATTCGCCAACGCGACTCGCGATGCCTCGAAACAAGGAACGTGGCAGCGTTCGTCCGGTTGCCGGATTTTAAAAATCATATTGACCATGAGAAAAAACGTTCTCTCCCTTTCCCGATTCCTAAACCTCGTGCTGATGTTGCTGATTGGTTTTTGCGCCGGCAAGGCTTCCGCCCAAATTTACGCGCAGGACGACGCCGCCAGTTACAGCAACAGCATCGGCGGCAATTTCGCCTGGCTCTCCGGCAGCAATACCAACGGCGGGTTCGGTTTCCAGCCGTGGGTGTTCCGAAATGGAGGACCCGGGTTTCAGGGATTTTATGTCGGCAACCTCGTAGCTTCGCCGGTGGCTTCCACCAACGGACACATCTGGGGAATGTACGCCAACACCGGTCTTGGCAACGAGGCCGTCGCCTTCCGCGGATTCAGCAATTCACTGCCGGTGAACACCGTGTTTAAAATCAAATGGAAATCCGTTGGCATCTCAATGACCAATTCCGGCGCCTCGGGCGGATTCTGCCTGCGCAACGGCAACGCCAATGCCTCCACGAATGATTGGGCCACCGGTTATCGGCTGCTGTTTTATTACGTCGGTGCCGGAGTGGATTCCTTTTTGATTTATGATGGCAGCGGCGTGACGGCCACCGGCATTGGCTTCGGCAGCAATCCGCTGCAAATCGAGGTCACGCTGCTGACAACGGACACCTACCGGCTGGTGATCAAGGATGCCACTGGCGCGACCACGCTGGCCGTCTTTGATAACATGACCCTGGCCGGCTCGGGCACCATTGACAGCGTGTCGCTCTTCGACTTTGACACGACCGGCGACCAGATTTTCAACAACCTGTCCATTTCCTCCACCTCGCTGGTGCCCCCGGACATCAACAACCTTTCACCGACCAACGGCACGATTTACTGGCCATCCGCCAATGGCCTCTCGTTCAACGTCGTCTCTGCCTTCTCCACCGTGTCATCCAACAACATCAAGCTGTACCTGAACGGCGTGAGCCGGACCAACCTGACTTTCGTCGGCAGCGGCACGACCAACGTGCAGGTGACATTGAACTCCGCGTTGCAGAACAACATTGCCTACACCGGGGTCATCACGGCCAGCGATGCCAACGGCAACATCACGACCAACAACTTCACCTTCAACACCTGGCTGACCAGCCCCTACAACCTTTACATCGAGGCCGAGGATTACAATTTCAGTGCCGGCGGCTGGATTGACAATTTCCTGGTGCCGCAACCGAACCAGGCCTACCAAGGGTTGCTGGGGAACAATGGCGTTGATTATCTCGAATACGACCCGAGCGGCACCAACAACGCCTATCGCCCCGGTGATTTGCCCCAGGTGGAAAATTGCACCGACCAGGATCACAACAGTTTCGCCGCCAACAGTTTTCAAGATTATGATTTGGGTTATATCCAAAACGGCGAATGGGAGGATTACACCCGCCGCATGAGCAACATGACTTATACCGTTTATGCGCGCATGGCCGGCTTTGGAGACAACCCGGTCATGTTGATGGAGCGCCTCGCTTCGGCCACGGTGACATCCTCCAATCAGCCGCGCGCCTCCTTGGGCACCTTTGTCTGTCCCAACACCGGCGGCGCCCAGAACTGGACCTTCGTCACGCTGAAAGATTTCTTCAGCAACCCGGTTCAAGTCCGGCTTCCCGGGACCAATACCCTGCGCCTGACCTGCATCGGCAGTGACGGCAACTATAATGTCACGTATCTGATTCTGGTGCCCAACACCAACACTGCCGTGTTGCATCCTTACCTTGCGTCCGGCTTCCCATACCCGGGCGCCAGCGGGGTCAACCCCGACCAGAACATTTCCTTTGTGATTGCGAACCCGTCCACCAATCTCATTGTGCCGGGCAGCATCCAGTTGTTCCTCAACAACACCAGCGTCACCAGCGGCACCGTCGTCAGCAACAACGCCGCCGGCGCAACGATCAGTTACCAGTCGCCGACACTCCTGTCGCCGGGAACCAACACGTTACAGGTGATTTACAGCGACGGTCTGGTTTCGTTGACCAACCAGTGGCAGTTCACCGTGGCTACGCTGCCGGTCATTCCACCGGCTTACGCCCTGCCGGTGGGTTCGGCGGCCAGCCAAGGTTTCACGCTGCAGATAGCCAAGGCGGATGACAGCTCCACCAACATCGATTTCCCGGCCAGCGTGGCGCGGGCCGAGGCGCAATTGGCCGGCACGCTCACCAATTCGACCACCGGCCTGCCTTACGCCAACGAGGCTCTCAACAACGGGAACTACACCGAAACCAGCGTCATCAATTACGCCATTGACTCGTTTTTCTACGGAATCTTTTCACCGACGAATCCATTCCCCGACATTCCCGTCGGCGGCACCAACGACGTCGCTATGGCGGCGCTGATGTATGTGCAACTGTCGCCCGGCGCTTACAGCTTCGGAGTTTACAGCGACGACGGCTTCAAGTTCACCGCCGGTTCCACGCCCACCGACACCAATCTCGTGCTGGGGATTGCCGACTACGGACGCGCCGCCGCGGAGACGGCCTTTTCGTTCATCGTCCAGACCAACGGCCTCTACCCGATGCGCCTGCTCTATTTTAAATCCCAGTTCAACGGTGGCGGGGTGGAACTCTACTCCATTAATCGCTCCAATGGAACGCGCATACTCCTCAACGACCCGGCCAATCCGAATTCGATCAAGGTTTATTACACCGTCACGGGCGGCGGGCCGACGCTTTACATCAGCCAGGTGGGGACCAACGTGGTGCTGACCTGGAGCGACGCCTCATACTCGCTGCAGTCCGCGCCGCTGGTGACGGGAACTTACACCAACGTGACCGGCGCGGTGAATCCGTACACCACTCCTGTCACCGGCTCGCAACGCTATTTCCGTCTGGTGAAATAACCTTGAGCCTGTGGCGGGCAAAAACATTTTTAAACCGGCCCCGGTCCGGCGGATTGCTGTCAGTTTTGTGCAGTCGCGGAACGACTTTTGGAGCGCACCCGTGGTTTTCAAGCCACGGCTGCGGCTCAAAAAACCGGAGAGGGTCCCGGGTCGGTGGCTGGGTTTATTTTCAGTTGCCTGTTATCGCGCGTGTTTTAACATCACCGATGGACTGTAGGAACAGTGCAAAGTTTTCTCGCAGGAGATAGTCATCCGGCGCACTTTGCAAAGTTTCCAGAAAATCCTCTCTGGCCTTGGCTGCGGCGGCGGCCTTCATCCGTGGGCGGAATTGGTTCACGCGATCCTCCAATACTTTCAGGCGCCCGTCGTTGTCAAGTTGGCGGCTCAAAGGTGGCTGTTGCATCCGCCCAATCATGTGCTGGATGACCAAAGAGCGGTTCCAATCCGTCAAACCCAGCCGGC
>OCZT010001135.1_pt1 | contig 27523 bp, 23 predicted proteins | sample 1539031 | NCBI WGS metagenome assembly OCZT01 (sample SAMEA3539308, study PRJEB22396) | soil metagenome | biome: tundra; feature: field; material: soil | place: USA | collected 2010-05 | depth 0.15 m | reverse complement strand
GTTAATATGTGCCTTAAAGCGCTAGATATTAATCCAATAATGTTTATTATACCATTTCTAAATAAAAGATGATAACGAGGCGGCAAGGAGGAGGCGGAGACTCCTCCTTGCCGCCTCGTTATCCTTTGAAATCGAAATGGTATGAGAACAGATTGCAGGAATCTCTTTTGGTCGTAAAAATGTATTGAAGAATGCGTGATCAAAGCCATATTCGGCGGCAGCCTGTTTTATCCGGTTCAAACTGATTTTTTGCCGACCAGAATGAAGGCAAATGCCGCAATAAGTAGATGAGGCTTTTGCGATGCTGCCATAGACGCTTACGGAATTTCCTGCGCCAGGCGGCATCGGAATAAAAGCGTTTAACATGTTCGTTATAGAGATGGTCGAGCCTTTCCTGGGATTCAATTTCTTTCGGGACAAAAACAAAATTCAGACAGTTCATCAGCCGCCAGTCTTCATTAAATGTTCCTTCTTCTCTAATTTTCGCCCAAAGCGGCGCGCCGGGAAACGGCGTGAATTTCGTCATGTTCATATCATCGAGTCCCAGCGAAATAATAAAATCGGAAGTGCGCTTTATGGACTGTTTTGTCTCGCCGGGCAAGCCCATCATAAATAACCCTTTGGCTCGCTGGCCCGCGGCCTGGATACGCTGCACTGTATCGCGCACATCATCGAGCGATACACCGGATTTGTGGCGCGCCAGCATCTGCGGATCGGCCGATTCAATGCCTAAAGAAACCATAAGGCATCCGGCTGCCTTGAGCATCAGGAGCAGATCATCATCAGTATAGCCCACACGCACCGCGCAGTTGAAGTTTATCCCCAGCGGATGGCGGGTGAGTTTGTTGCAGAGCTCGACAATCCGTGGCCGGTTGGCGGTGAACAAATCATCATAAATATTAATGTGCCGGACACCGAATTTTGTCCGCAAATATTTCATGTGTTCGTAAATGTAAGCTGCTGAATTATAGTGAAACCCCTTCTTAAAAACGGAGCGGTCGCAATAGGAGCATTGGAACATGCAGCCCCGCGACGTAATCATTGTTGCTCCGGGTGTCTTGATATAACTGAACAGCGGTAAATGGTATTCATGCGGAAAACCTCGGAGCTTTTCGTACGCAGGTAAGGGCAGAGAGTCTAAATCATGAATCTTCGGGTGTGGTTCATTGGTAATGACTTCTTCTTTCCGCCGCCAGATAAGTCCTTTGATGCCAGCGGGCTCTTCTCCCGCACATAGTTGCGCCATCGTAATTTCTCCTTCACCGGCAATTAAATAATCAAAGGCAGGATAATCTTCCAGCAATTTTCCTTCCAGGGCGGAAACATGAACTCCGCCGCAAACGGTTATCGTATCAGGGAATTGTTCTTTGATTTTCAGCGCAAGATCGGCAGCATCAGGAAAGGAAGATGTTGTGGCGGAAAAACCGACTATCTGAGGATGATAATTAAGAATTACTTTCACTTGCCCGGCAAGATCAAATGTTGCCTGCGGCCCGAGACAATCATAAACAAAAACATCATGCCCCTGCTCGAGCAGATAGGCCGCAATAGAGAGCAATCCCTGCGGAACCATGCGATTGGCAATATCGGTAATATCACGCTTCCCGGGGAACCAGTTGAATCCCCGTGGATGGACAAGGACAATGCGGTTTTTTTGCTTTGCGGGAATGTTTCTCATATTAATTTGTGCGCCAGAGATAAAAATACTAAGTTGATTCAGCGGCAACCAGTGCCCGCCTGCCTGCCGCGTGATAATTACAATGAACAAAGAAAGCCGATGGGCCCGAAAGCAAAGCCCGCGCCAGTCCGTAAGCGGTAGCCGTCGGATGTATACCGCAATGTGGCAGATAATCTTCCACTTTCCAGCCTTTGTCATTGAAAAATGAATGATCCATATCGATCAGGCGAAATCCCGGCAGGATGATTTTTTGCTTATTCTGCTTGCCAATCAAATGGTCTGCGATCTTTTCGCACTCGCTTAAAATATTTTCATTGGAAGATAACTGCTGCCGCGTCTTGGAGTTATGGTCAAGTTCGACCGACAAAATATTTCCGATCTTTTTACCGTTGGTGTTCCCGAGCAGGAGCCAGGAACTGCCTTCTCCCATGGGCATTGATCGGTGATTATCCGGCCTTAAATCCATGCGCTCGTGATAATCGGCCACCGTGGGTGTAAAAACATCGCAGCCGCCGACCAGCGCCAGATCAATCTCGCCGCTTTCCAGGTAACTTTGTGCCAACCAAAGCGCCGACTCAAAAGACAGTTCTTCCTGAGAAATAGTGAGCACAACTCCTTTAATCTCGCAAATCCGCGCCAGAAAAAAAGCAGCAGCATTACTCACGGAATTGGCAAATTGATTCGGACTGGGGAAGCCCCCTTCGTGCTTAAAGACTTGTGTAATAAAAGGTAAAATTTCATCAACATTGCCCAGGCCTGTGGCCAGAAATATTCCGATCTTTTTCCCCTTCAGCTCTTCGGGTGGAGCGCTCTTTAAACAGGTTAAAGCTCCGCAGCAAACCATTTTGATAAATCTTCCGGCGCGGCGTAGCGGCTGCCCCATGATTTTTTGTACCAGATCATCAGGGTTCAGCGGTAATTGTGCTTCATCCCAGGCAACATCCAGGTTTGGCGTCAGAGCCGGACCAAGATAACTTGCCGCAATCACCGGCATGGAAGAAATGAGCTTATTTTTATTATTCATTGGTGTGTTCATACTTTTATTATTTTAGCCCAGCCTGAATGGTAGGGAACGGTCGCGACCGTTCCCTACGGGTTTTTAATAATGATATAACTCGTGCACGTTCCGCCGAAACCGAAGAACGTGAACAGGTAAGCGCCGTCCATCGCGGGAATGTTAACCTGAGACGGAGCAAATCCTAATTCGGGATCGATTTGCGTAAAACCGAAACTGCGCGGCAGCATTCCTTCCTCCAGACAGGAAATCCAAAGAGCCGTTTCCACCGCACCGGCTGCACCCAGTGCATGCCCTATTGCGCCTTTGAGTGAAACAACCGGGGGCAAATTATCGCCAAACACCTTGACGAGACCCCGCCCTTCGGAAAGATCATTGTCTCTTGTTCCGGTACCGTGAGCCTTGATCGCCACAATTTCCGCAGGCGATATTTGCGCGGCAGTCAATGTCTGTCCAATAACATTCTTGGCCAGCTCGCCGTCGACACCTGCCGATGTCAGGCTATTGTTGTCATTGAATAAGTAACCACCAGCAAATTTATACCGAACTGCCTTCATTCGGCTATCTTTGTTGGCTTCGTCAGCGGCTCCTCGGCGTATGGACATATACGCCTGCATCGCCCCTTCCTCGCCGCCTCGATATCCTTTTGAATCCAGCTCGGTATTATTCTTGCCTTTAACAAGTGAATCATTTTCTTCCAGTATCACGGCAGCAGCGGCTTCACCAAGTTGCATGCCGGAACGGTTGGCGCAAAACGGCCGGCATTGTTCCTGATCGTAAAGAAGCAAGCTGGCAAACCCCTGCAAGGTCAAATTCAAGAGGGGCTCAAAACCGACAACAATCGCCCGGCGGATTTTCTTCTGCCCAAGCAGTTGCGCCGCGACAACTAAAGCGTGAGAGCTGGAAACACAGGCCATGCTGAAGGTCATGATAAGACCGCCAATGCCATATTTCTGCGCAATGGCATCGGCCACTTCGCCGGGGCCGCGGTTACGGCAGGCAATCGGCGGCGATTCCTTGCCGGGATTTTGCCGCACAATTTCCGTAAATTCATATTCGTTACGAATGAAAAGGCCTCCTGTTGTTCCCACCAATAAACAGGATTCGGCAATTTCGGAAGCCGTAAGTCCCGCACGGCTGAATGCTTCTGTAAGAGCGCTATCCAGCATCGCCCACGATTTCTTAAGCGGGTTTCCAGTATAAGAAACCTCAAAAGCTTTCAAGTCGCGGTTTGTTAAATGGGAAGACGTGCAAAAATCAGCGGGCCTGACATTTCCGGAAAGCAGATTTTTTGCAGATTCCCGGGCGCTCCATCCCAGTGTTGTAACGGCGCCCCAACCGCGAATATCAATATTGCTTTTGCTCACTTTTTAACCTTCGGTGCGCTGATGACAAAATCGGCCAGCGTATCAAATGACTGCATTGCCTTAGCTGCTGTTGACGCGTTTTTTAATTCCACGCCAAACTGATACCGGAGCTCCATGGCAATTTCCATGGCATCGAGACTATCGAGCTTCAATGGTCCCGATCCGCCGATAAAAGGCACATCGGTCGGTACATCTTCGGCCTTGACGTCTTTGACGTCGCACGCCTTGATGACCAGCTCCTTGAGCTTGAAAATCAATTCCTCTCTTGATGCCACATTTAACTCTTTAAAAGCTTCATTTACATCCATTTAATTCTCCTCCCCGCGATATAAAAACAGATTCCTGTAAATAGTGTCAATACAATTAATTTGGGCAAGATTGTGCCAAATGCCGCATCACGTAAAAAAATATCCAGATAAGCCTGATGCGCCCAATACATCGGTGAAATCATCGCCAGTTTTTTCATGACCAGCGGCATAACAACATGCGGCACCATGATCCCGCCGAAAACGCCCATCAATACGGCTCCGGTTGCCGCGAGCGTCGAAGACTGTTCCGGCGTTCGCGCCAGTGCGGCAACCAGAACGCCAAAGCCGGTGGAAGTTGCGGCAACAATCACGGTAACCGGTATCAGATACCAGGGGTGCTCTCCCAGATGAAACGGTATCCCGACAATTTGCGGCATCATATAAACACCGACCAGCAGCATTAAAACAAATTGAATTAAATTAATCAAATAATAAGGGATAACTTTTCCCAGTGCAATCATATTAGCGTTTACCGGATAAGTAAAAACGCGCTGCAGAGTGCCGTCGTTCTTTTCCTTTAAGAAACCGATGGACATAGGAACGGCAATAAAAAACATCGCGAATATCGCATAACCAGGAACACTTTGTTGAAGCGGACTGGGAAATTCCCTGTTGGGCTTGGTCTTCTCTATCAGAAAGCTGGAAACGACACCCTCCAGGTTATCTATATCCATGACAACCTCGACGGTTAAACTGGTAATGAGTGAACGCAGAGCTATTTTATAGCCGGTATCAAGCACCGGATCGAACTGGATTTCCACAGGCTTCGTTCCGTCATCAAATCCTTTTGGAATAAAAACGATCGCCTGCGCCTTACCGTATTCAAAAATCCGGTCATTGTCCATACCGTGCGGCCGATCAATGCGTTGAATCAATTTATTGGATTTAATCTTCTCTTCGAGCAAAAGCGCCTTGGGCGAGCCGCTTTCGTTCTCCAGAACTAACTGAATTTGACGGCCGGTTATTTTATCAGTATAAACGCCTTTTATCGCCAGCGATAAAAAGAAAATCAGCGCCACCGGCATAAGAAATAAAAGAAGAACTGTCTGCCGGTCGCGCAGCAGGATCAGCAATTCTTTACGAATCAGTTCTTTTAGTTGCCGTAAAATCAATTTAAAATCACCCAATACAAAATATTTTTTACCCTTTACCATCATAATCACAAAAACTGATTATTCAAAGTAGAACGCGGCCGACAAAGTTATGCGCAGAAGAATCTGTTTTTGTCTTACTCGTCACGCAACCCTCGTCCCGTCTTCTCCAGAAAAAATTTTTCCAGATCATCAATTTCGTTCATATTCCCGTTAAATATGGCCGAGCCTTTATCCACCAGTGTGACTCTGCTGCACAAACGCTGGGCCTCATCCATAATATGTGTGCAAAGAAGGATGGTCATACCTGTAGCATTGAGTCTGGATAATGTTTCATAAATATGATAACGGCTTTGCGGGTCAACTCCTACCGTAGGTTCGTCCAGCAGCAGAAGTTTTGGCGAATGCAAAAGCGCCACCGCCAGATTCAAACGGCGGAGCATCCCGCCCGAATACGTGTTCACATACTTTAGCGCATAAGATGAAAGTCCCGTTTCTTCCAGAACCTTCTCTGAGCGTTCGTCAAGCTCGCCTTCCGGCAAGCCGGCCATTGTGCCGAAGAACCTCAAATTTTCCATTGCCGTCAGGGTTGTATATAAAGATATTGGTTGAGGGGCATAACCGATCGACCGCAACGAGTCTTGATCCGGCATTTTGCTTTCGTAAATGGTGACTTCGCCTGACTGGACCCGCAATTGCCCGGTAATGATCCGCATCAAAGTGGTCTTGCCCGAGCCATTGGGCCCCAGAAGAGCGTGCACCTGACCTGTATCCACCGACAGAGAAAAATCATGCAGAGCATAAGCCGATTCTCCGGAAAATGTTTTTTCCAGCGACAAATCATACGAAAAATTTATTCCGGAAATTTCCAGAGCCTTCATGCTTTGAGTTTCCTGGCAACAATATTGAGTTCTCTGAAGAATGCTTCTTCGCGCCCTGCGCAGACCAGCATAAGCCCGCCTGCTTTGCTGAAATTGTCTTGGGCCTGGCCTCTTTGCTTGACTATGCGCGCCGAAACCACTGCAAACTCACGCCACACATCGCCAATAGCGGTCATTTCCTGCGATAAGCGCGCAAGGTCATCCGAGCCGAAAAGCTCAGCTGCCTCCTGCAAAAACGCCGCATACATGAAACGGAACCCCGCGCCGCCTGTGCCCACTTCTTCCTGCATACGGACGATATTGGCGAGCTGCCGGCATGCTTCATTAAAACCAAGCGTCTCCGGACTTTTGATAATCCTTTTGGCCAAGAAACGTATGCCGCGAATGCCGAAAATGGGCAGGGGAATTCTGAGCATCATATTGCAGCTGTCCTTCAGGCCTTTGATACAGGCCGTACGCAGATCAGGATTTCGCGGAATTTCTTTGGGATAATACATAAAGCCGTGTGGCTCCAGCGGGCCATGGGCGAAACGAGCTCGTTCAATATCTTCTGTCAGACAATCCACCGGATGATCCAGCACTGGGTCGCTGACGCGAAAGCCGTTTTCAATTTCGTGTAAAGCAATGATATTGTGACCGTTGAACTGAAAGCGGAAACGGTTGGGGAAATAGGAAAGCCAGTAGATATTTGTCGTTAATCCGACAATCTGACCGGCTTTGAGCACGCGCTTCAGCTCATCCATACCTTTTCGCGGATTGCGGAATCGTTTGGTGACAAATTCGCCCCCCAATCTTTTCGCTGCTTTGCGGAAAACTGCCCCGGGCTGAGACCGGAAAGTGCTGATCGGTAACCCAACCCATTTTACAAACGGCAGATGGCCGAAAAATATACCGCTGCCGATGCCGAAAATCATAGCTTCGCTTATTTCCACTCCTTTATCCCGGAATAAGGCGGACGTAACTCCGCTTTCGCAATGTGCCGAATGGTGATGCACAAAAGGCTTTCCGCCCGCTGTTATTTCCGTACTCATCAATGAATGTTACCTTCCTTGTTTATTCCGGCACATTTTTTAATTCTTCTATGGTTACCGCCAAAGCTTTCGCGTAACTGTCTAAAACCGATAATTTAAGTTTGGCAAAAATCTCCGGCCGAAAATGCCTTTTGACCCGGAACGTGGCCATGCCAGCCGTTTTAGCCAGAATTTCCGGCGTCATCTGACACTGTTCCATATGATATACTAACGGGCTCTTCAACCCTTTGATTACGGCCTTTCTTGTTTCTTCGAGGTTGGCTGCCAATTCAGCCACAGCCAAGCCGTTGACTACTTCCTCGGCGCTCCAGCCCGTACTGGTCACAATGACATATTTTCCTTCGTCATTGAGAGCGTAGCAGGCGCGTTTCTCACCTTCATAATAAGTAATGTCCTGCGGAACTTCATTTACTTTCATTGTCAGCTCCTGCTGATAATAATAATTTTTATTCTTCTTATACTAAAATTAACAGGGCGCAAAGTAAATTCTGATATAACCACGGGTATGAACCCCAACGCAGGCTGCGGGGTATTATACCCTCCGCTTCGCAGGACTGTTCAACTTACCAATTCCGATGCGCTTCGCTTTCGTAATTGGAGTTTCACGATTAATTAGTAGTTGTTATTATTGATCTTTTTGCCAAGAAATGGTTCAAAATGATGCCATTCGAAAGGATGCTGACGGGCCATTTGTTCCAATTCACCAGCGTAAGCCTGCGCCGAGGCAAGCACTGCATTTGCCCGGTCTTGCCGGGACGCGGCTAAAACCTGTCGCCCTCGGGATACGGCAATATGATATTTGCCGGGAGCCTTCTGGTTAACAAAAAAGGTCATCAGCGGCGCGCCCGACATTAAGGCAAACAAATGAGGCGCATCGGGCAGATGTACCTCATGCCCCAGGAAATTAACTTTAACCGAACGCTGATCTCCCCATAGACGGTCTCCGGTCATGGAAACAATCCCGCCCTCGCGCAAGAAATTGATCCCTTCCAGCAGGGCAAAAGGAGAACTTTCTTTTTCCGATGTTGCCACGATTTTAATCCCGCTTTGGGCCAGTTTGTCCTTTTGGATACGCTCAACCTGTTCTTTGTGTTTGGCTCCCAGATAAAGCATAATGGGCAGGCCTTTGCGGTTGAGCATTTCCGCTGCCAGTTCCCAGTTGCCGATATGCGACATCACGATAATCGCGCCTGTCTTTTTTTCCACCGCTTCGTCCAGATATTTCCAGCCTTCATCGGTAAATTCAACCTCGTCTTTCCACTTGGCCACAAACCGAATGGTATAAACATTGGTAAAGTTATGATACTGTTTCCACACACAATACAAATGAAACGAAAAATTTCGTTCTGGAAAAAGCGCTCGGTAAAATTTAAGGCTGTGGCCAACCCGCACGGGAAACAGAAAAAAATAGCCCGTGGCGATAAACCAGGAAAAAGTACGAAAAAACCACACCCCCCAGCGCCGTGAAAAATAAATTGCGATACGATAAGATAATTTTTTCATCAATTAATATCCTTGTTTCTTTTGTCCCCCGCTGGCGGGGGCAGGGGTGGATTTCCCAACTTTGCAAAATGGAATAAGCGCAGTGGTTCCACCATCAATGGAACATTCGGTGGATGCACCGGGCGATTAATTAATATCCCCTACGACCATCTGTATATTTTTCCTCCCTAGAGGGGAGGAAATTAAAAGGAGGGTGGTGCGTTTTTATCAGATCCCCCACCCTTTAATTCCCGCCCACCAGGGGCGGGAAAATCTTCATTGTCATGCCGAACCCCGGCACGTTAGGCGTCAGTCCGGCGTATGCCGGAGCACGCGTCATTCACCCTTTTGTAAATGGGCGGGGAAACCCCGCCCCTACAGATATTGATCATCACCCCAAAAGCTTTGAACCTAAGGTTTCTTCCCCACAAACCATTTCTCTTCCACACCGACTGTGGGTGAGGCGAAAACTTCTACTGAGAAACCGGACACGGTCATGAAACCGGCAATTTCTTCTTCCTGAAGGAAACGCTGGCGCATATCTGTCAGCGTTAAGCGGGTTGCTCCAATCCAGCGTTTCCAGGGAACCTTTCTTCCGGAAGGAACTGTAGCGCGAATAAGCAGTGTTCCACCCGCCTCCAGTTTCTCATAAATGCGCTGCAAAACCAGTTGCAGTTCTACATCATTAAGCAGATGCAGCATATCCAGCATCAGTACATAATCAACGCTGCCTGCAACTTCCGGAAGATCGGGGGCGTGGCCTAACTGGATGCTGCCGCGATTACCGATGGCACGGTTAGCGATCAGCACGCGTTCCTCATCCGGTTCCAGGCCGAACACTCGCGCTTGCGGATAGATTTCCAGAAGCCAGGTTGAAGGAATTCCATAGCCACAGCCGATATCGATAATCCGCCGGGGATTCTGAACATATTTTTGCAACTCAGCAAACATCGGATCGATTAGAATTTTAAACCGGGCGAAAACGCGCGGATAGCCGGGCAGATGCCGGTAGCGCAAAACCGTCCGCCGCAGATGTTCTTTTGACCCAACCTTAAATGTTCCTGTAGGATATTGAACCGGGGCAAATATCCTTTTCATCAAGACCGGCAAGATAAAATATGCCCCGATTAAAGAGTAACCGATACCTAAAAAAGAGACTATCCCGATACTGCGCAAAAGCGCGTGGCTGGCAAAAACCAGAACACCAAAACCGATTAATGTGGTAAAAGCCGCCAGAAACATAGCCAATTTGATTGTATGCATTGCCGGATGATTGTCATCGGGGTAGCGCTGATAAGTGCAGATGTAATAAATTGTATAATCAATTCCCATGCCCATAATGATTATCCACAGCATAATACCCGGAATATCCAGCGGATGGCCAATAATCTTCAAAGTGCCCAGGGTGGCGGCGAGCGCAAAGGCAATGGGAGCAAGGGCCGTAAGCGATAATTGCCAGTCCAGAAAAAATAAAAAAATCACCAGCACCAGGCCGATGCTGGTGATGAGAGCAATGTCCAGGAAAATATTTTTCAGCAATTCGCTGAGTCTTTTATTGAATAAATCGGCATCAAATATTTTAGCCAGACCCACTGAATGAATAAGTGAGAAGAAATCTTCGGCATTGTAATTTTTGCCCGTGCCAACCAGACTCAATTGCGTGTATCCGGCTTGTCCCTTGGTGATTCCCAAAATACCGAAATATTTTTCCGGTATTTCTGCTGAGCCGATATTCTTCCCGGCAATGATCCGCCAAAACGGTTCAAATGCCCCGGGAGCAAATTCATAATCTTTTGCTGCCGCGTCTAAATTCTTTTTTAGTTTTGCCACTTGGTCTTTTGTCCAGAACTTCTGCCAGGCCTCCATATTTTTTTGCGCGGCTTGCGCTGAAGGAAAAATTACTGAAGGAAGAAAAACGCCGGATAATTTTTCTTTTGCGATATCGTTAACCATTAATGCCATTAATTGGTCACTTTTCTTTTGCAATTGCTCCATTGTCTGAGCTTCGAGAAGCACATAGCATTTGCCGGAAAGATCACCCCACGTTTTTTGCAGTTTTTTTTCAGCGTTGATTGTATCCGCGCTTACGGAATTCATGGCCTGAAGATCTACATTAAAAATAGGTTTGGCAAAAAACAGCATAATCACGCCAAAGAAAATCGCGGCAATTAATTTCCACTTTGCGGGAGCAGCAACTGTTTTAATCGCATTGAACAAAAAGCGGTTGGTCTGGCGCTTTGTCGGCGGCATAGCTGGAAATATTTTCGGAAAAACAAAATGAACAAAAAGCAGGGCAAAGGTAACGCCCAGAGCGGAAAAAACGCCAATTTCCGCCAGAATCTTAAAGTCGCTGATTAAAAGCAGGAGAAACGCGCCAACGGTTGTCAGCACTGCCAGCAATTCAGCCGACCAGACCTCCCTTGCTATTTGCTTCCCATAAGTTGTCTTGGGCTGATCCAGGAAAAGTAGATATGTAATACCAAGATCAACTGTAAAAGCCATAATCGCGCCGCCAAAACCGACCGCCAGCATCGACATGGATGTAAATAAAAAAGAACAAACACATAAAGCCGCGATTGCTCCTACTGTTGAAGGTAAAAGCGCCAGAAGACCGATGAGCGGACGGGGAAAAGCAAAAATAAGCAACAGGGCGATACCCAGAGTTGTCAAAATTATGGCAAGCCTTGTGTCCCGTTTGGCGATTGTTTCGTTATCCAATGCAGCACGATAAGCGCCAACTGAAGTCAGCGCATATTTGCCGCTTGCCGAATTCCTGCTCGTTAATTCTTTTTCGCTCTGTTTTATGAGCAGGTCTATTTTGGCTGCTGTTGCTGTATCTGTGCCTGATCCGGAAATTTTTGCAATAATTAGAGCGGATTTGCCGTCGGCGGAAATCAATTGATTGCGATAATATTGAGCCTTATTTGACGGAAGCAGAGCAGACATTTGCCGCAGAATAATACTGGAGATACCCAGAGGGTCTTTGGCCATCATTTCGGCACGTCCGATTCCCTCCAGTTGCTCCAGGCTTTGCCTGTTTTGAGCCATCGCCCCCCTGATTTTATCCGTATCCAAAAGAGGTTTGATCTTTTGATCAAGCTCCGCAGCATTGAGCAGTAAAGGCAGATTGTCATTTATGTATGTGATAAGTTCGGGGAAGTTATTAGCCTCATCATCAATACCTACTTTGGTAAAAAGGCCGCTTTTATTGAGCTTTTCTGTAAGAAAAGAAGCCGCTTCGACCAGTTTGTCGCGATCGGCAAAAGGCTGTTCAAGATCGATAAACAATTTATCTTGAATGGGAAGATGGCTGATAACCTGGCGGGCTGAAGCCAGCACCGGATCGTTTTGCGGAATCGATTCCAGAATATCGGTTTCGATTTTTAAATGCTTTGTTTCCCAGACAAATAGTAAGCCCACAATCAGGGCAGTGATAAGAACAAGTGACCATTTTATTTGGTATTTACGTAACGGCATGCAAACCAATAAACTTATGGAGGTATTTGTAAATAATAATGGCTTTCATAAAACATATTTCCCCGGCGCTGGCAAGCTAAAAACCTTTCCCTGTTCATCAAGGAATCGGACGATCAAAATTGGCATGAATATTTAGGCGGTCAAGTTGGCCGCTAGCAGTTAAATAGTTTATTTTTAACAATTTTATTAATAAGAGACTGTGGCCTTACTTCAATAAAAATATTAAAGTAATTCCATAAAAATGACGATTAATAAATCAAACGAGTGATCTGGGCTGTTCGTGGACCAATCACGAAGGCGGAATCGAACAACATAAATATTACAGCGACCTTTCGGCACTCATGATCTGTGTTGCCTTGCCTAACCTGATGCACAAGTGATAAATATAGCCTATAGTTATGGATTATTAATGCATTATTGAATTAGAAATGGAATTAAATTTTCCCCTTGACAATAGAACTGTAGCTCTACTATGCCGCACCCCACATTTTGTGGCCAAGATTTCCTTGACATACAAGACCGAAATTCTTATAGTTCAACCATGAACAAGCAATGTCTTATCAAATCAAAGTTTTCATTCCGCCTCCGGTTCTCTGCACCGACAACGCGGCGATGATTGCCGTGGTCGGAACGCATCTCCTCAAGGCGGGACGCAAGGACGGGCTTGACCTGAATGCCGTCTCCCGCTGGCCCCTCACGGTTCACCCATGATCCTGAAAAAGCGAATCCGGACCTTTTACGAGAGATTCATCAGCCTGAAGGGTGAGCCCGCACAGATCGCCGCCGGACTGGCGATCGGCGTCTTCGTCGGCGTGACGCCGACGATTCCGTTCCATACGGGGATCATCGTCCTGATCGGTCTCCTCTTCCGCCAGAACATCACGGCCGGTTACCTCGGCGCGTGGATCATCTCCAATCCGCTGACCGTCCCTCTGTTCTACGTCGCCCAGTATGAGCTCGGGCGATTCCTGCTGGGGATGGAGCGCAGCCGTTTCGAACTCACCGATTACACCCTGGGCAGCATCACGGCACTGGGGTGGGAGATCCTGCTGCCGCTGCTGACAGGCGGCATCCTGATGGCCCCATTTTTTGCCGTCCCGGTCTATTTCGTCGCGCGCCGGCTGATCAAGGCGATCCGGACTCGGAGGTCGTCGTGATGTCCGTCCGAAAAATGCTCGCCCAGTATGATATCCATCCCTGGAAGAGACTGGGCGTCTTTCCTGGAGGACTTGAACATCATCCGAAGGATCGTCGCGCTCGCCGAACCCGCAGGGGATGAGACGATCGTCGAAATCGGCGCCGGCCTCGGCTTCATGACGGAGGAACTGGCGAAGAGGGCAGACCGGGTGATTGCCATCGAGGTCGATCCGCGGCTGGCGGCTATTCTGCGGGAGCGATTTACCGGACAGGTCCGGGTGGAGGTCGTGCAGATGGATGTCCTGAAGTACGATTTTTCCCCCGCCTGTCCAGGGGGAAGGGTCAAGGTCGTCGGCAATATCCCCTACCATATTTCTTCCCCGATCCTTTTTCGTCTGCTCGACTTTCGTCGGTCGGTCTCGTCGATGATCCTGATGCTCCAGAAGGAACTGGAATATGGCCGGTCGGTTGTTTCCAGCGGGCGGGCGGGAGTGAATCAGATTTGCCGTCTTTTGGGCATCAGTAAGAAAACATATTATTACAGTATTGATCCGGCACAGACACTGGAGCAGCGTTATGGCCGTTTAAAGTCGATGCTGGAGCGGATCATACAGAAGAATCCGTCATACGGTTATCGCCGGATTAAGAAAGCTCTTTTTGAGGTATATGGAGAAGCAGTCAATCATAAGGTTCTTTTGAAGTTGCTATTGGCCTAGGGGCTTCAATTTAAGCGGCGGATACGCAAGCCACGCTTAAGTTGGATGTCCCAGATACTGGATTTTCTGCAAATAAGGGCAAATCTGGTCTGGCGTCTGACGAAGCAGAAAATGATTACCCGCTGCCTTCAGGGATCGTATCAGACGTTACGGAACTTTATTATCAGGGCAAAAAAAGCCTATTTATGTGTCCATATGGATATATACGGGAAGATGATTTACGTCTGGCATTTATTAACAGTGCCGAACAGCGAGCTTGTTGTGCAGTCCTGGAAAAAGGCGGTGGCAACGGTCAAGAGATTAACTGGCTCTTCCATGACGGATATGATTGCCCATCAGGGTCTCGGCAGTGTTTATACCGGCGCTGAGTATATATTAGCTGTGCTGAAGGAGAAAGACCGTTTAAGTTATTCCCGTCGCGGCGAACCGGGAGACAATGCGGTCAATAAATCTTTCTTTTTGCGTCTTAAGGAAGAATGGCGGGATGTTTTCATTGAAGCACAAAGTTTTGATGAATTACAAAAGATGGTAAGAAAAGCGATTGACTATTACAATAGCGAGCGTTATCATTCCACCATTGGATTGAAAACGCCGCTTACGTTTACTAAAGAACAGGTCGGTCATCTCACTATGCACTAACTAAGAAACGGTTTACTAAATGGGATGCAGAACCAGACTCATTAACCGGCAAGTGGTTCTACACTCACAAACGACTTCGTTCCGCTTATCGAAGCTTAAAAATTAATCTGCCTTATTTGTTTACCTGTCAGAAATACCCTGATCTCAATATACCCAATACAACGAATGCTCTCGATGGCTGTTTTGCTTATCTGAAGGAATTAGTGAGAGTTCACCGTGGTGCAAATCAACTTCTCGAAAAGAAAATAATCGATGGCATTTTACTGAAAAAAAGCCCTAAAATTTGATATTAAGCCGATATATCCGTATCTTCTTCGGGATAAGGATATATGGCTTCTGAATCAGGTATGAGTGAAAGACATCACATGCATTAAACTTTCGGGAGGTCATGTATATCTGATCGCTATTCTTGATTTATTCAGCCGCAAGGTACTGAGCTGGAGATTATCAAATACGCTAGATACAGAATTTGCGTGTCAGCTCTTGAAGAAGCAATAATGACAAATGGAACACCTGCGATTTTCAATGCTGATTAGGGGAGTCAATTCACATCTGAAGCATTTACAGAAAAGCTTAAAAGCCATGGGATAAGGGTCAGTATGGATGGGAAGGGACGCGCTCTGGATAATATATATGTTGAAAGGCTCTGGAGGTCTCTCAAGTATGAGGAAATGTATCTGAATGAATATCGCTCCATGGAGGATTTAAAGACAGCATTGAAGAGATATTTTGATTTATATAATACCGAAAGATTTCATCAGTCACTTGAATATGCCACACCTGATGAAATATATTATTCGGCATTCAGTAAACAATGTCAGAAAAAAGCAGCATAAAAAATGGAGAAATCCACCAAGAAATTTTAAAATTGTGTATTGACAAAAGGGCTCACTTTACTTTGCTTAATATTATCATTGGTATTGGAATTTGGCTTTATGCGAAACCTATAGCCAGGATGGTTGTCAAAGACTTGCCTGATGATGTACAAATGACATCTAAAATCAGGCTTGCCAATGTTCATGTTGTTGCAGTTTCTCTGGTCTGGTTGTTTATACTATCTTCAGCAATTCCCTCCTAAGTCGAAATTATTGCGAGCATTTCCTTTCCCGGTGCAGGTTTCAAATACGGTCATTCAATAGACGCTCTGAATAAAACAACAACAACAATACCCATACCTGAATTAGCAAAGGTAATCGTCAGCCTTGGATTAGGATTTTGGTTTTTCTCGGCTCACGCGGAATAGTTACTTTCGTTATAACAATCTGGAAGAAAGGCAAACGATTATAAACTCAGCGTAGACAGAATATTCGCGTAAAAATCAGACGGGCGAATGTTTTGGAATTGCGCAGGAAATCGACAAAGGGCCGGAAGTGCGATATTCTTTTGCCATCAGGATTATAGACCACGCGTACCGGAGTTTCGATCACCGGCAGACCTTTTCTTCTGGCTATAACCAGTATTTCCACTTCAAACTGAAAGCGCCGCGCTTTGGTATTCAGTAACATCGCTTCCGGCAAGGGATAAAGCCTCATGCCGCTTTGTGAATCGGAAAGAATTGCGCCACCGGAAGCCCATACCCAGAAATTGGAAAACTTACGTCCAAACCGGCTGGTCCAGGGAATATGAGCGCCTTCAATGCCTGCCATGCCTTCCCGCGCGCCGACAACAATCGGCCGTTTGCCTGCCGGTATTGCGTCAATGAGTCTGAGTGCGTCTTCCGGATAATGCTGACCGTCGGCATCGATGGTAATTGCCCAATCGGTAACAGCCGCGGCTGCGGCAAAACCAGTCATAATGGCCGCTCCCTTTCCAAGGTTTTGCTGATGTCGCAGGATTTGAATACCCTCTATTTCTTTAATCTGTTCATAAGTAGTATCGGTTGAGCCATCGTCAACAACAAAGACGGGAAAGTGCAAGGCCAGAGCATCCTTGACAACCTGCGCCACAGTCGCGGCATGGTTGTATACGGGAATGATGAAAGCAAAGCGGTTTCTTTTGTTTTCGATACTCATATTCATCTATTCCTCCGGTAAAAATGCCACCGCCCACGTTCCCGGCCCAAAATGCGCACCGGAAGTCAAAGAAATGGGCTGCAAGAGAATCTCAGCAAGGGGGTATCGTTCCGTCAATAGCGGTTTGAGCGTTCCTTCTACCCAATCCTGATTATCGGAGTATTCCAGCATAATGAGCGCCCGGGAATCTTTTTTTAGCGTTGCGCCCAGTTTCTCCAGCGCCATTTTTACTTGTTCTTCCTGATTCCTGACTACGCCGACTTTTTTGGCTCCTTCCGGCTGTGGCGATATTACCGGTTTCATTTTCAACATGTCGCCGAAAAAAGCGCTGGTCTTGGATAGCCTTCCGCCTGCTGCCAGATATTGCAGTTTGTCGAGAAATACGTATTCCTCACAACTCTTTACCGCTTTTTGGGCAAACTCATAGGTCTTTTCCGGATCGTTTGTTTGTGCCAGATAACGGGTAGAGGACAAAACTATTGTCCCCAATCTACCCGATGCCGCGCCGGTATCAATTACCCGAAGCCTGTCTTGCGGATCGTGCTCTTTCTTCCACTGAAGCGCTACCTGGTAATTGCCGGTAAATACGGACCCGACACATAAATACAATACCTTTTCATAACGTAGTAGCACGCTCTCGTAAAACTGATGCCGTTCATAAACTGAAGCCTGCGCTGTGGAAACCTTCACCCCCTGCCTCATCGCCAAGTATAGTTCCGCTGGATGGAAATAAGTCTCCGGCAGACATTTTTCGCCGACATTGATGTAGCTGTTGAGTAGTGTAAGGCCATATTTACCGGCATCATGCCTTGTCACGGAGCCTGCCGCGTCGGTCATTATGTGCAATGTTTGACCGGTATTTGTATTCATGAATGCTTTGATTTGGGAAGCCAGGTTGTCATCTTCCCAATTAACCACACTGCCAAGCCCGGCCATTTGGGCCTTAATCTTTTCCTTATCTTCAGTATGCAGATGGATTTTATAAAAATCACCCTCAGGAATGATAATAACACTTCCTTCAGCGCTGGTGATTCTCTGCAATTCATCCCGGGAATAATCGGGAGCTTTAACGACAAAATCAACGCAGTATCCTGATTCCGTATTTTCCTGAAATGAGGGTAATATCTGTAATCGATTCTTAAATGTTTCTGTAACTGGACGGTAATCATCCGGAAGCCCGACTAGTGTCTGGAAAAATCCTTCGAAAAAAATATACATACCCAGGGCGCCTGCATCAACGACACCGGCCTTTTTTAATTTGGGTAATAGTTCATAAGTTTCATGGACGGCATTCTCCAGGCGACCCAGGATGGCATTAACTGTTTTTCGATCAGAACTTATGCCGTTTTGCCCCAGCGCATCGGTGAGAACGTCAAAGACACTCAGCATTGTGCCCGGAAGAGGATCACTCACCGCCTGCCATGCCCTGACACTACCTTCTTTAGCGCACGCTGCCAGATCAAAGACAGTTTCCGCAGTGCAAAAAGCGGAAAAAAATCGTGAGGCAATATTGCCGGAATTACCGCGTGCCGATAAAAGAAGCTGATGAACAATCTTTTCTTTTGGCTGACTGACACTGCGCAGCGGAGTTAGGCTGATCGAAAGATTTCTTCCGGTGTCTCCGTCGGCAACCGGAAATACGTTGATCGAGTCGAGCAAATACGACCAGGCAGCTACACGTTCTACGCCGGCAACAAAAGATTTTTTCAGAGAGTTTTCCATTTTAGTAACCTAGGGCACTGCGGATCTCCTGCGGAACACTGAACAACGTTTCCATCTCCGGAGTTTTTACCGTCACTTGTTCCGTGCGGCCGCGGGCGCAGATCTTACCATCGGCTACTCTCCTGATTTCAAAATCAACAACAAGTTTTACATGCGCATCGATAAGTGTCGCCTTGCAAATGATTTCATCGCGGTAGCGCAAGGGAAAGATATGTTTTGTAGAAGTACGAATTATGGGGAAAATTAATTGATGCCGGTCATAATAGGAGTAAAGATCAACGCCGTTATGCTCGAATAGCGCTGACCGTGCCATTTCAAAATAGTTGAGATAATTGCCATGCCAGACTATTTGCATGGGATCAAGATCAAAAAACGGCACGCGAAATTTTATTTCAAAACTCTTTTTGTCTGCACTCATTGTCGATTACCTCGTAAAAAGCAACTATATGATCATTTTCAGGATGACTCCGTAAAAAATCTAAACTTACAAAAAAATAGGCCGATTTTTTATGAAGTTGTCATTGTTTAATCCTGAAAAAGTCTGAATATCTGATTGCTGCGCACATGCTTTCGATGTCTTTGTCCAGTGGCCTGTCTTCCAAAACCGGTGCACTGACAAACCTTATTTTTTCCAGAGCCTTGGCCAGAAGCGGCCTTACACCTATGTTATCTCTTATGTCACAAGCCTGGGCTGCCGCCAGCAAATGGATGGAGATAACGCGTTCGGTGAGCTGACAAACTCTTTCGGTGTCTCTGGCTGCGATTGTTCCCATGCTGACTTTATCCTGATTATGTGATTCCGTGGAGCGCGAAAATGATGCCGCGGGCATTGTTGCCTTCAATGCTTCGGCGGTCAATGCGGAAGAGGAAATAGACATAGCTTTAAAGCCATGATACAATCCCTTTTCCTTGGCTGACGTCCTGACCAGATCACCCGGCAGCCCTCTGTTTAAATTCGGATTAACCAGCAGCATCACCTGGCGGTCGCACATATCGGCGGCGGATGCCAGCGCGGCTTTGAGCCCGTCCATGGCAAAAGCGATATGTCCGCCGTAAAAATTACCGCCCATCAGCACGGAGCCGTCAGCTGGATCAAAAATGGGATTATCGTTGGAGGAGTTGGCTTCAATTTCCACCCATTTTGCAATCCAGACGAGGCCATCGTATAAAACTCCCAGCACTTGCGGCGCGCAACGCAGAGAATAAGGATCCTGCAAAGTTTCCAGGGCATTATCTTCGAGTTGACGCGGCGAAACTCTGGCCTGTAAAAGATGGGCGATTTGCGCGGCAACAAATACCTGACCCGGAAATGGTTTGGCCTCGGATATTACCGGATGGTAATGATGGGCGTTTCCTTTCATCGCGTGAACACAAAGCGCTGTCGCGTATATCGCGGCATTCAAAATACGCCATGCTCTGTCCACTGCCAGAGCGGCGATACCTGTCATTGTTGTCGTGCCGTTGACCATAGATAGAGGTTCTTTTGGCAGGTAATGGTAAGGCTTTAGTGCGGCCTTCTTCAGAGCCTTCGCCGATGGCATTACTTCTCCCTGATAAAATACTTCGCGCTCGCCCATCAGACTAGCTCCGATATAAGACATCGGTGTTAAATCGCCGGAAGCGCCGACCGAGCCTTCACAGGGCACCACCGGCGTGATGCCCGCGTTTAAAAAATCAGCCATTTGCTGAAGCAAACCGACCGAAACGCCGGAATAGCCGCGCGCCAGGCAAATAATACGGCACAACATCGCGGCTCTTGTTTCTTCGATGCCGATCGGTTCTCCCGTGCCACACCCGTGAAAAAGAAAAATATTGACGCCGTTTTTCATGGCGGCATTCAGGGGCATGCGTTTACCGCATGATTTACCGTAACCTGTTGTTACTCCATAAACGGGAACTCCGTTTTGCATAGCATCCATGAGCATTTTCTGTGTTTGTTCCATCCTTTTTACGAATCTGCCGGCTTTACTTATCTGCACAGATACCCCGTCTCGCGCTACGGCAATAATATCATCCAAACTGACATTGCCGCCGTCGATGATCACGGCGGCCTTGTTGCCAATTTTTTTCATTAGACAAACTTCTCCCTTCATTACTGGCGCACCCGCTGTTTGTATGTACCGTCGAGTTTTTCTTTATCCATCACATTTCTCAACATCTTGAACATTTTATAATTTTGCGGTTCTTCCTCATAAAACTTGTCCCAGGCATAATAATAAAGCGACTGCAATTGTTCGGGAGTCAGTAGTTTTGGTTGAAAAACAACTTTTCCGCAAGTGTAATCGTACCAGTCGTAGGAGGAAATTCTTTTGGCGTTATGCAGATCATCAAATGTTCTGGTATGCGGGAAAGGCGTGAGCACTGTAAATTCCGCCATATCCAGATTTACTTCCAGCAGGAAATCAACCAGCTTTTTTATGTAATCTTCAGTGTGATAATCGAGCCCCAGCAGAATGCTGCCTTCCACGGCAATGCCGTAATCGTGATAACGTTTAATACGGTCACGGATGAAATCAGATGAATCGAAAATTGCCTGATACACAAACCACGCGCCGGCCTGAGCGGCCAGATCCAGCACCTTATCGTCATTTTCAATGGGATGGCAACACCACTTCTTTTTAAGTGGAATCATTTCTTTGAACAACTCTATTTCCCATTTTTTATCCTGCGCCAGCGAATTATCGACTATGAAAAGCCTGCTATTGTCAATGCTGGCCATTTCTTCAATTACTTTATCAAAAGGGCGAGGGCGGAAACTTCTGCCTCCCAGGAAATTAACGCAGCATGGATAACAATTGAACCGGCAGCCGCGCGATGCGTGCACCAGATCGACCATCTGTACGCCGCGGTAATTGTAAAGCTCTCTACTCAGGATAGAGCGCCTTGCAGTTCCAACGGTTTCAATGGCCGGGAAATCCTGCATATAGTTATAAATCTTTTGCAGTTTACCGTTTTTAAAATCCGTAAATACTTGCTCCATCCGGCCCTCGGCTTCTCCCAGGAATACCGCATCGGCATGCTGCTGGGTTTCTTCGGCGTGCAGCATTGTGGCGATACCGCCGAACATAACTTTAACTCCCTTTTTGCGGTAGGTATCGGCTATTTCCCAGCCGCGTTTTATTTGAGCGGTCAGCATTACGGAAATGCCGACAAAATCCGTCGCCTGATCGAAGTCAATCGGTTGTACATTTTCATCAATAAATTCCACATCCACGTAATCAGGCAGTGCGGCGGCAAAAACAACCGGCCCATGCGGCGGCAATGTAAAATGCGTTTGTCTGTCTAACTTTTCCCACTTCGGATAAATCAATTTAAATTTCATACTTCCTCTTTTTTTCAACCAATTAATTTATTTATTAAACTTACGGAAAGTTTTCCGGAAAATTCTATGTTCTTCCTGGTAAGGTATTATCTCCATTTTCATTTATCTTCAAGATGGTTTTTTAAAATTATTTTTAAAACTTTTCCCGATTGATTGCGGGGAAAGTCATCAACAAAAAATATTTTCTTGGGGATCTTATAATGGGCGATTTTGCCTTGCAGGGCGGATAAGATTTCATTTTCCGAAATCCGGGCATCTTTCTGAATGATGACAAAGGCGCCGACTACTTCGCTCCTTTTTTCATCGGGCATTCCCACCACGGCCGCTTCTTTGATTTGCGGCAGCGATTGAATTGCTCTTTCCACTTCCATCGGATAAATATTTTCACCGGAAGATATAATCATCTCCACTTTTCTGCCAACTATATAAATGAAGCCGTCTTCATCACGGCGTCCCATATCACCCGTATGAAACCACCCCCCCTGCATCGTTGCCGCGGTTGCCAGATCCTTTCGCCAGTAACCGGAAAAAACATTCGGGCCCTGGACGATAATTTCCCCGGCTTGATTTGCCGGAAGATTTTTTCCATTGTCATCAACAATACGGAGGTTCACGTGAAAAACCTCCTTGCCCACAGAACCGGCTTTGCGGATCGAATCTTCCAGATCAAGTGAAGTGAGGCGTCCCGTTTCTGTAAGCGCGTAACCCTGTACAAAACCAACGCCCTTTTCATCCTGATATTTCTTAATTACCGGCAGTGGGATCGGCGCGCCGCCGGAAATAAAGAAATGAACATGCGACAAATCAGCATCTTTCCATTCCTCAACTTCTGTCATCATTTGAAACATTACCGGTACGGCAAACAAATAATTTATTTTTTCCCGGCAGACAGTCTTGAGCATTTCCGAGGCGTTGTAAAAAGTACTGATCACAATGCTGCCGCCGGCATATATAATGGGGGTAACGGAGGCAGCCAGCGCGCCGATATGAAACAGCGGAGCAACAACCAGTGATTTATGAGACCTGTCAATGCCGTAGCCCAGAAGCGAATGAATCGCCCCGAAGAGAATATTTTGATGGGTTAGCACCGCGCCCTTCGGATCGCCGGTAGTTCCGGAAGTGTACATGATAAAAAGAGGATCTTTCAGATCGACATTTTCCATCTCCAACGGTTCAATTCCCGAAAAACCATTTACCGAATCCGCGAAAACAGGATCCTCTTTTAGATTCTCTCCACCATGGCGTAAATACTGTTTTGGCCCGTAACCTGCGGATTTAATTTCCCGGACTTTATCGGCAAACTCAGAAGAATAAATCAAGGTGCAGGGTGCGGAATCTTTGAGAATATATAATAGTTCCGGTACTGCCAGCCGCAGGTTCAGGGGAACCATGATCGTGCCGGTTTTAGCGCAGGCAAAAAATATTTCCAGAAATTCACTGCAGTTGAACATCAGCAGGGCAACACGCTCTCCCTTTGTTATGCCCAAATGGCTGAGAGCGTGGGCAGTTTTGTTCACCCTTTCATTGAATTGCAGATTATTGTACGTTTTATCTTTTTCAGTTAAAAACGGTTTATCCGGCTGAATTATTGCCCGTTTAGTTATCCATTCGCCGATATTCATTTTTCCCATTCCCCATTTTAGCAATTGCCGAAAATCAAATACGCATAAGTCCCGCCAAAAGAAATACCGGCGAGAGCAGCGTTATTAATTTCTATCTCTTTTTTCACTCTGGCAACAAACGCGAGCGGCCGTAAGGGATTTACAAGCCCGACCACAGGCGGCAACATATTTTTTTCCATAGATAAGGCTAAAGCGCAAGCCCTGATGCCGCCGCCGGAAAAACTTTCCCCTATAGCACCTTTGAGCGAAGTAATTAACGGTTTTTTCCTCGAATCGGCGAATATTTCGGCGTAAGCTTCAGCCTCTACGGCATCGAGAACCTTGCTGCCGTTAGCAGCCGCAGAAACAGTCTGTATGCCGGTTGTTGCGCTGCCCGCATTTTTCAGAGCCCGGCTGATGGTCCGTTTTATGCCATCGGTATTTTCCGGCCAACTGGTTGGTGTTGTGGTTGATGATCCCATACCTGTGCCTTTAATTTCGCAATAGGGCTTGCGTCCTCTTGCCATTGCCGATTCCCAGCTCTCCAGGCAAATTATTCCGCAGCCTTCTCCGGCTATTGTTCCGTTGCGATCTTCATCAAAGGGACGGCAAGCTTCCGGCCCCTCATGCTGAGGAGAAAGACTGTGAAATTTTGTCAGTGCTTCATAATAAAATTTAGATAAAATGTCCACCCCGCCGGTAAGAACAAAATCAGCGGTTCCACGCCGTATTTCCGCTACGGCATAGGCAATCGCGGTTTCGGCAGAAACCGCAAAATGTGTTACAGTTGTGTTGACACCGCGAAATCCCAGTTCAATTGAAGTATGACCAGCCGGGGCATTCATAACCGTGTTGGGAACTAATATCGGGTTGACGAAAGCAGGGCCTTCCGTAAGCAGTGTGCCGGCAAACTGGAGGGTTACATCGGTTGCGCCAAAGGCAGTACCCAGTACAATGCCTACGCGGTCACGATTTTCCTCAGTAATCTGAATCCTTGCGTCTTCCAGAGCCAGACGCGCGGAAGCCGCCGTCATGAGGGCTATTTTATCCATCCGCCGCATGTTTTTTACAGAAATAAAATCTCGCGGCGTAAAATTGGTAACTTCCGCACCCAGATGAGAGGGAAAAGAACTGGTATCAAAAGTTTTTATTGTATCAATCGCGCAATCGCCGGCAAAAAGTCTTCGGCCGAATTCTTCTTTGCCGATTCCTAGAGGGGTCACCATACCTATACCGGTTACAACTACGCGCCTGGCGCTACCCATCTGCCTGTTTTTATCCATTGCGCGCTTCCCTTCCGTCATACTTGCCAAAGATAACCGTTGTGTTATTGCCTCCGAAGGCGAAGGAATTGGAAAGAACAATGCGCAGATCCGCTTTTCTTGAACCAGAGGTGACATAATCCAGATCACACTGAGGATCGCTATCTTGATAATTGATCGTCGGCGGGACAAAACCATGTTGCAGCGCCAGCATACAGACAATTCCTTCCAGGGCTCCGGCGGCGCCTAAGGTGTGCGCGTGCATCGACTTGGTTGAACTAACCGGAATTAAATAAGCACGCTTACCAAAGACCTCTTTGATTGCCTTGGTTTCCGTAATATCATTGACCGGTGTGGCAGTGCCGTGAGCATTAATATAATCAATATCATCGATTGCAAGCCCGCTGTCTTTCAGCGCCGCCTGCATTGAACGAACAGCACCCGACGCTTTTTCATCAGGAGCAGTCATATGAAAAGAATCACAGGTAACGCCGTATCCCAAAATTTCACCGTAAATTCTGGCGCCTCTGCTTATCGCCGCATCCAGCTCCTCCAGAACCATTATTGCCGCTGCCTCGCCAAGCGAAAGCCCGGCGCGGTTTTTATCAAAAGGGCGACAGACATCCGGATCAACGGACTTCAGCGCGTTAAAGGCGGCATAAGTAATCCGGCACATAGGTTCCACGCCACCGGCAAGCATCATGGATGCCTGTCCGCTCGCGATCAAGTCTCTGGCATAGCCCAATGCTGTGGCTCCGGCGGAGCATGCCGTCATAAATGTTGTTTTGGGGCCTGCCAGTCCCAAGCCGGAAGCAATTCGGTCAGCCGAAGAGGCGCAATAAATTGTGGAGAGTTTGGAAAATCGGGCTCTTTCGGTGCCTTTTTTAAGCAACTCCATATAAAAATTTTCCGCCTCCAGAAGGCCTCCGGAACCGCCGCCAATAGCCACACCCATTTCCTCTTTGAGCGAGTCGGGCAGAGGATAAAGTCCGGCATCGGAGAGAGCCTCCAGAGTGGCGGCAAAAGAGATCATATCGGCCCGCGACATTCTCTTGATCGGAAAGTCCACGGGGATATAATTGCGGGCAATAAGGTTTTTGATTTGGCCTCCCATTTGACTGCGGAATTCGGTTGTATCGAAGAGGTCAAGTTTTTTGATGCCGCAGACACCTGCTTGCAACGCGACCGCAAAATCCGCAACATTATTAGCAATGGAGTTGAGCGTTCCCAAGCCGGTAATTACAATACGTTTTTCCAAATTAAAGCCCTGTCTTGAGGTATAAAATTTTATAGCTATTTAAATTTGATGCGCTTGTCAAAAGTCCGATAATCGTCATGCCGGCGAAAGCCGGTATCCAGAATATATCGAAATGACTGGATTTCTGGTCACCCGGAATGCGCCCGGCTCTGAGTCCGTAATGACAAAACAGGGGTTTTCCGACTTTTTACGGTTTCGTCAAATATAATGGTACTTAAATTGGCAGGGGTAAAAAGTCAAACAAATATTGCTGGTAGATCAATTTCTTTGGGATGAATTCGGTAGCGAGCGCATTTGCTGTATGACGAAGTTATTTTGACAACGGGTGTAAAGATGGACTGTAAATCATTCTTCCTGTTATCCTCAAATTGTCAATCTCGACGAAAATGCAGGACTTCAATCCGTAATAAACACAATTCACGACGACGACAAACATCATCACCACACCTCACATTTTGTGGTCAATATTTCCTTGGCATACAAGACCTTTGCTGCTTATACTCCCTCGGTCAAAAGCAATATCTTATCAAATTTTTCTCATTAGATAAGCAAAGTCTACTGACTTAGCTAAATCCCTGCAAGTAAGCAATAAAACTAAAGGCTTAAAGTCTAATAAAGAAAGTATATTTAACGCCTACCATAGAAAATCATGTGCCTGTCGCTAACAACCTCTACAGCTAAATGTCCAAGGCCGGCCTTTTTTAGCTCGGTAACTAGTTCAGTTGGAGTAAGTGCAGCTAAAAGAGAATTATAAAAGTCCACTTTCATTTGCTCAGGAGCACCTTTAGCATGCATAGCGACTAGCTCATGCGCTCTCTCTGTAGAGACTGGGCGGAAAAGGTCCATTCCCATTAGAATAGCACCTCTTTTGGCAAGTTCTGCCATTGTTGGTAAAGCCTTCTCTACCTCGTGTACTTGATGGAGCCAACTGTTGCTTATAATTGCATCAAATATGCCACTAAGACCTGTGATATCTGGTAAGATGCGCTTTATAAGCCTAACTCTATCCACTAAACCTTCTTTATCTATCGCTTTTCTGGCTAATTCAAGCATTTTATCAGAACCATCGATGCCAGTAATCGTTAAGCCTTGAAGCTTTTTTGCCAATCTAATAGTTGGACCACATGAACCACAACCTACATCTGCGACTAAGCCTTCTGTGAAATCAAGAAAAAGTTCTATAAAGTGATCAACAAAAGCATTATGCGGTATCGAGAAATCCGAGCCTGCATAAGCCTCTGCTTCCTCACCTTCCATTAACTCTTTTTCTAGCATACGATGTTCGAGACGCATAAATTAAGGGGATTATAGTTATAAGCTATAAAACTGTCAATAAGTTTTGATATACCGTAATCCACCACCAACTTTTGGATGGACGGGTTTTTCATACTTTTGGGACTCATTCTGTTCGTTCCTGGGCCGGTTATCCGCTTAAGAATGCCATGACGACCTCATATTTTCCAAAGTTTGCCGAAAATCCATGACCCGCCAATCCGGGAATACGCCGCTGCCGATCTCCAGCTT
>OCZT010001134.1_pt1 | contig 27539 bp, 25 predicted proteins | sample 1539031 | NCBI WGS metagenome assembly OCZT01 (sample SAMEA3539308, study PRJEB22396) | soil metagenome | biome: tundra; feature: field; material: soil | place: USA | collected 2010-05 | depth 0.15 m | reverse complement strand
CTGGCCGCCGCGCAGGCGTTCGCCGCCGATCGCGCGCGCGAGCGGCTCGAGCTGCTCGCGGCGCTCCCCTGTTCGTCGGACGCATCCGGTACGAGCGCGTCCGCATGGGGATCGGAGCGCTGGCGCGCCTCGTCCTCGCAGTTCGCCTGGTCTCTCACGGACTCGCTCCTGCTCCGCCGGTCGGCCGCACCGCTCGTCATAGAGGCGCGCGTCGTATGCCCCGACTGAGGGCGCGGCGCGGCGCAGGACTGGCGGAAATGATTGTCGCGCTCACCCTGTCGGCGATCGTGTCGGCCGCAACAGTTGCGGCGCTCGCGGGCGCCGAGCGCTACATGCGGCGCTCACGTGCCGCATCCGACGCGCGACGCACACTGCGCGAGGCCGAGTCGGTGCTCGCGTCCGAACTGCGCGCCGCCGCCTCGGATTCCGTCCGCGTTCGCGGCGACACCGCCGTGGATTTTCTCGGCCTGGTGGGCGTCTCGGTGGTGTGTGTCACATCGGGTACCGTTCTCGTGCTCCCGCCGGACGTCGCGGCCGGCGGCCTCCCGTACTCGTCGTGGAGAGCCTTGCCAGAAACCGGTGATGTCGTCGCCGTGTTCGACACGGCGAGCGGCGGCGCGTGGCGAACGGCCGTCGTCGATTCCGCCTCCACGCGTACCGACGGCGCGGGCTGCAAGCCGTCGAGTGGCCTGCTCTCGGCCGCGGACAGCGCCGCCCGCCGCCCGGTCATGCGCGTGGTGCTCCGATCATCGCTGGATCCGGCAGCCGCCATCGTCGGCACGCCGGTGCGCGTGCTGCGGAGCGGCCGGTACGCGCTCACTCGCGCGGCGGATGGAAGCTGGTCGCTGTCGTATCGGCGGTGCACCGGATCGTCGTGCGGCGTCGCGCAGCCGGTGGCGGGGCCGTTTGCCGCGCCTTCGGATTCCGGCCTGGTGTTCACGAACGTCGCGAGCGAGTCCCGAATCGAAGCGTTCTTTCGGACACTTTCAACAGTATCGGCCGGGGCGCCACGAGAGTCGGCCCTTCTGCGTGTCACGCTGCGAAATCGAGGCCCCGGAGCCCCGTGAACGCAGCGGGGAGCTTCGCGCGCCGGGGATTCGTGCTGCCGCTCGCCCTGTTCATGCTCATGGTGATGGCCTTGCTCGTCGCCCTCCTGCTCGAGGGCGCCGTGCAAGAGCTGCGCATCGCCCGGGGCGACGTCGCCGGCGCGCGGGCGCAGGCGGCCGCGGGCACGGCGCTTGCCGACTTCTTCGCCTCGCACCCGGACAGCGCGCTGCTCGCCAGGCCGCGTGGCTTCATCGCGGCCGGTTCCAATACCGCCGGCGCCGATACCACGCGTGTCACCCTCCAGTCGCTTGGGAACGGGATGCTTCGGGTGACGGCCAGTGCCCGAGCCTGGTCCGGCGGGGTCCGCGGAGACGCCGCAAACCTCGGATTCGTCCGCATTGTCCCGGACTCATCGGGATCCCCCGGGAGCCTTCGGTACCGGCGCCTCCCGGGCTGGTGGTGGGCCCAGCTTCCGTAGGTCTATTCCGGGCCAACTGTTACCTCTCGCGCCCGCCATTCGTGTCATGGTGACAGGCCCTCCGTTCGTGCCCTCATGGCTCGAGCGGCTGATACACGTCGCAAGCCAACATTATAGTCCTCAGGAACCGGCGACAGCTCATGGCACTTTTTGGCCGTAAGAAGACCACGGTGGGTCTCGACATCGGTTCCGGCCTCATCAAAGTGGCCGTGATCGACCATTCCAAGCCGGAACCCGAACTCGTCAAGGTCGCCATCACGCCCCTGCTCGCCGACGCGATCGTCGAAGGCGAGATCATGGATCCGGGCATCGTGTCCGAGGCGATCACCGGCTGCCTCGCCGCCGCGGGTGTCACCACGCGCGAGGTCGTCACGGCCGTCGGCGGCCGCGACGTGATCATCAAGAAGATTCAAATCGAACGCGTGAAGGAGCAGCAGGCGCGCGAACTGATGCGATGGGAAGCGGAACAGCACGTGCCCTTCGACATGGAGTCGGTCGAGCTCGACTTTCAGATCCTCGATCCGGACGGCGAAGGGATGGAAATGAACGTCCTGCTCGTCGCGGCCAAGCGCGAGTTGGTGGAAGCAAAGCTGCGCGTGCTCTCGGAGGCCGGCCTCACGCCCGCCATCGTCGACGTCGACGCCTTCGCGCTCCACAACGCGTTCGAGGTCAACTACCCCGACGCCATGACCGGCGTGGTCGCGCTCGTGAACATCGGGCATGAAGTGACGAACATCAACATCCTCGACGAAGGCGTGCCGATCCTCACGCGCGACATCACCGTGGGCACGCGCCGTTTTCGCGAAGACCTGCAGCGCGAGCGCGGCCTGAGTCCCGACGACGCGGCCGCGCTCATCCAGGGTTACGATCGCTCGCCGCATCTCGACGCGGTGATCGAGGGACGCGGCGAGGAAATCGCCGTCGGCATCGAGCGCGCGGCAGCCTTCCTGGCTTCGTCGTCGCGATCGGCCGGCGCGCTTCGCGCCGTCTACCTCTGCGGCGGCGGCTCCCGCATTCCGGGGCTCTCCGACGCGCTCGGCACCCGCCTCCGTCTGCAGGTCGATCACGCCAACCCGCTGACGAACCTGCGCGTGCGTGACGGTGCTCTCGAGTCGCTCGTCACTGACGAAGTCGCTCCGCTCCTGATGCTGCCCATCGGACTGGCCCTGCGCCTGCCCAACTGACCGTGCAATCCACACCAACGACGGTCACTCGCGAAAGATGATTGAAATCAACCTGCTGCCCGGCGCGCGCAAGCAGAAGCGGAGCCGATCGGCTGCCTTCGATTTCGGTGCCGTCTTCGGCAATGTCGCCGCGCGGATCAGGGATCCCTTCCTGATCGCCGCCGTCGTGAGCGTGGTCCTGGCACTCCTGGCGGTGGGCGGGCTCTTCCTGTACCAGAACCGCAAGATGAACGCGCTGACGGAACATGAGACGAACTCCACGCAGGACTCGACTCGCTACGCCGCGGTCATCGAGCAGCGCCGCGCCGCCGAAGAGCAGCGCGACTCGGTGAGCCGGCAGATCAACGTCATTCGCGCGATCGACGGCTCGCGATACATCTGGCCGCACATCCTCAATGAAGTGAGTCGCGCGCTCACGCCGTATACCTGGCTGAAGTCGCTCGCGCAGACGAGCGCCGTGCCGAGCCTATCGCCCGAAGTCGAGGCGGGACTCGGCGCTGGCGACGCGAAGAGCAAGACGAAACTCGAGGTCAAGGCGGATTCCGACGCGGTGGCCGCCACGCAGCTCTCGTTCCGCGTCGTGGGCCAGACGATCGACATCCAGGCGCTCACGCGCTTCATCACGCAACTCGAGGCGTCGCCCTGGATCGAGAACGTCGTCCTCGTGAAGACGGAGAACACGACGGTGCAGCCGGGCAACAAGGACGCCATCGAGTTCACGCTCGACATGAAGCTGCAAAAGGCCGATTCGTCCGCGATCAGAAGGGTCCCGCTCTCCATCGCGGTGAGGTAACCATGGCAATCCTCCCGACGAAACAGCGCGACCAGATCATGATGCTCGTCACGATTCTCGCGGTTGGGCTCGTGGGGCTCTTCTGGTACTTCGTCTACGATCCCAAGAGCACCGACATCGACAAGCTCGCTGCGCACGTCGACACGCTCGACGACATGAACCAGAAGGCCAAGTCCGAGATGGCGAAGGGCACGGTCGAGCAGATTCGCGAGCAGGCGCGCGCTTCGCGCGAGAACCTCGACCTCATGCGCACGCTCGTGCCGGCCGCGAACGAAGTCTCGAACCTCATCGACCAGGTGTCGTCGGCCGCGCGCCGCGCGCGCCTCGACGTCGGCACGCTCGAGCCCGAACCGGTCATCGAGGGCGAGCTGTTCGACACGTACCGCTACCGCATGCGCATGAACGGCTCGTATCACGACATCGGGCAGATGCTCACGAACATCGCTTCGCTCAATCGCATCGTGACGTCGCTCAACGTCAGCCTGACTCTTCCGCAGGGCAACGTCGCATCGCCCGCCGGCAGGCAATTGCTCGCGTCGTCGTTCGAGATCCAGACGTACGTGGTGCGCACGGCGCCCCGGGTGAAGCCCGGTGGCAAGAAATCGCCGAACGCCGAGAAGGCTGCGGCCGCCGCGGCTGCAGGCGGCCCTCCCGCGGCCGCTCCTCCGGGTCCGACGCCGCCCGGCTCGCCGACGCCCAAGAAGCCGGATGGAGGCGGGGCATGATGCGCCGCGTGATGTGCACAATCGCGTTCGTCGCCTGCGCCGTTCCGGCGTCGGCGCAGATGCCGCCTTCGATCAAGGGACCGATCGACGCCGCCAAGCGCCAGGCGAACAAGACGAGCGCGCAGATCAACAACGAGCAGAAGGTCGGCAACGACCAGGGCGCCAAGGCCGCCTCGATGCCCGCCCCCGCGGCGCAGGCCGCGACGCAGTCCGGCGCGCAGAAGGGTGTGCCGTCCAAGCAGTCGTCCACCACAGTGACGAAGACCACGACGACCGTCGATTCGGCGCAGAAGCGCGGCAGCGTCTCGCAGAGCGGTTCCAAGGCCTCGGTGACGTTCTATCGCGAAACGTTCTCGTACGACGCGGCTGGAAGGCGCGATCCGTTCCTGTCGCTCATGGCGACGGGCGAACTGCGTCCGATGATCTCCGACTTGACGCTCGTCGGAATCATCTACGACGAATCGGGGCGGAACTCCGTTGCGATCCTGGTCGATGCGTCGGCCGGCGGCCAGACCTACCGCAAGAAGACCGGTGACCTCCTCGGCCGCATGAAGGTCACGAAGATTTCCGAAAACAGCATCACGTTGAACATCGAAGAATTCGGGTTCGCTCGTCAGGAGACGCTCCTGATCGACCGACATCCGCGGACAGGTGCCAGGAGACCGCAATGAAGCGAGTCTGGAGTTCGGCCGCACTCGCGGCAATGCTTTCGATGCCCATCACCGGTCGCGTGGCAGACGCCGCCGCGATCGGCCGCGACATGCCGCCCGCCGGCTCGGTCACCGCGCTCAGCGTGGTGCCCGGATCCGGACACGCGGACGTCGTCATCGCGGTGGAGGGCCCATCGATCGAGATCATCGACTTCACGCTCGAGAATCCCCGCCGCATCGTCGTGGACCTGAAGGGCACCACGCTCGGCATGCCGGCGCGGCTCTACGACAAGGTCACGCGCGGCGGCATCACGAACGTCCGGATGGCGCAGTGGAAGCCGGAGATCGTGCGCGTCGTGCTCGACCTCGACGGTCCGCGCGAGTACTCGGTGGTGCGCGGTGAACACGACGTGCGAGTCTCCGTGAACGGGCCCGACGACTTTGCCGCGTGGCGCATCGGCGGCGCGCGCGCCGCGGTCGTGTCCGACATGTCGGTCACGGCATCGGACGCTGCCGCGTCGGTCACGGCTGCGCCCGCTGCCCCGCCCGCGCCAGTACCAGCGGTGCAGATGGATCCTCCCGCCAGGAGCGTGCCGCCGGCCAGGGCCGCCGCGCCCAAGGCGTCCGAGCCGCAGCAGTCGCAGGAGCCGCGCATCAGCGTGGATTTCCAGGACACCGAAATCCGCGACGTGATCACCTCGTTCTCGGTGTTCAGCGGGCGCACGATCGTCGTCGGCAAGGGTGTCGCCGGCCTGGTCACCGCGAGCATCAAGGACCAGCCGTGGGACGTCGCGCTGCGCTCGATCCTGCAGTCGCAGGGACTCAACGCGCTCGAGGATGCCACGGGCATCATCACGGTCGACAGCTACGCCAACATCGCGGATCGCGCCAAGGTGGAGCCGCTCTTCACGCACGTCATCTCGGTGAACTACGCGAAAGCCGAGACGATGGCCAACACCGTGAAGTCGCTGCTGGGCGCAGGATGCGGCGGCGGAGCCGCCCCCGCGGGTGGTGGAGCGGCCGCGCCCGCCGCAGCCGGAGCGACCACGTGCAGCGCGCGCGGGTCGGCGAGCTTCGACGAAAAGACGAACACCGTCATCGTCACCGAGACACCGTCGCGCCTGGCCGACATCGAGAGCTACATCCACGACCTCGACATCCGCACGCCGCAGGTGTCGATCAAGGCCAAGATCATTTCGGTGGACCGCACCGGTACGGAGCAGCTCGGCTTGAGCTACGATCTCGGCAGCGCGAACACCTTCTCGAACCAGCTCGTGACCCGCTTCATCGACGCCGCCGGCACGCAGCCGGTGGCCGGCAACTATCGCGTGAATCTCTCCGGCGACGGACTCGCCGCCGTGGCGAACGCGACGCGTCAGTATTCGTCGTCGTCGGCGCTCTCGCTCATCTACAACATGACGCTGGGCGGATTCAACCTCACGTCGTTCCTCGACGCGCTCAGCGAGCAGCAGCTGACGGACGTACAGGCCGAGCCGAGCGTGACGACGGTGGACAACAAGGAAGCCACGCTCTTCGCCGGAACGAACATCGCGTATCTGCTCACGCCGCCGATCATTCCTGGGCAGATCCAGGCGACCGCGCCGCAGATCCAGAAACAGGATATCGGGATCACGCTCCGCGTCACGCCGCACGTGACCGCCAATCGCCAGGTGCTGATGGATGTGTACGCCGAGCAGCAGGTGCTTCAGGACGTCACCGTGGCTGGCCCCACAGTCGCCAAGCGCAACAGCACGAACCAAGTGCTCGTGGCGGACGGCGAGACCGCCGTCATCAGCGGGCTCACGCAGACGCAGATCGTGAGGAATCGAAAGGGCATCCCGTTCCTGATGAACCTCCCCGGCATCGGCAAGCTGTTCTCGCAGAGCGACAGCCAGGAGCGGAAACAGGATCTGCTGATCCTCGTGACCCCGCATATCGTCGACGAGGGCGAGGTAGTCGGTCCGGCAGCCAAGAAGCCATAAGAACAGCGTTACCCTGCTAACTTTGACGGGCCCGGCGAGAGTTCGCCGGGCCCGCGAAGTTTCGGGGCGGCAGACGGCAGACGGCAGACAGCAGCTGGGACGGCAGACGGCGGAAGGCAGTTGACCAAGCACCAACGACCAATGACCAATCACCGATTACCCGCTTGAGCATTCGTTTCACGACCGCAGGAGAAAGCCACGGCAAAGCCCTCATCTCCATTCTCGAAGGCTGTCCCGCCGGCTTGCCTCTCCTCGCCGCAGATATCGACGAGCAGCTCGTCCGCCGCCAGCAGGGCTATGGCCGCGGCCGCCGCATGCAGATCGAACAGGACCACGTCGAGTTCCTCTCCGGTGTCCGCGCGGGCGAAACGCTGGGCTCGCCGATCGCGATGCTCATCCCGAATCGTGACTGGAACAACTGGCAGGACATCATGGACCCCGCGCCGCGCCCCGAGGATGCGGCGGAGGGACGCCAGCGCCAGGTCACCCGCGTGCGCCCGGGCCATGCGGATCTCACCGGCCTCCTCAAGTACGATCGCGACGACGCGCGCGACATTCTCGAGCGCGCCTCCGCGCGCGAGACCACCGCGCGCGTCGCTGCCGGCGCCATCTGCAGGAACCTGCTCGCGCAGTTCGGCGTCACCATCGGCTCGCACCTCGTGCACTTGGGCGGCATTGATGCCGAGCGCCCGGATCCGTTTCCGGCGGACATCAACATCGTCGCCGACCGCTCGCCGCTGCGGACACTCGATACGGACGCCGAGGCGAAGATGATCGTGCGCATCGACGCTGCGAAATCCGACGGCAACACCCTGGGCGGTATCTGCGAAGTCGTCGTCGACGGTCTTCCGGTCGGGCTCGGCAGTCATGTGAGCTGGGATCGCAAGCTCGACGGCCGTCTCGCGGGCGCGATGCTCTCCATCCCCGCCGTCAAAGGCGTCGAGATCGGCATGGGTTTCGAGGCCGCGCGTCGCATGGGCTCCGAAGTGCACGACGAGATCGAGATGGCGCACGATCGCGTGCGCACCGGCAACGTGCGCCGCAGGACGAATCGCGCGGGCGGACTCGAGGGCGGCATGACGACCGGCGAGCCGCTCGTCGTGCGCGTTGCGATGAAGCCGATCAGTACGCTCATGAAACCGCTCGGAACGATCGACACGAAGACCGCCGCGCCCGCCGCCGCGACCGCCGAACGGAGCGACGTCACCGCCGTGCCCGCGATGGGCGTCATCGCCGAAGCGATGGCCGCGCTCGTGCTCGCCGATGCGTTCGTCGAGAAATTCGGCGGAGACTCCCTGCCCGAATTGCGCCGCAACCACGATGCCTACCTTTCGCACATCGCAACCCGTCTCCAAGGCTGACGCCTCGCGGCCTCACCTGATCCTGGTGGGGCTGCCCGGTGCGGGAAAGACCACGGTCGCCCGCGCGGTGGGCGATAAGCTCGTGCGACAGGTGCTCGACTTCGATGCGGAGATCTCGCGCCGCGAGCATGTTTCCATCACCGAGATCTTCGGCTCGCAGGGCGAGGCGCACTTTCGAAAGCTCGAGCGCGCCCTCACCGAGGAGCTGCAGGAGACCGGTGGAATGGTGCTCTCTCCCGGGGCCGGCTGGATCGCCAACCCGGGCTGCCTGGAGCTTCTCAGGCCGCCCGCCATCGTGGTGTATCTCAAGGTGCGACCCGAGCTGGCTCTGGCCCGCATGGGGCCGGCAGCGGCCGAGAGGCCGCTTCTGAGTCGTCCCGATCCCGTTGGGGAAGTCCGCCGCCTTCTGGAGGCGCGGGAGAGCCTGTATCTGCAATCAGATCATACGGTTAGCACTGATAAGATGACGTTCCAGCAAGTCGTGGACGATATAGTTGCGCTTGCGAGGGCTTGACGGGGGGACTAGGATAGGCGTCAGGTGATTGGAGCTACAACTATAGAGTGAACTTCTGCGGGCCGGGATCGCCGTCAGGGCGGTTTCCGGCCCATCGCATCGGATCCGGTTTGCGCAAGAGCGCAGGCTACTTTCGGTCTGCGCGAGAGCGCAGGCTACAATAAAATGGCAACCAAGAAGAAGACCCCAGCGCCCCCAGCAACGAAGGCCACCGCGAAGGCCACCGCGAAGGCCGCCCCCAAAGCGGCAAAAACCAAAGCGGCCGCCAAGAAGCCGGCCGCCGCGAAAGCGCGCAGCAAGGCTGTGAAGGTCGCCGACGTCCTCGACGACGAGATGTCGCACGAAAACGGGAACGGCGCGGCCCACACCGGAAAGGCGCTCGTGATCGTCGAGTCGCCCGCGAAGGCGAAGACCATCGGCAAGTACCTCGGCTCCGGCTACAGCGTGAAGGCGACCGTGGGACACATCCGCGATCTCCCCACCAAGACGCTCGGCATCGATCTCGACGATGGATTCGAGCCCGAGTACGTCACCATCCCCGGCAAGGAAAAGACCGTTGCCGATCTGAAAACGGCGGCGAAGTCCGCGCGCGCCGTGTTCATCGCGACCGACCCTGACCGTGAGGGCGAGGCGATCGCATGGCACGTGCAGAGCCAGATCAAGGGCAAGGCCGCACCGCCGATCCGACGCGTGCTCTTCCACGAAATCACGAAGGAAGCGGTGACGCGTGCCATCGAGCACGCGGGGCACATCAACCAGAAAAAAGTCGACGCGCAGCAGGCGCGCCGAGTGCTCGACCGCCTCGTCGGCTACAAGGCGAGCCCCGTGCTCTGGAAGACCGTGAAGAAGGGTCTCTCGGCGGGGCGCGTGCAGACCGTGGCGCTGCGCATGCTGGTGGAACGCGAGCGCGAGATCCGCGCGTTCACGGCCACGGAATACTGGACCATCGCGGCGGCGCTCGAGCACGAGAGCCAGGCGTTCACCGCCAAGCTCCACCACCTGGACGGCAACAAGCCGGTCATCCCGAACGAGGCGAGCGCGCAGGCGATCGTCACCGACGTCTCGGGCCGGAAGACCTTCGACGTCACCGACATCAAGCGCCGCGAGCGCCGCAAGAATCCGGCGGAGCCGTTCAAGACGAGCACGCTCCAGCAGGAGGCCGCCAAGAAGCTCGGCTTCGGTTCGAAGCGCACGATGCGGCTCGCGCAGAATCTCTACGAAGGCATCGATCTCGGGAAAGTCGAGGGCCAGGTTGGTCTCATCACGTACATGCGCACCGACTCCACGCGAATCGCGGAGAGCGCGGTGACGCAGGCGCGCGATTACCTTCGCTCGCAGTTCGCCGAGGAGTTCCTCGCCAAGACGCCGATGTTCTACGGCGCCGCCGGCGACAGCAACGCGCAGGACGCGCACGAGGGCATCCGTCCGACCGATCCCGAGCGCACGCCCGATGCCGTGCAGAAGTTCCTGACGCCCGAACAGTTCAAGCTCTATCAGCTCATCTGGCAGCGCTTCATGGCGAGCCAGATGGCGCCGGCGGTGTTCGACACGACGACCGTCGACTTCAACATCAAGACCGCGCAGCACCAGTACCTGTTCCGCGCCACGGGATCGGTGATCAAGTTCAAGGGATTCCTCTCGCTCTACAAGGAGGCGCGCGAGGAAGGCGAGGGAAAGGCGCTCGAGGACGAGCAGGCGCTCCCCGCCATCGAACCCGGCGAGCACGTGCCGGTGCGCGAGATCAAGCCCACGCAGCATTTCACCGAGCCGCCACCGCGCTTCTCGGAAGCGAGCCTCGTGAAGGAACTCGAGCGTCTCGGCATCGGGCGCCCGTCCACGTACGCGTCCATCATCTCGACGCTCACCGAGCGGCACTACGCCGAGCTCGAGCAGCGGCGCTTCTTTCCGACGCCGCTCGGCGAGAGCGTGGAGAAGGTGATGGTCAAGCAGTTCCCGAACGAGTTCAACGTCGGCTTCACCGCCGCCATGGAACGGGAGCTCGACAAGGTCGAGGAGGGAGATCTCCCCTGGCAGCGCGTGCTCAAGACGTTCTATGGCCCGTTCGAGAAGGCGCTCGGTGCGGTGGACTACGAGGCGCTGATCCACGAAGCGCACGATCTCTCCGCGCTCGGGAACGATAAGTGTCCGCTCTGCGGCGGCAAACTCGTCGCGAAGGGCGGATTCTTCGGCCCGTTCATCGCGTGCGAGAACCATCCGAAGACGTGCAAGTACACGCGGCCGGTGAAGGGCGAGCGCGTGCCGCCGGTGCTCACCACGTTCCCCTGCCCGGTGTGCGGCAAGATGATGGTCGTGCGCCGCGGCCGTTCGGGCGAGTTCCTCGGCTGCAGCGGCTTCCCGAAGTGCCGCGGCACCCGCTCGATGCCGACCGGTGTCAAATGCCCGAAGGACGGCGGCGACATCGCCGCGCGTCGCTCGAAGAAGCGCGGGAAGGCGTTCTACGGCTGCGAGAACTATCCGAAGTGTGATTTCGTCTGCTGGGACAAGCCGGTCGCCGAAGTCTGCCCGGAGTGCGGCAACGTGGGCGCCGAGGCCAAGTCGAGCAAGACGCGGGGCAGCTACCGGAGATGTCTCAAGTGTGCGAACGAGTGGGCGGTGGCTGAACCCGCTGAGGCTGAGGTCGCAGTCGTATAGGGCTTGAACTGCAACAGCTTTGACACGGAAAGTGCCGGATCAACGGCCTGATCAGCACGGATCAAACTCTTGGGGGGAACTACAACTGCGGCAGTTGTAGTTCCCCCCAAAGTCTTATCCGCGAATATCCGGCATCTGATCCGGACGTTTCCGTGTTAAAGCTGTTGCAGTCCTCCCTACGCCAGTCCCAGCTTCGCCGCCAGCCCGATGCGCTGCAGCTTTCCCGTTGCACCCACCGGAATCTCCTTCACGATCAGGATCTTCCGCGGTACCTTGAAGTCCGCCAGCCGCACCGCCGCGAACGCACGCAGCTCGCGCTCGTCCGCGGTGTGTCCCTCCCGCAGCACGACCGCCGCCCCGACGTCCTCGCCGAGCATGTCGTGCGGCACCGCGAACGTCACACACTGGTGCACGGCCGGATGCTCCATGATGATCTCGTCCACTTCGCGCGGCGAGATCTTTTCGCCGCCGCGATTGATGATTTCCTTGAGGCGGCCGACGATCGAGAGGTAGCCATCGTCGTCCATCGTGCCGACGTCGCCGGTGCGGAACCAGCCGTCGATGAAGCCGGTCGCATTCGCGTCCGGATTGTTCTCGTACGCGGCCATCACGTTGCCGCCCCGGATGACGATCTCGCCCTTCGAGCCGGCGGGAACGGTGTCCCCTTGCTCGTCCGCCACCCGGATCTCGGGGCCGGCCGGAAGCCCGACGGTGCCCGGCTTTCGCGCGGCCGGCGGCAGGGGATTGCTCGCCATCTGGTGCGAGGCCTCGGTCATGCCGTACGCCTCGACGAGCGGTGCCCGAAACACTCGCTCGAGTTCGGCGAGCACCGTCGGCGGAAGCGCCGACGACGACGAGCGGATGAAGCGCAGCCGGCTCGTCGCGACCGCATCGGCGTTCTTCGGCGCGCGCAGCAGGATCGCCTGGTGCATCGTCGGCACCGCCGTGTACCAGGTGGGCCTGACCTCGCTGAGCCAGCCGAAGAACTTCAGCGCGTTGAAGCCGCTCGTGCAGCTGACCGCTCCGCCCGCGGAAAGCGGCGCGAGCAGCGCGGCCATCAGCCCGTGGATGTGGAACAGCGGCATCACGCAGAGCCCGATGTCGTTCTTCGTGAGCGAGAGCGTGCGCCGGATGTTGTTCGCCGACGCGCACACATTGCGCTGCGCGAGCGGCACGATCTTTGGACGCGACGTGGTGCCCGACGTGTGCAGGACGAGCGCGATGTCGTCGGGCGACGCCATGCGCGGCGCCTGCACCGGCTTGGCGGTCATGGAATCCGGGAACTCGAGCGTGAAGCTCCCCGCGCCCTTGTCGGCGTGCGCGACGAGCCGTGCAATCGGGACGCCGAGCTTCATCGCGACGGCTTCGGCCGGCGTGTCCTTCCCGGCGGCGATGACGAGCAGCTTCGCCTTGAGATCCGTGAGGTAGAACCCGAACTCGTCGGCGCGGTACGACGGATTGAGCGGGGCCGCCGTCGCGCCCGCGCCGATTGCGAGGAACGCCGCGGCCATCTCGGGTCCGTTGTCGAGGACGATCGCCACGCGATCATTCCGGGCGATCCCGCGTTGGTTGAGTGTCGATACGGTGTGTGCGACCAGCATGCGCAACGCGCCGTACGTGAGCGGCACGCCACCCGGCGCCGAGAGCGCTGTGTCGTTGTCCGCGCCTGCCTCCAACAACTGCGCGATGGTCCGCGCTGCATCGGTCATTGCAATGTCCTCGAATTCGTCAGGTGGTCCTCTCCATCTTCCATCTTCCATCTTCCATCCTCGGTCTTCGGTCTTACTTCGTTCCCTTCGCACCAGCGATCGTCTGCGCGAGCAGCCGCGTGCACGCGTACACCGAATCGATGTGCGGTGTTGGAGTTCCCGTCAGTTTTCCGAGCTCGATGACGGCGCCGACGAGCGCCTCGATCTCGAGCGGTCGTCCGTGTTCGATGTCCTGCAGCATCGAGGTCTTATGCGCGCCGACCTTCTCTGCGCCGGCAATGCGCCGCTCGATTCCCACGCGCATCGCGATGCCAAGCTTCGTCGCGATCGTCTCGGCTTCCGTCATCATCTGCACGCAGAGTTCGCGCGTCAGCGGATAGCGGCAAAGATCCTGGAGCGTCGCGTGCGTGAGCGCGCTGATCGGGTTGAACGCGAGATTCCCCAGCAGCTTCAGCCAGATTTCGGCGCGGAGATTGTCCGAGATCGGCGCCTTGAACCCCGCCGCGGTGAATCGCGTGGCGATCGCCTCGACGCGCGGCGTCGTCGATCCGTCGAGTTCGCCGAGTGCGAATCGCTTCCCCTCCACCACTTTCACGACGCCCGGCGCCTCGAGCACCGCGGCGGGATACACCACCGTGCCGATGATCCGCGCCGGATCCACGGCACGGGCGATCGACCCATCCGGATCCGCCGCGAGAACCGGCGTTCCCTCGTACTGGCCGCCGTGCCGCTGGAAATACCACCACGGGATTCCGTTCTGCATCGTCACGATGCTCGTGTTCGCGTCGCAGAGATGGTGCAGGTCGCCCGCGACGGCCGACACCTGATGCGCCTTCACCGTCAGCAAGACCGTATCGTGCGGTCCCGCTTCGCTCATCTTGCTGAACACGCGGACGTTCTTCGCGATCACTTCGCGTCCATCTTCGGTCACGACCTTCATCCCGCGGCTGCGAATCGCCTCGAGGTTCGCGCCGCGCGCAATGAACGTCACGTCGTCGCCGGCCGCGGAGAGCAGGGCACCGAGGTACCCGCCGATCGATCCGGCTCCGACCACGGCAATCTTCACGCGGCCACCACCGGGGCGGCCGCCACGGCGCGGTGGCCGTCGGCTCCCCTCATGCGATTGCGAAGCGGCTTGAGCACGAAGAGCGCCATCGCCGCCGCCACGAGGTTCATCGATCCCGCGGCGACGAACACGGCGCGCCATCCGCCGCCGGATGCCGCGATCACGCTGCTCAGCGGCACGAGCAGCGCCGCAGTTCCCTTGGCCGTGTAGAGAAAGCCGGCGTTCGCCGTCGCGAACTTCCGTCCATACGTATCGGCGCAGGTCACGGGGAAGAGGCTGTAAATCTCGCCCCATGCGAAGAACACCAGCGCGCTCAGCAGGACGAATGCGACCGGATTCCGTCCATACTGATCGAGCGCGAGAATCCCCGTTCCTTCGAGAACGAACGCGATGAACATCGTGTTCTCGCGGCCGATGTAGTCCGAGATCCAGCCGAAGAATGGACGCGCGATGCCGTTGAGCACGCGGTCGAGCGAGAGCGCGAAGGTCAGCGCAGGAAGGGTGAAGCCGAGGATCGACGTGGGGATGTCGGCAATGCCATAGTCCTTTGCGATCGGCGCCATCTGCGCGGTGGCGAGCAGTCCGCCCGTCGCCATCAGCGTGAACATCACGTACATCACCCAGAACACCGGCGTCTTAAGCATCTGCACCGGCGAGTACTCCCGAATCGACGTGCTCGTCTGACGGCTCGATGGCTTGGTTGTCGCCATGAATCCGGCACCGGGCGCCCGCAGGAACCACGCGAGCGCGAACACCACGAGGCCCTGTCCGATCCCGTATCGGATGAGCGTCGACTCATAACCGGCCGACCTGATCATCGCGACGATCGGAATCACGGTGAGCGCCGATCCGCCCCCGAATCCCATCGCCGTGAGCCCCGCCGCGAGACCGCGCCGATCGGGAAACCACTTGAGCGCGTTCCCCACGCATGTGCCATACACGGCACCCGCGCCGATGCCGCCCACCGCCGCCGCGGCGTAGAGCATGGCGAGCGAGTTCGCATTCGCGTCCAGCACCCAGCTCGCCGCCACGAGGAACGACGCGCCGAGCACTACGATGCGCGGGCCGTACTTGTCGACGAACCATCCCTCGATCGGGATCAGCCAGGTCTCGACGAGCACGAAGATGGTGAAGGCCACCTGGATCGCCGGCTTCGTCCAGCCGTGCTGGTCGGCGATCGGGTTGACGAACAGCGTCCATCCGTACTGGAGGTTGGCGATCATCGACATGCAGATGATGCCGACGATCAGCTGCCACCAGCGCCCGCCGCGAGGCGATTCCTGGGCCGAGACCTGTCGTGTCGCGAAATCACTCATGAGGCTGCGGTCTCTCCCGTGTGCGTGCCGAAAAAAAGCGCGTTTTGGGTCTGCCGGGCTCCCCAATATATAGTTCCGGCATGGATTCCCGCCCTGGTATCAGTCCCATCCACATCGTCGGCGGCGGCCTTGCGGGGAGCGAGGCCGCGTGGCAGCTCGCGGAGCGCGGCCACCGCGTGGTCCTGCACGAGATGCGCCCCGTGAAGACGACGGAGGCGCACAAGACGGACCGGCTCGCCGAGCTCGTCTGCTCCAACACGTTCAAGAGCACCGAGATCACGAACGCGCACGGCCTCCTCAAGGCGGAGATGCGCCTCCTCGGCTCGATCGTGCTGCAGGCGGCCGACGAGGCGCGCGTGCCCGCCGGAACGGCGCTCGCCGTGGATCGTGACATGTTTTCCGCGGGCGTGCACGATCGGCTCATGGCGCATCCGCGGGTGACGGTCGAGCGCGGCGAGTTCGTGGCGTTGCCGTCTCCGGGGATCGTCGCGACGGGTCCTCTCACGAGCAAAGCGCTCGCCGATCAAATCGCCCGGTCACTCGGAATTGCAGCGCTCGCGTTCTACGACGCCATAGCGCCGATCGTGTCCGTCGAATCGATCGATATGGACGTCGCCTTTCGCGCGTCGCGCTACGACAAGGAGACGATGGCGGGCGAGGAGAACGCATACCTGAATTGCGCGATGAACAAGGAGCAGTATGAGGCGTTCATCGACGCGCTCACCTTGGCCGACGTGTTCACCGCGCACGAGTTCGACAAGGTGCCGTATTTCGAGGGGTGCATGCCGGTCGAGGAGATGGCGCGGCGCGGAAGGGAATCGCTTCGTTTCGGTCCCCTGAAGCCGGTGGGCATCGAAGATCCGAAAACGCAGCGCAGGCCGTACGCGGTCGTGCAACTCAGGCGCGAGGATCGCGCTGGCCGGATGTGGAACCTCGTCGGCTTCCAGACGCGGCTGAAGATTCCCGAACAGCAGCGCGTGTTCCGCACGATTCCCGCGCTCGCGAACGCCGAGTTCCTCCGATTCGGCTCGATCCACCGCAACTCGTACGTGAACTCGCCCGCATCGCTGACGCCGTACCTCTCCCTGCGCGGCGATCCGTTGACGCTCTTCGCCGGCCAGCTTACCGGCGTCGAGGGGTACACCGAGAGCACCGCAACGGGACTCCTCGCCGCGGTCAACCTCGACCGGATGCTGCGCGGCGCCGATCCGGTGCTGCCGCCGCCCACCACCATGCTCGGCGCGCTCTATCGCTACCTCCGCGAGGCCGATCCCGCGCACTTTCAGCCCATGAACGCGAACTTCGGCCTGCTGGAAGAATTGGCGGTCGTTCCACGGGACAAGGCGAAGAAGCGCGGGCAGTACGCCGAGCGTGCGCTCGAGGAAATGCGCCTGTGGATCGACGCGAACGTCTTGGCCGGAGCGCCGGCCCCGGAGTAACTTGGAACTGTTCGCCGCAGCGTCGTCGTCAAAAAACATCCGGAGAGGTCAGATGAAACGTCTCGCGATCATGCTCGTCGCTTGTTCCACGGTTGCCTTCGCGCAATCCCCTGAAACGGGGAAGGCCGAGTTGAAGGACGCCGCGGGAAAATCGGTTGGAATGGTGACGCTCACCGAGACGCCGCACGGCGTCCTCATTCACGCGATGCTGATGGGCGTTCCCGCGGGAACCCACGCGTTCCACGTGCACGCGACCGGCAAGTGCGAGGCGCCGTTCACCACGGCGGGCGGTCACTTCAATCCGGACTCGAAGCAGCACGGGATGTCCAACGACATGGGAATGCACGCGGGCGACATGCCGAACGTGCAGGTGCCCGCCGACGGCAATCTCACCTTCGACGTGCTGAATCCTCACGTGACGCTGAAGGCCGGCGCGAACAGCCTGTTCAAGGACGGCGGAACGGCAATCGTGCTCCACGGGGGCGCCGACGACTACAAGAGCGATCCGGCCGGCAACGCGGGCCCGCGCATCGCGTGCGGCGTGGTCACGCGCTGAGCGACCGCCACGACGACCGCCCGCGCGCCTGAAGCAACAGGCGCGCGGCGGTGTGAGCCCTGGGTGAGCCTTTGGAGGGCACGATGCAAGTTGGCATGATCGGCTTGGGACGCATGGGCGCGAACATGGTGCGCCGCCTCATGCGCGGCGGACACGAGTGCGTGGCGCACGACGTGACCGAGGCGGCGGTGCAGGCGATCGCCGCCGAGGGCGCCCGTGGGGCGTCGACGCTCGACGATTTCGTCGAGAAGCTGCAGAAGCCGCGCACGATCTGGCTCATGGTTCCCGCAGCCGTCGTCGACTCCACGATCGAGGCGCTGCTCCCCAAGCTCGCCGCTGGTGACACTGTGATCGACGGCGGCAACTCGTACTATCGCGACGACATCGCGCGCGCGGCGCGGCTGGCGCCGAGCGGCGTGCACTATGTGGACTGCGGCACGAGCGGCGGCGTGTTGGGCCTCGACCGTGGCTACTGTCTCATGATTGGCGGCGAACAGCAGGTAGTGAACCGGCTGGATCCGCTCTTCGCGACGCTCGCCCCGGGCGCCGGCACGATTGAGCGAACCCCCGGCCGTGAGAAACTCGGCGGAACGAGCGAGCGCGGCTACCTCCACTGCGGCCCGACCGGCGCCGGCCACTTCGTGAAGATGGTGCACAACGGCATCGAATACGGCATGATGGCCGCGTACGCGGAAGGGCTGAACATTCTCCGGCACGCGAACATTGGAAAACAACAGCAACGTGCCGACGCCGAAACGACGCCGCTGCGCAATCCCGAGTTCTATCAATACGATTTCAATCTCGCCGATGTGACCGAGGTGTGGCGGCGCGGCAGCGTGGTCGCATCGTGGCTCCTCGATCTCACGGCCTCCGCGCTGGCCGGCGATCCTTCACTCGAGAAGTTCGCCGGCCGCGTCTCCGATTCCGGCGAGGGCCGCTGGACGATCGACGCGGCGATCGACGAGGCCGTGCCCGCCAACGTGCTCGCCGCCGCGCTGTTCGAACGCTTCGCCTCGCGCGGCGAGGCGGAGTTCCAGAACCGCCTCCTCTCCGCGATGCGATTCGAGTTCGGCGGTCACGCCGAGAAGGGCGCGTGAGCGATACGCACGCCGACGCCCTCGTGTTCTTCGGCGCGACGGGCGATCTCGCGCGCAAGAAGGTCTACCTGGCATTGCAGGCGCTGACGCGCCACGGCCGGCTCGACATGCCGGTCATCGGCATCGCGCACTCGGAATGGTCGATCGAGCTCCTGAGGAACCGCATCCGCGAGGAGTTGGCGCCGCGCCCCGGCTACGATCCCGCCGCGCTCGAGATGCTGCTCTCCCGCCTCTCGTACCTCCAGGGTGACTACCGCGACGTTGAGACCTACACCGCGCTCCGCACGGCGCTCGGCACGGCGAAGCATCCGCTGCACTATCTCGCGATCCCGCCCGACGCGTTTGCCGCCGTGGCCGACGGACTCGGACGGTCGGGGTGTGCCCAAGGTTCCCGAATCGTCGTCGAGAAGCCGTTCGGGCGCGATCTCGCGTCGGCGCGGGCGCTCAACGAGACGCTGCACCGCGAGTTCGACGAATCGAGCATCTACCGCATCGACCACTTCCTCGGCAAGGAAGCGGTGCAGAATCTCCTCGTGTTCCGTTTCGCGAACACGTTGCTCGAGCCCGTCTGGAACAATCAGTTCGTCGAAAGCGTGCAAATCCTGATGGCCGAGAATTTCGGCGTCGAGGGTCGCGGACGGTTTTACGAGGAGGCCGGGACGATTCGTGACGTGATCCAGAACCATCTGCTGCTCGTGCTTGGCCTGCTCACGATGGAGGCGCCGGTTCCCTTTCACGCCGCGGCGGTGAACGACGCGCAGGTGACGCTGTTCAAGTCCATTCGCCCGCTGAGGCCCGACGACGTGGTGCGCGGCCAGTGCCGCAGCTATCTCGATGAAAAGGACGTCGCGCTCGGGTCCACCGTGGAGACTTATGCGGCCGTGCGGCTGAGCATCGACTCGCCCCGATGGAACGGCGTGCCGTTCCTCATTCGCGCGGGGAAGTATCTCCCGGCGACCGTCTGTGAAGTGATCGTCACTTTCAAGAAGTCCGTGATGTTCGCGTCCGGCGGCGCATCGAACTACGTGCGCCTCCGGCTCAGCCCCGACGTGCTGATCACCATCGGCGCGCAGGTGAAGCGTGCGGGCGAGGCGATGCTCAGCGAGCCGGCGGAGTTTACGGTCGTGCATCATCCCGATGGAGACGAGATGGACGCGTACGAGCGCCTTCTCGGCGACGCGCTGGACGGCGATCCGATGCTCTTTGCGCGCGAGGACTGCGTGGAGGCGGCGTGGTCCGTCGTCGATGCGGTGCTCGGCGATGTCACGCCGGTGCATGCGTACGAGCACCAAACGTGGGGTCCGGTCGAGGCGGCGGCGCTCGCGGGCGACGTCGGCGGCTGGCGCAATCCACCGGCGTGAGCGCCGACTCGCGGTCGATACCGGCGATGCCATCCGCCCCGGCGAGCGTGCTCACCATCAATGGCGGATCGTCGAGCATCAAGTGCGCGATCTTCCGGCCGGGCGACCCGCCGGAGAGGGTGCTTCACGAGACGGTGGAGGGCGACGCCGCGTCGTCGCTGCTCGACTGGCTCGAACGGCAGCCCGCGTTCGCGTCGGTCGGCGCAATCGGACATCGCGTGGTGCACGGCATGCAGCACGTCGAGCCCGAGCTGATCACGGAGCAGCTGCTCGGTGAGCTGCGCTCGATTCGTGCGTTCGTCCCCGAGCATCTGCCCCGCGAGATTGCGCTCATCGAGGCGATTCGCGACCGGCATCCGTCGTTGCCGCAGGTTGCCTGTTTCGACACGGCGTTCCACCACGGCATGCCGCGGGTCGCGAAGCTGCTCGCCATTCCGCGGCGGCTCGAGGCGAAGGGCGTGCAGCGCTACGGATTCCACGGCCTCTCGTATTCGTTCCTCATGGAGGAGCTCGCGCGCACGGCCGGCGCCGGCCCGGCGCGCGGCCGCGTGATCCTCGCACATCTCGGCAGCGGCGCGAGCCTCGCCGCCGTCCGTGACGGGAAGAGCATGGACACGAGCATGGGCTTCACCCCGGCGTCGGGACTCGTGATGGGCACGCGTGCCGGAGACGTTGATCCGGGGCTCGTCGCGTTCCTCGCGCGCACCGAGCGAATGACCGCCGAACAGTTCGAGGGCATGGCCAACCGCGAGTCCGGACTGCTCGGCGTGTCCGAAATCAGCGCGGACATGCGCGAGCTGCTCGCGCGCGAGGCGACCGACGTGCGGGCGGCGGAGGCGGTCGCGCTCTTCTGCTATCAGGTGAAGAAGTGGGTCGGCGCGTTCGCCGCCGCCCTCGACGGACTCGACACGCTCGTGTTCGCGGGCGGCATCGGCGAGAACGCGCCGGTTATCCGCTCGCGCATCTGTGACGGGCTGCGATTCCTCGGGGTCGAGGTCGATGCCGCGACGAACGGTCGAAATGAGGCCGTGATATCAACGCATGCCAGCCGCGTAACCGTCCGTGTCATTCGCACCGACGAAGAGCTGATGATCGCGCGCTCCGTGTATCGCGTGCTTGGCGCCGGCCGATGAGCACGCGCGAGATGCAGCCCGAGCGCGACGATCCCGCCATGCGCGCGGTCGCGGCGCGTGCGCTCGACCTCATCAGCGGCGGCGCGCTGGTCGGGCTCGGCTCGGGGCGCACCGCATCGGTGTTCGTCCGCATGCTCGGTGCGCGCGTGCGGGACGGATTTAGCGTGACCGGAGTGCCGGCCTCGGGCGCAACCGCGGCGTTGGCACGCGAAGCGGGCATTCCGCTCGTGTCGCTCTCCGAGATCGAACTTCTCGACATCACCGTGGACGGCGCGGACGAGGTCGCGCCCAACCTGGATCTCATGAAGGGACACGGGGGCGCTCTGGTGCGCGAGCGTATCATCGCCAGCGCCTCGCGCCGGCAGGTCATTCTCGTCGGAGCGGACAAGCTCGTGCGACGACTCGGCGAGCGCTTCGCCGTGCCCGTCGAAGTGATGCCGTTCGCGGCGGGCCCCGTCACTCGCGCGATCAGGGCCGCCGGTCTCCGTCCTGGCGTACGAATGGACGCGACGGGCGGCCGCGAGCTTGTCAACGAGAACGGGAACCTGACGCTCGACTGTGCGCTCCCGGCGCCGCTCGCTGATGCGCACGCGGCGCGCGCGCTCGAGACTTCGTTGCTGGCGATGCCGGGCGTCGTCGATACGGGCCTCTTCCTCGGCACGGCGGAACGGGTGCTGGTGGGCTACCCCGATGGCCGGGTCGACACGCTCCTGCGAGATGGAGTCGTGGGATGAGTCCAGCCGTTCGCGGAAACCTCGAGATCTATCCTACGAGCGCGGAGTTGACGGTCGCGGCTGCCGAGCGATTCGTTGCGGCGGCGGACGCCGCGATCGCGGTCACGGAGACTTTTTCCGTCGCGCTTTCCGGCGGTACCACGCCGCAGGCGCTCTTCGCCGCGCTCGCGTCGGCCGAGTACTCGTCCCGCGTGCGGTGGCCGAGCGTTCACGTGTTCTGGGGCGACGAGCGCTGCGTTCCGCCGGACGACGAGGCGAGCAACTATCGCATGGCACGCGAGATGCTGCTCGATCACGTGCCGGTCCGCGCGGCCAACGTCCATCGCATTCGCGGCGAGGACGATCCCGAGGCCGCCGCCGAGCGGTACGAGCGCGACCTGCGAACGGCGTTCGAAACGCCCACCGGACCTCCACGCAGCGCGCCCGGCCTGCGCTTCGATCTGGTACTTTTGGGTCTCGGTACCAACGGCCACACGGCGTCGCTCTTTCCGCATCTGCAGGCCGTGCGCGAGCGGACGCGGTGGGCGATGGCGCAGAACGTCGAAATGCTGCAGATGTGGAGGATCACTCTTACGCCGGTGATCTTGAACCAGGCCTCTGAAGTACTTTTTGTCGTCTCGGGACGGGAGAAGGCCGCGATCCTGCGGCGCGTGCTGTACGGCGCACGCGAAACGGACGACCTCCCAGCGCAGGCGATCGCGCCGGCGGACGGCCGCCTGCGCTGGCTGGTGGATGCCGCCGCGGCGGCGGAACTTCCTTCACCCTGAGCTGCACGGAAGCCCGTTCAATGATCTCCAGGCAAACCGCCCGCGAGCGCGTCGTCTTCCTTCTCGACGTCGACAACACGCTCCTCGACAACGACCGCATCATCGCGGATCTGAGGGACGCGCTCACACGCGAAGTCGGCGTCGACAAGGCGCGGCGGTACTGGTCGATCTTCGAGGAGCACCGGCGGGAGCTTGGCTATGCCGATTACCTGGGATCGCTCCAGCGCTTCCGGACCGAGGATCCGCACGACCCGAACCTGCTGGCGATTTCGTCGATGCTCGTGAACTATCCGTTCCGGGAGCGGCTGTTTCCGGGCGCGCTCGACGTCATCCGGCACCTCGGTCAATGGGGCAGCACGGTCATTCTCACGGACGGCGACGTCGTGTTCCAGCCGCTGAAGATCGAACGCTCCGGACTGGCGGAAGCGGTCGGCCGACGGGTGCTGCTCTACGTGCACAAGGAACAGGAACTCGCCGAAGTCGAACGGCGCTTTCCCGCCGACGAATACGTGCTCGTGGACGACAAGATCCGGATCCTCACCGACGTGAAAGCCATCTGGGGGACTCGCGTGACCACCGTGTTTCCGAAACAAGGCCACTACGCGGCGGACCCGGACGTCGCGGGGTATCCGAAGCCGGACTTCACTATCGATCACATCGCAGACCTGCTTGCGCACAACCCGCCGCCCGGCGTCGTCAGTGTAAGGAAGGAATGAGGAGCGAATCATGAACGAGAAGGCACCGGCACTCACCGCGCGTCCTGCATGGAAGGCGCTGCACGCGCATTGGGACGCGCTGCGCGCCGTGCACCTGCGCGATCTGTTCGCGAACGACGAGCATCGTGGCGAACGCCTCGCCGCCGAGGCGGCGGGACTGTACCTCGACTACTCCAAGCAGCGCGTCACCGACGAGACGCTCGGGCTTCTCCTCGCGCTCGCGGCCGAATGCGGGCTGCGCGAGCGAATCGACGCGATGTTCCGCGGCGACAGGATCAACGTGTCCGAGAAGCGCGCGGTGCTTCACGTGGCGCTGCGCGCGCCGGCCGGCAGCTCGCTCACGCTCGACGGAGTGAACGTCGTTTCCCAGGTGCAGGCCGTCCTCGGCCGCATGGAAGAGTTCACCCGCCGAATTCGCTCGGGCGACTGGAAGGGTCACACCGGCAGGCGCATTCGCAACATCGTGAATATCGGTATCGGCGGCTCCGATCTCGGCCCCGTGATGGCGTACGAGGCGTTGCGCTGGTACAGCGAGCGCGATCTCACTATGCGATTCGTGTCGAATGTGGACGGCACGGATTTCGTCGAGGCCACGCGCGATCTCGACCCGGCCGAGACGCTGTTCATCGTGTCGTCGAAGACGTTCACCACGCTGGAGACGATGACCAACGCGCAGAGTGCGCGGGCGTGGACTCTCGCGGCGCTCGGCAGCGACACGGCCGTCGCGAAACACTTTGTCGCGGTGTCGACGAACGCCGAGGGCGTCGCGAAGTTCGGCATCGACACGGCGAACATGTTCGGATTCTGGGACTGGGTCGGCGGCCGCTACTCGATGGACTCGGCGATCGGGCTCTCGACCATGCTCGCCATCGGATCGCAGCACTTTCGCGAGATGCTGGAAGGCTTCCACGCGATGGACGAGCATTTCCGCACCGCGCCCTTCGAGTGCAATCTCCCGGTGCTCATGGGCCTGCTCGGCGTGTGGAACACCAACTTCCTCGGCGCGAGGACCGTCGCGGTCCTTCCGTACGACCAGTATCTCAAGCGATTCCCGGCGTACCTGCAGCAACTCACGATGGAGTCGAATGGCAAGCACGTCACACTCGACGGCTCGACGGTGGACTACCAGACCGGCCCCGTGTACTGGGGCGAGCCCGGCACGAACGGGCAGCACTCGTTTTATCAGTTGATCCATCAGGGCACGCAGGCGGTTCCCTGCGACTTCATCGCGTTCCGCAGGCCGCTGAACGCGCTCGGCCGGCATCACGATCTCCTGATGGCGAATGTCTTCGCGCAGACGGAGGCGCTCGCGTTCGGCAAGACCGCGGAGCAGGTGAAGGCCGAGGGCACGCCCGACTGGCTCGTGCCGCACCGCGTCTTCGCGGGCAACAGGCCCACGTCGACGATCCTCGCGGATCAGCTCACGCCCGCCACGCTTGGAGCGCTCGTCGCGCTGTACGAGCACAGTGTCTTCACGCAGGGCACGATCTGGGGAATTGATTCATTCGACCAGTGGGGCGTCGAGTTGGGGAAGGCCCTCGCCCAGCGCATCGTCGGCGAACTCGAAGGGCCCGCGGGCGCGAAGCTGGCGCACGACAGCTCGACGAACGCGTTGATCAAACGCTATCGCAGTCAGGATCGGTAGCCGCTATCAGTGTGAGTGCCCGCGGACGACTGCGTTGATCGCGAGCCCGTCGTGGCCGATCGAGCGGCCGCGCAGGGAGATGCTCTCGCCGAGACGGAAATCGAGCGTGATCGTCGTCGTCGCGCCCTCGTGAACGTCGGCGTCATTGTCGAGATCGACGAGGATGCCGTGCCGCCCGTGGCTGAAGAAGTCCACGCTCGGCGTGGACGTGGCGCTGAGCACCGTGCCGTTCTTCAGCACGACGTTCGACTGCGCCGGATCGATGATCAGTCGCAGCGCGCGGAACTTCGCGGTGTCGACGACCGCCGTGCCGAGGAAGGCGGTATCGGAACCCTGAAGCGCGAGGATGTTGAACAGCTTGTTCGGCGAGGCGATCGTCACCCACGCCGTCGAGTCGCGATTGACGTGATCGCGGGCGCTGGTGTCGCCGTTACCTTCCACACCGTTGTCGGCCGTGGCACTGTCGGCCGTCTTGAGGCGCGCGTCGACGCGCACGACGAAGATGTTGACCGCCGCGATCGAGTCGAGGGCCGGCGGATCATCGATGAGCTGCATCGCGATCGCGCCCTGTCCCTTTTGCATGCTCGCACCAGTGGGGCTGCCGTTCGAGCAAGCCCACACGACGGCGAGGCCGCCGACGAGAGCAATAGAGAGAAGTCGATGACGCATGAGAGTCCTCCGGTGGAGAGTATCCTCATGGTACGAACGCCGACTCCAGTTGTTCCCCGTGCATTGTGACCTGGGTCACCGGGCTTCGAGCCGATCCTCGCTGCGCGTGATGCCGGGCCACAGTTCGGTCTGCGGAATCTCTCCTTCGAGCTCCGTGCGGACGCGCGCCGCGATGTCCTCGGCAGCGGCCGCGGGATCCGCGAAGAGGTCGTATTCGCGAACGTCGAGCTTGATCAGCGGGCACTTGTCGAATCCCGCGATCCATCGCTCGTAGCGTCCGTGCAGGTTCGCGAAGTACTCGGGGTCCGTGTCGCGCTCGCGTGGACGGCCGCGCGTGGCGATGCGCTCGAGGATCACGTCGAGCGGGCCGTGCAGGTACAGCATGAGCCGCGGCGGCCGCGCCGCGGGAGCGAAGAGCAGCTCGGCGTACAGCTGCTGGTACAGTTGCCAGTCGTCCACGCTCATGTAGCCCTGATCGTACAGACCGCGCGCGAAGACCTCGGCGTCCTCGTACCACGTCCGGTCGAGCACCCAGCTTCCGCCCATGGAGCGCATGCGGCGCATCGCGGCGAAGCGCGTCGCGAGGAAGTGGAGCTGCAGGTGCATTCCGCACGAGCGCATGGCCTCCGGTCCGCCGCCGTAGAAACGCTCGAGCCACGGGTTCTCGTCGTCCACGCTCTCGAGCGCGAGCTGGAGGCCGAAGCGCGACGCCAGCGCATGCGCGAGCGTCGTCTTCCCCGAACCCACCATTCCGGCTACGCCAAGTATCATGGGAAGAATACTATGCGCTTTCACGCTAGCTTCCATAGGATGCCACCGGCCAAGCAGGAACCCCCGGAACGGACTCAGGCTGAACGTCCGCCGCTCGTCACGGTTTTCCTTACACATCTCGCGCGCGAGCGGGACGTGTCGCCGAACACGGTGAAGGCGTACTCGCGCGATCTCGACGAGTTCTGCGCCTTTCTCGGGCCCTACTACGGCACCGAACGCCTGGACTGGGGGAAAGTGGACCGGCTCGCGATGCGCTCGTTCCTCGCGCATCTCACACGCCGCGGGCTCGGCAAGCGCAGCATCGGGCGCACGCTTTCGGCCGTGCGGACGTTTTACGCGTTTCTGCACCGCAACGACGTCGTGGAAGTGAATCCCGCGCGCTCCGTGAGATCGCCGAAGACGGACAAGTATCTCCCCGGGTATCTCGACCGCTCGCAAGTCGAGACGCTCTTCCAGGCGGCGGCCACGCGAGCGGGCGGCGGGCACTATGGCGACGTGCGCAACCTCGCGATCCTCGAGCTGTTCTATTCGGCCGGGCTGCGCCTGAGCGAACTGCGCGGCATCAACCGTCCCGACCTCGACCTGCTCGCGGGGCTCGTGAAGGTCCGAGGGAAGGGGAGGAAGGAGCGCATCGTGCCGGTGGGCCAGCACGCGCAGCGGGCGCTGCGGAACTACGAGCGCTCGCGCGACGAGCTGTGTCGAAATCTTGGAATCGCCGCCGATCGAACCGCGTGCTTCCTGAGCAATCGCGGGAAGCGCATGAGCGTGAAGGCGATCCAGAACGCGGTGGTGGGCTGGCTCAAGCAGGTGGACGAGGGAGCCGGGCTGTCCACGCACTCGCTGCGCCACACCTTCGCGACCCATCTCCTCGACGCCGGCGCCGATCTCAGAGCCGTGCAGGAGTTGCTGGGGCACGCCTCTATCTCGACGACGCAGATCTACACCCACACCTCGGTCGAACGCCTGAAGCAGGTCTACAAACGGAGCCATCCGCGGGCGTGACAGCGATGGAAGATGGAAGATGGAAGATGGAAGACGACGGCGCGCTTCGGTCTTCCATCTTCGATCTTCCATCGCAGCTACACACAGATCGCCCGCCGCAGCGAAAGATTCGAGAGATTCCCCCCGCACAGCACGATCGCCACGTGCTGGCCCGCGAGCCGCGGCGCGAGCT
>OCZT010001133.1_pt1 | contig 27547 bp, 22 predicted proteins | sample 1539031 | NCBI WGS metagenome assembly OCZT01 (sample SAMEA3539308, study PRJEB22396) | soil metagenome | biome: tundra; feature: field; material: soil | place: USA | collected 2010-05 | depth 0.15 m | reverse complement strand
CCCAAACGCAACTCGCTCCAAATCGTTCGAAGCCCGGCTACCCAGCCGGGCTTCTCTTTTCTGAAAGACTCAAATCCCCACCGGATACGGCTTCTCGTGGATCTCCGACCCGCTCGATCCTTTGTCTGCCCGCTCGAACCGCCCTTGCAGCAGGCTCAGCAGTCCGGTGTACCAGTAGCCCAGCACGAACAGCAGCAGAAACGGCACCGTGAAGTAGTTCTCCGTCGTCACCGCATACCACACAGTCCACGCGAAATAAGTCCCAATCCCCAGTTCGATCCACGGCACAATTCCGAGCCGCTTGCGATATACCTTCGCCTGGCTTGCCTCGCCCTTCTTTCCGACGCGATACTTTGGCGTGCGTGCGAATGGCGTCTTCACACCGAATAGCGCCTCGATTACCGCCTTCGTGTTCGTAATCGTGAGCCCCACACCCAGCGCCATCAAAAACGGTACATACAGAAAGGTCTTATACCAGGTCTTTGGAAACAACTCCTTCTGGCTCACCAGATAAAACGTGGACACCGACATCGTGCTCGCGATGAACAGCGGCAAGTCGATCAGCAGCATCTGGATATAGCCCTGCCAGCTGCGAATGATCATCGCCGGCATCAGGAGCACCGACAGCACGATCATCAGAGGATAGCTGAGGTTCGCCGTCAGGTGATACCACGCCTCCAGCTTGGTATGCCAAGGCGCGTCGCTCTTCAACACCTGCGGCAGAATCTTCTTACCGGTCTGAATCAGCCCCTTCGCCCAGCGCGCCTGCTGCGTTTTGAAGGCCGTCATTTCAATCGGCAATTCGGCCGGGCACTCCACGTCCTGAAGGTATTTGAACTTCCATCCCGCCATCTGCGCGCGATAGCTCAGGTCGGTGTCCTCGGTCAGGGTGTCGTGCTGCCACCCACCCGCATCGGTAATCGCTTCGCGCCGCCAGACCCCGGCCGTGCCATTGAAGTTGAAGAACACGCCCGCCCGCGAGCGGCCGCCATGCTCCAGGACGAAATGCCCGTCCAGCAGGATCGCCTCCACCTGTGTCATGAAGCTGTAGTTGCGGTTCAGATGCGTCCACCGAGTTTGCACCATGCCAATCGCAGGCTCCGCAAAGTGGGGTACCACCTTCATCAGCCAGTCCGGCGCTGGCACAAAGTCCGCATCGAAGATCGCGATCAACCCGCCGCGCGCGACCTTCAGTCCCTCGTAGAGCGCCCCCGCCTTGTATCCATACCGGTTCGTCCTATGAATATGCACGATCGGCTGCGGCGCCAGTCCCGCAAATCCCCGCGCATAGCGCTCGACAATTTCGTGCGCCACCTCCACGGTCTCGTCGGTCGAGTCGTCCAGCAACTGGATCTCAAACCGGTCTCGCGGATACTCCAGCCGGCACACCGCGTCAATCAGCCGGTCCACTACGAACTGCTCGTTGTAGATTGGCAGTTGCACGGTCACGAATGGAAGCTCGCCCTCCGCATACTTGCCGCCCGGCTCGTCCCACTTGGCTGCTTTCTTCTTGTTGCGGTAGTAAAGCCACACCAGTTGGTAGCGATGGATTCCATAGAACGCCAGGATCACCATCACCACGAAATACGGAATCAGCATCGAGGTGTCGAAGGCATTCCAGCGGTACAGGCCGCGAAAGGTGTGGTCGCCATAATGCGTATGCAGATAGTGGCCAAAGCCCTTCGAGGCCAGAAACATGGCCAACGGAGCTTGCAGCTTGTCGAAGAAAGATGGCAGGAGGATACTCCGCGGGCAGGGTGCCGTTCGAAGACGATTCTACGCGAAGCAGCTATACATCGAGACGATGTTCAAACTGAAACAACCAGCGATGCTTTATATGGCTAGCCATCAGTCGGGATCAATGATTTAGACTGCGGCGGTGGACGAAGTGGACTACATCTCGCTGCGAGGCCCGATTGAGCGGGAAAATGGCAAGCTCGTTATGCGCATTCCACTCGATGCCGGAGGAGAACGGCTTCAAGTTGCCGCAAGTGGAATCTGCGAAATCGACGGAGACGACTTGGTTGTAACGATTCCCCATTGGTTCGCGCAGAAAATTGAGATTGGCGAAGGAACGGAAGTCTATGTGGACGACCGCTCGGGAAAGTTCAACATCACCAAAGTTGAAGTTCATTAGGCCCTAATTCAAAAACATCGTCCGGTACGCCATATCCCGTTGCACTGGCTGGAAGCCCGCGTCCCGAATGATCCGACGCAAGTCTTCTTCGCTGGCGCGGTTGCCGTCCGCTGTCACCGAGCCCACATCGTTCCCGCCGAACCGTAGTCCCATCTGGAGCACCTTTAACCCCTGCCCCGCCCCGTCCGCCTGCACATTCTCGACGTTGTCGAGGAACATCCGCGAAATCGCCAGCGTCTTCAGCCGCTCGACCGCTGTCACACCGTCCAGTTCCCTTCCGCCCGGCGCCTCAGCGGCCAGCGGGAGAAACGCTGCAAACCCACCCGTCTCTTCCTGCAATCGCCGTACAGCCTCCAGAAAATCCACCCGCTGTTCGATCGTCTCCCCCGCGCCAAACACCATCGTCGCCGCGGTGCGCATCCCCTGCTCATGCGCCGCGCGGTGCACTTCGACCCACTCCGCCACGTCGCACCGTGCCCGTCCGTCGCGACCCGGCCCATCCCCATCGAGCAGATTCACCCCATCGCCCGCAATCGAATCCATCCCCGCATCCCGGAGACGCGCAATCGTGTCCCGCAGCCCAAGCTCACAGCGCCCCGCGACCGCCACCACCTCCGCCGCCGACAGACCTTCAATCCAGATCGAAGGAAACCGCTGCTTGATGCCGCGGAACATTCCCTCATACCAATCGGTTCCTTCCGCCCTCTCGCGACCGGCCCCGGTCAATAAGCGCACGCCCATACCGCCAGCTTCGACAGTCTCTCCAATCGCTTCGTAGATGCCGTCGAAGCACGCCTCCCCCAGCTTTCTCCCTGTGCCGCCCATCCGTGCCTTACAGTTGATGTTGCGTTCGACCACGTAGCTGACAACGCACTCCGGATGCAGCCGCCGCCGCACCGCGTCGGCCTCCATCCCAATTCCCACCAGATCGTTGCTCCGGAAGCAATCCAGAGCCTGTTCGCGGCTAATTCCCATATGAAAATTCTACGCCCGTCCCAGTGATCCTTAGCGCACCATGCGAATCACAAGCAGTACAAACCCCATCGCCAGCAGCACCACCGCTCCCCTAAGAAGCTTCACCGCCATCCCGGCCGTCTTTTCGAGCTGTGCGACCCGCGCCTCGACGCTTTCGGTCCCCATCCGCGCGCGCGTCACTTCGACCGCCACCTGGGTGATCTGCGCACCCTGTTCCTGCAACTGGCGACTGAGGCCGCCGTGCGCCTCCGTCACCTGCGCAAGGTGTGCGCGGACGTCCTCTCCGAGCGCCGTCACCGCCGCCGCCTGCGCCTTGTCGCTCGCACTCCTGGAGTTGAGATATTTATCTGCAACCGGCATCAGCCGCGCGAAATGGGGCAGGAGTTCAAACAGCATCTTGGGCCACATGCAGCTAGTCTACTTGGTCTGCGAGTACAGGTACCGTCGAGGACGTCCGCCGACGCCGGCGAAGCAAAATGGCCACGATGCTGGCCACTAAAATCGTTGCGATGGTAGCCTGCGACCAAACGCAATAGATACACCACTTCTGGATGACGTACTCCTCGATGTAGCTGAGATACGCCGCACACAGAAACCCGCCGCCGGACAGCCAAAGCACGATCCACATCCGCCCGGTCAACGCGACGATCGCAATCAGGGCGTATCCGGCAATGCCAATCGCCGCCACTGGGATGTGTATTGCGCCCGGCCTTGGGTCGAACACCTCGTCGATGGTCTTGGGCGGGAACCACGAGTATCTGCTGTGATTGACCGTGCCACAATCCCAACGCTCCGAAACCGAACACGGCGGCGCTGCGGCAGGATCCATATTATGGATGCGCAGAGCCATCGCGCTTATGACCAGGCCCGCCACGGCCAGAAGTGCAATCAGATATTTCATGCACCCATCTTACAATCCGACCCGCTCGTTTCTCAGCTGATCTGGCCGTAGTCGGAACTCGGCGGGCTCTCACTCCTGGGAATGCAAGCATTCCTTGCCCTTGCCTACAGCAAATCCTGCTTGCGGAACAGCACCTCACGTTTCCCGAAAATCCTCCGATAAACCAAGGGACGACCAACCCTGCATCTTCAGGTGTCCTTCATTCCCTACATTGCCAAGACGATCCTGACTACGCACGACGCCATCGCCAGCCATGTGCGATGGAAGATCACCCTGTTGCTGGCAGTTAAGATGCGCGAGCCGCTCAGCGCCCGCGCTCAACAGTCCATCCAGCATCCAGAGCAGTGCTCGATCGGCAAATGGCTGCTCGGTAAACACACAGTCCATCTCCGCGGCACAAAGGAGTACCTCGCCGTGCTCGACGGGCATGAGGCGTTCCATCGCCAGATGCTGCGCATCGCCAACCTCATCAACTCCGGGGACTTCGACGAAGCCGACTGCCTCCTCAACTCGCCCGAACCCTTCCTGAGCGCCTCCAACACCCTCGCCAATGCCATCATGGCCCTCGACCGCGTCCCCAAAGCCGTTGCGTCCCCCTGCTCCCCCCAAATTTGAGATTTGTGTCAAATTTGCATCGACCTCTGCAACAGTGCGAGTATGCTGAATATCCTCGGGAACTTGAAGTTGGGCCCATCCCAGGGTTATTCCACATTCAGCCTGAAGGAGCCACACTATGCAGTGCCCTGTCTGCCACGCCGAAGTCGGATCCCAGTCTGCCTTCTGTGCCAATTGTGGAGCAAGCCTTTCCCCTGCCGTCCCGCCGGAAGGTTCTGTCCCGCCGCCGGCTTACTCGGAAGTGCCTCCCATCGCGCCGCCGACCCCATACACTGCGCCTCCATACAGCGCGCCGCAGGTGGCTGCGTCCTCCGGCCTGTCTACCAATGCAGCCTCTGCCATCGCATACCTCACCTTCATCCCAGCGATCATCTTCCTCATGATCGAGCCGTATAACAAGATTCCCCTCGTCCGCTTTCATTCGTTCCAGTCGATCGGGCTCGCCGTGGTCGCTTTTATCCTCGATATGGCGATCAGAATACTTCTGTTTCCGTTCGGCTTTGTGATGTATTCGCTCCTCCAGAGCTTGGTCAGCCTAGGTCTCTTCATCGTCTGGCTCATCGTCATTCTCAAAGCCAGCAAGGGCGAGTGGTTCAAGCTGCCCATCATCGGCGACCTCGCATTGAAGCAGGCTCAAAGCTAGAGCTGCATCGCCGCGGCTAAGCCGAAGCCCAAGTCACCGACTTGCGCCCTGAAGCGTGACGGCGGGGACTATCCGACCGGACGCATGCACTGAATGGTTAATCGAAAAGAAGCAATTGGCCGGTCGGCATCTCCCGCCAACGAACTCAATCGCTTTCTACTTTGCCGCTGCCCCATCAACCCCCTGCGGAGCGGTAGTCAGCGGCTTCGTAATCTCGTCGAGAGTATCCGGTGTCCCATCCACGCGCACCAGCGTCGGATACCGCTCGCCATCGTAGTAATCCAGATCCACCAGCGACACAAAGTTGTTGGTTTGCACGATCAAATGAATCGGCTCCCGCGTTCCCTTCGCCCCCCGAATAGCCGCCTTCAATCCATCGCCAGTGAAGACAACCCCATTCACCGCGTAGATCTTTTGTCCGGGCGCGAGCTTCGCCTTGTCCCCGGGTCCATCCCATCGGACATCGCTGATCGTGCCATCGTCTCCCACGCGAATCCCTATCGAATACCACACATCGATTCCCGCCCTGCGCATTCTTCCACTCGCTGCCAGCGTCGATTCGCCCTTGCTCGGCTTGTCCGCATACACCAGCTTGTATCCACCGCGCTCAATGCCTGCCAGGTCGGCTCGCGAATTAATATCCACGGTGCGATCATGAATGAACTTCGCCCAGTCGTACGGCGCCACCTGATTCAGATCGGCTACGATCTCGGGCAGCTCATACGGCACAATCAACGGCCCGGTATTGCCGCCCCTGCCCAGAAAAATATGTTCAAAATCGTTCAGCGACTTCTGATCGTTGGTCAGCTTTCGGATCAGGGTGTCCGCGTCCAGCCACAGCAACTCGCCCTCCTGGTAGTAGTCCTGCGCGCGCCTCCAGTTCTCCCACGCCGGACTAAGCGACCGCAGAATGCTTGACGAAATCGCCGTATCCTCCGTGCTCCGCCATGCGCGCCCTGGCTTGTTGTCCAGGCTCGCCGCCGACATCGCAAGCACGTCACGGTACTCCTCTTGCGATTTCAGCCCAGACCGCGCCGCCAGTACATTGCCCAGATACTGCGTCATCCCCTCATACACCCACAGCAGATCACCCTGCTCCGGCGCTACGAAGTCCGGCTGATACAACCGCCCCGGCCGCCTGTATTTCCCGTTCCACGAGTGCGTAAACTCATGCGCCAAGAGGTCCGCTTGGCCAAGTTGGTGCTGCGCATCGCGATACTGATTTTCATTTACCCCGTTGTCTGACGACTGACCATGCTCCAGCCCTTCCCCGCCCGCAGCATCCGACAACGTGAGCAGGAAGTGGTACACGTTATAGTGGCGCGAGGCGTACATCGCCCCGGTCTCGCGCACCAGGTTCGAAAGCTCCGTCAGGAACTCCGGCCTTAGCTCCGCATCCTTAGCCTCGTCCGACACCACATCGATGTAATGCTTCGGCGTAATCTCCGTGGCCAGCGCAAATTCCCGGAAGTACTGCCCAGCGATTACCGGCGAATCCTGAAGCTGCTCCACCGTCGTCGCCGCGTAGCGCGTGGTCGTGCTACCCGCGGCAGGGCTGTGGCCGCCTTCATCCACGCCTGTCGTCGCCGGAGGACCCAGCCCCGTGGCAACCGGCGTGAGCGCGGTCCCGATCCCCCAGCCAGCCGGCACGGTCACCGCAGGCTGCACCGCAATACCGCGCACCGGGACGCCCGCCGGATACAGCAGCAGCTTCTCCCACTCCAGCACCGCCATCTTGATCGTCGCGCGCGCCGTCACGATGCAATCGAGATGCGCGTGCAGACTGGTTACGCCCTTCGGAATTGTCAGATGAAACTCATACAGGTTCACATCGTCCCGCCGCCAGGGCAGCGTCTGGCCATTCGCGGTAAACACCACGCCCGTAATGTTCTCAACCGGCCCCGTAGGCCGGTGGTTCCCTGGAATCCACTGCGGAGTGATCAGCGTCAGCGGTCCCTTCTTCACCGGAAGCTCCACCTCGGCGTGATAGAGCTTGCGCCCCGCCTCGGTTAGATCCGCGGTGATCTGGATGGGGGTCGCGCTCGACTGCGCAAACATATCTGCCGCGAACAACACGAGGAACGCGGCGCCTGCAAAGCGTCTCTTCAACATCTGGGGCCCTCTTCCTTGCATGAAAGTTTGGATGCGCTTTCTGGCTAGCTAGCTTGCCAGCGCCGCTTCGATCGCACCGATGACCGCCGAATCGTCCGGCACCACTTCAGGCGAAAACCGCGCAATTACCTTCCCCTGCCGATCGATCAGGAACTTCTCGAAGTTCCACAGAATTCCCGGCTCCGGATTCGTCGTCGCGCCGTTCTTGCTCAAAAATCCCGTAAGCCGCTCGCGAAACCCCTCACGCGTAGAACCCGTCGCAACGGGCGCAGCGTCGATCAACGACTTATAGAGTGGATCGGTCGCCGGCCCAGTGACCGTGATCTTCGAGAACATCGGGAAATCCACCCCGAACGTCGCCCGGCAGAACGTCGAGATCTCTTCGTTCGACCCCGGCTCCTGCCCCGCAAAGTCGTTCGCCGGAAAGCCCAGCACCACCAGGCCGCTATCCTTGAACCGGGCATACAGCTTTTCCAGCGCATCGTACTGCGGCGTCAAACCGCACTTTGACGCAACGTTGACCACCAGCAGGACTTTTCCGCGATACGCTGCCAGCGAGGTAGACTCACCAGTAATCGTCTGCACGGGAATTTCATAAAGCGGTGTCGCCATGATTCTCTCCTGATGTTCTACCTCTTGTTGTCATTCTTCGCGGGGAATACGCTTCTTGCTCACATCGGAAATTCCCGCAGCCACTCGCGAAAGCCCGGCCCCAAATCCTCGCGCTTGAGCGCCAATTCCACCGTAGCCTTCAGAAAGCCCAGCTTGTCGCCGGCGTCATGGCGCTTGCCTTCGTAGTGGAAGCCGTAGACCTTTTCGTACTGCAGCAGCGCTTTGATAGCGTCCGTAAGCTGCAGTTCCCCTCCCGCGCCCGGCTTCACTTTCTCGATCATTTCAAAGATGCGCGGCGTAAGAATGTAGCGGCCTATGATGGCGTTCTGCGACGGCGCCTCTTCAAACTTCGGCTTCTCGACCATTCCCTTCACCTCCAGCAGCCGTGGATTCGTCACCACCGGCGTGCAGTCCAGGCAGCCGTAGGCGGAGATGGCCGGCCCTTCCACAACCTCCGACGCCAGGATGCTCGACTGCGTCTCATAAAACGCCTCGACCATCTGCTTCATGCATGGAACCTTCGCGTCGACGATATCGTCCGGCAGCAGCACGCAGAAAGGCTCATCGCCGATGACCTCTTTCGCCATCAGCACAGCGTGGCCCAGGCCCAGGGGTTCGGCCTGCCGTGTGTAGATGATCCTGGCCAGCTTCGACACCGAGCGAACGACGTCCAGCAACGCCTGCTTGCCCTTGGCTGCGAGCACGTATTCGAGCTCAGGGCTGGAGTCGAAGTGGTCTTCCATCGCAGCCTTGTCGCGCCCGGTCACAATGATGATCTCGGTGCATCCGGCCGCGACCGCCTCTTCCACGCCGTACTGGATCAGCGGCTTATCGACCAGGCACAGCATCTCTTTCGGAATCGACTTGGTCGCGGGCAAAAATCGCGTGCCCAACCCTGCGGCAGGAAAAACCGCTTTGCGAATCTTTTGATAAGCCATTGGAAGAAAAACGCCTCGTTGGTATCGTCAGTTCCATCCTAGCAAAGCACGTTGTGCGCATGCATATGGCCGAAGGCGAAGGAGTTTACTTGACGCGCTTTGCCTCGTGGTCCATTCCGTTCTGGTGCAGGATCATGCCAGTCGCTCGGCCCTCATTGTCGGTCTCAAATGTGATCTGCGCATCCATGACTCTGACAAAAAACTTCTTCTCGCTCTCGGGGAAAATCTCGATCTTTTGCTGGCCGGTCGCCTGGGTGATCAGTCGATTGCCCTCCCGGGTCACCGTCAAAATAAAATTTGGCGCCAGCTCATAAGCGCCAACGTAGCCATCCAGCACCTTGGCGTCGACGGCGACGACCTTGGGTTGTTCCACGGCCAGCGTAACCGCGGGCGAGCCGGTGAGGCGTGCCTCGATGTGATGCCCCAGATTGTCGGCGAAGCTATCCGGGCCCAGCTCGGCGTTGCATAACACGATCACAGCGAAGTCCTTTTCGGGATTGAACAAGGCGTAGGAGGTGTAGCCACCGGTCGCGCCGTTATGCCAATAGCTCCCTGTTCCATCAACACGGAACCAGTTGAGGGCGATGTGCTCTCCCCCACCCACATCGGCATGGATCAGGTGCGTCTTTGGGATCGCGGATGGCAGTGTCTTGCCATCCGGCGTCGCCGTTACGCCCGCAGCCAGGTGATCCGGATGAAGCTGCGCCTTTAGATATGTCAGCATGTCGGCGGCAGTGGATCGGATGCCGCCTGCGCCCGCAAACGCATTGAGGTCCCACGCATGCGCCGGCTTGCCGTTGGCATCGTGCCCTTCGATGAATCGTGCCTGCATTTCCGGAGTAAGCGCGATCGCTGTGTCGCGCATGTTGAGTGGACCGGTGATCTGTTCGTGCAGAAGTGTGGCATACGGGACGTGTGCGCGATTTGCCAGAGCCTGGCCAAGCAATGCCACGCCGAAGTTGCTGTAGAGAAAAGGGGCGTCCGCTGCGTGTGCGACACCCTGTTTGGCGAGGAAGGCATACATCAGCTTCGCGTCATAGTCCGCGTACGGATTGTTCTTGTCGGCAGGATGAAGGTTGTCCGGCATACGGGGAAGCCCCGCGTGCTGATCGCTCAGGTCAAGCACCGAGATCTCGGCGCCAGAGGCAGGCTTGGCAACGGTTCCAGGCGGCAGCAGATCGCGCACCGGCTCGTCCAGCTTCACCGTGCGCTGTTCGGTCATCTGCGCCAGCAAGAGACCGGTGAATGTCTTGGTGATCGAGCCTATCTCGAAGATGGAGTCCGGCTTCGCCGTGCCATAGCTGAAGATGCGCTCCACTCCCCGTTGCACCACGCCGATGGTGACGCCCGCGTGGGTCTCCGGCGCCAGCGCGCCACTCTTGAGTGCAATCGCCAGATCGCGATCGAGAACCGGCTTCAGGTCTGCAACACCCACCGGCGCTATCGCAGCGTCGGTGGAAGGCGGCGGAGGAGGCGTCGCTTTGGGTGTTGCTATGGCCGCTGCCTGACGCTCGAGGACCAGCGGCAGCGCTCCTCCCTGCACCCATGTGCCCGTGAGGATTTTACCGTCAGCGGAAAGCGTTCCGCTGAACTTCCCCTGGACGTCTGGCACGTCGAACGAAAGCAAATGCCCGAAGAGCTGCACGTTGTTGCACGGGATACCCGGAGCGCCCTGGTCGAGGCTGTCGAGCGAGCAGCTCCCCGCACCGGCCGGCCCCACCTGCAGGTGGACCTGCAGCCGAAGCGTCTGCGCTCCGGCCTGCAACGTGCCTAGCCAGATGCCGTCCGCGGGCGACGAATTCGTTTGCGCTGCCGCAACCGGCGGTTGCGCCGCCACCGACAACGGTGAAAGAAGACTGAGAAACGCCAGAGAACGGACCAAGGGCAGATTCATAATTGCTGAGAGAATACCGGTTCTTGCCCACATCTTGAAACCACGATCTAATAAATCCGTATCTATCTGGAATAGCTATTGTTAGGTACCACGCAGCCCCAAAACGCTTGACACCCCGCGTATAATTAAGAAAGCAGCAAACAGCAGCCAGCGTCGTGCCGGAGGGGGCTCCAGCCGGACCTGGTATATCGATTCCAAACTCCACTCGAAGCGCCCGGGGGACCATAAGTCCATCCATATCATCACTTAATGCTAAGGCGTCTAGAATCTTATATTTACCTTTAAGTACAATGGAATGAAATATTTGACTATAACTACCGTGGAATCAGATATCTGCGAGGAGAAATTTTGGTATGTCATTGTAAAATTGAGGCTTACGACCACCACCCCCCCGGGGGGGTACCCTACTTGCGCCCCTGGATCGTGCCGCCCTTGCGGCGGGCGCGCTTGGCCGCAATCTCGCGCATCTCGCGGCCCAGCGACGTGCGATTCATCACCGCCTGCTGCGCAATACTGATCAAGTTGCCCACCGACCAGTAAAGCGCCAGCCCCGAAGCATAGGTCCACGTCATGTAGCCGGAGAAGGCCGGCATCATGAATGCCATCATCTTCTGCTGCTGCGGATCGACTCCGGGCGACGGCGTGTAAAACTGCACCAGGAACTGAGAGATCACCATGAGGATCGGCAGAATATGGTAGGGGTCCGCGGCCTGCAGGTTCGGAAGCCAGAGCCAATGCGCCTGGCGCAGTTCGACCACCCGAGGCAGCATGGTGAAAAATGCGAACAGAAGCGGCATCGTGATCAGCGTCGGAATGCATCCGCCGAACATGTTGACGCCGTTAGCCTTCTGCAACTGCATGATCTCGGCGTTCATCTCGTTCCGCTTTGGATCGGTCACCTTGAACTTCTTGTACTTCTCCTTGATCGCGTCCATCTGCGGCTGAATGCGCTGCATCTTCAACCCGCTCTGCATCGTCTTCACGCGGAACGGCATGATCAGCACATTGATCAGCACGGTCAGGAGCACAATCGCCCAGCCCCACGATCCCCTCCAGCCGGCCACAATATGGTCGTGAATCAAGTGCAGCGACAGAAACAGGTACTTGCCGACGGGGCCCCAGAAGCCGAATTCCAACAATGGCTCGAGCGTGACCTTGGTGTCGGCGGCGTGAATACCTTTGAGAACATTGATTGCCTTCGGACCAACAAAAATGCGCGTCCTGGTATGGCCACTGGTGTCGCCCAGCGCTGCCCCGAGGATGGGCATCTCGAGAGGCTTCGTCGGAGGCGAACTGGAACCGAAGCCGACCCGCTTGATCGTCTTGGCAACGTCGATCTTGCCCTGAAGCGTGACTACGTTCGCAGTCGCAGGTGTATCCGGCAGAAATACCGCGGCAAAGAACATATCGCTGACGCCCGCCCAGTCAAACGGCCCGGTCAGCGTCGCTCCACTCGAAATCTTCTTCGGAGCAAGATGCTGGTCGCTCCCGTTCGAATCGCTGTCGAACTGGGCGTTGGTGTACGCAGTCCCATTCGGAACCTCGTTCTGATCGCCAAAGCCGCCTGGCCAACTGAGGAACGCGGGCAGTTGTGCTCCGCCGCGAGTTACCTCCACGTCCGCATGCAGCACGTACGTCGCGTCAAAGTTGAATGTCTTCGTAGCCTGTAGATTTCCGTTCGAGTACGTGAAGGTCAATGTCGCGGGAGCAGTTACCGCGCCCGTCACCGAGGGCACAAACATCGCCTGGTTCAAGCCAGACGCGATCGATGCGTCGGAAGTGTAGAGCGACAGCGGATACCCGAACTGCTTTGCGGCCTCGCTGTGTACCAGGTCCAGCGGCTTACCGTCATCGTCGTTGAACTGCTTCAGTATCCAGCTCGTGACCTGACCGCCGCGATTGGAAAACTGGATCCGGTAAAGCTCATTCTCGACGACCGTTGTCGTCTCCGCACTCGCCTCGACGACCGGCGCGGCGGGCACAGATGGACTCGCTGCCCGGGATGCAGGCTGCGGCGCTGCGGCGGTAGCAGGCGAAGCGGCAGTCGGTTGGGGAGGCGTTTGAAGCGCGGTCGCAGGCGCGGTCGCAGGCGCCGTCGACGGCGATGCCGTCTGTGGGCTCGTCTTCGAGTGATAGTACTGAGCGCCGAACAGGACAGCGACAAAGACGACCATCATCGCAATGAGCGACCTGTTGTCTTGTCCGCCCTGTTGATTGGGGTTGCTGAACTCTGCCAAGTGATCTTCCTATCTGCGGGTAGCTGGAAGCTGCGGCCGAGCCACTCCCGGCCTGTTCCCTATGGTAAATGGTCTGCGCCGTTCTGGTTGGAGCCAGAGGAAGCGGATGCGTGATCACCTGGCGGCGAAACGTGCTCAGGTACCGGATCGAGCCCGCCCTCGCCCCATGGGTGGCAATGCGCGAACCGCCGCAGAGCTAACCATGACCCGCGAACCACTCCGAAACGGCTGACGGCTGTGTAGGCATATTCAGAACAAGTCGGCAGGTAGATACATCGGCTAGGGGAAACCATATGCATCACCGGAGAAAGAACCGACTTGTAGAGCCTGAAGAAAGCTCCGAGAGCACGCTGCTTCAGGTGGCCCGCATCCAATGTGGAGCCGCGCTGATCCGGCGTTGGCTTTGCGTAGGAAATGGCGCCTCTCAATCCGCAGCGGGCAGTCGAGGCGCCGCCTGCTGCTCCGAAGCTCGCTGGATCGCCCGGAAGACCGAGGCTACCTCGCGTTCGAGAATTGCGAATTCGAGATTGATCACGCTCCGTCGAGGATGCAGGACCACATCGACCGGTGTGCGCAGCAGCAGCGGAAGGTGTCTGCGAACTGCCTCGCGCATCCGCCGCTTGATGCGATTGCGATCGACCGCCTTGCCCATTGCCTTGCTGACCGTTATTCCGACCCGTGCACCATCCGAAGGTACATTGCGCACCGGACTTCCGTCTGGGCCAAGCGGATGGCGTAGCAGGAAGAAGTAGCTCATCTGCTTTGCGAACTGCTTGCGGCTCGCCTTATACACGCGCTGGTAATCCGCGTGCTTGCGCAGTCGGCAGATGGGGGCAATCATAGGAGTAACCCTCGGCCGCGAAGGCGACAGACTGCCCGACACTATGAGTCAGAGCGCGATGTCAGACGGTCTTACGCTGGGTAAGTGCCCGAGAAATGACAAGATTAGTCGGCAGAAACTGAACGCAGGCTAAGGGCTAAGAGCGATGCCCGGCGCGCAAAAATTTAGGAGTCGCGGAAGCCCGCGCTGACGGCGATCTTGTGGCGTCCCTTGGCACGTCGGCGGCTCAGCACTGCGGCGCCCGCCTTGGTCTTCATCCGGGTAAGGAACCCGTGGGTCTTCGCGCGGTGGCGGCGGTTCGGTTGGAAGGTACGCTTCGGCATTTGATTCCACTCCTGCTCAGTTTCTTTGCGGTTTGCAACAGTCTCTCAGTATACCTCAAAGTCTCCGCGAGTCCCAAGACAGTTGCAAAGAAAACAGCTTATGCGTCTTGCAAACAGCGACTCGGTCGAGCATCCGGGAATCACGTCTGAAGAGAAGAAAATTGATCTTCACAAGGAATGGTGCAATACAATTTTTATCTCTTGAACACTTGAAATCGACTTGGTTTTCCGTGCTACTATCAAACCCGCTTATCAAAGACGATTTTCAGTTCGTCGGGGTCGGACTTTGATTCACGTTGTCGTTTCTCTTCGCAAGGGAGTGGTCAAAGCCTGAGCGAAGATCTCCAGCAAACAGTGTTCATTTCCACTCGCCGCTTCTGGCGGTGCGGGACTTCTGTTGCCATCGCTGTCACGGTTGCCAGTTAGTTTTTCGGGTCAGTCTCGTCATCTCGAACTTGGAATCAAATCCAAGAAGGAATTGAAAGCATGTCATTCGTTCCGACGGCCACCGCCGTACTGAATTATTGGGTCCGCATCCTGGCGGCACTTGAGAAGAAGATCAATCGCCAGTCGTTTGAGACTTGGCTCAAGCCGACCAGGTTCTCCCACATCCAGGGTAAGACGCTCTATGTCCGCATCCCGTCAGCGGAATTTCAGGACGTCTGCGAAAAGTATGCTGATCTGATTCAAGAGGCTATCGACAACCTCGGCCTCGAGATCGAAACGGTGACCTTCACCACTCCCCAACAGGACCCCAGCGCGCCCCGGGTTCGCGAAGACGGTGGATTCGCGCCGGTTCCCAGCCACAACTCCAACGCGCCTCACTCGCGGCGCTCCGCCGGCGCCGGCGCCGGCGCTCCCGCAGCCGAACAGTCCCGCTTCGACTGGAGCACCGCCTCCCAGCTCAACCCGAGATATCAGTTCGACGCATTCGTCATTGGCAGCGGCAACCAGTTCGCCATGGCTGCATCGCAAGCCGTCGCGGAACGTCCGTCCAAGGCCTACAATCCGCTCTTCCTCTATGGCGGCGTCGGAATGGGCAAGACCCACCTCATGCACGCAATCGGCCACGATGTGAAGCGCCGCCAGCCCCACGCGTCCATCTGCTACGTGTCCGGTGAGAAGTTCATGAACGAGATGGTGGACTGCGTTCGCTACCAGAAGATGACCACCTTCCGCGACAAGTTCCGCAATGTGGACGTTCTGCTGATCGACGACATTCAGTTTCTCGCCGGCAAGGAGCGTACCCAGGAAGAGTTCTTCCACACCTTCAACACGCTCCACGAGAGCATGAAGCAGATCGTGATTGCTTCCGACCGGCCACCCAAGGAGCTGGCCGACTTTGAGGACCGCCTCCGCTCGCGCTTCGAGTGGGGTCTGATCGCCGATATTCAGCCGCCCGATCTGGAGACAAAGGTCGCGATCCTACAGAAAAAGGCCGAGTCCGAGCAGACCCAGCTCCCCACAGACGTCGCTCTCTTCATCGCGAGCAATGTTCGCACCAATGTACGCGAGCTTGAGGGCGCGCTCGTCCGCCTGATCGCATGGTGCAGCATGCACGGCGTCGAAATCACCCTCGCCGTCACCCAACAGTGTCTCAAGCAGTTCATCGATACCCAGGTCCGCAAAATCAGCATCGAGTCGATCCAGCGCGCCGTCGCCGAATCGTTCGGAATGCGCATCGCTGAGCTCAAGCAGAAGAACAACTCTCGGCAGATTGTCGTCCCGCGTCAGATCGCGATGTATCTCGCCAAGCAGCTCACCGAGGCCTCACTGCCCGAGATCGGCCGTCAATTCGGCGGCAAGCACCACACCACTGTCATGCACTCGATCGCCAAGATCGACGAACACAGACGGTCCGACAAGGACATGAACCGCACCATCAATAAGCTGATGGAAACGCTCAGCTAGCTGAATCTGAGTCGTCCCGGCAAGGGTTTAGCCGACTGACCCACTCCTTTTCGCTGGCGAATACTTATTCCTTGGCCGCCCGGATTAGGCGGCACGGTGATGCATTAGAGACGCTAATTTGTCGTTCGATCACCTCGGGCGCGAAGTACGCATCCAACTGTTTGTCAAGGTGCAGGAGGATGCGATGACCGACTCTACAACGACTCGTCCGGACGAAGCGCTGCGCAAGGGCGCGGTGGAAGGCGATGGCAGGCACCCCGGCAAGGGGCGGAATGAACATACCTCCGCCGCCGGCCAATTGGGCCATCGCGATCAAAATGAGATGCTGAAAGAGAACGACACCGATTTCCCGGAACCCGACGCAAAGGCCGAACATACCGGCAAGTAGGAGATTCCGGAGTAAGACCCTCTCCGGCGAAGGGGTTTTACCAAACCCGAGTGGGAGTGACTCCAGTCGCCTTCACGAGGCGAAAGATTGATATAAGCTGTTTCGCAGGGTAAATAAGTCAATGGATGATGTGGCTCACGCGGCCCAGACAATTGGTAAGTTCCTTCAGACTTTCACTACGAAGAGCGGTCTCCGACTGCGTTTTAGCGTCAAACTGCGCGGCTCGAAGCGGTCCGATGGAAGAGGCGCGGAAGCCGCTGAGTCGATGGATGTTGCCGTGGCCTCTCCCTCGGAAAATGGCGAGAGTAATGGATCGCACAACTTGTTCGTCGAGTTCACCGGCCCCGATACTCCGGTGCTGACAACGCACAATGGCGAGGTGCTGAACGCGCTCGAGCACATCGCGGCGAAGATTCTGCGCCTCGAACCGGAAGCGCATGATCAGGTCTCGTTCGACGCGGACCATTTCAAGGCGGATCGCGATCGACAGATGCGGGAATCGGCCGCGGTCGCCGTCGTTCGCGTAAAGGCCACGGGACAGCCGCATGCGTTCGCTTCCATGACCTCTCGCGAGCGGCGCATGCTCCACCTGATTCTCAGCGAATCGGGCCTACCCACCGCGTCGAGTGGAGAAGGGCCTGCACGCTTTGTCGTGCTCTACCCTGCTGGCGCCGACACTTCCATTCCCATGGTCGCCGAGCAGTCTTCTCGCCGCCACGATGCGAATCGCATTCGCGATACTTTTCGCCACCGCTAAGTAAACCCATCTACGCCAGCAGGAGAATCTTGCCGATGCCGCCCTTCTCGGCGGCTGCATGTGCATCTGCTGCATTCTCGAGTGGAACCATGCGGTCGATCGGGATCTTGAAGCGGCCTGCTGCGACGTCTTCCGCGAGAGTCCTGAGCATGGTCGCATCGGGGACAGCGCGGACAGATTCGACGCGGACGGTGGGATGCATCTTGGCGTTCGCCGGAGGGCCGAGTACGGAGGCGAAGACTCCACCCTGCTTTACTTTCGCGAGGAGATTCTCGGCGGTCTCGTGGCCAACGGTGTCGGCGACTGCGTCGATAAAGCCAAGCTTCTCCATGGCGTCCTTGTCGTCCAGCGCGAGCACCTGGTCGGCTCCCACCTCTGCAGCCTGCTTCATCTGATTCTTGCGGACGCCCGCGAGCACGACGGCGCCGGCTTTCTTCGCAGTGAAGACTGCGGTGCGTCCGACGCCGCCGATCGCGCCAGTGATGAGCACGGTCTGGCCGCGCTGGATCTTGACCCCGCGGGAGATGAGTTGCTCGCCGGTGAGGGTGACCAGCGGAAGCGCGGCTGCCTCCACCAGATCAAGGCCGTCGGGGAGGTGGGTGAGGTCGGCGGTACTAACAACTGCCAACTGCGCGTAGGCCTGGTTGCCGAGCGCTATCACGCGATCTCCGGGTGCGAAGCCGGTTACTCCTGAGCCAACGCTTCGTACGATTCCGGAGACGTCTCGACCCAGAATGGCGGGTAGCTGCAGGGGCCAGTATTGCTGCATGGCGCCGCTGCGCAGCTTGAAGTCGATCGGGTTGACGCTGCTGGCGGCGACGCGCACTAGAACCTCGCCTTCCCCGGCGACGGGGTCAGGGACTTCTTCGTACTTCAACTTTTCGGGGCCACCGTACTCGTGCAGGATAACTGCCTTCATAATTTGACCTCGGTTCCTGGGCTCGTTGGCGTATCTGGTGCATATATAGGGGGGTACCCCTATATCTATATCTAATACTCAAAGTCTAGTAGATAATGGACTTACAATTTGATATCTACTATTGATATCTACCTTTCTCACCATTGGGATTCGAAAAGCAGGGGCGTATTCAAGGCTCTTTTCTTGCTTTAGCTCCTACTTCTATTATAAGCCTTTTGAAGCGGCAACATGCTAATAATCTTTACGGCTATGTTGTTCTATTTTAGATAGTTAGCGGGAATTATGGCCCTGGGGGCTTGACAAGTTGTGCGGGGCTTGCCGGGAGAGAGATTCGAGCTTCCCTGGCGAGGCCCGGTGGCGCGGATCGAAAGCAAGGCTTCCCGCGATAAAGGGTTGATTGCACGGGGGATCATGGGGTGGCCTGGGCGGGTTGAAGGGATTCGAGGAGGCTGCGGGTTTCGGCGAGGACCACGTCGGCTTTGGCGGAGGTCAGCGGCCATCGGAGGACTCCCTGCGGGGTGAACTGTGCGCCGCGTTTGGCGTTGCGGGAGACGAGTTTCATCATCATGCCCGGATCGACGGCGGTGCGTGCAAGGGACGTGCTGCCTTGCTGGGACGTATCGGCTGCGGCTGCGGCGAAGCGGATGTGGAGCATCTCGACAAAGATTTTGGCGGCGGCCCTTGGAGGTACGGACCGGGTCGCAGGTCTGGACGGGTAGTTGCGGGTGAGCATGGTGTGCTGCAGGCCGCTGCTGGGAGTTGTGGAAGGGTGGGGAACGTCGATCTGGGTGCGTTTGCGGTCGAGCTGGGCGATGCCGAGGCGTTCGCAGAGGAGGCGGAGTTCGCCGGCTGCCAGCAGGTTGAGCACGGATTCGGGCGGGTCCCCGTAGCGGTCTTGCAGTTCAGCGCGCACATCGGCCAGCGAAGTGAGATCTTCTGCTCCGGCGATGCGCTTGTACATACGCAGGCGCTGGTTCTCTTCGGGTATGTAACTGGAATCGATACGTACTGAGATGCCGAGGTTTATCGATGTGCCTGCGTGAGCTGGCCTGTCTTCCTCGCCCTTCATCTTGCGGACGGCCTCTTCGAGCATGGAAGTGTACATCTCGAAGCCGACGGCCTCGATGTGGCCGGACTGTTCGCCGCCCAGCATGTTGCCTGCGCCGCGGAGTTCGAGGTCGAGGGCGGCAATCTTGAAGCCCGCGCCGAGGTCGGAGAACTCTTTCAGCGCGGCGAGACGGCGGCGTGCGATCTCGGTCAACTCGGTCTCGGGCGGGATCAGCAGGTAGGCGTAGGCGCGGCGGTTGGAGCGGCCTACGCGACCACGAAGCTGGTAGAGTTCCGACAGTCCGTGGCGGTCGGCGCGGTTGATGATGATGGTGTTGGCGAGCGGGATGTCGAGGCCATTTTCGATGATGCTGGTGGCTACAAGCACGTCGTACTCGTGGTTCATGAAGGCGAGCATCACGCGTTCAAGCTCGGCCTCGGGAAGTTGGCCGTGGCCGATGACGATACGGGCAGACGGCACGAGTTCGCGGATCTTCGCGGCTAATTCGTAGATGGTTTCGACGCGGTTGTGGACGAAGTAGGTCTGGCCGCCGCGTTCGAGTTCCATCTCGATGGCAGTGCGGATGAGTTTCTCGTCGAACTTGGCGACGATGGTCTGGATGGCCATGCGATCTTTGGGCGGCGTCTCGATCACGGACATGTCGCGCAGGCCGATGAGCGACATGTGCAGCGTGCGCGGGATGGGCGTGGCGGACATTGCCAGCACGTCGATCGCGGTCCGCATCTGTTTCAGGCGCTCCTTGTGGCGGACGCCGAAGCGCTGCTCCTCGTCGACCACGAGCAGGCCCAGGTCCTGAAACTTGAGGTCCTTCGACAACACCCGATGAGTACCGATCAGAATGTCGACCTTTCCGGCCGCGGCCTTTTCGAGGATCGCCTTCTGCTCCTTAGCGCTGCGGAAGCGGGAGATCATCTCGACGTTGACGGGGAAGTTGGCGAAGCGGCGCTTGAAGGACTCGTAGTGCTGGAAAGCGAGGACGGTCGTAGGGGTGAGGACGGCGACCTGCTTTCCATCCTGCACGGCTTTGAAGCCGGCACGCATGGCAACCTCGGTCTTGCCATAGCCGACGTCGCCACACAGCAGGCGGTCCATGGGCTGCGGGGATTCCATGTCGCGCTTGATGTCTGCGATGGCCGTGATCTGATCGTCGGTCTCGTTGAAGTCGAAGGCATCTTCGAACTCGCGCTGCATGTTGGTGTCCGGAGAGAAGGCCGTACCGACGGCGGCCTTGCGCTGCGCGTAGAGCTTGATCAGTTCAGCGGACATGTCGGCCATCGCCTTCTTGACGCGCGCCTTGGTCTTCTGCCAGCCCTGGGTGCCCAGCTTGTTGAGCTGCGGCGCGGGGCCGGTGTCGGTCGAGCGATATTTCTGGATGAGGTCGAGACGTGTGAGCGGGACGTAGAGCTTGGCTTCGTCGGCGAACTCGAGGATCATGAGTTCGAGCGGCGGCGCGTCGTTTTCTTCTATGACTCTGAGGCCGCAATAGCGAGCGATTCCGTGTTCGACGTGGACGACGTAATCGCCTACGGCGAGGTCGCGAAAGTCGGACACGAAGGCGGCGGTCTTCGATTTGCTGCGCGTGACCGGACGGGCCTGAACGTCCGCATCGTCGATGAGGTCGTTCGCGCCAAAGAGAATTAGCTGTCGGGCGGTGGCGCGTCCATCGGCATCGCGCAGATCAAGCACCTGCACGCCATTAACGATGGCAGCGCGGACGATGATGGGCGTGCGCAGGTCGCCGGCGAGATAGCTCGACTCCGAGTAGACGGTTGTACTGCCCGGCGCCTGGGTGCGCGAACCGAGGCGGTACGGGACTTGATATTCCTGCAGCAGTCCGGCAAGACGCTCGACCTCACCCTGATTCGGCGCGGCGATGAGGACGCGCGCGTCCTGCTGGATAAGCGCGTTGACGGCCTCGACAAGGGCTGGGATGCTGCCGTGGAATCGCTGTGTGGGGCGGGTGGCGAAATCAACTTCGGAGAGGTCGCTGCGGTCCGCATCGAGAACGTCGACAGCACCGAGCTGGTCGAGTTCGAGGCCTGAAAATTTGCGCAGGCGGTCGTCGAGGTCCCAGGGCGAGATGTAAATGTCTTCGGCGCGGACGAGCGAGCCGATGCCGGAGCGCTCGTGACGCTGCTCGACCTTGTTCCACCAACGCTCGCCCTGGTTCTTCACCATGGCGGGCTCTTCGAGGAAGACGCGCGTGGAGGGGCCGAGGAGATCGAGGAGGGTGAGGTTGCCCTTCACGGCTGCGGGGGCGACGGGAGCAAAGAATTCCCAGCCGGGGAAGATGGTGGCGTCTCCCGTGCGTGTTGCGACATGCGTGCGAAGTTCGCTGGGCTCCTCTCCTCCTTCGATCTGCGCGCCAGCGAGGCCCGCACGCGTGAGCCGCGCGTTGATCGCGGTGAGAATCTTCTCCGTGACAGGCGTTTCCGTGAGCGGGAGGAGGAGGGCTTCGTCAAGGTTTGAAGCGGAGCGCTGCGTGTCTGGATCGAAGCGGCGGATGGATTCGATTTCATCGCCGAAGAAATCGACGCGGACTGGGCGGTCCATCTCGGGCGAGTAGACGTCGAGGATGCCGCCGCGCAGAGTGACCTGGCCCGGCATCTCGACCACGTCGACTCGTGTGTAGCCGACGGAGAGGAGGTGCTCGACGAGCATGTCGGGGAGGTACTCCTCGCCGCGCTTCAGATGGAGCGCGAGTGCGGCGTAGTGGTCACGCGGAAAGAGGCGCATGCAGGCTGCTTCGACCGGCGCGATGACGAGCGGAGCGGTTCCGGCCGCCGTCTGACAGATCTTCCAGAGAGTGGCGGCGCGCGTCTCCTGGATTTCGGGGTGCGGGGATAGATTTTCGAACGGGAGGACGTCGTGCGCCGGAAAACGCAGGACCGATTCGGGGGCAAGGGCTCCGGTGAGTTCGCAGGCGGAGAGGATGGCGGCGTGGAGGGCTTCCGCGGCCTTGTTGTCCGCGACCAGGATGAGCGACGGAGCGTTGGCGGCTCGCACAAAGAGCGGAAGATAGAGAGCGCGGGCGGTGAAGGTAAGGCCGGAGACACGTCTTCGCCCGCTGCCGGCGCTGAGATGGCGACGGACACGATCGAAGGGGACAGAGTTCTCAAGGTCCGCAAGCAGTTCGCGGACGAAGGGCAGAATCATCGCTGGGTTAAGTCTACCTGCTGCGACGATATTGCAGCGCCCGCGAGGGTCGCGCTCGCGATCAGGCCTTGGGGGCCTCGGGTTTGGCGTCTTCTTTGGCGCCGGGAGCCAGGGCCTCGGACTGCGCGTCGTTGCCGATGATGACCTGGCCGTATTCGAGCAGGGTCACCATGCCAACGCCGCCGCAGATGTTGCCGGCAACCGCGGGCAGGAACCACTGAGGGAAGGCGAGCCATGGGACGCGGGCGGTGAGGATGGCGGCGAATACCTCTCCGCTGGCAGCGATGCAGTGGGCGAAGTTCCCCAGGCCGACGACGAAGGCGAGCATCCAGATGATCATGACCGAGCCGGTGATGGAGTGCGATCCGGAGACCAGCCAGGCGACGCTGGCGATGATCCATCCCCCCATGACGCCGGACCAGAAGATGGTGGCGCCGGGATGGTGCGTGGCATCGAGGCCGAGTTGGCTCAGGGATTGGACGGCTGCGGGGGAGAGCGCGTTCGTGAGCGTGGCAAGCGCGGCGAAGGCGAGCGCTCCGAGGACGTTGAAGGGCAGCACGACGGCCCAGAGGCGCATGGTGTTCCAGAAGTGGCTCTTTTCCGCGAGGACGAGGGCGACCGGGTAGAGGGTGTTCTCGGTGAAGAGTTGTGAGCGGCCAAGAATGACGACGATGAATCCGAGCGGGTAGAACATCTTTGCGACGAAGAGCGTGGCCGGCGTAGGGGCGGTGCCTGCGGGCGTAAGCAGGGCGATGGCGATGGCGTTGCCCAGCGCGGAGAGTCCCATGAAGATCCCGCCGGCGAAACCGGAGATGGCAAGCGAGATGCTGGATCGGCCAAGCTCCTGCCGGGCGTTGTTGGCGACCTGCTCGTAGATATCCTGCGCGCTGGGTCGTTCGAGATGCTTCTGGGCATTTTGCGTGGGTGGAGGTTGGGCCGGCTTTCGGCGGAAGATGGCGCGCATTGAATGTCAGATGCAGAAAGGCGCAGGGCACAGGAGGGCTGTATTGCTAGAATCGAGGTGAATATGTCGACCATGACTGCGGTTTCGCCTGAGGTTCTTGCCAAGTACCAGCCTGTGATCGGGCTGGAGGTCCACGTCCAGTTGCTGACCGCGTCGAAGGCCTTTTGCGGGTGTGTGAACCAATATGGCGGCGAGCCGAATGCGCATGTGTGTCCGACGTGCCTGGGACTGCCTGGCGCGCTTCCGGTGCTGAACCGCCGCGCTGTGGAGCTTGCAGTGCTGGCGGCGAAGGCGATCCATTGCGAGATTTGCGAGACCAGCATTTTTTCGCGCAAGAATTACTTCTATCCCGACTCGCCGAAGGGGTACCAGATCTCGCAGTTCGACCGGCCGCTCGCGGAGCATGGGTGGATCGACGTGCCGGCCTTAGATGCGGCGGGCGCCGCGGTGACGAAGCGGATTGGGATTACGCGGCTGCATATGGAGGAGGACGCGGGCAAGAGTCTTCACGACGGGTTCGCGGACTCGGTGTCGCGGACGTACATCGACTTGAACCGATGCGGCACTCCGCTGGTGGAGATTGTGAGCGAGCCGGACATTCGTACGCCGGATGAGGCGTTTGAGTACCTGACGCGGCTGAAGGAGATTCTGCTCTACACCGGTGTGAGCGACTGCAATATGGAAGAGGGCAGCCTGCGCTGCGATGCGAATGTGAGCGTGATGCTGAAGGGTGCAGATCGGTTTGGCACGAAGGCTGAGGTCAAGAACGTCAACAGCTTTCGATATATCCGCGCGGCGCTTGAGTACGAGATCGAGCGCCAGATCGACGTGCTCGAAGGCGGCGGACGCGTGGTGCAGGAGTCGCGGCTTTGGAACAACGCCGAGGGACGAACGTACTCGATGCGCTCCAAGGAGCAGGCACACGACTACCGCTATTTTCCTGAGCCGGATTTGCCACCGTTGGTGGTTGGCGAGGCGTGGCAGCGCGAGATTGTGACAGCTCTGCCAGAGCTTCCGGAGGCGCGGCGCGCGCGCATGATCGCCGAGTATGAGATCAGCCAGCAGGACGCGATGACGCTGACGGCAACGCGTGCGTTTGCGGACCAGTTCGAGACTGCGGCGAAGGCGGCGAGAAGTCCGAAGCGTGTGGTTTCGCTGATTACGAGCGAGCTGACCGGACGGCTGAAGGCGGCGGAGCTGGAGCTTGAGCAGTCGCCGGTGACGCTCGCGGGAATTGTGATGGCGGCGGATTTGGCGGAGTCTGGCGAGCTTTCGAGCAAGATGCTGAAGCAACTGCTGGACACTTGCTTTGCTGAGGGCAAGGACTTCGCGGAGGTGTATGAGCGCGACAAGCCGCGGCAGATTTCGGACGCAAGCGCGATCGAGGCGATGATCGACGAGGTCATTGCGGCGAATCCGAAGCAGGTGGAGCAGTATCGCGGCGGCAAGAAGACGGTCGCGGCGTTCTTTGTCGGCAACGTGATGCGTGTGTCGAAGGGCCAGGCGAATCCGGCGTTGCTCAATGAGCTGGTTACGCGCAAGCTGGATGCACTGGGCAGCGCCTCTTAGCGCTCTGTTTTACCAAGGCTCTGTGATCGCTTGTGTCTGATCCTCCACCCGGGGGTTATCGCGTGTTCCGAAATTGGTCGCCTCATTGCTTGTGCAACTGTCTAGGCGCATGATGCTTCCAAAGATATGGAGGCAAATCCATGGCGACCAAGAAAGCTGCAAAGAAATCCGCAAAGAAAACTTCTGCGAAGAAGAGCGCAAAGAAGCATTCAACTCGGAAGTACAGTCCGGCGGCCGGCAAGAGCGTCGAGCGTGAAATGAAGGCGATGAAGCAGGGCAAGCTGAAGAGCGGAAGAAGCGGCAAAAAGGTGACGAACCCGAAGCAGGCCATCGCCATCGGCCTGTCTGAGGCGCGCAAGGCGGGCAAGAAAGTTCCTCCCGCGAAGATGAGCTGAGCCGGACCAGTGGCCGGCAACGGGATTTCGAATGAACAGGCCTCGCTGTGGGTTTCCGGACTATTTCTTCTCGGCGGCAGGAGCAGGTGCGGCTGGTGCAGAAGACGTAGCTGGCGACGTTGATCCACTTGAGGCCGGCGCGGGTGCCGCATCTTTGCCTGCTGAACCGGCCGAGTCGGACGAAGGCGCAGCGGGGGCGCCTGAGTCACCATTGCTCTCACTCTTGGCCGCCGACGGCTTCGCATTGCCGTAGCCGTCTGCGTACCAGCCACCGCCTTTGAAGGCGATTGCGGGCGCCGAGATCACGCGCTCCAGGACGCCCCCGCAGTTGGGACACTGAGTGATCTCCGAATCAGAGAATTTCTGGATCTTCTCGGTGTGACGTTTGCACTGCTTGCATACATATTCGTAAAGCGGCATATCGTATCTCTCTTCCGACTCGGCCCAACGCTTCGAAGTCCTGAATCGGAACAATCCAGGGTTCTGTATGGCTTTATGCAACGTATTCCGTTACATAAAAATTATATGTAACGTAACTTGTTCGATCCGCGGAAGCTAGACGTTTCCCAGCTCCACCAGACGCACGCTGGCGATGGCTTCGACCTTGCGCAGCGCTTCGATCGCAGCGGTAGCGTCACTTGTATTCTGCACATCGATCTGCACTACGGCCAGCGCCTGTCCCTGGGGCACGCGTTGCGAACGGGTCGATCGGCCCAGAGCGAAATTCGCAATATTGAGCGAGTGTTCGCCAAGGATGGTCCCGATTCGCCCGACGACTCCGGGAACGTCGTGGTTGCGGATGGTGACGAGCGTGCCGTTCAGCGGGGCCTCGATGTCGATGCCGTCGTAGGTCAGCAGGCGCGGCGAGTTCCCGTGCAGCACGGTTGCAGAGGCGCTGGCGTCGCCATCGGTGGAATGCAGGACGATCTTGAGTGTGCTTCCTGTGCCGCCGGTCGTGAACTCTTTCTTGTCTTCCTGAATGCGGATCCCGCGTTCCTGAGCAATCGCCGCCGCGTTAATTCGGTTGACCACTTCGGAGTTTGCGAATACGCCGCAGATGGCGGCGTTGCGGATTAGTTCAGTCTTGCCCTGAGCGAGCCGTCCTGCATAGGTAATCTGAATGGTCTCCAGATTGCCGGGTGCGGCGTGAGAAAGAAACAGCCCGAGTCGCTCGGCCATGTCGATGTACGGTGCGACCTCTACGTATTCCTCGCGAGAGAGCGACGGCACGTTGACAGCGTTCTGCACGACGCCCAGCTTGAGGTAGTCGCGTACCTGCTCGGCGAGCTGGATGCCAATGGCCTCCTGCGCCTCGTTGGTAGAGCCTGCGATGTGCGGCGACAGAAGCACGTTATCGAGGCCGAAGTATGGCGAATCCTTGAGCGGCTCCTTGCGGAATACATCGAGCGCCGCGCCTGCGACGTGGCCCGAGCGGATCGCTTCTGCGAGCGCTTCGTCCACGATCAGTTCGCCGCGCGCACAGTTGATGATGCGGATGCCTTGCTTCATGATTTTGAGCGAAGTGGCGTTGATCATGCCCTCGGTCTGGCTGGTCAGGCCGACGTGGAGGGTGAGGTAGTCGGACCTCTTGAAAATCTCGTCGAGGGGCACGAGGGTGACTTGATTCTCACGCGCGATGACGGGCGCGATGAACGGGTCGTAGCCGATCAGTTCCATGCCGAAGCTAGCGGCGCGGCGGGCGACTTCGAGGCCGATACGTCCGAGTCCGACAATGCCGAGAGTCTTGCCGCGCAGTTCCGAGCCTTGCAGCGACTTCTTCTCCCACTTGGCGGCGTGCATGGTGGAGTTTGCACGAGGCACGGAACGCGCCATGGAAATCATCAGGCCAAGGGTGAGTTCGGCGACGGCAACAGCGTTCGCGCCCGGAGTGTTCATCACGACGATGCCGCGATGGGTGGCGGCGGCGGTGTCGATGTTGTCGACGCCCACGCCCGCGCGACCGATCACACGCAGGTTCGGCGCAGACTCAAGCAGCTTCGCATCCGCCTGAACTGCGGATCGTACGACGAGCGCGTCGGCGTCGGCGAGTTCAGCTTCGAGGCCTCCGGGGCCGAGCTTCGCGATCTCGTCGGAGGTAACAATCTTCCAGCCGGATTCCTGTTGCAACACCGCCAACGTCGCCGGCGAGACTTTTTCTGCAAGTACAATCTTCATGATTTCCTTCTCTGGC